>JAEEGH010000738.1_pt1 | contig 103833 bp, 81 predicted proteins | sample 9134181 | NCBI WGS metagenome assembly JAEEGH01 (sample SAMN16246544, study PRJNA631951) | gut metagenome | biome: gut microbiome; feature: rumen; material: DP-attached | host: Bos | place: Iran: Karaj | collected 2018-10
AGGAGTCCATCCAGAACGGCCGCAAGAGCGGACGTTTCTTCTCGCGCATCGCCGAATGCAATATCGTCAACGGCTGGTACGACCGCGCCGAACGCTATCTGGACATCCTCTCACACAGTATCTTCTACCGGAAATGGGCCCTTTCCCGCAAAGCCATGATCCAGGACGAAGCGCTCGTGTCCGCCGACCCCGTCTACGGCTATATCCGGCAAGTCCGCTTCAAAGACGATTTCATCACCTTCTACGACGGGCTCGACCTGATGATGGCCGTCCTCTACAACCAGAACAAGAACAATTTCATGGCGGCCCAATACTACACGGTATGGCAGCGGCTCAAAAAAACGGAGACAGGACAATGAAACGGTGGATTCCCATCCTGGCCACGCTCCTGCTGGCCGCCTGTACCGGCAAGACCACTTTCGTGGATGAACTGCCGGCCATCTATCCCGACTATATCGGCGTGACCATTCCCGCCGGGATCGCGCCCCTGAATTTCAACCTGCCTGAAGAATACGACCGCGTCTTCGTCCGCGTCACGGGCAGCAACGGCGGAGAAATCAAGACGCGTGGCCAATGGGCCTGCTTCCCCGTACGGAAATGGCACCGTCTCACCACCCGCAACGCCGGCGGAACCCTTCATTTCACCGTTCTGGGCCGCAAGGACGGGGCCTGGACCCAATGGAGAGATTTCATCCTCTACGTCAGCGACATACCGCTCGACGAATACGGAGTCACCTATCGCAAGATCGCGCCGGGTTACACCACTTACAGCACCATCGGCATCTACCAGCGCGACATCCATACTTTCCTCGAAGAGCCCATCATCGAAAGCACGCTCACGCCGGGCCAGTGCATGAACTGCCACACGGCCAACGCCACCGACCCGTCGCAATTCCTCTTCCATCTCCGGGGCGCACACGGTGCCACCCTAATCCAGAAAGACGGCGTCCGGGAATGGGTGACCACCAAGACCGACAGCACGCTCGGCAACGTCGCCTATTGCTACTGGCATCCCGACGGCCGCTGGTTCGCCGGCTCCATCAATCCGGTCCGCCAGAGTTTCTGGACGGGCGACCAGCGTACCATCGAAGTCTTCGACCTGGCGTCCGACCTGGTGGTAATGGATATGAACGACCATTCCCTGGTCGTGGATCCCCGCTATACGACCCCTGATTATCTGGAGTCCTCGCCCGCTTTCACCCCCGACGGCAAAACGCTTTATTTCTGCAAGGCGAAGGCCTTCGATGTCCCGCGTTTTGTGGACAGCATCCGATACGACCTGGTACGCACCTCTTTCGATGCCGAAACCGGCACGCTGGGCGAGATTGAAACGGTCATCCCCGCCAGCCGGGAAGGTCATAGCATCGCCTTCCCCCGCCCCTCCTACGACGGACGCTGGCTGATGTACAACCAGGCCGATTTCGGGGTCTTCCCCATCAGCCACAAGGAAGCGGATCTCTGGCTCATGGACCTGCAGACTGGCGAAACCCGTCCCATCGACGAGGTCAACAGCCCGTTCTCCGAGAGTTTCCACAACTGGAGCGCCAACAGCCGCTGGTTCCTCTTCTCCAGCCGCCGGGAAGACGGCCTCTATGTCCAGGTCTGGATCGCCTCCATCGATGAAAACGGCCACTGCACGAAGCCGTTCGTCCTTCCACAAAAGAATCCACGTCAATACTATCATAGTACGCTCTATTCATTCAACGCCCCGGATTTCACCCGGGAGCGGGTCCGGTTCGACACGCGCGGCGTATATCGCGAAGTGTTCTCGGACGAGCGTATCCAAGCTACTGTCAAGCAATGAAAAGAATCCTGTATGTCACGGCGGCCGTGACGGCCTTCCTCCTGTGCGCCTGCGGGCGCGATGAGTACCGTATCCACGGCCGCGTCGTTTCCAACGAACTGGAGGGCGTCAAGGTCTTCCTCGTGCCTGTCGGTCACGAGGAGCGTGAGAACGTGGACTCCGTGCTCATCCACAACCACGAATTCGAATTCCGCGGCGACCGGCACTGGATGTGCACGGTCCGGCTGATCGCGCACGAACGCAGCAAGGGCCAGGACCTCCTCGTGGCCACCGAACCCGGCGACATCTACGTGACCATCGGTCCGAACAGCACCGGCGGCGGAACGCCCCAGAACGACAGCCTGCAGGTATGGAAGGACCTGACTATGGAACACAACCGCGTCTATGGCGGGCTCTACGACGAAGGACGGAAAGACGAAGCGAAGGTCGTCCACGCCGAGTATCTGCGGCGCACACGTGAGATCGCCCTGTCGCTCGGAGAGGAAAGCATCGCCGGCAAATTCCTGATCGATCATTTTCCCCTGCCCCAAGAATAATCCGCTATGAAAGGAAAAGGTGGACGCATACTCCTGGCCGTATTGGCCGCCGCCGTACTGGCGGTGGGACTGAGCCAATGCGTCTTCCTGGTCCGTCACCCCTATTTCCGGAAACTCGCCGCACAGAACGGCATCTCCCTGCGGCAGGCGCGCAAGGCCTGGGGCAAGCCCGACAAGGCCTCGGAGCAGATTATGGGCATGGTCGTCGAAGCCGACCGGGAAAACTGGGCGAAAGTCTCCGCCCTGGCCGCGGAAAAGGACCTCAAATCGGAAATCGGCACTTACTATTACAATCTGGCCAATGCCCTGCAGGACCGGCTTCCCGACCGGCTGATGGACTATTATCAGCCTTTCGAGCGGGGCCTGTTCCTGCCTGTAGGGCCGTCGTCATCACCCTTCCAGATTGCCTGCGCCGGCGATGTCTGGTTCGCCCTGGGTTATATGCCGCTGGCCGAACGCGACGCGATGCTGGGGATGCTCTTTTCCCCCGCCCACACCGGGCCGCGCTACCTGCGCCGTCTGGCCGAAACCAATCTCGTCACCGGTGACTTTGAGGCTGCCGCCAAATACCTCCGCATCCTGCTCAATTCCCGCAGCGACCGGAAATGGGCACAGGAACGGCTTCCCGGCCAATGGAATCCGGAATACCAGCTGCGGATCGCGGAAAAACGCAATCTGGCGCCGCAATTCGACCTGGTTCACGGAATGGACCAGGCCCAGCTGGTCCTCCGCATCCTGCTCAGTTCAAACCACACCAACAAGACGGCACTGGATTATCTGCTGTGCTACGACCTGCTGACCAAAGACCTGGACGCCTTCGTAGGCGACTACGACCCGTCGCTGACATCCTCGCGCCTGTACGAGGAAGCGATGTTGATCTTCCTGGCTGCCAAAGGAGGTATGAACGAAGAGAATTTCGTCCACTATCATATCGCCCCTCAGACGTTCCAGGATTTCAACCGCTTCGTCACCATCTACAAACGGGACGGAGGCGCCGCGCGCAACCTGACCGACGAATTCGGAAAGAGCTACTGGTACTTTTTCTATTTTGCTGCAAGGAATGAAAAGAAGTGACCTGTCCCGCCTGCTGCTCCTGATCCTGGCCATCTTCCCGCTGGCCTGCGGGAGGCCGTACGACGTGCAGCCCGCCGGTGTGGGCACCGACCGGCCGGAGCCCGTCTTCCCCGACTATCAGGACGTCACCATTCCCTGCAACATCGCCCCGCTCAACTTCTACTATACCGACCCGGACGGATCGCACTTTAGCACCACATTCACCTCCGGCGGCGTGAACGTCACCCGCAAGGGACGCGACGTCATCTGGAAAGAAAATGCCTGGAAACAGTTGCTGGCGGCGGCCGCGGGTTCCGACATCGAAGTGGTCTCCGTATACCGTTCTGCCGGGGAGCCAGTCCGCCGGAAGTGGGCCATCCACGTCAGTGCCGACCCGATCGATCCCTATCTCACCTACCGGCTCATCGAACCGGGCTTCGAGGTTTGGGACGACCTGGAGATCCAGGAACGGAATCTTGAAAACTTCGAGACGCGGAACATTTCCGACTGGCGGCACACGGGCAACAAATGTATGAACTGCCACATCCACGCGCAGGGACGCGGCGACCTTTCAATGTTCTATGTGCGAGGGCAGGACGGCGGTGCAATCCTCAACCGCGATGGCAAGCTTCGCAAACTGGACCTGCGCGACTCCACGATGATTTCCCCCACCGTGTACGGTGAAATCCATCCGGAAGGCCGCTTCGGCGTCTTCTCCAACAATATCATCGTCCCTGCCATCCACGCCGCCGGCGGACTCCGTATGGAGGTCTTCGACCGGAATTCCGACCTCTGTGTGGCCGATTTCGATGAAAACCGCCTGTATGCTTTCCCGGAAACCGCCCGGGAAGACGTAATGGAAACCTTTCCCGCATTCTCCGCGGACGGCAATTACGTTTACTATTGCGCCGCCCCCGTCAGGCAACTCCCAGCCGAAGTGGACCGGATGATGTATTCGCTGGTACGCATTCCCTTCGACGCGGAGGCCGGTACGCTGGGCGCACCGGCCGACACGGTATGGAGCGCTTCGGAGCGCGGAAAGTCGGTCTGCCACCCGAAAGCCTCTCCCGACGGCCGCTGGCTGCTGTTCACGGTCGCCGACTACGGTACATTCCCTATCAACCACCGGGAATGCGACCTGTGTATGATGGACCTCTCGACCGGGACGTTTATCGACCTTTCCGCCGTGAACGCCGACAAATCTGACACCTACCACAGCTGGTCGTCCGATGCGCGCTGGTTCGTCTTCGCCTCCAAGCGCGGCGACGGCCTGTACGGGAAGCCTTGGTTCAGCCACGTCTCGCCCGACGGTACCGTGACCAAGCCATTCCTGCTCCCCCAAAAGAACCCTCATTTTTACGACAATATGCTGCGCTCTTTCAACGTCCCCGACCTTGGGAATGCCCCCGTGGGCTTCGATGCCCGGGTTATCGGAGAACTCCTGAAAGATGTCCCGGCCGAACCCTTTGAATGATAAACCGCGTATTATGAAAATCCTGAAGATTACCCTGGCGTTTCTGACCGCCCTGATCCTTGCGTCTTGCGGGGAAGATCCCCAACCTGAGCCCGTCAAACTGACCGCTACGCCGGCAGAACTGAATTTCGAAGCCGCCGGAGGAACGATTGAACTGACAATCACCAGCGGCATCAAACCCACCGTCAGCTGCAACGACCGGTGGCTCAGCCTGAATGAAGTCGGCTATCAGTCCGGTAAGGCTTTGACATTAAAGGTCACGGCGGCGGAAAATCCCGGAACGACCAAGCGGATCAGTTCCATCCGGGTCATCGGGGAAAAGCAGAGTCTGATGATTCCCGTCACGCAGGACATCGCAAAGGTTGAACTCAAGGTGGACTGCAACTCCGTCTCCTTCGACCGTTTCGGCGGTACGGCAACCATCAAGGTCACTTCATCCGAACAACCTTCGGCCAAAAGCGAAGCATCCTGGTGCGGTGTCGAAGTGGGCAGTATCGGAAACGACAAAGTGACGGAGGTAACCCTTTCCGCCGCTGCCAACCGCTCGGCCGCAGCCCGCAGCGGCAGCGTCACTATCAGTTGCGGCGGCACGGACGTCTCCGTAAGCGTTTCCGAAGACGCAGCTTCCATCTCAATGGCCAGTACGACTGCCCTCACGCCGGAGATGGTGTTCAACGCGATGGCGCCCGGCTGGAATATGGGCAACCATATGGACGCCATCTCCAACGGCATCGCATCGGAAACCGTGTGGGGCAATGCCAAATGCACCCAGGCCACATTCGACGGCATCAAAAAGGCCGGATTCAAGGCCGTCCGCATCTGCACGACCTGGACCGGCCATATCGGAAATGCTCCGGCCTACCGGCTGGAAGACAAATGGCTGGACCGCGTGGCTGAAATCGTGGGCTATGCCGAGAAAGCCGGCCTGGTGGCCATCGTCAACACCCATCACGACGAGACCTACTGGCTGGACATCAGCAAGGCTTACAACAACACGACGCAGAACGAAAGCGTAAAGGACGAGATTTTCTGCGTCTGGACACAGATTGCCCAGCGTTTCTCCGACAAGGGAGAATGGCTGGTTTTCGAGTCGTTCAACGAGATTCAGGACGGCGGATGGGGCTGGAGCACCGCGTTCCAGAACAATCCGGCCGCTCAGTATAAGGTTCTCAACGATTGGAACCAGGTGTTCGTGGACGCCGTGCGCGGCACCGGAGGGAACAACGCCACCCGCTGGCTGGGCGTCCCGGGTTATGCCGCCAGTCCCGGTTTCACCATCACCGGTCTCGTGCTCCCCAAGGATTACACGAACGCCAACCGGCTGATGGTGGCCGTCCACGATTATGATCCGTACAATTACACGCTGAGCGATCCGCTGGTGCGCCAATGGGGCCACACGGCCGATCCGACACTCCGCTGCAGTGATTATGACGAGGAAGGCGTCGTCGCCGTCTTCAATAATCTGAAAGCCGCTTATCTCGACAAGGGTATTCCGGTCTATTTGGGTGAGATGGGCTGTTCCCGCCACCAGGATCCGGATTTCCCTTATCAGAAGTATTATATGGAGTATTTCTGCAAGGCGGCGGCCGACCGGCTGTTACCTATGTATGTATGGGACAACGGTGCGCTCGGCATCGGTCCGGAGAAGCACGGATACATCGACCACGGCACCGGCGCCTTCGTCGACGACAAGGCCAAGACCCTCATCGACCTGATGGTCAAGGCCGTCACCACCAAAGACCCGGACTACACCCTGGAAAGCGTCTACGACTCCGCCCCGTAGCCCCCTGCCTTTTTTCGCTGCAACGGATACATCAGTCAATCAGCGACTTACGCAAAGTGACCCCCATCAAAAAGACAGGGGTCACTTTATACAAAGCACTGACAATCAGATGCGTACATTGCAGCCAATCACTCATTTCACCTTTTGTAACTACACGAAATACAATGCCGGTGCTATTTCTGCTCCCCGAAACAGCGAAATGTTGAACCTGTGGCGGGATTTCCTCAAAGTTGTGAAGTTCATTGACAAGAATCAGGAGTGGCTGATAACACTACTTGGAGATGCCAAGGCGCTGAAAGAATGATTTCTTCTTTGCCGCCTCTTCCTTTATTGGGTAAAAGGATTCAGTTTGTGTTATCAGTTCTGGCAGGTAAGACTGGTCTATCTCAAAACTGATATGAAGGAAGCCGTTGTACCCTTCAATTCCATCTTTGACATCAACCATAATATGACCACATTCTTCCATCGTCAATAAAAGTGTATCTCCTTCATATGTGGAAAGCTTGGCTTGGCCTTTCAGGTCGCGATGCATACACTTCATCCCTTCTATGAAAGAAGCTATTTCCCCCAGATGGAGTCCCCAGATATGCTCCGCATAAATAGTCCTTCCATAAAACTCGTACTTTATCTTTGCGAGACAATCCAAACCGTTTAAATCCAATTCATTGCCGTAGCAAAGCGCAAATAAAATGGTTGCATCGCCATTGTGTATCGCCAGCTGTTTCATAAATAACTTTGTCTAATGTTCAAAGATAGACATTATTTACCGACATCCAATCTGAGAATATCTTGAACCTGTCTCCAAGAACGAGTTCCTCTTTACATGCGGTTTGAAATCAGGGAGTTATAGAGAAAAAAGAAGCGGACGAACCGTCGTTTCCGATGATTTGTCCGCTTTGGCTCCTCAAGTAGGACTTGAACCTACGACCCTCTGATTAACAGAAGGAGGGGAAGGAACAATTCTAGAGCGAATTGGCGAAAAAGGGACGTGCGGAGGGCTTGTGCAGCGAGCGGTGGCCGTAGGAAAGGGCCCTGGGAACCAGGGGTCTGACGAGGCCATGACGGCGTTTTGTTTGACGACCGTTACGGGACTTCAGGCCCGTAAAAGGGAGGAGTTCGCCGTCAAGCGAGCGATGCCGCTCCCTTTTTCGACAGCTGAGCGGAACGAATTGTTCCTTCCCCGGTCCTACTCCGACCAGCGGAAGCCGAAGGGGATGCGGTCGGGGGAATTGATGGCCTTCTGGGCCTGGATGCTGCTGAAGGGGACGGGACCGGTCGTGAATTCGGGAACGTTGTAGGAGCGGAAAAGGTCTTCGTCGTAATTCTTCGGATCGCGCTGCGGCAGCAGGAATGGCTTGCCCGCCATACCGTTCTCATCGAAATGGGCGATGTATAGCCGCGTGAACAGCCCGTCGCCACGACGGCTCGAGAACACGAACCAACGGGAATTGGCGCTCCAGTTGTGATAACTGTCGGTGTCCGGGCTGTTGACCTCGTCCATCCGGCGGGTCTCCCCCGTCGCCAGATCCATCAGCCAAAGATCGGCTTCGTGATGCCAGATAGGGAACGTACCGTAGTCGCAGAGGGTGAACATCAGGTACTTTCCGTCATACGAAGGCCGGGGGAAGCAGATGCTTCCGCTAAAATCGGCCGCAGCAAGGACCAGTTCCACTTCTTTGCCAATCGTTCCGGTCTCGGGATCGAATGACACTTTGTAGAGATTATAGTGCGACTCCGGCAATCCGCGGGGAATCTCCACTTCGTCGGCAGCCGTGAACCAAAGCGTCCGGCCGTCGGCCGAGAAGACGGGGAATGTTTCCCAGATGCCGTGCCGCTTGATCTGCGGTGCAGTAATGATCTGATTGCGGACCACATCGTAAACCTGAATGTCGGAATCGAGATCGAACACCTCGATCAACTTGTCGGGCTGAGCGTGGAAACTCTGGCGGGTGCTGCAGGTAGAATAGGCGATGTAGTTGCCGGAAGGGTGCCAGTACGGATAAACGCAGAAGCCCAGCGTGCTGTCGGTCTTCGTATCGTAAGCCTTGATCTCGCCGTCGCGACCCAGCAGCGTGGCGCCGTGGGCGCCTCGGATATGGACTGTAAAAGCGGATGGATCTCCCCGGAAACTCGCGTGACAATTCACGCAGCCGGCAAAACGTGTATTCTCAAGCAGCGCACGCTGACGGAAGGAACCCAGTTCCCGCTCATAGATTCCCATATTGCTATAGATCTGATAGCCAGGCTCAATGAGACGATAAGTCAGCCCATAGTCGATTTCATCGGCCGAAACATATATCCGGAACGGTTCATAACGCCGCCAAGCGCCGTCAAAGCGCCCGCTGACGGTCACGGTAAGGGATTCGCCCGCACTGCGCTTCAGCAAGGCTTTCCAGCCCTTCTCGGAAAACCGGGTGGCGCTTTTCCCGCTGCTGCGGAGCGAGGTGCCGTCCAGCGCCGTCACACGCACGTCCAGCGCATCGGCGCCGGGAAGCGTGAAATCCAGAGGCGCGATGGTCGCGGGCACGGTCACGCCGACATAGTCGGGCCAGATTTCCGGTGCACCCTGGACCCCGGTTGCATTCCGCTCCCTGGGTCCGCAGGAGGCCAGTATCAGCAAAAACGTCACAAAGCACAGGAATCTTTTCATAGCGGAATCATTGCTGTTGGTTCAGGTAACGGAAAATGAAGTAAAACCAGTAGGTATTCCCATAAGCGGCCTTCATCACGGCTTCGCTCTTTCCGGCATTGGCATCGGCCATAAAGCGGTTGATCCGCTGCACGTTGACCGGCGCAATGCTCTCCGGCAGACCGTTAAAGTCCTCGTGCGTGAAAACCCACAGCAGCAGGAGGGCCTCCTGATAGGTCTGCGGCAGCGGCTTGGTATCCACCATCTGCAGGCATTCCGCGAAACGGGTGAGGTCTTTGCGAAGCAGGCACCACGACAGGAGATAATCGAGGGCCATCCGGTTTTCGGGGTGCTCCACGTGGAGGAAGCCCAGCATCGAATCCATTTCCGTATCGCTGAAGAAGAAATCGTGCTCTTTCAGGCGGAATTCGCGGGCCTGGGAAAGCTCCGGACGCTTTTCGAGGAGCGTGCCGTCGGCCACAAGGGCAGCTGTCTCCCGGGCCCAGGAGCGATAGAAAGTGGTATGTTCCAGGACTTTCAGGTATTTCATCGCGACGAGCGTGTCACCGTTTACGAGATTCGTTTCGGCAAGACGCCGGTAGAAGCGGGCGCTTTTCTGGAAATCGGGAATGGCCTCCTGCGCTTCGAATGCATAGCGCTGGGCGGTATTGACCATCCCCAGATGCCAGAAGATCTCTCCGGTCGATACGGGATTGGTATAGTCTCCCTCAAAACCGGGGATCAGCCCTTCGGGGCCATTCTGAAAATAGGAGAACTGGCTGTCGGCCAGGCGCCCGGTCTTCGCCAGGGCCAGGTTCAGGCAGGAGACGGTCTTGGGATTGTCAGGGTTCTTCCGGTCAGCCTGCTGCATAATGCGGTTCCACATCTGCATCCGGACCATGAAATCGTAATGCATCCACTCTTCCTTGACGGAATCGGCGAAGCGCAACGTGGCGAAAGTGCCGGCCACCGCCACCACCACGAACAGGATTCCGGGAACCACAATGCCCTTCAACGGCTTGCGTGCTTTCAGGCAGGAGACCAGAACGACCAGTGCTGCCGCGACGGCCGCCCCATAAAGGAATCCGGGGATGATGTTATGGAAACGATGGTAGTGGATGCCCTGGACCAGGCGGTTGAACGGATACGGGAAAATGCGCCAGGCGACCAGGACGCTGGCCGCGGCGACGGCCACCATCCCGAGAGCAAAAAGCCAAGGTTTCCCCTCCCCATCCGCCACTTCGCGGCAAACGACAGCGATTGCAAACAGGATACAAAGCGGCCCGCAGGCCATATACAGCACCGGCAGGAGAATCAATTCCAACACCCGGCGTCCTTTCCGGGAGGCAACGCGCCGGCACAGGGCCGCCACGGCCAGCGACAGGGCCAGGGCCACGATGGATCCGGCCAGCGCATTTTCATCGCAGAAATATACCACCAGCAGCAACGCCGGGACGAACGAAAGCACATACGTGAAGAACGTCCGACGGCGGCACACCGCCCAGCCGAGGAGTTGGACGCCGCAGAGCAGGACGGCCAGCAGCGCCGCACCGGCCGGAGCGTGATAAAAGAACTGGGTAAGACAGCGTCCCAGCCAGTCGGCCAGGCCTCCGGGTACGCGGGCCACGTCGGCGAAATAGGCGCACGTCCACTCGAACAACTGGTACTGCTCCTGAAAATGAAGGTGGTACCGATACCGGAACGCAAAGAAAATAAAAATGCCGATCCCGGTCAGGACCGTCATCGCCAGCGCTGCAATTTTCTGTGATCTGGACATCCGAATCAAGGGCTCGTTACTATGCAAAGTTATTCTATAATTATGAAATAATCGAAAAAAACCGTAAATTGTTGCCCCGAATGAAAACCCGAACCACCATTATACCCTTCGCGCCCGAAAAGGGCGCCACAACAGAATACCACATCATGATCCGGGTGACGGATCCGTCACTCGATTACATAAGTCAATTGCAGTCTGTTTTACAGGCCGCTGCGGAAGTCTCCGAAGGAAGGTTTGTCCGTTTCCGCCGTTTTTTCCTCAGCGACGCCGCCAACCAGTCCCCGCTGCTTGCGCAGCGGCTTTCCGCCCTGACGCCCGTCCCGACCTCCGTCGTCGGACAGGCACCGCTCGACGGGACCCGGATCGCCCTGTGGATGTATTGCACTGATTCCGTTGAGAGTCCGTACAAACACTGCTGGACCGCATCGCTCGTCAGTCCGGGCGAGGATTCCTGCACTCAGATGGACGGCATCTTCCGGGAACTGGAGCGGCAGTTGGCCCGGGAAGGGCTCTCCGTCGCCCGGGACACCATCCGCACCTGGATTTTCTCCCGCGACGTGGACACCCGCTATGCCGGCGTCGTAAAGGGCCGCAAAGACTATTTTGAGGCCATCGGCCTGACCGAGGCCACGCATTATATCGCCAGCACCGGCATTGAAGGCAACGCACCCGATCCGCACCATATCGTGGAAATGGACGCCTACAGCATCGGCGGCCTGCAGGAAGGCCAGATCCGCTACCTGTACGCCAGTGACCATCTGAGCCGGACCAGCCAATACGGCGTCACCTTCGAACGCGGCACGGCCATCACCTATGGCGACCGCCGCCACGTTTTCATCAGCGGGACCGCCAGCATCGACGCCCAGGGCAAGGTTGTACATCCCGGCGATGTCGCCGCCCAGACCGGCCGGATGCTGGAGAATATCTCCGCGCTGCTCGCCGAAGCCGGAGCCAAGCTGCGCGATATCGCCATGGCCGTCGTCTATCTCCGCGACCCCGCGGACTACGCCTGCGTCAGGCGCTGCATCGAGGCGTCCTGCCCGGCACTCAACGCCGTTTATGTCCACGCACCCGTCTGCCGGCCCGCGTGGCTGGTCGAAATGGAATGCATCGCCCTGACCCCGGACGGCGACAAGGCCTTCCCCGCTTTCTGATTCCAGAATTCCCAACCGATCTGAAAAGACCATGAAACATATCGTTCTGTTCACCGCCCTGCTGTTGGCAGTCCTGGCGCCGGCGAAAGCTGCGCCGCAAGTCATCGCCGTCGATACCGACCATACCCAACTCGTCCTCACCGTCGACGAGGCGGGCAATCTCCGCACCCGCCACTACGGCGCCCGCATCGCCGATCCGGGCCTCTTCCTGGGCATGGATACGCAGGCCAAACGGCCCAACGGAGCCGGTCCGATGACCCTCCCGACTACCGGCGGCGTGTTCGTCGGCTCCCCCGCCCTCCACGTGCGCTACGCCGACGGCAACCACAATACGGAACTCTACTACACCGGGCACAAGTCCCGCAGCAAGGACGGCGTCACCACCACGGAAATCTCCCTGAAAGATCCCGTCACCGCCCTGCAGGTGAAACTGGTCTACGAAGCCTACGGGAAAGAGGACGTCATCCTCGCCCATACCGAAATCACGAACGGCGGGAAGAAGACGGTCGAACTGCTCGACTACGCCTCTTCCGCGATGCATTTCGAAGCCGACCGCTACCTGCTGACCCACACCTGGGGCGGCTGGGCGAGCGAAATGCAGGTGGACCGCGAACTGCTGGGTCACGACACCAAGGTGATCGAGAGCCGCCGCGGGGTGCAGGCCACCCAGCGGAACAATCCCTCCTTTATGCTGAGCCTGGACGCGGCGGAATTCAGCGAAACGGCCGGCGACGTCATTGCCGGCGCCCTGGCCTGGAGCGGCAACTTTCGCCTGACCTTCGACCGCGACGACGCCGGACGCCTCCACGTGCTGGCCGGCATCAGCCCCTACGCCGCCACCTATCCGCTGGCACCCGGCAAGACCTTCGTCACGCCCGACATGGTCTGGACCTTCTCCGGCACCGGCGCCGGGCAGGCCTCCCGCAACCTGCACCGCTGGGCGCGCAACTATGGCGTGTACCGGGGCGGGCAGATCCACCCCACTCTCCTCAACAGCTGGGAAGGCGCCTACTTCACCTTTACCACCGAGACGCTGCTCCGGATGATCGACGACGCGGCCGGCATGGGCCTGGAGATGTTCGTGCTCGATGACGGCTGGTTCGCCAAAGACTATCCGCGCAACGGTGACAACGCTGGCCTCGGTGACTGGGAAGTCAATACCGCCAAGCTGCCGGAAGGCATCGACTACGTCGCTTCCTACGCCCATGGCAAAGGTCTCAAGTTCGGCATCTGGATCGAGCCCGAGATGGTCAATCCGCAGTCGAATCTGGCGCACAACCATCCTGAATGGGTGGTCAAGAGCCCAGGGCGCACCATCTATCAGGAACGCAACCAATGGGTTCTCGACCTGTCGAACCCGGCCGTCCAGGACTTCGTGTTCGGCATCTTCGACGGCGTGATGAAACTGTCCAAGAATATCGATTACGTGAAATGGGACTGCAACCGCGTCATCGAGTCGTTCGGCAGCACTTATCTCGGCAAGGAGCAGGACCGCTTCTATGTGGAATACTGCCAGAGCCTGTACAGTGTGATGCAGCGTATCCGCGAAAAGTATCCCGACGTGCTGATCCAGTGCTGTTCTTCGGGCGGCGGACGCGTCGACTACGGAGCCTTGCGCTACTTTGACGAGATCTGGACCAGCGACAATACCGACGGCGACTGCCGCGCCTATATCCAGTACGCCACGAATCTCATCTATCCGCCCTTCATCATGGGCGCCCACGTCTCGGCGGTGCCCAATCACCAGAGCGGCAATGTCACGCCCCTGAAATTCCGCTTCGACATGGCCTGCGCCGGCCGCCTGGGCCTGGAACTGCAGCCCAAGAACTTCCCGGCGCACGAAAGGGCGCTGGCGGAGCGTTGCATCGCATCCTATTACCAGTACCGGGATCTGGTGTTTACGGGAGACCTGTACCGCCTTTCCTCGCCTTATGACAGTGATTACTATGCCTTGATGTACGTCTCTCCGGATCAATCCCGTGCCGTGGTCTATACCTACTGCATGCGCTACCAGCATCGCGCAGGAAGCCAGCACAACTTCAGGCTCGACGGGCTTGACCCGAAACGAAACTATCGGGTGAAGGAACTCAATGTGGACCGCTCCTGCTGGTGGGGGGACGGAAAAGAATTCTCCGGCGCCTTCCTGGGCACCGGAGCGTTCAATCCCGACCTGCCGCAGAAATACAGCTCAGCCGTTTTCTACCTGGAAGCGAAGTAAGGTTTCAGTTGGTCAGCTTGCCGCTTTCCACCCAGCCGGTCTGTTCCGGATGGCCGTCAACAGACACTTTGATCCAGTTCCATTCCGACAAGTCGAGCGGATGGACGTGCGTGCCCGTCTTCAGGTCAAAGAGTTTCCGTGAATTGTCGTCCGGCTTCTCATAGACGGGAACCGTCGGCGCCCCGTCCCAATCTTTGACGACCAAAAAGAGTGCGGAAGCCGGCATCCAGGCCTCGTCGTCGACCCATTTCTGTTGGTCGTTTTCATCGACGGACCCGTACCAGAGCTGCCACCAGCCGTCCTTGGGGTTGCCGACCGTGAAGTTGTAGGTCTTTCCCTTTTCCAACACAAAGGTCTGCGTGCCGGTAACGGGCCTTTCACGGAAAACTACGGTCTCTATGCCGGGGACGGAAACAGTCAGCGTCGGCACCGGACCGCCGTCGCCCGGCTCAAAAGCATCATCCCGAACCTGGGATTTCTCAATCCATCCGGTCACGGTTTCGCACGGACGGTCCTCAAATTCACTCGGGTCGTACGTCACTTTGACCCACTTGCCGTCGGCTGAGAGTTCAAGCGGGCGCAGAAGTGCACGGATCTCGTGGATGACCATCAGCCGTTTCGCATCTTTCCGCGGCTCGGCATACAGTTTCCGGAGCTGGCCGTCCTCATAGTCGGTAGCCACAGCCAGCACGGAGCGGTGGATCCAGGCCTCGCGGCCGGGAACCTTCTCCTCACATCCCCCCTCATCGTACACGATTCCATCCTTGATGCGCCACCAGCCGCCCGGCTGCACGATGGCAGTGAGCTGATAGAAACCGGCAGGCTCCAATTGATGGACAATCGTTCCTTTCGGCGCAGAGCGGATGTTGGTCATCCCATCCGTATCGGGGTCGCAGACAAAACAGTTGAGTTCCTGCGACTGGGCGCACGAGGGCAAGACAATCATCAGGACAAGCAAGGATAAGACGATCTTTTTCATAGGCGTTTACCGATTTGTCAGGGAATAGGGTTTGTCGGCGGCGGCCAGGCCGCGCTTGCGGTTCGGGCGGTCGCTCATTTCGAATTCGAGGGTGCAGCCGCGGAGCAGGTCGCCGTGGGTGACGTAGAGTTTGGAATAGGGCTTCCCGTTCAGCTTCACGCTGCGCACATAGCGGTTGCGGTCGCTCACGCCCGGGGCTTTGATCTCGATAGTTTGGCCGTTCTCCAGCGTCACTTTCAGGTAAGGCAGGTACGGGGCGCCGAACACGTACTGGTCGCACCCGGGCGCTACAGGGTAGAAGCCCATCACGGAGAAAAGATACCAGGCCGACATCTGCCCGCAGTCGTCGTTGCCGCCGAGGCCGCGGATATCGTTGCGGTACATCCGGTTGAGGATGGTCCGGATGCGGTCCTGCACTTTCCAGGGCTGTGTGGTCCAGGCATAAAGGTACGGCACGTGGTGGCTGGGCTCGTTGCCGTGGACGTAGCCGCCGATCAGGCAGTCGGCGGTGATGTCTTCGTTGTCGGCATAGTACTTCTCGGGAAGGTCCATGTCGAAGAGTTGGTCGAGCCGCTCGCGGAAGATCTTCTCACCGCCCATACAGGCCATCAGGCCATACGGATCCTGCGGCACGTGGAAGGAAAAGTTCCAGGAATTACCCTCGATGAAGCCTTCGCCGTAGGTCTGAAGCGGATCGAGGTCAGTCTTGAACGTGCCGTCCTTGCGGCGGGGAGAGGCGAAGCCGAGGGCAGGATCGAAGGTGTTGCGGTAGTTCCGCGCACGCTCCTGGAAGGCCGCCGCCACGTCGTTCCGGCCAGCTACCTGGGCAGCGTGGAAGATGCTCCAGTCGTCGAACGAATACTCCAGCGTGTTAGAGGCAGCGGTGGCGTCGTTGTCGAACGGCGCGTAGCCGTAGGCGGCGTAGTCACGGGCCGAGGTCAGATACGGGCAGTTGGCCGTGGCCACCATCGCCGCAAAGGCCTCGTCCGCATCGATGGCCGCCCCTTTCACAAGCGCGTCCGCCACCACGCTCACGGCGTGGTAGCCGGTCATGCACCAGCCTTCGTTGCCCTGCAGGCTCCACACCGGCAGCATCCCCACGGGATTCTGCCGCCAGTGGGCCAGCATCGAGCGGACCATGTCTGTGTTGCGGCTGGTCTTGAGCAGCCCCAGCAGCGGATGCTCTGCCCGGTAGGTATCCCAAACGGAGAAGACGGTATAGTTCGTGAAGCCTTCAGCCTGATGGATTTCCCCGTCCACGCCGCGGTACCGGCCGTCCACGTCCATATAGACGGAAGGGTTGATCATCGTGTGATAGAGTGCCGTATAGAGGCTCGCCTTCTGGTCGTCGGTGCCTTCGCACTGCACGACGCCGAGTTCGCGCTCCCAAGCCTGCGCCGTTTCCTGCCGGATGGTCTCGAACGACTTTCCGGCCGCCTCAGCGGCCAGGTTCTTCTGCGCGCCTTCCGTCGAAACAGCCGACAGGGCCACCTTTACCTCGAGTTCGGGCGCCTCAGCGTCGAACTCGAAATAGGCCGTGACGTCGCGGCCGGCGATGTCAGGGAAATTGTGATGCAGGTCGAATTTGCGCCAGAATCCCCGGTAGGCCGGCTGCTTGCGGTCGGCGTAACCATAGTTCACAATGGGCTTGGAGAAGGAGATGGCGAAATAGGTCTGGTTGAAGCGGGCCCAGCCGTCGGTGATGCGAAAGCCCACGACGAGCGTGTCGCTCACGACGCGGAGGCTCGACCAGAGGACCTTGCCGTCGTAGTTGTAGATGCCGTGGAGCAGATCCACCACCAGGCGTTGGGAGCTGCCTTTCGGGAAGGTGTACTGGTGGACGCCCACGCGCTGCGTGGCGGTAAGCCGCGCGCGGACGCCGCTGTCGGCGAGCGTGACTTCGTAGTAGCCGGGCTCCGCGCGCTCCGTGTCGTGACTGAAGCGCTGGCGGTAGCCGGAATCCGGATCTTCTTTCGTGCCGGGCGACAGCTGGAGCGCGCCGGTCTGGGGCATGATCAGAATGTCGCCCAGGTCGGAGTGACCCGTCCCGCTGAGATGGGTATGGCTGAAACCGACGATGGTGTTGTCCTCATACTGGTAGCCGGCGCAGTAATCGTAAGCACGGGGCTGGTACTTGCCGCTGATGTTGTGCGGAATGGTATCCGTGTCGGGCGAGAGCTGCACGGCGCCGAACGGGGCACAGGCCCCCGGAAAGCAGTGGCCCATTCCCGTCGTCCCGATCATCGGATTTACGTAGCGCGACACCTGGGCGTCGGCCCCGTACCATACCGCGATCAGGCAGAGCAGGGCAAACGAGAACCGTTTCATGATTACTTGATTTCGGTCAGCGCGCCGGTCACAGAATCGATGATGAAGCCGCGGACGACCACATCTTTCGGGACCAGCGGGTGATTGACGATGGCGGCCACGGTCTTGCGGACAGAGGTTTCCGTGTCGTGGAAGCCTTCGAGCCAGCCAGCCACGCCTTTGGCTTCCCATTCGGCGAGGATCGATTCGGAGATGCCGTGTTCCAGCATATGCGGCCGGAAGGCATCGTAACTCATGTGGCAAGCGCCGCAGGTAGAGTGATGCACCACCATCACCTCTTTGACGCCCAGCTCATAGATGCCTACCAACAGCGAGCGGATGGCCGAATCCGTTTCCGAAAGGATGAGGCCGCCGGCGTTCTTGATGATTTTGGCATCGCCGTTGTGCAGGCCCAGCGCCTTGGGAAGGAGTTCCGTCAGCCGCGTATCCATACAAGTGAGCACAGCCAGCTTCTTTGCCGGATATTTATCAGTCACATAAGGTTCATAGCCTTTCTCGGCCACGAACCTCCGGTTGAATTGAAGAATGTCGTCAATCATATCCTTTATCATTGCATTTTACAAAGTTACAAGAAAAGTCATTAACTTCGCAACACACAAATAGATTGTTCCCATGGCCAAAGTCTACGTCGCCTCCAGCTGGCGAAATCCCTATCAGCCCGAAGTCGTCGCCCGGTTGCGCGAGGCAGGGCATGAAGTCTATGACTTCCGCAATCCCCAAGAAAACCCCGGCGGATTCCACTGGGCAGATGTCGATGCCCGGTGGCAGGAATGGACTGTCCGGGAATACATCGACCACCTGGACCATCCTGTGGCCGAAAAAGGTTTTCAAGCCGACTTCCGGGCGATGGAATGGGCCGATGCCTGTGTGCTGGTACTTCCCTGCGGCCGGAGCGCCCATACCGAAGCAGGCTGGTTCGCCGGCAAAGGAATCAAGACCCTCGTTTATATCCCTGAAAAGCAGGAACCGGAACTGATGTACCGGCTTTTTGACGCAGTAGTAGACAGCATCGACGGCATCCTGCAGCACTTACCGGCAGCCATGCTGGATACCGGGACGTCGGATGAGGCCGTCTGGCGTGCCTATCAGGACATCTGCGACGGAATGCCCGGTTTCCAGGCCCTGCTCCTGAACAACCTGACCGAAGAGTATTATAACGAACACATCGATCGCGTGATCAAAAACCACCTGACCTAATGACAGATTATCTGGCACTTTCCCCTACTGTAAAAGCAGCGCTTATGGCCCGCGAACCGGTCGTCGCGCTGGAATCGACCATCATTTCCCACGGAATGCCTTATCCCCAGAACGTCGAAACCGCCCTGCGGGTGGAAGAGACGGTCCGGCAGGCAGGCGCCGTACCGGCCACTATCGCCGTAATCGGCGGCAAACTGAAAGCAGGTCTTACCACTTCGGAAATCGAATATTTGGGCAAAAAAGGGACGGCCGTCGCCAAAGCCTCCCGCCGCGACCTCCCCGTGCTGGTCGCCCGGGGCACCGACGGAGCCTGCACCGTGGCCACCACGATGATCATTGCCCACCTGGCCGGCATCCGGGTATTCGCCACCGGTGGCATCGGCGGCGTGCACCGCGGCGCCGAGACCACGATGGACATCTCCGCCGACCTGGAAGAGCTTGGCCGCACCCCCGTGCTGGTCGTCTGCGCGGGCGCAAAAGCCATTTTGGACCTGGGCCTGACGCTGGAGTATCTGGAAACGAAGGGCGTGCCGGTCATCGGCTACGGGACCGACGAACTGCCGGCCTTTTACACGCGCTCCAGCGGTTTCAAAGTGGATTACCGGCTTGACACACCGCAACTGATCGCAGCGGCGTTCCGCGCCCAGCAGGAGATGGGCCTCGAAAGCGGTATGCTTGTGGCCAATCCGATTCCGGAAGAATATTCGATGGACCCCGCCCGCATCAACGCCGCCATCGACCAGGCCGTCGCCGACGCGCAGCGTCTGGGCATCCATGGCAAGGAGACGACCCCCTACCTCCTCGCACGCGTCAAGGACCTCACCGGCGGCGACTCCCTCTCCGCCAACATCCAGCTCGTCCTGGGCAACGCCCGCCTCGCCGCCCACATCGCCAGAGCGATGGTTTTATAGCGACAGAACTTAGTTCTGTCGCTAATAATCAGTCACCAAGACAATCTTTCTCGACGAACGATGTGACCAGTTTGAAGACGGGGACGTAGCTGTCGAGACAGATGGTCTTCATGTTGTCGGCCGGCGTGTGGTAGTACGGGAAGGCATCACCCTCCTGGTTTTCCAGGAAGATGCAGGGAACGCCGCGGACGGCGAAGGGATAGTGGTCGCTGTTGGCCGCCAGGTCGCCGCGGTTCAACGCCTTGAACAGACTTTGCTCCTGATTGATCTTCTCGAAGAGTTCGTAGCGCGCCATGCCCGCATCGCTGACTTCGCAGTATTGGACGGGGTTGTTGTCGCCAATCATGTCGAGATTGAACAGATAACGGATCTGGTCGAGCGGCACCACGGGATGCTCCACGAACCAGGTCGAGCCGCGCAGGTTGGCATCTTCTCCGGAAAAGGCCACGAAATACATGTCGTATTCCGGCTGATGCTCCGCATAGTACTGAGCCAGCGTGATGATGGCGGCCGTGCCGGAGGCATTGTCATTGGCCCCGGGATAATAGACCTTCCGGCCCAGATTGCCCAGATGGTCGTAATGCGCCGTGAAGACATAGCAGCCATCGTGGCGACGGCCATTGACCTTCGCAATGACGTTCTCCGTCGGATAATCATTCAGGAATTCGTTGTCCACGTTCAGCCGGACGGTCTTCACACCCGCGATGGCCTCAGGCGTAACCCAGATGATGGGCTTGTCCACTACCTTTTCCCCATAAGCCTTGTAAAACTTGATGGGCGACGTCCACTCATAGAGCAGACCTGCATTCGTGCAGGCGCCGGCCTTCTGGAGTTTGGCGAAGACCTCCCGATGGTTGTAGGTGAACCAGAATTCGCAGCATACAAGGCAGTTCGCATATTCCGGCCTGGCCAAATCGGCGAACAACTTGTCGGCGTTGAAATGCAAGGTATCAACATGATACACCGGGAACTCCCCATGGACGCCCGGGGAATACTCACGCATCGAGTAATCGTATCCCGCTTTCAGTTTCCTGCCGTCAGCCCACATCTCCATCTTCCCGCTGAAGGTATTGATGTCGAGGGTAAAGGGCTGAAGCGTCACCGCGTCGACGCCGGACTTTTGAAACTCCCGGGCAATGTACTTTCCCGCCTTGCGGACGCCGTCGCGGGCATAACCGCGGCCCTGATATTTTGCGCCACTGAGCTGGCGGACCATTTTTTCGAACCGGGGCAGGTCCTGTGCCTGCACGGCCGGAGCCAGCAGCAACGCTGCCATCGTGGCCAGACAAAGATTCCGAATGGTTTTCATAAGACTTTTTCTGCTAATCCTTGTAAAGATAGCGATTATTTGCCCTTGCCCGGCAAAATGTTTATTTTTGTCCGATCATGAAAGAAAACACCCGCACCCTGATCCTCCTCCACACCGCCGTTTTCCTCGCCGGCTGGACGGGGATTTTCGGCCGGATGATCTCGCTTGGCGGTCTGCCGCTGGTCTGGTACCGGATGATTGTCAGCGTCGTTACCCTGGTGCTCGTCCTGGCCCTGACGCGGCGTCTTCACCAGGTTGGATGGAACGTCGTGACGCAGATTGCCGGCTGCGGTGTGCTGATGGCCCTGCACTGGGTCGCCTTTTTCGCCAGCATCCAGACCGCGAACGTGTCGGTCGGAGTGGCCTGCATCGCCACCTCGTGCTTCTTCACAACCTTGTTCGAACCGCTCATCAACCGGACCCGGGTTTCCTGGAAAGAAATCCTCATCAGCTTCATCTCCATCGCCGGCGTCCTGCTGATCTTCAGCCTCGACGTCCGCTACCGGCTCGGCATCGCACTGGGCCTGCTGTCGGCGGCCCTGTATTCCATCTTTGCCATCCTGAATGTCAATGTGGCTACGCGCACGGGGCAGGATACGCCCACCATGCTGCTTTGGGAATTGATCGGCGGTGCATTGTTCCTGACCTTCTGCGTCCCGCTTCAGGCCCGGCTCCTGCCGGCCGAGCCCATTCTTCCGGCCGGCAACGACTGGATCTGGCTCCTGTTGCTCGGCTCCGTCTTCACCATCGTCCCTTTCCTTTTCCAGCTCCAGGCGTTACGGAAACTTTCGGCCTTCACCGTCAACCTTACCTACAACCTCGAACCGGTCTATAGCATCGTCCTGGCAGCGCTTCTCTTTCATGAGACCCGCGAAGTCGGCTGGTCCTTCTGGCTCGGCCTCTCCCTGATCATCCTCTCCGTCATCCTCCAGACCCGACGCGTCAAACAATAACCCATCTTTTTATGATTTTCATAAAATTAATTTATGAATTTCATAAAATTGGTATTATCTTTGTTTTCCGAAAGAGCAAACGAAAAACAAAGATATATGACCAATTCCCTTCAAAAGAGCATCAAGCGGCTCTCCATCGCCATCCTTGTCATAGGTGGCCTGACGCTTGCCTACACCTACTTTCAAATGATCTCCCAGTTCTGGCTGAAGAATTTCATCAACCCGGTCGTATGGAATCCTGAGATCCGGGGCTGGCAGATCTTCATCTTTGCCGGACGCTTCGTCGGCGTCACCCTCCTCTACGTGATGTGCTGCATTTTCATCGTCCGGATCAACCGGGGGCTGGCATGCGGTGAAATCTTCCCCAGATCCAACATCGCCCTCATCCGCTGGACGGCGCTCGTGACGGTGCTCCTTACCTTCGTCCGCTCCAACTACCAGGCGGCCGTTCACGGGGAATCGGCCCTGATGGTCGATTCAAACGTCATTCTCATTCCCCTCATCGTCCTGCTCTTCGCCGGACTTTACAAGATGGCCTACCTGGCCGCCAAAGACAGCAATCTGGCCATATGATCACCGTCAATCTCGATAAAATCCTCTGGGAGCGCCATATGAAGCTCTCCGAACTCTCGGAGAAGATCGGCATCTCTATGACGAACCTTTCCCTGCTCAAGACAGGGAAAGGCCGCGCTATCCGCTTCACGACCCTCAACAAGCTCTGTAAGGTCCTCGACTGCCTCCCCGGCGACATCCTCGACTACCAGCCCGACCCCGAAGGCGTCGCGCTCGACGAAGACATCTACGCCGAGTGAGGGCCGTCGCCCTCTTTTCGCTGATTTCCGCTGATTCCCGCTGATTCCCGCTGATTCCCGCTGCAATGTACACACCAGTGTATCAGTCGTTTATGCAAATTGATCCCCTCAAAAACCGAGGGGATCAATTTTTATAACAGCCTGATAGTCAACAGCGTCCGTTGCAGCGAAAGAACGGACTGCCGAACGGAGGCAGCCGAAGAAATGGGCGGCCAGAGAGGTTAGCGCTGCAGGTAAGAGCGACGTTCGGCCTCCGGGAACTTCTCAATGGCGTAGCGGAGCATCGTGCGGGGCATAAGGGATGCACGGTCACGGCCGGGCTTGACGGAATCGTCGTCCAGGGCTTGACCCGGGATCCCCTGCAGCCAGGCCTTGAGGGCGGCTTCATCGCGCTTGCCGGCTTCGCGGAGGAGCCAGCCGACGGCTTTGTGGATCAGGTCGTGGGGATGATGGAGCAGGATGTCGGCGATGGCGAAGGTATCATCGAGCTGGCCGTGCCGGATGAAGGTCATGGTGCTGACGATGCCGATCCGCTGTTCCCAAAGGGTCTTGCCTTTGCGTGCCAGGTCATACAGCAGCGAGCGGTCCTTGTCGAGCAGCCACACGCCCAGCAGCGGATAGCAGGAGAGATCGACCAGGTCCCAGTTGTTGATGTATTCCGTATTGGAAAGATAGAAATCAACGCAATCCTTCTGCGAGATGCCCGATCGGGTCGAGCATGACGACAACCCTTGTGTAACCGAAGACGTCACTCCCGGCTTGACCGGGAGTCTTTTCGCGTGCGTAAAGATCTCGACCAGCGTCAGCAGGGCGGCGAGGCGAACTTCGTGATATTCGCTGCAAATGCATTCCTCCAACTCGGACAGGCCGACTTCTCGCCAACAGTTCTTCACCACCTGACGCGTAACCGGAACCTTGATGCCCAGAAACTTATCCCCTTCCCCATACTGTCCGGGACCCGTCTTGAAAAAGCGGGAAAGGCCGGCCACCTGGGAGGGGTCGGCTTTCTGGAGCATTGTATCAAGCAGCCAATTTTTGCGCTGCAACGGACGCAATTGACAGTCAGCTAGTTGCGAAAGTCGACCCCCTTCATTCACAGGGGGATCAATTTTCGTAATATCCTGATAATCTGATGCGTACATTGCAGCGGAATAATCAGTATTTAGCGGCAGCAGCCGCAGGCGGAGGATGATTGGCAGGCGGCGTCTTGGCTGGCGGCGGCGAGGGCAGCGGCAATGGCTTCCATCACCAGGGGTTCCATCACTTTGTAGCCGGCCGGGACGGGATGGACACCGTCGTTGGAATAGGCGGGATTGAGGGCGCGGGAGGGATCGGAGACGACCATCGGAGTGTAATAATCGACATAGGGAATCCCCTTCGCGGTGGCGTAGGCCTTGATGCGGACATTGAGCGCGGCGATCTTGTCGGCGGCGTCGGTGATGGCAGGACGCCAGCGGAATGCGGCGGCGGGAAGCACCGACGTCAGGACAACGGCGATGCCGTTGGCCTGCGCCAGTTCGGTCATCGAGACGATGTTGCCGAAAGCGAAGTCTTCGCTGTAAGGGCCCTGGTTTTCAGCGACATCGTTGGTCCCGGCATTGATGACCACGGCAGCCGGATGCAAATCAATGACATCCTGCCGGAAACGGACCAACATCTGCGCCGATACCTGGCCGCTGATACCGCGGCCGACATAACCGTTGGACGAGAAGAACTCCGGACGCAGCCGCAGCCACTCCTCCGTAATGGAGTCGCCCATCAGCACAACCCGCGGCTGTCCGGCCGCCGGCTCCGCCAGCTCCGTATTTGCAGCCGCAAACCGCTGCAGTCCGCCCCAATCCTGCGCATAAGAAAAACAGGTGGCCGAAACCAACTCGAACGCCACAAGAAGCGTGGCACATAAACCTTTGATATTCATGACTTTGCTCATTTTCGATTGCGCATTTTGACGCAAGCGATTTATTATAAAATACTAATAATCAGATACCTATCTGCCACGCAGCAACTCCTTCTTGCCTATGAAGCCCCTTCACGGAGTTTTTGCGCGGTGGCTTGTGCGGATAGCCGTAGCGGATGTGAAGGGGCTTCATAGGCAAGGAATCAAGCCACTACGACCGTGGTTGAGTTCTTGTCCTTGCCCAACTTGACTTTCAGTTTGGCGCCTGCGGGGACCCCTTCGATGATGACTTCGGAGACGGGGTCTTCGACGTAGCGCTGGATGGCACGCTTGAGCGGACGGGCGCCGAACTTGGGGTCGTAACCGACATCAGCGATGAACTTCTTGGCAGCCTTGTCGATGGAGAGCGTGAAGCCCAGTTCCTTCATCCGGCCGTGGAGCTCGCGAAGTTCGATGTCGATGATCTGGTAGATATTTTCCTGCGTCAAGGCGTTGAAATAGATCTGCTCGTCGAGCCGGTTGAGGAACTCCGGCGTGAAAACCTTGCCGAGCGCCTTGTCGATCAGCGCGTTCTGTGAGGCCGAACGATCTTCGCCACCGGTGGAAAAACCGATGCCACGGCCGAAATCCTTCAACTCACGGCTGCCCACGTTCGAAGTCAGGATGAGGATGGTGTTTTTGAAATCGATGTAACGGCCGGCACTGTCGGTCAGGCGGCCTTCGTCAAGCACCTGCAGCAGCAGGTTGAAAATGTCGGGATGCGCCTTCTCCACTTCGTCGAGCAGCACCACAGAATACGGCTTGCGGCGCACCTGCTCGCTGAGCTGACCGCCTTCGTTGTAGCCCACATAGCCCGGAGGCGCTCCGATAAGACGACTGGAGGAGAACTTCTCGCCATACTCGCTCATGTCGATCCGGATGATATTGTCGGCCGAATCGAACAGATACTCGGCGATTTTTTTGGCCAGATGGGTCTTGCCCACACCCGTCGGTCCCAGGAAAAGGAAGGAGCCGATGGGCTTGTTCGGATCTTTGAGGCCGGCACGGTTGCGCCGGATGGCCTTTACGACCTTTGAGAGAGCCTCATCCTGCCCGACGACCACGCCGCGCAGCACCTCTTCCATTTTCAAGAGACGCGTCCCTTCGCTCTCAGCCACCCGATGGACCGGAATGTTGGTCATCACCGAGACGACGCGCGCGACGGTCTCCTCATCGACCGTCCGATACTCTTCCTCACCGGAAGAAGCCGCCTGGACTGCTTCGGCCACAGCCTTTTCTTTCTCCTGCTCGAGCCGGTGCAGTTCGGCCGCTCGCTTGAAGTCGCCTGCCTTGGCAGCACTGCGTTTCTCCGCGCGGATCGGTTCGAGCGACTGCTCAAGCCGGACCGCTTCGTCAGAGCCTTTCATGTCGCCTATATGCACGCGGGCCCCGGCCTCGTCAAGCACGTCGATGGCTTTGTCGGGCAGGCAGCGGTCGGAGATGTAACGTTGCGACAGGGAGATGCAGGCTTTGATGGCTGCATCGGTATAACGGACGTGGTGATATTCTTCATAGCGGCCTTTGATGCCTTCGAGAATCGCCAGGGTCTGGGCGTAGTCGGTGGGTTCCACCAAGATTTTCTGGAAACGGCGCTCCAGCGCGGCATCCTTCTCGATGTACTCGCGATACTCGTCGAGCGTGGTCGCGCCGATGCACTGGATCTGACCGCGCGCCAGCGCAGGTTTCAGGAGGTTGGCCGCATCGAGCGATCCGGGCGAGCTGCCCGCGCCTACGATGGTATGGAGCTCATCGATGAAGAGGATCAGGTCGGGATTCTTCTTGATTTCGTTCAGGATGGCTTTCACGCGTTCCTCGAACTGGCCGCGGTACTTCGTACCGGCTACCAGGGAGCCCATGTCGAGCGAAAGGATCCGCTTCGAAAGCAAGGCGCGAGGGACGTTTTTCGAAGCGATGCGCAGAGCCAGACCCTCTACGACGGCCGACTTGCCGGAACCCGACTCGCCGATAAGTACGGGATTGTTCTTCTTGCGACGGCTCAGGATCTGGGCCAGCCGCTCGATTTCCGCCTCACGGCCCACCACAGGGTCGAGTTCGCCGCTGACGGCGGCGCGAGTCAGGTCGAAGCCATAGGATTCGACGAGGGACTTTTTTTCGCCGCCCCGACCTGCGGGCGCATCGGGTGCAGTTGAATCACTGCTGTCCTCGGGAGCACCGTCAGCAGCCGACATCATGGCCTGCTCCATGACTTCGCGGAGTTTCTCAGGCAGCTTGTCGAGGGGGATGCTGCTGTTCTCGAGCGCCGTGGTGCAGGCACCGTGCCACTGCATGAAGATTTCGGCCATCAGATGGGCCGGCGTGGCGGCATTGCCGTGCATCCGCTGGCACGAGAGCAGGATTTCCTGCGACTTGTCGCTCAGCGAGATGGATCCGCGCTGGCCGTACGGAATCGGGGCCGGTGCGGCAATCTTGTCTTCAATCTCCTTCTTCACTTTCTTTACGTCCACGCCCAGGCTCTCGAGGATCCGGACGGCATCCGACTCGCGAAAACGGAGAATCCCGAGGAAAAGATGGTCGGGCGTGGCTATGTAACTGCCCAGCCGTGCCGCTTCTTCCAGCGCATAGTTGAGCACGATTTTGATTTCGTTTGAATATCCTTTTTCCATGGGTACCAATCAAGGTTTTGGGGCGGCAAGTTAGCAAAAAAGTATGTAAATAAATAATTTGTTATCTTCCTCGAAAATTCGTATTTTTACACGATATTTTGATAGAAACCGTAGAGAAAAAAATGGATTTTGAAGAGACTGGCGGTAGGATTATTCCTATCAATATAGAAAACGAGATGAAGTCGGCCTACATAGACTACTCGATGTCTGTGATCGTGGCCCGAGCCTTACCTGATGTGAGAGACGGACTTAAGCCCGTACACCGGCGCGTGCTGTTCGGCATGAGCAACCTGGGCGTCACCTACAGCGGCGGCGTCAAGAAGTCGGCGCGTATCGTGGGCGACGTCCTCGGTAAATACCACCCGCACGGCGACGCCAGCGTTTACGACGCCATGGCGCGTCTCGCCCAGCCCTGGAACCTGCGTTACCTGCTGGTCCACGGACAGGGCAACTTCGGATCGATTGACGGTGACCCCGTGGCCGCCATGCGATACACCGAGGCCAAGCTGCAGAAGCTGGCCGAAGAGGTGCTGGCCGACCTGGACAAGGACACGGTCGATTTCAAGCCCAACTTCGACGAATCGCTCCAGGAGCCGACCGTGCTCCCCGCCAAGGCGCCGCTCCTGCTGATGAACGGCTCCAACGGCATCGCTGTTGGCATGGCCACCAACATGGCCCCGCACAACCTGACGGAGTGTTGCGACGCCATCTGCGCCTATATCGACAACCCCGAGATTGACGTGGACGGCCTGATGCAGTACATCAAAGGTCCGGACTTCCCCACCGGCGGCATCATCCAGGGCCTGCGCGGCATCCGCGACGCCTTCGAGACCGGCCGCGGCCGCATCGTCATCCGTTCGAAGACCAACATCGAAGTGTCGTCCTCGGGCCGCGAAACGATCGTGGTGACTGAGATTCCCTACACCATCAACAAGCGCGAGCTCATCGAGCGTATCGCCGAGTTGGTAGAAAGCAAGAAACTGGACGGCATCTCCTACATCAACGACGAGAGCGACCGTGAAGGCATGCGTATCGTCATCAAGCTCAAGCAAGGCGCCCCGTCGAACGTGGTGCTCAACAACCTGTTCAAGTATACCCCGCTGCAGTCGAGCTTCTCGGTCAACAATATCGCCCTGGTGGACGGTCGGCCGAAGCAGCTCAACCTCAAGCAGCTCATCAAATACTTCGTGCGTCACCGCCACGAGGTGGTGGTCCGCCGCACCCAGTTCGAACTCAACAAGGCGCTCAAGCGCGCCCATATCCTCGAAGGCTTGCTCAAGGCCCTCGACATCATCGACGAGATCATCGCCCTGATCCGCGCCTCCCGCAGCGTGGCTGACGCCCGCGACGGACTGGTCAGCCAGTTCGGCTTCACCGTGGAGCAGGCCGACGCCATCGTGGAGATGCGCCTCCGCCAGCTCACCGGTCTGGAACGCGACAAGCTCCAGGCTGAGTACGACGAGCTCGAAAAACTGATTGCATGGTACCAGCAGGTGCTGGGCAGCGAGGAGCTGCAGATGGGCATTATCAAGGATGAACTGCGCGAACTCAAGGAGAAATACGGCGACCCGCGCCGCACCGAAATCGCCGCCACGGCGGAAGATTTCAATCCGGAAGACTTCTATCCGAACGAAGATGTGGTCATCACGATTTCCCACTTCGGATACATCAAGCGCACCAGCCTCTCTGAATACCGCTCGCAGAGCCGCGGCGGCGTAGGTGCCAAAGGCAGCACCACGCGCGACGAAGACTTCATCGAGCATATCTACGTAGCCAACATGCACAGCACGCTGATGCTCTTCACGCAAAGTGGCAAGTGCTTCTGGCTCAAGGTCTATGATATTCCGGAAGGCGCCAAGGCATCCAAGGGCCGCGCCATCCAGAACATTCTGCCGCTCACGGTGGAAGACCGCATCCAGGCTTATCTCAACGTCCAGGATCTGGACGACAAGGAGTTCACGAACAGCCACTACGTGGTCCTGGCCACGGCGAACGGTACCATCAAGAAGACGCTGCTTGAAGCCTATTCCCGTCCGCGCATGGGCGGCATCATCGCCGTGAACCTGCGCGAGGGCGATGCGCTGATCGGTGCGGCGCTGACCAGCGGACAATGCGAAATCCTGCTGGCGGGCAACCAGGGCAAGTGCTGCCGCTTCGACGAGGAAGACGCCCGGGCCATCGGCCGCAACTCCACCGGTGTACGCGGCATCAACCTCGACGAGGACGACTTCGTGGTCGGCATGGTCTGCATCGAACCCGACGAGCAAGCCGTCAAACCGCTCGACATTCTGGTGGTCAGCGAGAACGGTTTCGGCAAGCGTTCCGAGCTTGACGAATACCGCAAGACCAACCGCGGCAGCAAGGGTGTCAAGACCATCGCCATCACCGAAAAAACTGGCAAGCTAATTGCATTGAAGGCTGTCAGCGACGACAACGACCTGATGATCATCAACAAATCGGGTGTCACCATCCGGATGCCGGCCGACAGCATCCGCGTAGCAGGAAGGGCAACCCAGGGCGTGAAACTCATCAGCATCCGCGAAGGCGACAGCATCGCAGCCGTCTGCGTCGTCAACAAGGAAGAAGAAGCGGAAACGCCGCAGGAAACGGAAACACCCACAGACAACAATCAAGAAAACAATCAATAATCTAAACACACACAAGTTATGAAAAGAATTCTCATCGCACTGTCGCTCATCCTCTCGCTGACGATGGTCAGTGCCCAGCCCAAAAATGCTGCCGACGCCCTCAAGGCCGTCACCAAGGCTGAGAACGCCGCTGCCGATGCCAAGAAGGCTGCCAAACCGGCCACCTGGATTTCCCTCGCGAAGGCCTACATTGAAGCTTACGACCAGCCTTCGAGAAATATCCTGACCGGAACGCCCCAGCAGGAAGTCAAGCTCTTCCTCAAGGAGCAGCAGATCCTCGGCACTTCCGAAAAGAAGGGTGCTGAAGGTGTCTACTCCGTGGACTCCTACGCTGACAAGGACCTCTATTACAATGCCGATGGTATCCTGGAATTCTTCCTCGTCACCAAGCCGGCTGTCGAAGGTGACGTGCTGGGCAAGGCCATCGAGGCTCTCCAGAAAGCCAAGGATGTCGATCCCAAGGGTTCCAAGGCCAAGGACATCAATGAAATGATGAACGATATCCACGGCAAAATCGCCAATGAAGCCCTCTCCGAGTATCTGGCCGGCAACTTCGAAAAAGCTGCCAAGCTCTTCAAGGGTGCCAGCGAATGTGCAGCCAACCCGCTGCTCGGCAAGGTCGACTCCACCAACACCTACTACACCGCCCTTGTGTCGAACATGGCCGGCAACAAAGAGCAGGCGATCGAGTTCTACAAGAAATGCCTCGACATGGGCTACTACCAGAACGGCTTCGCCTTCGCCAACCTCGCCGAGGTTTATCGCGGCATGGGTGACAAGGACGCCTGCAAGGCCGTCCTCGAAGAAGGTTTCGTGAAGTTCCCTGAGAACAGCAACATCCTCATCGGCCTGATCAACCACTATATTGACAACCAGGAAGACACCGGCAAACTCTTCGACCTGCTGCACTCCGCCCAGGCCATCGACCCGAAGAACGCCAGCCTCTTCTATGTGGAAGGCAATGTCTACAAGCAGCTCGGTGACGTGGAGAACGCGGCCAAACTGTACGAGAAATCCTCCGAAGTCGATCCGACCTACGTGTTCGCTCCCCTCGGACTGGGTGCCCTCTACTATGACAAGGCCATCGAAATCCAGAACAAAGCCAGCGAAGAACTCGACGACAACAAGTACTTCGCCCTCGTGAAAGAGCTGGACGAGACCCTCGAGAAAGCCATCAATCCTTTTGAGGCCGCTTTCGCCAAGACTGAGGACAAAGAAATCAAGGGCGCCATCGCCGAGTACCTGAAGAACATCTACTTCCGTCTCCGCGACAAGAACCCTGAATACGAGGCTCTCTCGAAGAAGTACGAAGCCTACTTAAAAGGTGAATAATTCCGACGCGCTGCTGCGCGGAAGACAATGAAGAGACGCTCGGGAGCCCACGCTTCCGAGCGTTTTTTGTGCCGACGCGAAGGCCAGGTCTGGCGTGTTGTTGTTGGCGCTCAGGTGACACAGATACACGTCACGCAAGGATTCGTGGCTGGCGCGCCGAAGCAGCGAGGCAGTCTGCTCGTTGGAGAGGTGGCCATGCTGCAGGAGAATGCGGCGCTTGAGTTCGGGCGGATAGTTTCCCGTCATCAGCATGTCCACATCGTAATTTGACTCGACGATCAGATGATCGGCCAGTGCGGCGTAGCGCACGGCCTCATCGGTCACTTCGCCCAGATCGGTCATGACCGTAAAACGCTCGTCGTCGAAGGTAAAGTGATAGCCGACCGTCTGCGCGGCATCATGGGGAACGACAAACGGCGTTATCCTGAGCGAATCCCCCACCCTAGTCTCACGGCCCTCTTCGAGGTATCGCACACAGCCTTTCAGCCGGCCGGCCGTACAGAAATTGTGGCGGAGGGCCTGTTCCAGCGTGTGGGTCAGATAGACCGGCTTCTGCATCCGTTCCGTAAAGGTACCCAGGCTCTTGATATGGTCGAAATGGTCGTGTGTCACAAAGACGGCCTCGACGGAATCGAGGGACAGCCCCCGTTCGGCAAGACGCTTCTTGATAGTACGGGTTCCGATGCCGATGTCGATGAGAAAGGCGGTCCGGTCGTTCCCGAAAAAGTAACAGTTGCCATTGCTGCCGCTCGACAGACTCACGAACCGCACCATCTCTCAACGGACTTTCCCGAGGTTCTTGATCTCGCGGGGCTTGATGATTCCTTTTTCAGTGACAATGCCGGCAATCAGGGCGGCCGGGGTGACGTCGAAAGCCGGATTGTACACGTTGACCCCCTTGGGAGCCATTGGCTTGCTGTAGTACATGTCGGTCACTTCGAAAGCGGGACGCTCCTCGATGACGATATCATCGCCGCTCTTGCAACTGAGGTCGATCGTACTGGTCGGGGCGAACACATAGAGCGGCACTTTGTAGTATTTGGCCAGAATGGCTACTCCGCATGTGCCGATCTTGTTGGCCACGTCGCCATTGGCTGCTACACGGTCGCAGCCCACGAACACGAAGTCCACCTTGCCCTGCGCCATGAGGGCCGCCGCCATATTGTCGCAGATCAGGGTCACGTCAATGCCCGCCTTGGTCAGCTCATAGGCCGTCAGGCGCGCGCCCTGGAGCAACGGACGGGTCTCGTCGCAATACACGCGGGGCGAGAAGCCCTGCTGCTGGGCCATATAGATCGGGCCGAGTGCCGTACCGAACTTCGAGACGGCCAGATGGCCCGCATTGCAGTGCGTGAGAATGCCACAGCCCGGATGAAGCAGGGAAAAGCCGTATTCGCTGATCACTTCGCACATCTTCACGTCTTCCGCCTTGATGGCACGGGCTTCTGCGGTCAGGGCGTTGCGGATCACTTCGATAGCGTGTTTCTCGTCGGCCGATTCCAGCCCCTGCTTCGTAGCGTAGAAACAGCGTTCCATGCGGTCGAGCGCCCACATCAGGTTGACGGCCGTCGGCCGGGAGATATACAGATAATGTTTGACGCGCAAAAACTCTTTCTCGAGCGCCTGCAGCGACCGGGTGCGGAAGCGGTTGACGCACATGGCCAGACCGAAAGCCGCCGCAATGCCGATGGCCGGCGCGCCGCGGACCTTGAGCCGGGTGATGGAATAGAAAATCTGCTCCGCGGTCGTCAGGTGCAGGAACTTTTCCTGCGTCGGCAACTGGGTCTGGTCGAGGATGACCACCTCTCGTCCATTGGTGCTCAATTCGACGGAATCGTAGGGAAAAACGCTCTTCACGGTCAGATGGCTTCTATCAGTTTCCGGAACAGGGTACACATCCGGTCGGCAGCTGCATCAGCCGCACGAACCACGTCGTCACCGTCATTAAGCACGGTGCTGGCATTGTCGATGTTCGAGACATTCGTAATCACAGACATGCCAAACACCGGAATGCCGCAATGGCGGGCCACCAACACTTCCGGTACGGTGGACATACCCACGGCATCCGCACCAATAGCACGGTAGAAGCGCACCTCGGCCGGCGTTTCGTACGAAGGGCCCGTATTGCCCAGATAAACGCCTTTCCGTACGGGAATCTTCGCCCGTTTGGCGATCTTTTCGGCTTTCGCAATCAGATCCAGGTCGTACGCTGCCGTCATGTCGGGGAAACGCTCGCCGAAATCGGCGAAATTCGGCCCGATGAGCGGATTGGGCAGCAGGTTGATGTGGTCGCGGATGATCATCAGGTCGCCCACGGAGAAATCCTGGTTCAAGCCGCCGGCCGCATTGGAAACGAACAAGGTCTTGATACCCAGCGCTGCCATCACTCGAATCGGCAGGGTCACCTGCTCCATCGGATAGCCTTCATAGTAATGGAAGCGTCCCTGCATGGCGCAGACTTGTTTTCCAGCCAGTTTTCCGTAGATGAAATTGCCTTTGTGGCCGATGGCCGTCGATTTCACGAAATGCGGAATATCGGCATACGGGATGACGGCTTCAGCCTCGATGGCATCGCCCAGTTTGCCCAAACCGCTGCCCAGCACGATGCCGACCGCCGGGGTCTGCCCTTCAATGCGTTCCCGAATGAAACCGGCCGCTTCGCGGATTTTCTTGACTCTGCTGTCCATACTATTACAGTTATTTGAGCAATTTTAACAAAAAAACTGTAATATTCCAAGAATCGGGGTATCTTTGTAGCAAACAAGCAGACAATGTTCCAAAAAATCAAAACCTGGTACGCCGCGCAGACCGACACCACCAAGGCCCTGATCTGGATCGGCCTGATCGCCATCATCGGCATCCTCATCCGCTGGGATGCCGTCGTGGCCGGTATCAAGCATGGCTTCGGGTTCTATTCGGGGAAATAGGGTTTTGTTTTTCCCAAACTATGTAACGATGAAGAAGTATTTACTGATAGGATTCTTGGGGGGACTGCTGTCGCTGGGCGCAGCGGTACCGGCGCGGTCGCAAGTCGCTTCCCAGCGCGATACAGGCGAAGTGGAGATTACGGCACGCGAGCTGGCCGACCGGCTGGTGGAATATGCAGAAACCTTTTTGGGAACCCCCTACCGCTACGGGGCAAACGGCCCGAAACGTTTCGACTGCACAGGATACACCCGGTACGTATATGGACATTTCGGCTATCATAACCTGAGCCGTTCGGCAAAGGACCAGGCCAAGGATGGACGGGAAGTGGACATCTCCGATTTCCACAACCTCCAGAAAGGCGACATCCTGGCCATTGGCAGCCGGCGCAACCCCAAGGTGGTCGGCCATGCCGCCATCTTCGTCGAACTCGACAGCACTGGACGCGACCCACGTTTCATCCACGCCTCTGTCCACGGCGTCCGATACAGTTCAATGCTGACCGAGAGCTACTATGCCAACCGGATCCTGGGCGCACGGCGCATCCTGCCAGATTTCGAAGATTACGATGTAAAATTTGATTCAACAGCCACCTACGCCTTTGAACCTGAAGTAGGAGTTCATATTGCTCCAGACAGTTTAGTCCTGGCAGAAAACGACCGGAGGATTGTCCTTTTCGAGAACGGAAAATGGGCCTATGTAGCCGAGGACGGCACCCTGGCCATCCCTGAAAAAGGCGGCCGCCTCATTCTCTCGGGCGACGGCAACTGGGCACCGGTCCGGGAAGCCACGGTACACGTACCGAGTTCTTCGCTCACGCCTGATCCGAAGGAAACCGCCAAGGAAGAGCCAAAGCCTGCGGCAACCAAACCGGCGACCCCGAAAGTCAGCCCCACAGAACCTTCCGTGAGCGACTCGACGGCACAGCAGCCGGCGTCTCAGCCAGCACAGCCCGAAAAAGTCTATTACACCATCAAGAAAGGCGATACCCTCTCGAAGATTGCCAAGCAGCATCACACGACGGTCAACAAACTTTGCCAGCTCAACGGCATCACCTCTACAACCATCCTCAAGGTCGGCCGCAAACTCCGTGTGAAATAACTTTCCGGGAGCCACGGTGCGAAGCTCTGATAGTTCCGACTTTTTCTGTGGCACCCACCTCTCTGATAATCAGCCACTTCCTAAAAATCGCTTGCGCACTTTTACGCAAGCGATTTTTAGGAATATACTGATTTACAATCACATAAGTGCCACTGCTTTTTTCACCGCCTGGGTTTTGCGCCGCCTGTCGGGACGCGACGCGGATGACGGCGCCACTTTGTCCGTTTCGCAGACGAAATCTATGTCTTTCCCCTGGTTTTCCGTCCGCGACACGGACGAGACAGATGAATCATCCGTTTCGCGTCAGAAAAATGACCTTAAATGGTCATATCAGAGTTAGCGGGCAATACTATGTGTGGCTTCTCATTCACACTCTGTTGCTCCCCGACGACTACTACGGCCTCGGAAAGCGAACAGTCAATAACCTCTCGGGATCACAACTGACAGACCCATTTCGGGCTCGAGACGAATAGACATCTTTCGAGCTCGCGACCGATTGATTTCGTTTGGGTACGTGACTGATTGCCCCCTTTTGGCCGAACGGTTATCCTCGTCCGGGCCCGGGAGCCCCTTCTCTGGCTCCTGCGGGCCCGGACGGGAGATAACCGCCTCAGCCAAGATCGGCATGATCAGCAAATCGCCCCCGCAAAAGCCACTGACAGCTTATGCGGTTATCCTTGACAGCGCCAGTCCAGGCCCCGGGACTCCGGGACCCGTTGCGCTGGCAGGAGATAACCGCCCTACACCCCAGACGGCGCTCAAGACATTCATCACCTGGCGAGCCCGATAAAGTGCCATCTGTCGATGGTCAGATGACGAGACAACGGGCTTGGCCTTTTCGTAAACCTTCCCGAGCCCGGTAACGGGCAGCCAGCCATAGCTAGATCGGTGAACAATCAGGCTCGGGACAGGCAGATGCGTCTGGCACGAGCCGGGGAGAAGTGAAACCGGCGGTTGCAGGACAAAGGATGATCCGGCTCGGGACGGGCTCAAGTCTATAAGCACGAGGTGTACAAAATGGATGTACCACTGCGAGCCCGAGAAGAGCCAGCCAGACAGTGGCAGGATTGCGAATCACCGGGCTCGAGCCAGCCAACTAAAGTGTCCGCAGCAGGCCGGCCCTAGCCTTCGTGTTTTTAGGCTTCGCCTGAGTAGACCCACCTTTGGAAAGCCAGTATCTGCAGCTGATATGCGAAATCCAGCATTGGGACGACCATGAGTGCCCTATGGAGTGGTCTCCCGGGGAGCTTGCCCGAACTGGCGAAGTGGCGGCGTTAACGGGGGAGATTCGACGGAAGCTGAGGGCGGTTATCTCCTGCCAGCACGCTGGCAAGGATAACCGCGACGATAGTCAGTTGCGGCTGGCGGGGGAGATTGAGGTAGTTGTCAGTGTGTAGGCGAAGCGGGTTTTCTCCCGTCCAGGCCCGCAGGAGCCTGAGGATGGGCTCCCGGGCCTGGCCGAGGAAAACCACAAGCGCCGCTCGATGGGGAAAACCGGCCTCTCGAAAGGGAAAGGCCGCGAGTCCGGGAGGTGAGTAGGAACTGGGGATTCGCTCACCGCGACAGGATTTTGGGATCATCAGGTCACACTCGGTCTTACCTCGGCAGACTTTTATCACCCAACTCTGATCAACTCCGGACATGAATGGCTTCCGCCGTAGCACTGGCGCAAGGTTTATAGAACGAGCCGAATAGGGCCGAACCGAGCCAAACCAACCGGCCGCTCTACTGATCCTACAAACTATTATCCATCAGAGTCTTCACCCGTTCATATAAAGTAGGGTGTGAATACTCTGTGAAGACGACGATCGGGTGCGGTGTGAGATTAGCGAGGGACTTGGCGCTCATTTTCTTGAGTGCGGCAGCTTCGGCAGGGCCACAGCCGTGGGCAGCGGCGAAGGCGTCGGCCTGGCGCTCGTGACGGCGTGAAAGAACGTTCGTAACGATGTCCAACAGGAGACTGAGCGGCGTGTAGATGAGCGAAAACACCGCCAGATTGACGTGGAACGAAGGCTCGGAGCAACCGGCGGCCATAGCTAAATCCTTACTTCCGATAAATAAGCTGAACAGCCAGAACATCAAAAGGTTCGTAGCGAACCCTTCGAGCGAAGAAAGAAGGATATGATGGCGCTTGTAATGGCCAATCTCATGCGCCAGCACCCCGACGATTTCCTCGGTCGAAAGCTGCTCCATCAGCGTGTCGTAGAGTACCACCCGCTTACGCCGGCCGAAACCCGTGAAGTAGGCATTCGACTTGCTGCTGCGTTTCGACGAGTCAATGACAAAGATGCCTTCTATCGGGAAATCCACGCGGGCGGCGAAGGCCTCAATGGCCGTACGGAGCTCCCCTTCCGGCAGCGGTGTCTGCTTATTGAAAAGCGGCACGATGAGCTGCGAATAGAAATACTGCATGAAGAGCGAAAAAAGCGTCACGGCGCCCCAGGCGATAAGCCAGAACCAGCGGGGCGTCAGTGTGTATATCCAGACGCAGAGTGCCAGAACGGCACCCATGATCACTACGTTCATGAGCAGGCCCTTGAGCGTATCGGTCACGAAGAGCTTGGGCGTGGTACGGTTGAATCCGAATCGTTGTTCGATAACGAAGGTACGGTACACATCGAACGGAATCGAGAGAGCCCAGGAGATGAGGTAAAAGATGCCCCAGAATACGAGCGCCTGGACGACCGGAAACCGGCTGACGGAACGGGCCGCAGCATCGAAGACGGCAAAACCGCCAAAAGTAAAGATCGCCAGGGTGACCAGCATGCTGACCAAACCCGAGATCAGCGAGAACTTCCGGTTGGTCATGGCATAATCCTGCTGTTTCCAATACTGCTTCTCGTCGTACAAGTCCTTCAGCAGTTCCGGCACGGGCCGGAGGGATGCCCTGATATTGAGAATGGTCAGCCAGGTGGACCAGAGATACTCGGCCACCACGATGACGATTACCAGAGTGTAAAGCGTTGACGCCATCAGTCTTCCGAAGGAAAATGCGCCTTGAACTGGGGATATCGCTCCGCGATGCGGACCGCCTTACCTTGCTTGTCCAGGAAGCAATGGACCGAACTGCCTTCGAAAACCTCCTTGCCGCCGCAGCGCATCCGGTAGCCGATCCGCAGTTTGAGCAGCGACATCTCCTGGATGAACACTTCTACTTCAATCAGGTCGTCAAACGTAGTGGGCTGCAGGAAACGGCCCTCCACCGACATGACCGGCGAGACGATGCCGTCGGCCTCGATCCGGGCGAAACTGGCGCCGATGGCATCGAGATACGCCACACGGGCCTCTTCCATGATACGGATGTAATTCGAATGATGGGTCACCCCCATCCGGTCGGTCTCGTAGTAATGGACCTTGTGCTGATAGATGAACATGCGCTTCGTTTTTGCCCTGCAAAGATAGGCAATTTTGGATTGTCAAAGAATAATGTTAACTTTGATAGATTTTAGGAAAGTCTTCTGCGTCATGATGAGAGAAGAAACGGTCTTCGGACCGATCCACAGCCGCCGCCTCGGCCGGTCGCTCGGCATCAATCTCCTTCCCACGAAGGGGAAAATCTGCAATTTCGACTGCATCTACTGCGAGTGCGGCTGGAACCGCGACGGTCGCGGCGACACGGTTCTTCCTACAGCCGCCAAGGTCCGCAATGATCTGGAAAACAAACTGATCGAACTCATGCTGGAAGGCACGCCCATCGACTCGATCACTTTCTCCGGCGATGGCGAACCCACCCTCAATCCCGAATTTCCCCGCATTATCGAGGACACGATCTTCCTGCGCGACGCCTACTATCCGAAGGCCAAGGTTTCCGTGCTGTCGAACGCCACGCGCGTTCATATTCCCGCTGTTTTCGACGCACTCCGCAAAGTCGACAACCCGATCCTGAAGATCGATGCACCGACCGACGACCTGGTAGCCCGCATCAACCAGCCGGCTCCGGGCTACCAGCTCTCCCGCGTAATTGAAGCGCTGGAAGGCTTCGGAGGGAACTTCGTCCTTCAGACAATGTTTCTCAAGAGTCCGGATTTCGATTCTTCCTCCCCGGAAGTACTTGACGGCTGGATGGCGATCGTCCGGCACCTCAAGCCCCGCGAAGTGATGGTCTATACCCTCGACCGCCCTACCCCGGCCCAAGGGCTGCAGGCTTTCACGGTCGAAGAGATGCGCTCTCTCGTCCGTCCGCTGCTCGACGAAGGGTTCCACATCGACATCAAAGGAAAAGAATAATAAATAAACATAAACCAATTTCTTCAATGAACCTCAACGAACAATTCGTAATCACCATCAGCCGCGAACTCGGATCCGGCGGTCACACGATCGGTAAGAAACTGGCAGAACGGCTCGGCGTCCGTTTCTGCGACAAGGAACTCATCAAGGAGCTTTCCAAACGCTTCGACCTGACGCCGCAGTCCATCGAGCGTCTGAAGAGCGAGAAGAAGAACTGGCTCACCGATTTCATCAAGAGAATCGCCCCCGCCCCTTCCCCGGCAGGTTTCATCAGCAGCAATTCCATTTACGGCAAAGAATTCAACCCGACCGTTACGACGGACGAGATTTTCTATGCGGAAAAGGAGATCCTGCGGGCCATGGCCGAAGCTGAATCCTGCGTGATTGCCGGCCGCTCCGGCTTCTTCGTTCTGCAGGACTTCCCCAACAAGGTAGACATCTTCATCACCGCTTCCAAGGAAAACCGGATCGTGCGTACCATGAAGAAACAGAATTTCCCGCGCGAACTGGCCGAAGAAGTCCTCGGCAAAGTTGACAAGGCCCGCGAGAACTACATCGAGCGCTTCGCCAAGGTCAGCCGCTACGACGCCCGCAACTACAGCCTGACGATGAACGTCGACGGGATGACCGAAGACGAAGCCGTGGAGGTGATCCTCGATTTTATCGCCAAGAAATAGCGGTCAGCCCGTTCAGAGGCTGATGCCCATGATGTAATCGTTCATGTAGTACCCGTGGCCGATGGGAAAATCACCTTCGCGGAGGATTTCCAGGCCCAGGTGCTTGTAGAAGTTCACGGACGAATTGTACCGGTTGACGTGCAGTTCGATCCGGCAGGGCCAGCCGTTGGCGGCCCTGCGGACAAAATCGCAGATATGGTCGTACATCCGCCGGCCGATCTGCCGGCCGTGAAAGTCCGGCAACACATAGATTTTCTGGAGTTCGAACAAGAAACTGCCGTCTTCCTGCAAACCGAGCGGTTGAACGGATACATATCCGCACAGACGGCCCTGGACCTCGCCCAGGAAATAAACATGTCCGTCCTGCCCCATTTGGCGCTGCAAACTGGCCTCCGAATACATCCAATCCATCATATACTCCATCTGCGCTGGAGAGAGGATCTCACGATAGGTATGGCGGAAAACCACGTCAGCCAGTGAGCGGATCAAGGGAATATCGTCCATCGTGGCCCTGCGGATCAGCAGGTCGGTTTCTTGGGAATGAGACATGACAATTATTGGTTCTTGGTAAAGTAGAAACCCGTTTCCGATGATTCCTGAAGGTCACCCGAGCGTTCGCTCAAGCTGTTTCGTTCTCGGTGGCAGAAATAGACCATACCCAGTCCGGAGGGCCGGGCGATGAGGACGACCGGATCTCCGGCCTGATCCAGCGCGACCGTCCAGGTCGTCTCGAAGGCGGGCTGCTCCGGCGAGACGAACTTGTACACGCCCAGTTCGTCATAATAACCACCGCGCGCCCCCACACTCACGGAACCGTCATCGCGGAAGATGAGCCGCGCCCCGTGCCGTTCGCGCCACTCGCCGAACAGCCAGGCATTCTCGAGCCGGCGCTCCTGCTCACGGAGCAAGGCCACGTTGGCCGTCTCTACACGGGAGAGCGCGCTCCCGTCAGCGTGCCGGGCCAGGATCTCCTCCCGCATCTGCGTAATCTGTTCCAGCGGAAGTCCACGAAGCGATGCCGTGTCCAGCGGCTGCTCGCGCAGGCATGAACTGGCGGAACCTAACAAAAGCAGACTGAGCAGAAGACCTAACAGGAGAGACTTGGACATAGCGACAGTTTTGATGCGGCAAGGTAGCAAAAAAGCGCCAATTTTGTATCTTTGCAAGACGCAATTTTCGTAGCTGCATGAAAAAGAAACTCCTCCCGGTCCTGCTCGTGGCGCTGCTGATCGCCATTCCGTCGTATGCGGTCTTCAACGAGCGCAATTTTGCCAAGACCCTCAGCATCCTGCGTTCTGAACTCCACCAGGAAAACGCGAAGATGGAAAGCATGCGTGCCCGTCTGGCCCAGAGCAACAACAGCCAGCACCAGCGCCTGATCGACATCACCAAGCGCTGTAACGAACTGGCCCTGATCCTCTACTCGCAGAACCAGGACTATACGTTCGATATCACCTACGCCTTGAACGAGGTGACCCGGCAGCACGATGATTATGAGAAGCAGCGTCTCCCCTTCGACGAAATTGTCTCCCGCCTCAATCTGGAAATTGAGCGATACGAGCACCTTGCCGAGGCGCTGCGGCGACTGCCACCGATCCTGGAGAAGATCGATGCGGTGCCCGACAGCCTGTCGGCTGTCATGGACACCATTCTGCTGCGCGAAAGCACCCACCACCACGAAGGATTCGACATCACCGGCCAGGCTTCCGCTGCACCGGAAATCGATCACCAGCACAGTCACGTCCATTTCGACGGAACGCAGCACGACCACGTCCATCACGACCGCATGCTTTCCCTGGCCGGACTGGAATTGCTTGAAGACGAGGACGACGACGAACCTTTCTACCTGGACGAGCAGGGACAGGCTGACCGCGACTCCTGCCTGGCCTATACGCTCAACCTGCTGGCCATGTACACGGAGTACCGCGACAGGATCGTCATGGACAACGACCACTACCAAGCCATGAGCAGCCGGCTGGAAGAGAGCTACAGCTATGCGCGGGATCGATACCGTCTCATCCAACGGCATATTTTCATCACCGGTCAGGATAACTATTTCAAAGTACTGCGCTCCCTGTCCCGCTATACGCGGATGGCCTTCCAGGATACGAAACGGAAATACGGGCTGGGCGACAGTGTCGAAGACGCGGCCCTGCGCCAGAGCGAATGGCGCGGCCCGATGGTCAGCGGATTCATCCTGTTCATCCTCTTCTATATTTTGCTGGCCACGCTGCTCAGCAACCTGGTCGTGCGGATTCTCCGCAAAAGAGCGGGCTGGTTCCAGACCGAATCGTTCAAACGGCGCAGTCCCCTGGCCACGCTGCTCAGCGGCGTGGTAATCTTCGCCCTGACCGTCATGGTTGCCAGCCTGGTCGTCAAGCAGAATTTCTTCCAGGAAGCGTCGGGATTGTTACTGATCTATGCCTGGTTGCTGGCCGCCATCCTTACCTCCCTGCTTATCCGGATTCCGTCGGCCTATCTCCGCAAGGTAGCCCAACTCTATCTGCCGGTCGCCCTGCTTGGTCTCATCGTGATCACCTTCCGGATCATCTTCATCCCGAACCGGCTGGTCAATCTCATTTTCCCGCCCATCATTCTGGCCTTTACCCTTTGGCAATATCTGCTCTGCCGAAAGGTCCGGCACGAGAAGGAGGCTCGCGGCGACATGCTCTACAGCTGGATTACCTTCGCCGTGATGCTGGGCACACTGGTCGTGTCGTGGTGCGGCTACGTGCTGCTGGGCATCCAGATCTTCATCTGGTGGCTCTTCCAGCTCACGGCCATCGAGACCATCACGGCCCTCTACCTGCTGCTGGACAGATATGGTGAACAACAGATCAAGCGCCGGCTGCTGGCGTACAAGAAGGAACACCGTGTCTTCGACACCGACCGGAAAGACTCCTATATCGCCGTCACCTGGCTCTACGACTTCGTGAAGCAGGCATGCTTCCCCATCCTGATGATTCTCTCGGTCCCCTTCTGCCTCTGGATGGCCTCCCGGATCTTCGACCTGACGGAAGTCTGCAAGGAACTCTTCTACAAGCCTTTCTTCAACCTCAGCGATAAAGACGGCAACGCCATCCTCCATCTGTCGCTCTACAAACTCGTCCTGGTAACCGCCCTGTTCTTCATTTTCCGGTATTTGAGTTACCTGCTCAAGGCTTTCTACCGCAAGCTCAAATTCGAGAAGCTCACGGCCAAGGGAGACCGCACCTTCGTCCATGCCAACGAGATTAACTTCACCCTGTCCGACAACGTGATCGGTATCCTGGTCTGGGGCAGCTACATCGTCATGGCCATCCTTCTCCTCAAAATTCCGATGGGTGCCCTCTCGCTGGTTGCCGCCGGTCTGGCTACGGGTCTCGGTCTGGCCATGAAGGACATTCTGAACAACTTCATCTACGGCATCCAGCTGATGTCGGGCCGCCTGCGCGTAGGCGACTTCATCGAATGCGACGGCATCCGTGGCAAAGTTACCTCGATCAGCTACCAGACCACCCAGATCCAGACCCTGGAAGACACCCTGATCGCCTTCACGAACACCACACTGTTCAACAAGAACTTCAAGAACCTCACACGCGGCAGCGCCTACGAATACCTCAAGGTGACTTGCGGCGTGAGCTACGGGACCGACGTGGAGAAGGTGCGCAAGTTGCTGCTGGAAGCTTCCCAGAAGCTGATGACCCGCGATAAATACGGCCGCAACATTGTCGATGCCAAGCGCGGCATCAGCGTGACGCTCGACAACTTCGGCGACAGCAGCATCGATATCGCCCTGAAACAGTACGTACTGGTGGAAGAGCGATACGGCTACATCGCCCGCGCCCAGGAACTGATCTACAATACCCTCAACGAGAACGGCATCGAAATCCCGTTCCCGCAGAGAGATGTTTACATCAAATCGATAGCTCCGTCAGGACATTGATCAACTCACGGTTGATCGGCTTGTCGATCTTGACCGCCTTGCTGATCGGAACATAGACAATCGAATCATTCTTGATGCCGATCATGATGTTGCGCTGCCCTTCTTTCAGGGCTTCGACGGCGGCCACGCCCATGCGGGAGGCCAGGATACGGTCATAGGCCGAGGGACGGCCACCGCGCTGCAGGTGGCCCAGGATGGTAACACGCACGTCATACTCCGGATACTCCTTGCGGACGCGTTCGGCATAGTGGAGAGCGCCCCCATCTTTCTTGCTCTCCGACACAATCACGATGGAGCTGTTCTTGCTCTTGCGGATACCCCGCCCGATGAACTGGGCAAGCTGGTCGATGTCGGTACGGTCCTCGGGAATGATGGCTGCCTCGGCACCTGCGGCGATGGCGCTGTTCTGCGCCAGAAAACCTGCATCGCGCCCCATCACCTCCACGAAGAAGATGCGGTCGTGCGAGGTGGCGGTGTCGCGGATCTTGTCCACGCAGTCCACGATGGTATTGAGCGCCGTGTCGTAACCAATTGTCGAGTCGGTGCCGTAGAGATCATTGTCGATGGTACCGGGAAGCCCGACAACCGTGATATCATGCTCGCGTGCAAGCTCCTCCGCACCGGAAAGAGAACCGTTGCCACCAATGACGATCAGGGCGTCAATGTGATGGCGATGCAACATCTCAAAAGCCTTCGTGCGCCCTTCCGGCGTCCGGAAAGCCTCGCAACGGGCTGTTTTGAGAATCGTGCCGCCCCGCTGGATGGTGCTGCTCACCGATTCACTGGTAAATTCCTTGATTTCGCCATTGATCAGGCCTTCATAGCCACGGTAGATACCATAGACTTTCCAACCTGCGAAAATAGCCGAGCGCGTGACGGCGCGGATGGCGGCATTCATGCCCGGGGAGTCTCCGCCGGAGGTGAGAATGCCGATGGACTGGATCTCTTTCATCGTGTTTGGGGATTTGTTCCCACAAAGATACATTTTTTATTTTCCCGTTCAAATGTTTGCCTCGCTGTCAAGCACTTTTGTTATTCGAAGAAATAAGCGTACCTTCGTATCTATGAAACGAACTACCTTCCTCTTTATCATCACGCTGCTGGCCGCCACAGCCTGTGGCCCGAAATGGGAGTCCCGGGATGCCGCAGGCTACAAGCTGATCGTCCAGCCGGGTGGTGCTACCCTCGGCTATACCTCCGCCCCTATTCTTACCCAAAACCGTTTTGCCTTCAAGGACCTGAACCGAAACGGGGCACTCGACCCGTACGAAGATTGGCGGCTGCCTGCCGCCGAGCGCGCCCGCGACTTGGCCGCCCAGCTCTCCATCGAAGAAATCGCCGGCCTGATGCTCTACAGCGCCCACCAGGCAGTCCCGGCGCCCGAAATCACCGAAGCCCAGCAGAAATTCCTGGCAGACGACAACCTGCGCCATGTGCTGGTGACCACGGTTGCCAGCCCGGAAGTGGCCGCCCGTTGGAACAACAATGTGCAGTCCTTCGTGGAAGGACTGGGTCATGGCATCCCGGCCAACAACAGCTCCGATCCCCGCAACGAGACCGCCGTGACAGCCGAATACAACGCCGGAGCGGGCGGACAGATCTCACTCTGGCCCACGCCGCTCGGGCTTGCCGCCACGTTCGATCCTGCGGTCGTCCACAGATTCGGAGAAATCGCCTCTAAAGAGTACCGGGCCCTGGGCATCGCCACGGCCCTGAGCCCGCAGATCGACCTGGCCACCGAGCCGCGCTGGAACCGCTTCGTCGGCACGTTCGGTGAAGACCCTGACCTTGACACGGATATGGCCCGTGCCTATGTGGACGGCTTCCAGACGACGGAAGAAACACCGGATGGCTGGGGATTCGAGAGCGTCAACGCCATGGTCAAGCACTGGCCTTCCGGCGGTCCGGAAGAAGGCGGCCGCGATGCGCATTTCAACTACGGTAAATATGCCGTGTATCCCGGCAACGGTTTCGAAACCCAGTTGCGCGCGTTCACGGAAGGCGCATTCCGACTCGAGGGAAAGACCGGCTCAGCCACAGCCGTGATGCCCTATTATACCATCTCCTATGGCATCGACCCCTCCGGGAAGAATGTAGGCAACAGCTACAGTCACTATATCATCACCGACCTGCTGCGCGGGAAATACCGCTTCGACGGCGTGGTCTGCACCGACTGGGGCATCACCCATGACAATGCCGGCATCGAGACCTTTGACGGCAAGTGCTGGGGTACGGAGACACTCTCCATAGCCGAACGGCACTATGAAGTGATCAAGGCAGGCGTCGATCAGTTCGGCGGCAACAATGACAAAGGCCCCGTGCTGGAAGCCTACCAGATGTGGTGCAGCCAGTTCGGCGAAGAAAGCGCACGCGCGCGTTTTGAGCAGTCCGCCGTCAGGCTGCTGATGAACATCTTCCGTACCGGCCTCTTCGAGAACCCGTATGTCAGCCCTGCGGCCGCCACGGAGACCGTCGGTAATCCTGAATTCATGCAGGAAGGTTATGACGCCCAGCTCAAGTCGGTCGTCCTGCTGAAGAATCAGGACGATGTTCTCCCGCAGATTCCCGATCAGGCCGGGAATGACGGAAAGAAAAAGGTCTATGTGCCGAAACGCCACTATCCAGCGTATGCTGGAAGGTTCGGCCTGTGGGGCGCCCATCCCGACTACTGGGACTGGCCCATTGCCCGCGAGACCGTTGAAAAGTATTTCAAGTGGGTGGACGATCCCGCCGACGCCGATTTCGCCCTGGTCCTGATCCAGGAGCCCTACAGCGGCACCGGCTACGATGTCAAAGACCGCCGGAGAGGCAATGGGTATGTGCCCATCAGCCTTCAGTATCGCCCTTATCGGGCGGAATATGCCCGCGAGACTTCCCTCGCCGGCGGCGACCCCAGGGAGTCCTTCACCAACCGAAGCTATTTGGGGAAACGGGTAACCACCGACAACGAAGACGACCTGGACAACGTGATCCTGGCCCGCCGTGCCATGGGTGACAAGCCCGTCGTCGTGGTCATTGCGGCTACACGTCCTTTCGTCCCGGCTGAGTTCGAGCCTTACGCCGATGCCGTCCTGGCCCATTTCGGGGTCCAGCACCAAGTCATCCTCGACATCCTGTCCGGCGCGGCAGAGCCGTCGGGCCTGCTGCCCATGCAGCTTCCTGCCGACATGCGGACGGTCGAAGAACAATATGAAGACACACCGCACGACATGCGCTGCCACGTCGATGCCGACGGCCACGAATGGGACTTTGCCTACGGCATGAACTGGAGCGGCGTAATCGATGACGCGCGCGTCCGTCAGTACAAGAAATAAAACAGCCATGAAACGACTCTTTTCCCTGCTTTGTACAGCACTGGTCCTCGCGTCCTGCACCTCCGTCAATCCCGTGCTGACCATTCCCGGCGGTAAGATCCAGGGGGTCCTGGCAGACTCTCCGGAAGTGATTGTTTATAAGGGAATCCCCTACGCTGCCCCACCCGTTGGCGAACTGCGCTGGCAAGCGCCGCAGCCAGCCCTGGCCTGGGATGGCGTGAAAGTGTGCGATACTTTCGGTGCCATCGCGCCGCAGCCCGGCAACCAGCCCGGCACCTTCTACGGTGACGAGTTCTACTGGGCCGGCACGCCGGACGAGAGCGAAGACTGCCTTTTCCTGAACATCTGGGCGCCTGCCCGTACCATTGGCAAACCAGGGGCAAAACTGCCCGTAGCGATGTGGATCCACGGAGGTGCCTATATGAACGGCTACGGCCATGAGGTAACCATGGACGGCGATGCATGGGCACGCCGCGGGGTCATCCTCGTGACGATCAACTACCGGCTCGGAACCTTCGGTTTCCTCTCGCATCCGGAACTGACCGCCGAGCAGGGGCAGTCGGGCAACTATGGTACGATGGACCAGATCGCCGCACTGCGGTGGTTGCGTGACAACATCGCGCTCTTCGGCGGCGACCCGGACAACATCACGGTCTTCGGGCAGAGTGCCGGCGCCATGAGTGTCAAGAACCTGCTTATCTCGCCCCTGTCCCGCAGACTGCTGGCCAAAGCCATCATCCAGAGCGGCGGCGGTGTCGGCCTGCGGAACCTGTCGCCTGATGAGACGGTCTCCCAGGAAAGCTATGACGTCCAGGGAAAAGCAATCATGGAGTGCGCCGGCCTGACTACGCTCGACGCGATGCGCGCTGCCTCTACGGAAACCGTTTTCGGAGCGACGGGCGCTTATCTGGCTGCCGGCAATGGGTGGGTGATGTTCTCACCACACCTGGACGGCAAAGTCCTCACCGAAGACTTCGACCACGCCCTGCTCGACGGATCGATGGCACCGGTCCCGATTCTGATCGGCTACAACAAGGACGATATGGGCCGGCTCGCCGGCGAATCGGTAGACCGTTTCTGCGCCCTCCGCGACTCGCTGGGCTTTCCGGTCTATGAATACGAATTCCTGCGGGAATTGCCCACAGATGAAGCACACCCCGCGTCTGCCGCCGGCGCTTTCCACTCCGCGGAACTTTGGTATATGTTCGGAACCTTGAAGAACAGCTGGCGGCCGTTTACGGAAGCCGACTACGCACTCTCTGAAGAAATGCTCGATGCATGGACGGGCTTCTGCAAGACTGGAGCCCCCGGCTGGGAGCCCTACAAATACGATAAACCCTCCAAGAAATTGTTCGATATCCGATGAAGAAACTGCTGCTCCTGACAGCCCTGCTGGGCTGCACACTGCCCCTATCGGCCCAATGGCGCCGGCAGCCCACCCCCAACGACACCTTGCAGTCCGTCCGTGTCCTGACTGACGGAAGCGTTCTCTTCCAACTCTATGCCCCCGAAGCCAAATCCGTGGCCGTGACCGGTGATCTACCGTGGGACAAACCCGTCAAATTCGAAAAGAATGCCGACGGCGTATGGCAGGGTATCTGCGAAGGCCTGGCCGACGGCTGCTTCCGGTATTCCTTCCTCGTGGACGGCATCCGTGTCCAGGATCCGAAAGCCCCGCTCTCCGGCGAACAGGCCTCGATTCTGACCAAGGGGGAAGGCTACGTCAAGAACGTGCCGCACGGCGCCATGACGCAGCGTTGGTACCAGTCTTCCTTGCTGAACTGCCAGCGCCGGATGCATGTCTGGACGCCGGCCGGCTATGAGAAGTCGACTGAATCCCTGCCGGTCCTCTACCTGGTCCACGGCGGCGGTGACAACGACGCCTCCTGGCCGGGTGTAGGTGCCGCCGGCTGGATTCTCGACAACCTGCTGGCCGAGGGCAAGATCGTCCCGATGATCGTCGTCATGCCCAATGGTACCATCGAATCCAGCGACATGATGGGCGAAGTGCCGCTCTTCGCACAAGATATGGTCGATAGCATCATCCCCTTCATCGAAGCCAATTACCGCGTACTGGCCGACCAGGAGCACCGCGCCATGGCGGGGCTGTCCATGGGCGGCATGGAGACCATCGAAACGGCCTTCCGGCATCCCGAACTCTTCAGCCAGGTCTGGGTCCTGAGCTCCAGCTTTTCCCCCGGCCGGCAGAAAGAATATGTGGAACAGATCCAGCTCAAAGAGATTGCCCCGTCCCTGAATCGCAACTTCAAGGCGCTCGTTTTCACGCAGGGAGGACCTGCTGACATTGCCTACAAGAACTGCCAGGAAGCGCTGGGTTATCTGAAGGAAGCCGGCATCCGCTACGAATATATGGAAAACGAACAGGCAGGCCACAGTTGGACCACCTGGCGGGCTGACCTGGCCACGCTCGCCCCCACCCTCTTCCGATAATAATCTTAATTACCCTCTATATGAAAAAAATCTTTATCCTTCTGGCTTCCTGCCTGCTCGCCGTCAGCGCGCTGCATGCCCAGGAACTGACCAACTTCGCCTTCGGCGGACAGAAACCCATCATCTCTCCCGAAATCGCGGCCGACAGCGTAACCTTCCGGCTCAAGGCCGACTACGCCACCATCGTCAAACTCAGCGGCTCCTGGATGGAAAACCCCTGGACGGGCACCATCGACATGAAACGTGGCGAGAACAACGTGTGGTCGGTGATAGTTCCGACCCCGTCGCCGGAAATCTACACCTACTACTTCCTGGTCGACGGCGTAGCTGTCAATGACCCGCAGAATGTGCTGGTACAACGCGACGGAACCCGCTACCTGCCGATGCTGATGATCCCCGGCGAACGCACGGAGAACTACGGTGAGGCCCATCTGCATGGTACCGTCAGCCATCCCTGGTATCACAGCAACATCCTGGGCATGGACCGTCGCCTGACCGTCTATACGCCGTACGGTTACGAGAACAACCCCAAGAAGAAGTATCCGGTACTCTACCTGCTGCACGGTGCCGGCGGTGACGAAGAAGCCTGGATTTCCATGGGCCGCACCGCCCAGATCCTCGACAACCTCATCGAAAAAGGCCTCGCGGAACCGATGATCGTGGTCATGCCGAACGGCAACCCCGGCCAGGCAGCCGCCCGGACCCTCAACATCGCGGAGAAGCCCATCGATTGGCGCGCTCCGGAGAACCGCGATCTTTATGTGAAGAGTCTTTGCACCGAGATCGTTCCGTTCATCGAGAAGCATTTCCGCGCCGTTCCGAAGCCGGCTTCCCGTGCTATCGCCGGTCTTTCGATGGGTGGCGGCCACACCATCTCCGCCTCCATCCTCTATCCGGAACTGTTCGACTACATCTGCCCGCTTTCGGCAGCCGGCAGCGCCACGCCCGAGCAGATCGCAGCCCTCAAGAAGGCTGGCGTGAAGCTCTACTTCCTCGCGTGCGGCAACACCGACTTCCTCTTCAAGGGTGCCGAGGAAATGCACGCCAAACTGGAAGCCGAAGGCCTTGAACACGTCTACTACGTATCCGACGGCGGCCACGTCTGGTCCAACTGGCGGCTTTATCTGAATACGTTTGCGCAGTTGCTGTTCAAATAGTATTTCAGTATTCGGCAAAGGCCGGCCAATTTGGCCGGCCTTTTTTTACTGTTTGCGCGTCTTGTCGAGGATCAAAGGGATGGCGAGCATCAGGAAACTGTCGTATTTCAGGCTGTCGGGATCGATGCGACAGAGATCCCGATAGGAGCAGATATCGATGTGCGCCGGATGCGCAGCATTGTTTTTCAATTGTTTGCTATAGGCTGCCCGCCTTTTTCCAAACAGGCTGCCATATTTCGTACGCTCCTGACTCGTCAACGGGCTGAAGCCCATAATCAGTTTCTCCACCACCCAACGACTGTGCTCACTGAGCGAGAGCGCCTGATTGTTCTTCTCCCAAATCGCGTTGCGCGCTGGATCACTTAACTTCTTGCCTGTCGGATACTGTTGTTTGACGGCAAGCTCCCGGGATTCAAAACAATCGGTACAGATTACATTGGAAAGGCCATTCTTGGCAGTCATCGCATCATTCCATTGGGGTGTGACCAACTGAAGCCCATTCTTTTCCTGGAGAACTTTATATTGGAAAGTGAGCAAGGCCCGGTTATACCGGCCGGCGCAGTGGATATCTTCATAAGGAAGATTGTCGATGACAGCCCCCAGATGATAAACCCGACTGGCATAGACGGCCTTCCGCGTATCGATTGAGAAGACCGCATCGGGTTCCTTCGCCTGGACGAAAGCCCGGATTTCTTCTTCCGTGATACGCAGGAGACCTGCGTCCGCAGGTAACTGCCTGACGATTTCCAGCTCGATGTCAAGGTAGGAATCCTTATTCTCAACCTTACCGAACACGGTACGTTTCGCATACTTGGGCAGATTGCCCAGATTCTCCTCCTGCTCCAGTTCCCGCAGGATTACGTCTGCTTCTTTGTGAGAAACCAGCGTGATGACCGTCCGATTCGCACAAACAAGACGGCCAATCGCGTCATATTCCACAAAGTTGAGATAGTGAGCCGATAAGGCAAGCTGACGCACGACCGCTAAAAGCAACGGACTGTCTCCTTCGACAACGGCGTGAAGGTGGTTACTTTCCCCCGGTACAAAGGAAACCTCTTTCAGTTTATCCAGTACATAGGCACGGGCCATGTACCAGTTCCGGACCGTTTCTTCCGGGAAAGACTCATTCGTATCCCGGCGCCTCAGATATTCAAAGGGTCGTTCCCGGACAATCTCGTTTTTCATTGCGCCTCCTCCCTGTTGAAATCATATGCCGACGGACGCTGGTAAATTCGCAGGCCGAACCATTCCATCGATGTGATGATATGTTCCATGATCTGCGACTGCTGCCACTCAAAAGCAGCCCAGTTGGTTTCGGTGAGGAAGGCGTAAACCTGTAACGTCATGCCGCTGTCTTTCTGTTCCATCCATCCGACAATCAGACGAGGCTGATGAGAAACACAGGGATAGTTCATGAGCCAGTGATAGAGATAGAGCCTGAACAGATGGGCATTGAGCACGCCGCTCCTAAGTTCGTCTTCCGGAAGATAACGTGGGATATCATATTCTTCTGACTGGAACCTCGACAGATCTTCTTCCGTCACTGGCCGGATCCACTCCGTGTCTAGGATGAAAGACTTTTGCATCTGCCTTCCATACGTCTTTCCCTCCGACATATGCTGCAGGTTCATGAAGTGCTCCGATGACAGCGCACTGATGGGAATGGTGGAGGTCGTGGTATCCCAGTTGTAAAGCGTGACAGTGGTCAGCGTCACCTTTTTTACTTCACCGTCCACACCCAGTTTCGGTACCCGGATCCAGTCGCCGATGTTGAGCAGGTGATGCCTGCGGAGATGGATGAAAGCAGCCACGCCTTTCACTCTGTCCTGGAAAATCCAGCCCAGAACAGCGCCGATGATGCCTACGGCCGCCGCCATCCGGCCATTGCTGCGGATATCGAAGATCAGCACAAATCCGATGATCCAGAGTCCCAGGGCGGCCAGAATGACAATCTGGCAGACTGTAATCCCGTTATCATTCCTGTTCAGGCTGAACGTACTCGTCAAGGTACGGCACACCTTGATGATCAGGCAGACGATGAGGTTCAATCCCAACAGGAACAGACAAGGGATGAAAGATCCCGGCGACAAGATCAGGGACAATCCGATGGAGAGTGGCGTCAACAGCAGCAAGAACGCCCAGAACGGCTTGGCTCGCCACTGAAGCAGCGCCCCCCAGATCTGACGGCCCAGCTTGTCGGAAGCAATATTCTTCTTGTACGCTTTTTCAAACAAACCCATTACAAACACAATTACACATAAATGAAATCAATCTCCATATCCGACAACAAGGTCGCGATGGTCTGCCCTGTTTTCAAGGTCATTTCGTAAAATTCCTCATTCCCCCGACCGTCCAGATAATTCAGCAAAGGATTGTTGGACACGTCCAGTGAAGAGATATAATTATACCTGATATCCAACCGTTCCAATTTGACGTTTTTCGACAGGTCCAGTTCTTCGAAGGAATTCCAAGCACATTCGAGTCTGGCCAGGTTCGTGTTTTGGGAAAGGTCCAATTCGCTCAACTCATTATTACTGCAATATACATCTGTCAGCGCCGGATTGTTCGACAAATTGAGTTCTGTTAATCCTGTATACTGGCAATGCAGGAAGAAGAGATATGGATTATGGCTGATATCCAGCGTATTGAGTGAATTATAGGCACAATCCAGATAAATCAGGTCAGCCAAGCGGCTAAGATCCAGGGAAGAAATCTGATTACTGATACAGGTCAGTTCCTGGAGTTTCAGATTATTTGACAAATCCAAGGATTCAATCCTATTATACCGGCAATCCAGTTTCAGGAGTTTGGAATTCTGGGAAAGGTCCAGCGAAGTCAATCCTCCGGTCGATTGCCGGCCATCTTCATTAACGCCGGCTCCGCAGACCAGTGTCTCCAGATTCAGGAAGCTCTGAATCCCCTCCATCGAGGAGATCTGCTGCGTTTCAACCTCGATACGGGTAATCTTCCAGGCCTCTGCCAATGAAATCTCCGCATCGCCGTTCTTATCATATTCAGAGACCAGATACGCCTTGAAAACCGCGTCCGGAATCGTGATGTTGTCGCACCGGATATCCGACAAACGTGTGTTGTTGGTCACATTCAGATACGTCATCTGATTGTCCTCGCACCACAAGGTCGTCAATCTGCTGTTGCGCGTAATATCCAGGACGCTCAATTGATTATGGGAACACTTCAACTCGGTAAGCCCGTTCAGGCGGGAAACATCCAGCGTACGCACGCCATTGGAGGAGCAATCCAGGACTTCCAGCGCGGTACAACGCGACACATCGACCGTGGTGATGGCATTCTGTCCGAGATACAGTTCCGTCAGCAGAATATTCCGCGAAAGGTCGAGCCGGGAAAGGCGGTTGTTCTCGCAGTTCAGGTAGCCCAATAAGACCAGACTGGAAACATCTAGCGTACCAAGTTGATTGTCGGAGCATTGCAGATGCCTCAGTGTTTGGTTCTTGGAAAGGTCCAACTGAGTCAACTGGTTGCCGTGGCAATCCAGATACGACAGCTTCCGGTTCTTGGACACATCCAGTTCCGTTAACTGACCCGGTACTTGTCCCTGGCAACTCCGGCAGATCAGTTCTTCCAAATTATAGAAGAACTCGATTCCGGCCATGGTTTTGATATTGTCGGTGCAAACCTCGATCCGGGTCACATAGGCTGCTTCCCGGGCAGAAATCCGCCGGTCACCATCCTGGTCATAAACAGACATCAGGTTCTCATAAAGCGTATCATCCTGGATAGGGACAAAGATTGGATAAAAGGTGGCCGTGTCATCGATCCGATAGCCACTGGACGCATTGACTCTCACATACTGGTCGAGCGAGACATACACCCATAGCAGCTGTGGGCAACTGGTTCCATCGAGTGTTTCCAGTTCCGTACAGTAAGAGATATCGATGGTTTCCAACGGGTTCGAGCGGAAAAGAAGTTGGCGCAGGTACGGAATCCGGGATACGTCCAGTTCGGCGATCTTATTGTTGCTGCAATTCAGTTCCGTGAGTCTGAAACACCGGGAGATATTGAGCTTGGCAATCTGGTTGCCGCTGCAATCCAACTTGGACAAGGCCTCGGCCGCACTGAGATCCAGTTCCGACAACTGATTGTTCGTACAAGACAAGGTAACCAGTTCCGGCTGGCCGGACAGGTTCAGTGCCCCGATCCGGTTATTGTCGCAGAGCAAAGAAGTAAGGAGCGGATTCCGGCTGACGTCAACGGTGGTTAGCCGGCCTTTCCCCGAAGCCGAGCCCCGACAGTCCAGCGAAGCGAGCAACGGCATCCACTCGATGCCTTGTACCGAAGCGATCTGATCGGTACTGACCGCGATATCGGTGGCTACCTTCAGTTCCTTGTTGGTCAGTTTGCCATCCTGATTCTTGTCAAAACGGCCGACCAGATAACGGAAGAAAGCCTCATCTTCTATGGTGACGAATAACTCATCCGTCATCAGGTAGGAGCACGGAAACCGGCTGTATCCGAAAATCTCCTGGGCATCGGAGGCGTTTTCCGCATAGGCCAGGAAATAATACGTATGGCCCTCCTCCATTTCCGGCAGGTCCGCAGTGAAAGTATCGCTGTCCATCCACGCCCCTTTCATCCGGCGTAAGCGGATCGTCTGGCTGTCGGGAGATTCACTCCAGCAGAAACCGACATCCCGGACGGTCCTTCCACCATCATCCACAATCTGGGCATACAGCTTATTGCCGACAATCGTAACATCGGAAGGGGTCGCGACCGATGTCTGCGGAACCTTCAGCGTCAATTCCTTGGAGTATTTTTTATTGTGGCCGTCGGAAATGAAAGACCGGACGGCATAGAATGCCCCCGGCTTCACGTCCGCCGTATAACTGAAATTCCCGTCCTCATCCAATCCGGTGACTTCGATGATGTGGTCAGGCTGATCATCGAAATTCGTACCGGTCATCTCAAATCCGTAGGAGACGATGCCTTCGGCTTTTCCGAAGGAGCCGGTCAAGGTGGCCGAAATACGGGTCAACGTCTCGGAATCCACGGATACCAGGGGAATGTCCGGATCGTTCATCGGAGCCGGATTATCCCGCATGCAGGCCGGAGCAAAGAGGGCCGCAGCAAACAGCAAAGTATAGGCTAACCGTTTCATATACAACCTCCTACTTATATTTAACCGAAGTAATACTGCTGTCATAGTAAAAAGTCCCGATCCGTTGGCCCGTCTTCAACCAGATTTCGGACAAACAGGGATTATACCTGCAATCCAGGTAGGTCAAGGGATTCCAGGACACATCCAATTCACGAAGCCTGCCCAAAGCCAGCAATCCTTCGTGAGAACCCGAACAATTCAGCCGCGTCAGATGATCGAAGAACTCGATTCCAGACAGGGTTTCTATTTCATCGGAACTGACATCAATCCGGGTGATGGTCACAGCCTCGGAACCGGAAATCTGGTCATCCCCATCCTGATCGAAGTGATCCACCAGATACTTTCGGAAATGAGCATCGGGAATCGGCACGATGGCTTTCGGATGGAGTTGGAACGCAGTACTTGCGTCTTTTTTGAAATCCTGCGGCGCCCGGAGCCATTGTTCCGTAGAAAGGTAGATCGTCTTCAACGACGGACAGGCTGTCGCATCGAGCGTTTCCAAATCCGGGCATGCAGCAACATCCAGCACCTCCAGCAAATTCCCATAAACCGAGAGTTGCCGCAACAAAGGATTGCCGCTCAGATCCACTTGGGTAAGCCGTCCCGCTCCGGAAGCCGATCCCTTGCAGGACAGCGAAGTCAAGGCCGGCATCAGCCGGATCTCTCCGATATTGGTGATTCCGTCGGTATTGAAAGACAGGACCTGGATGCTCTTCAGTTCTTTATAGGAAATCATCCCGTCTTTATTGGCATCAAACTGCTCCAGCAGCACACGGGCAAAGGCCGGATCCGCGATCTCGACGGGCAGATCATCGGTAACCGCAATCTCGAAAGGATGGATACTGTAGCCGAACGTTTCAGCCGCAATCTGGGATGCATTTTCCGCATAGGCAAGGATATAGTAAACACGCCCCCGCTCCAGAAACGACAAGTTCAGGGAAAACGCGCCGTCTTCCCCCAAAACAGCTTGCACCTTGTTGCGTTTGATGCTTCCGGGATCCGGAGACTCGCTCCAGCAGAAACCGACAGCACGAACCGGAGAACCGCCATCGTCCAAAAGACGGGCCCTGAGCGATCCGTTGGAGAAAGAAACCTCCGAGAGCGTGGCCGCCGAAGTGGTCGGAGCCTTGATTGTCAAGGTCTTGGAATATTTCCGGTCGACTCCGTTCGTAAAATACGTCCTGACACTGTACACCTGGCCAGGCGAAAGAGCGGCCCAGTATGTAAAACGTCCCTGCGCATCTTTCGGCGGGTTGGGAAAAACATCTCCGGCTCCCTCTCCGAATGAATTCTCAGCCATTTCGAAGCCATATTCCGTAATCTCGGAACTGTTCTCGAAAGAGCCTGTCAGCACCACGGCGGCCCGGGTCAGGGATTCCGCCTCATACCCCACGTCGGGCCCGTTCAGGTCGTTCTCCGGAGAATACGGATCCTGCATGCACGAAACGGGAATAAGAACGGCCGCCAAAAACCAATATAAGCAAAATCTTCGCATGGTTCTCAGAACATTACGCCAATCCCCACGTTGGCCTCATAATACTTGAACTGATTGGTCTGGACACCGGCCGAAAAGGCAATGATGCCAGGTCGGTAGACCAGGCCCAATTCGGCTTCGTATCCCGTAAAGGAATTGTCGGTAACCCGGGCCCATTCATAATCTCCATCCGCATACATCTTCCAAGCCAGGATGCGGCTTCCATAGCCACCGCCCACATAGGCATAAAATGCATCACTCAACTTACGCAGATAACCTCCGGTTACTGCCCAACGGCTCTTCTGGGATTCTCCCGGAAACCAGGACTGGACGCCACCGACCTTTCCTTCTCCGTCACAAGACAGTGTAGGATCCAGGCCGAAATGGAAGTCACTCTTTGCCCGGACATAGAAGCCGTTCCGCTTGCAAATACCCAGCATCAGGCCGTACGAATACTGCGACTGGTTGTAGCTGAACGTCGGCATGATCAACGTACGCAGCGGATTGGTCAGCAGGATTCCCAGATTCAGGGTATAGCCATAGGCTGAAAGCAAGGGTTTATCTTCCGGGAAATCGAAATGCAACGGTTCACAGCCCGTGGCAGCGACCTCGATCCATTCCGTCGCAGCCGGGATATAAAGAATCCATTCTCCGGGGCCGCCCACCATCGTCTGCAGGATATTGCCTTTGAATACCAGCGAATCCTTGGTAGGCAGGAAGATGCTGACCATGGACGAAGGCTTCTGGTTCTTATCGTACACCGGATCGGTCTTCGCACGCAATTCAAGAATGTCCGGATCAAAACTCTTGACGTAGATCTTTTTGTCCTGGGCGGCCAGCAAAGAAGGGAAAACGGCCAGGAACAGCAATAGTGATACTATTCTTTTCATCGCGTAATTCTGAAGCTGTTGATATTAATGATCTGATCTTCTGAGATGGATTCTGTCTTGGCATCGTTCATCCAATAGGGCTGCCAGGTACGGACATGGATCTGGGGCCGGTTCTCGTCCCGGAAATCCCAGAGCATGAACAAATAGCCGTCGTCTTCGTAGATGGCACCGCTCTTGAAGACGGATTTGTATCCCTGCCGCACCAACACACCGAAATACCCTTCGATCGACGGATGCTTGACCACCTCGACCGTGCCGAAAGTCACGTCGATCGTTTTCGTATTGGGGAAGACATGGGTCCGCAGCCGGTTGAGATATTCCTGCTTGGAATACTTGGTATAGGTGATTTCCGGTTTCATCTGGATACCCCGTTCGCCTTTTTTTCGCTGGACGACCTTTCCCGTGATGATGAGTGCATCGTCACTGAATACCATTTCCAGGAAGTCGATGTCTTTTTTCTCGTAAGAAGTACGGAAATCCTCAACATAATTCAGGATGATCTGCCGCTGCCGGAGATCCGTCACCTGGGATCCGGACTGCATGATCTTCCGATAAAGGTTCGCCTCGATGGCTTTGTTGACACGCGTGATCCGACCCGTATCGTCGAGATCGATGACCATCTCCTTATAAACAGGGTTTCCTTTTTCATCCAGTGACTCCAGCGGGATATTCCGCACCTGGTAGCCACCGTCATACGTCCGGATCACCGGTTCGACGATGTCTGATTCGTCACAACGAAACGGCTTGTTGTTCCACAGCATGCGGAAACCCATCGTGGCACCTTCTGTAATGGGGACTTGCGAAATATCGGGAGTCCCTTTTTTATCATACGCGCGGTTGATGGCATTCAAAAAGCCTGTAACAGTATGTTCAATCGCAGCTTGGAGGGCCGGATCGTTCACGCCTGAATTGACAGAAAAAGTAACTTCCTGCGCAAAAACAGGCTGAAGGGAAAGCATCAAAACTAGGGACAGGATTATTCTTTTCATCGCCGGTAATTATTTGGGTTGGTGACCTTCGACATAGACCCAGTAAATGGGATTTCTTTTATATTTCATGGAACTGGTGGAGGCGCCGCTGCGTGCATCACACCTTTTTCCGGACGCATCGCGGGGCGTCATGATTTCAAGTACCTTTCCGGTATGGCGGTCCACATATACCAGATATCCCTCATCCACGTACATCTGGCGTGTATCCGGATCGAGCTGGCCGGAATGGACATAGGGGATGTCCGCTGCTGCCAGGATCCGCACGACTTCGTCTTGCGTTCCGGCAGCCAGCAGGCCGCCCAGCAATTCAGCAACCGCATCCTTGCCGGTATCCTGGAAAACGACGATTTCCTCCTTGTCTTTTTCGACCAACGCCGCCTTGTTCACATAGGCCATGACGCGGTACTGTCCGGGACGTTTGGAGTAGGTCAGGAACTCGATGGTCCCTTCTTTCATGTCCTCCATGCTCCGGATCATGGAAAACTTGTTTTCTTTCAAAAAAGGAGTCAGCTGGTCGGACAGAACCAGCAGAGCCTCTTCACGGGCCTGCTTCTCCGTAGCCATATTGCCGATGCCGTAGAAGTAGGACGTGTCACGCTTGATGGCGTTCATTTTCGCAAGAGCGTCATCGGCGCCCTGCGCCCAGGCAGGCAGGACGAAAACGAGTGATAGAATCCAACAAAAGACGCGTTTCATGACTTTTTGGGATAAAGGGGTGTATATAGATAAGCCTTGGCATACAAGATGCCGGCCGGTTTGTCGAAGATTTCCGGATTGACGGTAAACTGAAAGGTATGGGAATAGCCGAACGGACGGTTGACCATGAACAGGGTGGCAACGACCGTCTCTTCATTCCTGGACTCAATGCCGACATAGGGGACACAACCGTCCTCCAGACAACTATCAATCAGATAATCCAGCGGGACTGTCTTTTCTACGGACTGATAGCCGTACTGATGGAACGTCATCCGGACAGCATAATCTTTCTTGCGGTTGTACCCGGTGAGCAAGGTCATGACGGACTCGACCGGCTGGGAGGTTTCACAGACGGGCTGGAAGGAAAGACCTTTCTTGCGGAAGAATGCGCTGTTCTGCGCCTCGGTAATTTCAAAGAACCCGTTCTCCGCTACGTACAAGTCCCGGTCAATTCTTTTCAGGTTGCGGGGAATCTCCTTCTTTTTGAGCTTTCGCTCCCCTGTTACTTTCCGGATAAAGCCTTTTTCCAACTCATCTTTCTTTTCTCCGGTCAGAAGCTGGATTTCAGTCGGGAAGCGGACAGAGAAAGCCGGAAGCCCGGTGTCCGCCGTGATCTCAACACGGCCCATCCCTTCCCCATCCGTCGAAACCTGCACAGAACTGCGCTCCAGCCCTTGTTGCAGGATGCTGAAAAGATCACCCTGCGTGACAATACGACCATATGCCGGCATGTTGTCCCAGCGCAGCGAATGGCTGTCCAGCAGCGACTCCAGCAAGTATCTTTCCACGAAGTTATATACCAATACGTTCTCCTTTTTTACCGCTTCTCCGAAAAGGTCCAGTCCGATATGGACCACCGTTCCCGCTTCGTATTCCACCACGACGGGTACTCGCCTCCCCTGACAAACAACAGACATGACCGCCCGTTTCCCTGTCGGGTTCTCAGGAATCGCAAGTGCGGCAGCAGCTGCCAAGTCCGCCAGCCTGCCGGAGGAAAACCCGACGGGACGGCCCAAGCTGGGAAAAGGCAGCAAAAGCAGCAACAAGTATGTCAGGGCTTTACACATTTTGCAAAAACATGGTCTGCGTCGGCAGCGTTGTCTCCCAGTTCAATATTTCCCTTTTTCACTCCGTCAGCCCCATACCATTCCCCATAATTCAAATGGCCGTTGGTCCAGTCTCCCTTGATATAATCGCCCTTCTGGGCCATGCGCTTCTCCGGATCATGCATATCGATCCGACGCGGTTGTTTGAAAGTGTAGGTGCCGTAACCATCCGGATAGCCGTTCCGGATGGTTCCCGTAAACGTATCGGCCAACTCGTTTTTGACCACCTCTTTCTTCGTATTGTCCTTCTTAGTATTGTCAATAGTCGTGTTGTCTTTCCGGGTGTCCCCAGTAGCAGGCGGAGTCGAAACCGTGTCTTTTTTAACTTCCGGCACACGGGCCGTCGTATCGACGAGCAGACTATCGACTGGCTTACCCGGTTCAGGCCTCGGTCCGGGCTTCGGCCGCAGGATGAACAGCCACACAAGCAGCGCAACCAGTACGAGCGCGCCCAGGATATAATAGAGGATCTTCTTGTTCGGTTGTTTCCCTTTGGCCACCGGAGCGGCCGTTTCCGTTTTTTCACGGGGAGAAGCCACAGGATGGCCCAGCAGGAGTGTCGCTATGTTTTGAAAATCCTGATCCTGCACCCCACAGGAAGCAATCTTCTGCCGGGTGGAGAGATAATACTCCAAATCATCATCATAGGGACTGTCATCCAGGCAGTAAGGAAGAATCGCCTTGGTATTGTTGATGGCCAGGTTGACTTCGTTCTTGACGTGGACCGACTTGCCGGCGTCCTTGGAATAGACCAACAGGAATCGTTCACACGACTTGATGGCTCGCGTTATCTCCCCAGCATAATTGGAAGCAGAAGGAATATCCCTGGGCGCTATCCAGCACGATACACCCTGACGCTCCAAATACTCGCAGAGGGCATTGGCAACCTTTTGGTTCTTGGTCGAATAGCTGATGAATATCTTTCCCATAACTAGCCTTTTTCAATCTTATAGCCCAACTTCACAAGCAATTTGATGGCGTTCATGGCCGTTGCCCGGTCATAGTCCTTCTCGTTTTCGGAGAGCTCGGCATAGGGGACAAGACACGGATGCTTCATCGCTTTTTCATCCCGGACAGGGCCGTAGGTCCATCCCTCATCCATCCGATGTTGTGACCAGACCTCATGCGTATTCTTCGCAATGACTTCGGTCAACTCGACCAGCATGTCGGGCAGACGGATATCGGAAAGATCCATCGGGGCAGGCTTGTATGTTTTCATTTGAGCGACAAGTGGGTACTAATGAGCAAATATAACAAAAAAAAGAGAATAAAGAAAGGGGAAACGGCCGATCGGCCCTTCCCCCTTCGCTGGTTCATAGTCTGCTACAGAAGGTTATTTGAAGATGAGCGGAACGAATTCGCTCAGGTAAATGCGCCAGTTGCGCCAGATATGGCCGCCGTCGGTTTCCATATAGGTATACGGGAACTTGTTCTCATCCAGTTTCTTCCGGAAGTCGTTGTTGGCCTGGATCAGGAAGTCGGTCTGGCCGATGCCGATCCACAGGAGCTTCGGTTTCTTGGAGAAATAGGTCGCCAGCTTCTTGTCAAAATCCTGGTAGATCGGGGTGATGCCGGGATCGTTCACGCCGATGGCGGCAGAGAACATGCCCGAATAGCCGAACAGATCCGGATTGTTGACCGAGATGTAGAGCGTATGGAAGCCACCCATCGACAGGCCACAGATAGCGCGGGACTCTTTCTTGGCGATGGTGCGGTAACGGCTGTCGATAAACTTCACAATCTCGGGGAACGATGTTTCGAAGGTGCCTTCCATCGTCTGGGGCAACTGCATGGTGGGACGCGTGTAATCGGTGGAGTTCTCCAGCGGAGCTGCCTCCTGCGAAATGTTGCCGTTGGTGAAGACCACGATCATCGGTTTGGCTTCGCCGCGCGCGATCAGGTTGTCGAGAATCTGCGTGGCACGGCCCTGCGTAACCCAGGCATCTTCGTCACCGCCGATCCCGTGGAGCACGTAGAGCACGGGATACTTGACCTTCGGATTGCTCTCGTAGCCAGCCGGCGTGTAAACGGTCAGACGACGGTCGAAACCAGCCGTGGCCGACGGATACCACACCTTCGACACGGTGCCGTGGGGCACACGGTGAATGGCGTAGAGGTCGCTGCGTTCCCCTGCCTTGGGAACGAGCAGGACGCTGGTCAGCGAGGCGATGTCGCGGTTGACAAACACGTTGTTGTTGTCGATCACGGAATTTCCGTCGACAATCATTGTGTAGGTGTACATTTCGGGAGCTACGACGAACGGTGTGGTGTATTCCCACACGCCGCCCTGGCCTTCCACCAGGTCAGCCACGCCGGGGGCATCGTACGACATTTTGTTGCCGTTCATTTCGAACTCCAGTTTCTGGGTCGGAAGGAAATCACCGGTAATCTGGACCTTGACGGCCTTGGGGGCACGATAGCGGAACGTAACGGTTCCGTCGGGGTTGATGACGGGAGATTCCACGTTCGGACCTCCCCAAAGCGCCTGCTGGGCGAAAGCCGAAATGGTCAGCAGCAGCGCAGCAGCGATAGTATAAATTCTTTTCATTTTGCAAATTTAATCAAATCCATCAAAAAGACTCGCCGGCCTTTTTCAGGGCCTTCGGCAGACATTCCTGCCAGAAATTCCAGTAGTGGACGCCCGGACGGGCGATCCACTCACAGGCCAGGCCTTTTTCTTTCATATAGTTGGCCAGCTTCTCCGAATCGGCATTGTTGACCGTAGTGTCTTCCGTACCTACCTCGATGGTGAAAGCCGGAAAAACCTTCTTGTCGGACTGCGCATCGATGAGGGCCGTGAAACCCAGGTCCGCCGCCGGACTCATCGCATAAGCGTAGGTGAACCGGGCGGGAAATTTCAAAGCGTGATACAACGTGCCATAGCCGCCCATCGAAAGACCCGCCACAGCCCTTTTCCCATTGAACTTGTACTTGGCTTCTACGGCAGGCATCAGTTCTTCCTGAAAGTAGGTCTCAAAACCGTTCCAGACATAGAAGGTCATCTGGGCGTCGGGCATGACGATAATCATCGGCTTGCCGCCGCCTTTGACATACTTGGCCGCAATCGTCATGGCATTGCCCTTGTCAAGCCAGGCATTCTGGTCGTCGCCGGCGCCGTGAAGCAGGTAAAGGATCGGATAAGCCGTATTGGCGTCGAACTTGGGTGGCAGCCAGACATTATACTTCATGGCCTGCTTCATCGACTTGCTGTCGATGGTTAGCCCGCGCAGCGCCTGACCGTCGGGATTGATGTAATCCAGCAGGTCGATCCCTTCCTTTCCTTCGTCAGGATCCGTGCCGCCGCAGGCACTGAGCGCGAATGCGCCCAGCGCCATGACGGCCAGGAGGGTGAACAGACGTTTCATTTATTCAAATCTGCCCACGAATTCATAACCGGTCGAGCCGGTGAACTTCCAGGTATCGGCACCCACTTGGGTGATGGTCAAGGTCTCACCCGGGTTGACCATGACGGTGGAACCGTCGGCGACATAACGGGTGCCGCCCATGCCCATGCCCCACATGCTCAAGTCATAGCCGTTGCCGAAAGTATGGTCTTCGTGCGCGTATTCCTTGCAGACATACTCGCCGGAGAAATCGGTCGAACCTTCCGTGAGGACCAGTTGGAACCAGGCGCATTCCACGCCGTCCGCGTTCGTGAGGGTCAGATTGTGCGTCTTCACGCCCGCGACGGGATTAAAGGCCTCATCGACCGGGTCGCTCAGTTCATCGGTGATGGTGTAACCGACCACCACTTCGCCACTGCCATTGCCGAAGATGAAATCAAAGCCGTTGCCGCTGACTTCCCAGATGTCGTCGCCCAGTTTGGCAATGCTGAGGCTCTCGCCGGGCTGGATAAGGACGGTGGAACCGTTGGCGGCGATGTAGCGCGTGCCTCCCATGCCCATACCCCACATGCTCAGGTCATAGCCGTTGCCGAAAGTATGGTCTTCGTGTGCGTATTCCTTGCAGAAGTAGTCGCCGGAGTAGTCGGTGACACCTTCCGCCAGGACCAGCTGGAACCAGGCGACTTCCTCACCGGCCGCATTGCGGAGGGTCAGGTTGTGTGTCTTGACGCCCGCGACTGGAGCAAAGGTCTCATCGACCGCGTCGCTCACCTCATCCGTATAGGAATAGTCGGGATTCGGCACGGCGGAAGGAGTCAGCGCTTCGATCTCGCCCGTGAAGGTCGCCCAGTGCGGATACGTTTCTTCACTGCCCCAGGTGATGACGAACTTGCTTCCCTTCTTCTCGACGGTGATGGGTTCCTTGTTGATATGCGTGACCGCAGCACCGGCCCACCAGCAGGTACCCCAGTGCATGATGCCCATTCCCCACTCGCTCAGGTCATATTCGTAACCGGGCGCATATTGGCCGGGGCCTACATTGTCGCTGTTGGCAGCAGGCGTATAGACGCCTTCCTGCAGATAGCCGTCGGCGCTGTAGAGGTCGGCCGTCAGGGCGAATCCGTCACCGACGGGCGATCCCATCATATCGACGTCCATGTCTGCCGTACCGAGTTTGAAGGTCACTGTCCCGTTGGTGTTGGACTGTGCCACCAACACCTTCGTGAGCACCACCGGCTCCGGATCGGGTTCATAGACGATCTCCCCCTCCCACTTGGTCCGATAGGCGTTGCCGGCCGAATCGAAGAGAACGAAAATGAATTTATAGACGTCGCCGGCCTTCTTCTGGACGGTGATGGTACCCGACTGAACGGTGTTGCCGTTGATCCGGGTCGGGCCAACCAGAAAGCTGCCGTTCGATTCACCGGGACCGTACACATTGGGCTCCAGGTAATACTGGTTACGGGCACCCACCAGTTGGGTCTCAACTGTTGCGCCGCTGCCGCTGAACTTCAGGGTAAAGATGCGGTTCCGTTCGGTCTTCTCCATGGAAGATTCCGTCAAGTTGCTCAGCACAGGTTCCTGCGCATCCGGGAACACCCCGGTCAGGGGATCCAGCGAAGTGTCGGTGCAGGAGACAAGGGCCAGGATGGCCGCCATCAGACTGATGATGTATGTTCTTTTCATGGTATTCATCCTTTAATGTATCAATAACCGGGATTCTGCTGAATGTTCTCGTTGAGCATGACCTCCGTATAAGGATAAGGCAGGTGCTCATGCTTGCCTGTCTTGAAACCATAGACGGAACGGCCGCTGGGCACATAGGTCACGGTGCCGTTGGGTTCCATCTTCGGATAGTCCTTTCCCATTTCCTTCAGGCGGTCGGCCGCCTCGCCCCAACGGAGCAGATCCTGGAAACGCTGACCTTCGCCGCAGAGTTCCAGTCGCTTCTCAGTCTTGATATCTTCGAGCGTGACGGACTGGAGTGCGGGGAGCTGGGCACGGGAGCGAACCCGGTTCACATATTGGAGTGCCGTTCCGGCGTCACCTGCCCGGAAGCTGGCTTCTGCACCGCAGAGCAGCACCTCTGCCAAACGCATCCAGAGCGGATTCTTGGTATTGACCATGCCGTAGAAGGAAAGCTCGTCACTCATAAAGCGGCCTTTCCAGTTGAAGATACCGGTGGAGAGCGTGGTCATGTTCCATACAACGCCCATGGCACGGAGTTCGTCGTACGTCTTCAAGGTCTCCGTACGACGGTAGCTGTTCGCGCCTTCATAGGTTTTGAACGCGTTCATCAGGTCAACGGTGGGAACCATGAAGCCCCAGCCGCCAGTACCGCAGACATCGGCAGGAATGGTCATCTCGCTGCCGGAACTGCGCCAGCTGACCATTGCACCGTAGAAGTCGAAGTTGTCCATCTGGTTGTCCAGGTCATTGACGCGGATACTTTCGAAAAGGTTTTCACTGTTCATCTTGTAGGCCAGGTGACGCATGTCGCCGTAAGGACCCGCCGTGAACAGGTCATAGAGGCCGGAGTTGACCACGGCGGCGAACTGATCGGCCGCTTTCCGATAGTAGGACTCATCGCTGAGTGCCCAGGCCATCCACAGATAGGCTTTGCCCAGCAGGGCCTGGCCGAACTGCCTGGTTGCGCGCCAGCAGGTAACGTCGTTCACCGAGCTCTTCTGCGCCAGCATGCCGGAATTGACAGCATAGGTCAGGTCTTCTTCGATGAGTTTCCAAAGGTCCTCGGTAGCGCCGTTGGGCTGTGCATATTCGGAAGGTTCCAGCTCATGGTCCACGATGGGCGGATTGCCCCAGAGGGTCGTCAGTTCGAAATAGGCCCAGCCGCGGAACAAGTGCGCCTCGGCGACAGCACGCGCAGCCGCTTTACTCTGTTCGGGATCGATGTGGCCGATAATCACATTGGCATGGTAGATCAGACCGTAGTAGCCGCTGAAAGAGCCTTCAATCTGCCCGGTCTCGGAGTTGAACGCGAATTCACCCAGGGCGTCCATGTCGACATTGTCGCCGTGGGCGGCCCCGCCGGCATAATAGTCATCCGAAAGGATATTCTTTACCAGCATCACGTTGTAGTACCAACCACGCACGTCGCTGTACATGGTGATGACGGCTGATTCGATCTCGTCGTCGGTCTTGTAGTAGGTATTGTAGTCGATGGCGCCCTTGCGGGGAATATCGAGCAGGCTGTCACAGGAAGACAAGGCCATGACGGCCGTCAGAAAGGAAAGAATGATATACTTGGTTTTCATAAGGCAGTCGGTTTAGAAAGTGACATTGACACCGAAGACCACCTTCTTGGAGGTCGGATAGTTACCCTTGTCCACACCCATCGAGGAGCCAACGCCCACGATCTCAGGGTCGAAGCCCGGATATTTGGTGAAAGTGAACCAATCATCCATGGATGCATAGATTCGAAGATTGTCGATGAGCACCTTGTGCAGGAAATTCTTCGGGAAGTTGTAACCCAGCTGGATCTGCTTGATCTTCAAATAACTGGCATCCATCACGACGCCGCTCGAAGTCAGGAACTTGGCATAGTTGGCCGCGCCCGCCGCCGGCATGGTGCCGTTGGTATGGTTCGGAGTCCAGCGGTCTTCCGTCAGGTAGGAAAGACGGTTCGACGTATAGTCGATGTTGTTCAGCGCGTTGAGAATCTGGTTCCCGCCGGCGCCGGACATGAACACCAGGAAGTCGATGCCCTTCCAGCCCGCGTTGAGTGTCAGACCGTAGTTATAGACCGGGATGCCCGAACCCAGGTGACGCTTGTCGCTGTCGAGCGGGTCGGTGGTCGGCTGCCCCAGCGTACCGTCTTCATTGTAGTGGTTGAAGAGGGCCTCGCCCGTGGAAGGCTCGATGCCGGCGAATTCATACCCGTACAGGTGCCAGGCCGGATAACCGATCTCAAAGCGTGTGACGGTGCCGTAGTTACGGACGCCCACGCCGCCCAGGCCGTCTTTCAGGGTCGGGTGCAGGTAGGTAACCCGGTTCTTCAGCGAAGAGAAGTTGCCGGCGATGCCATAGGTGAATTCCCCGATCTGGTCGCGCCAGCGGACCTCGAGTTCGATACCCTTGTTGTCCACGTTGCCGGCGTTCATCGGAGAAGCGCTCACACCCACGATGGTGGAGGTGGTGATGCCCGTCACGATCAGGTCCTTGGTCCGTTTGTCAAACCAGTCGAAACTCACCGTCAGACGGTCACGCAGGAAGCGCAGGTCGAGACCCACGTTGAACTGCTCGGAGGTCTCCCACTTGAGCTCCTGGTTGCCCGACATCGACGGGGCGTAGCCGATAATATACTGGTAGGAGCCGTCGGCATTCAGCAGGCCCGTCGGGTACTGACCCGTGGAAGTGATGTCGTTGGCGTAGGAATAGTTGCCCAGACCGGCGATGGAACCATTCTGGCCCCAGCTCAGACGGAGCTTGGCAAAGGAGACGGCGCTTTTGACCGGGAAGAAGAACTCCTCTTCAGAGAGTGTCCAACCGGCAGAGACGGAGGGGAAATAACCCCAGCGCATCGGCTTGGGAAGAACAGAAAGGTCGGCTGCATCCGCACGGAAAGTCGCCTGGACATTGTATTTGTTCATGTAGTTCCAGCCCACACGGCCGAAATAGGAGTTCTTCCGGCTGAAGTTCTCCACGCCGCCGCCGACATTCTTGGTCGCGGTCGGAGTGGCCTGGCTGATGTAGTAGAAGAGCGGATCGTCGCGCTTGATACCGAAATCGATGACGCCGCCGGTGTCGGAACCGCTGATGCCGGCGTTGGCGCCGTAGCTGCGGGTCTGGCTGTAAGAGGTACCGGCCATGACCGACACGTTGTGGTTGCCGAACTGATGGTTCCAGTTGACGAAATTCTCCCACTGGTAGTACATCGAGTTGTTCGCACTGGCGCTGATGGACATGTAATACTGCTTGGCATAGCCCTCGTTCACGAAATAGTCGTGGTTGTAGCCGTAGCTGTCACCCGAGGAGAACCGGTAGCCAAGGCGTGAGGTAAAGACCAGGCCCGGAATGGGACGCAGGTTCAAGGCAGTGGAACCGTTGAGGTTGAATCCCTTGCCCACGGAGTAGGAACGGTCGCGCTGCACGAGCGGGTTGACGTTCTCCGACAGATTGAACTGAGAGATACCATAAATCCGTCCCAGTTCGTCGGCCAGGAGCACCTTGCCCTGTTCGAGATAGTCCAGCACGAAATCGGGTTCAGCCCCTTTCTCGTACACGACCGGCGTCATCGGATCGAGCTGCAGGGCAGCCAGCACGGCGGAGCCGTAGTCGCTGCCCTCGGAGATGCTGCGCGACTTGTAGTATTCCACCTGGTTGTTGGTCTGGATGTCGAGCCAGGGCTTGAACTTCCACGAGGCGTTCACCATGCCGGTGACACGGTCGTACACGTCGGCATCACCCACGAACATACCATTGTTATTGAGGTAGGAGCCTGACAAATAGAGACTTCCCTGGTCGTTGCCGGCCTGGAAGGTCAGGTTGTGGTGGTGCATGAAGGAATTTTCATAGGATGCACCCAGCCAGTCGGTGTTGGTATGCTGGTCCCATTTTCCATAGACGTCGTTGAGACTGATGGACCCTTTCTCGAGATAATACTGCAAGAACTGCTCGGAGTTCATCACCTTGGGGACCTTGCCCAGACTCTGGGATGAGAGCTGGTAGGAATAGCTGATCTTGCCGTCGCCCTTACCGCGCCGGGTGGTGATCATCACCACGCCGTTACCGGCTTCAGCACCGTAAATGGCGGCGGAGGCACCGTCTTTCAGTACTTCCATGGATTCGATATCATTGGGGTCGATACCGGCTATGGAGGTGGTCAGACGACCGTCAACCACGTAAAGCGGGTTGGCGTCGTTGTTGGACGAGATACCGCGGACACGGATAGCCGGGGTAGCACCCGGACGAGCGGAGGAGGCGAATGCCTGGACACCCGCCGTCTTGCCCTGAAGGGCTTGCTCCGGCGAAGCGATGGTTCGGTTGGCGATGTCTTCCGACTTGACCTGCGAAATAGCGCCGGTGACGTCGGACTTCTTCTGGACGCCATAACCCACAACCACCGTCTCTTCGAGCATTTCGGTGTCGGGAAGCAGCTTGACATTGAGCGTCATGGTCTTTTCGGCCACGAAGGTCTGCGGCTTGAAGCCGATATAGGAGAACTCGACAGTCGCACCGGCAGGGACGGTCAGGGAATACATGCCGTCGAGGTCAGTGGCGACACCGTGTGTCGTCCCCTGCTGAATGACGCCCACGCCCATCAGCGGTTCGCCGAAATCATCGACGACCTGACCCGAGAGCGTCACCTGGGGCTGCGCGGAAAGTGACCATCCGAGGAGGAGGGCCAGACAGGCGACCGCGAGCCTTTGAAGGAGAGATTTTCTCATAAATAAAAATGTATTAGGTTAATTGATTGTTGATTCGAGATTGAGGATCATCTTGCGGGGATATGTCTCCCAGGCCGGAATCCCTTCAGACGACGGAACACCCGTCTTGGCGAAATTGGTCCAGAGACGGCTGATGCGGTGACCCAGTTCGACGGCTTCCGCACCGCCGCCCGTAAAGGTGCGGTGCAACGCCACGTTGTCGAATACGAAAGGAATCTCAATGCAGTGCGTACTGCCGAAGGCGCCGTCCAGGACAGGCGACTCCCAGGTGAACTGATAGAAATACACCGGGGCACAACCGGCTGCGGTGCGGTCTGCTGCCTGCTGTACGGCCAGCGGCTGGAAGATCGGATCTTCGCGGTCGCGCGTAAATTCATGATACGTGGTGCCGATAATCACCGGGATGTCTTTCGACAAGGCCAGGGCTTCTGCGGTAGCAGGCTGGGCGGGAATGATCTCACCGTCCACAACAGGAACCTGACCGTAAAGGATGGCTGAAAGAATGTTCTCCGGGAACACACCGTCCTGCTGCGCCTCTTCCCGCACCGCCTCAATGGCCGCGTTATAAGCGGCCAGCAGCTGCTCGTACGGCACGTCAGTGATCGCGTCGATGCGAGACGGGTTCAGGTGCAGAGCCTCGACCGTCTTGGCACCAATGCGGCGGGAATATTTGGGTTCCATCAGTTGCGTGATGGAGCCGCTCTCGACGATGGCCTTGCCAAAGAGGCCCTTGGCTGAGGGCATCGCCATCAGCGTGGAGACTTTTCCGCCGCCGCCGGATTGTCCGAAGATTGTGACGTTCGACGGGTCTCCGCCGAAGGCCGAGATATTGCCGCGCACCCATTCCAGCGCCTTGACAATGTCCATCATACCCAGGTTGCCGCTGTGGGCATACTTGGCACCGTAGGCAGAAAGATCGAGGAAGCCCAGCACGTTGAGACGGTGGTTGAGCGTTACCACGACCACGCCATGGTCGCGGGCAAGGTTGGTTCCGTCATAGGAGATGAGTTCCTGACCACTGCCTGCCCTGAATCCTCCGCCGTGCAGCCAGACCATCACCGGACGCTTGCCGGAATCAATCCCAGCCGTCCAAACATTGACCCGGAGGCAGTCCTCGTCAGGGAAACCGTCATCCCAATGCATGGCGAAAGCCTGGGCATCGGACCACCAGCCGGACCGCTTGTCCTGCGGACAAGTGGGACCGTATGCGCGGCTCGAACGGACTTCGGTCCAGGGTTCCGGATCTTCAGCCGGCATGAAGCGTGCAGCCTTGGCATACGGAATGCCCTTGAAAATGAATACGCCGTCGTCAACGTAGCCGGCCACGGGGCCAGACTGTGTCGGGACCGTCGCAGCCTTGACGGATGTTTCCAGCGGTGCGGCACCGTTGTCGGCATGCCGGACGGCAGAAGTGCTGCAGGACGCGGCCAACAGGACCACGACAGACAGCGAAAGAATCGTTTTACATTTCATGACAACCCATTATCTGTTTGATTGCAAAATTCCATCTTTTCCCCCTAAAGCCTTTTCTCGCATTGACAACTTCTTTCGCTGGCGTATAGCTTTCGCTTATCAATTGTTCAAAAAAATGTCTGTTTGTTCAAAAACAATACATATCTCATTCATTTTTATTAGCTTTGGATATGAAATCGCTTTTCCTGCTAATTTCCTTGCTGACCAGCATCCTCTCGGGCAATCTTTCGAACCAAAGAATCAATGCCTTCACGGAAGATGCCGACGGCCACATCTGGATCGCCACCTCCCGCGGCCTCAACAAGTTCAACGTTCACGAATATCACCAGTATTTCTGTTCCGCCGACTCGCTGAGCCTGCCCGACAACCAGATCAACGACATCCACTGCAGCCGCGACGGCCGTCTTTGGGTAGCCACCGCCAACGGCCTGGCCTACCGCACGGAAGCCGGCAACTTCCGCCGCATTCCCATTCCGGGAGACAATCGGAATATCAGCCGGATCATCGAAGCGCCTGACGGGCGTATGCTTTTCAGCAACACCTTATCTCTCTTCGCCTTCGATTTCGAGACGGAACAACTCCGCCCCATCGTCCGCGACTACCTCGCCTTCAGCTATCCTTCCGAGGCCTGGGTGGGCGACCGGATGTACGTCCTGACTGGAGGGACGACGCTCCGGGTCTACGAAAGCAGCGATTTTTCCGTCCGCGATACGATCACCATCCCTTTCACCGCCTATCATCTCTGCCATGCCGGCAACGGGGAACTCTGGCTCGCCGGCCTGGGCAACCTGCGCATCTATGACACGCGCAGCGGCGACTGGAAACCCCTGCCCGAAGCCATCCGCCGCGAATCGCGCATCGTAGGCGGCGACGTGGACATCATCTTCCCCGTCGATGACAACACCCTGCTGCTCAACGTCATCGGTAAGGGCATGTTTTGCTGGCAGCGCAATCTCGACCGGGTGCTGTTCCAGAACGATCCCGGATTCCCCTATGAAGTACCGTCGGAAGAGATCCGCACCATCTTCCGCGACAGTCGCCAGAACCTCTGGTTCGGCACCTATGACCAGGGCTACGCCACCAGCTACCACTACCGCGACGGCTTCAACAACAACAAGCACCTGACCGCCAGCTTCGGGCACAAGACGGTCGTCTCCCTCTGCTGCGACCGGGACAATCGGCTCTGGATCGCCACACTGCGCGACGGTCTGTGGGTACGCGAGCCCGGTTCCGAGCAGGTGCATCAGGTCGATGTATCACATCTGGTTCCCGACACCCACATCGGTTACATCCGCTGCTCCAAGGTTTACTGCGATGCGGAAGGTGAACTGTGGCTGCTGTTCGCCGACAAATACCGCGTCGTGCGCGGCCGATACGAGCACGGCCAGATCCGGATGACCGACAGTTTCTCCTTCCCCCATCCCGCCGCCATCGCCCAGGATGACCTGGGCCGCATCTGGATCGGCGGCAACACCGTGGATCTTGCCCGTTACGACAAGCCTACGCGCAGCGTGGTCACCTTCCCCTACACCACCGAACCCGTCTTCCCCTTCGTGTCTGAATTACTCCCGGCAGAAGCGGGCAGAATGCTCGTGTCTGCCTTCGGACTTCCGCTGCTGCAACTCAATACCAATTCGGGAGAAGTGCAGCCCCTGCCCCTCAAACCCGAAGAAATGGAAGCCTGCATCCAGCGCTCCGCCCTGTACCCCAACGCTCTGTTCCGCGACAGCGGCGGTGACTTATGGGTCGGTTCCATCGCCAGCGGCCTGCTCCGGCACAGCCGACAGCGCAATGTTACCGAGCCTGTTCCCGGCACACCCTGCACCGACATTTGCGCCATCCTGGAAGACCGTCAGGGCAACATCTGGGTTTCCACCCTGTACGGACTGGGCAAATATGACCGTACCATCGGGGAGTTCATCAACTACTATGAGGCCGACGGCATCGGCGGCAATCAGTTCTCCGACCGGGCCGCCTGTCTGCTGTCCGACGGCACGCTGGTCTTCGGCGGAACTCACGGCCTGACCGTCTTCAACCCGATCGACATCTCCCAGCGCCGCACCGTGCCGCTGGTGTTTGAAGATCTCAAAATCCACAACCAGATCGTGGAGCCAGGGCCTGGCGCCCCCATTGCCCGCGAATTGAGCTCCCGCCCCGACATTACCATCCGGCACAATCAGAACGGCTTCAGCATCTCGTTCGCAGCACTCGACTACAGCGAGCACGAACGGTCGCGCTATTACTACCAGATGGAGGGTTTCGACAAATACTGGATCGACGCCGGCAACAACCACGAAGCTTACTACGCCAACCTGCCCGCAGGTCGCTATAAGTTCAAGGTACGCATCACCAACAACAACCGGAGCATCGTCGAGACGGAAGACTTCCTGAACGTCCGGGTGATTCCGCCCTGGTACCAGACCTGGTGGGCCACCGCACTCCTGTGCCTGCTCGGTCTCGGCATTCTAACCCTGCTCTGGCTCCTCTACCGACGTATCCGGCGCGAGCGGATTGCACACGCCCGGCACATTCGGGAAGAACGGGAAGCGCGCGAACAGGCACGGCAGGAGAAGGAGCAGGAAAAACGGCTCAACCAGATCCAGATGAACTATTTCTCCAACGTGGCTCACGAGTTCCGTACACCCCTGACCATGATTGCCGGACCCGCTGCCGAACTGGCCGGCTCGGAGACGGTGAAAGGACGTGACCGGAAACTTGTGGGTATCATCCAGCGCAACGCCACCTGGATGCTCTCACTGGTCAACCAACTGCTCGACTTCAATCGTATCGGCAACAGCAAGCTTCAGCTGAAGGTGGCCAAAACCGATATCATCGCGCCCCTGCAGAATACCGTCGCGTTGTTCCAGTTCAATGCCGACTCCAAGAAGATAGACCTGTCCTCTCACGGCCTGGAAGAGCCGCTCGTGATGTGGGCAGACGTGGACAAAGTCCAGAAAATCACAATGAACCTGCTCTCTAACGCGTTGAAATACACGCCATCAGGAGGCCGCGTCTCCTTGTCGTTCGATGTTCTTCCTCGCGAGGAAGTCAAACAGTGGTTCACGCTGGAAGAGAAAGACACCGACAGCCAGTTCGCTTGCATCGCAGTCTCTGACACTGGCACAGGCATCGCGGAAGGAGAGACAGAAAAGATTTTCGAGCGTTTCTACCGGGCAGACGGATCAGGCAAGGCGCAAGGAACTGGTATCGGGTTGTATTATGCCCGCGCCCTGACTTCCATGCACCACGGTTACATCAAAGCCTGGAACCGGCCGGATGGCGGTTCCATTTTCCGTTTCATCCTGCCGGTGAGCGCCACCTCCTACACGGAGGACGAGCGAACGGAACGCCAGCCGGAGATCGTCTCGCTCCCGACACCGGCCGTTGAGGCGGCATCGCCAGAAGCGGAAGCGGGGCAGCGGCTGATTGCAGTGGTGGACGACGACATCGACATAGCCAACTACGTCAAAGTGCTGCTGCAGCCCGCCTATCGGGTAAACGTTTACTTCGATGCGGCTTCAGCGCTTGCGGGAATGGAAGAGGAAACGCCCGATCTGGTGATCAGCGACGTAGTGATGCCCGGCAAGAGCGGTTACGAACTTTGTGAAGTAGTAAAAAGCGATCTCCAGCTGAGTCACATTCCTGTCATTCTGGTAACGGCAAAAGTAGCGGTCGAGAATCAGGTGGAAGGCCTGGGCAAGGGCGCCGATGCCTATGTTACCAAACCGTTCCAGCCTGCTTATCTCCTGGCTTTGGTCAAGTCACTGCTCGAGAACCGCGAAAAGGTGCGGCGGCAACTGGGCGAGGTCACGACGACGGAGGCTATCGAACCGGAAGTCCTCTCGCCGCGCGACGCCGCTTTCATGAAACAGCTCTACGCACTCATGGAGAAAGAGCTCGACAATACCGATTTGGACATCACACGCATCACGGAGATGATGCACATTTCGCGCACAAAATTCTATTATAAGGTCAAGGGGCTCACGGGGGAGAATCCGTCGGTCTTCTTCAAGCGCTACAAACTGAACCGTGCCGCCGATCTCTTGAAAGAGGGCAAACACAACATGTCGGAAATCGCCTGGATGACCGGATTCAACACCCTCTCCCACTTCTCCACCTCCTTCAAGAAACAATTCGGCGTCCCACCGTCCGAATATGTCGGATAGGCAGGACGCCGTAAGAGTAAGGACGCGGCAGCGTTATTTCACACTGATCTCTTTCACCGGTTCAGCCGGAAGGAGCACCTTGTGGACGGGCCAGCTCTGCGGCTTGGCGAGCTTGAAGGCGGCGGTAGCGCGAATATCCGCAGAGGAGGCGCCAAAGTGTACCGTGTAGTTACCGGCGGCAGTCTCCCAGGCGGAGGTCACTTCGTTGAACGAAGCCAGCGTGTACGGATCGATGGTCACGGTAACCGTCTCAGAGGCACCGGGTTTCAGGTTCTTCGTCTTGGCAAAGCCCTTGAGTTCATAAACCGGTTTCACCAGGCCGCCGTCGGGGGCCGTCACGTAGAGTTCGACCACTTCCTTGCCGGCCACCTTGCCGGTGTTGGTCACAGTAATGGATGCCGTTACCTGGCCATTCTTCTCTACTTTGACGACCGGCTTGCTATAAGCGAAGGTCGTGTAGCTGAGGCCATAACCGAACGGATAGGAAACCGTCTTGCCGGCAGTGGCGAAGTAGCGGTAACCTACCCAGATGCCTTCGGCATAGTCCGTATACGTCACGTCCTTGACCGGCTTTTTACTCGTCACACCACCCATCAGGGCCGCCAGGTCGATGCTGTTGCCCCCTTTGTAGTTGAACGGAAAATTGTACGAGGAAGGAATGTCCAGGTAGCTGACCGGGAAGGTCATCGGAAGTTTACCCGACGGGGTGGCAGCACCGCAGAGGACGTCGGCCACGGCCAGACCCCCCTCCTGCCCCGGCGTCCAAGCCAGCAGGATGGCATCGGGAATGTGCTTCCAGGAAGCGGTCTCAATGACGCCGCCGATGTTGAGCACCACCACCAGTTTCTTGCCGTTGGCATGATAGATGTCGGCCAGCGCCTGCAGGAGCTCCCGTTCGGTGCCGGTCAGCGTCCAGTCGCCGTCGGTGGCCTTACGGTCGTCACCCTCACCGGCATTGCGGGAAATCGTAAATACAGCCACGTCGGACTGGGCCTCCTTCTTCTCGAGGAACGAACGGGAGATCACCATCTCGGGGACCACCGGATCGCCCAGCAGAATGCCGAGGCCACCTTCCGCATTGTTCTTGAGTTCCGTCTTCTTGAGCGCAATGAATTGTTCATACCAGAGCTGGATGTCTGCGTCCACCTCGATGCCGTTGGCCTTGAAGCCGTCGGCCACATTGCGGACATAGGCTTTGTTCACATTGCCGGAGCCTGTACCACCGGCGATGAAGTCGTAGGAGCCGGTACCATAGAGAGCCACCTTCTTCACATCCTTGAGCGGCAGTGCTCCGTTGTTCTCGAGCAGGACGAGTCCTTCGGCCGTCGCCTCATGGACGAGTTTCGCGTGGGCTTTGAGATCGGGCTTGTTGGAGTACTTGTAGCCCTTGAAGCGCGGGGTGCGGACAATGTAGTCGAGCATACGGCGTACATTCAGGTCCAATTGCTCCTGCGAAATGCTGCCGTCCTTGACGCCGGCGATGATGCGCTGGATTTCATTGTCCATACCGGGTTCCATCAGGTCGTTGCCAGCGTTGACGGCGGCCACGGTACCTTCCTTGTTGCCCCAGTCGGTCATGACGATGCCGCCGAAGCCCCACTCTTCACGCAGGATAGTAGTCAGCAGGTCACGGCTCTGCTGGGTGAAGGAACCGTTGAGCCGGTTGTACGATGACATCACGGTCCAGGGATCTGCCTCCTTGACAGCGATCTCGAAACCCTTGAGATAGAGTTCGCGGAGGGCGCGCACGTTGACGCGCGAGTCGTTCTGCAGGCGGTTCACTTCCTGGTTGTTGGCTGCGAAGTGCTTGATACTCACACCTACGCCGTTGCTCTGGACGCCACGGACATACGCAGCGGACGTCTTGCCGGAGAGCAGCGGGTCTTCAGAGAAATATTCGAAGTTACGACCACAGAGCGGGTTGCGGTGCAGGTTCTGGCCGGGAGCCAGCAGTACATCGACACCGTACTCCTTGACTTCGTTGCCCATGGCAGTGGTCAGCTGCTCCACAAGCGGCATATTCCACGTCGATGCCAAGACTGTACCCACGGGAAAACCGGTGCAGTAGAAGGTCTGGTCGGTACCCTGACGGGTCGGATTGATGCGCAGGCCGGCAGGACCGTCGGCCACGACGGTCACCGGGATGCCGAGCCGTTCAACGGGACGGGTGGTGCCGGCAGCGCCGGAAACGAGCGTTTCACTCGATGCGGTCATAGAACCGGCGACCATCGAGCCCCATCCGCCGCCGACCAGCAGCGTGGCCTTCTCCTCGAGAGTCAGGGCCTTCACGATTTCGTCGATGTTGTCGGGCCGCAGCTTCGGCTGCGCCAGCAGCGTTGCGGCGCCCATAGCCGCAATTGTCATGATCAAAAAGAGTTTTTTCATATAAAAAAGGAAACTGATAAGAATATTCTGCTTACAAACTTACGCAGAAAACCCTCTGTTTCCAAACCCAATCAGGCTTCCGCCCCGTTTTTGGACACGGAGCACAAACATTTGAACGTGCAGGGCAAAAAAAGTTGCGCCTGCTTACTTCAGAAAAACGAAGAAGACGGCCAGCACCAGGCAGGCAAAGGCGGCCAGGTGGTTCCACTGGAGTGTCTGGCCCTTGAAAACGAACAAGATGATGATGGAGAAAACCGTGAGTGAGATCACTTCCTGGATGACCTTGAGCTGCATCAGGTTGAACGGACCCCCGTTGCCGTTGAAACCGATGCGGTTGGCCGGTACGGTGAGGCAGTACTCGAAGAAGGCGATGCCCCACGAAAAGAGAATCACGCAGATGAGCGGCCAGCCGGTGGAGACTTTCATCTCCTGCAGCTTGAGGTGCCCGTACCAGGCGAATGTCATGAAGATGTTGGAGCAGACCAGCATCAGGACGGTCCAGAGTGCTTGCATAGCTTGTTTTCGTTTTCGGGCCGCAAAGATAACAAGGAGATGACAAGATTGGCACAGAAATTGGTAAAATTTAGTTTCGTATTCAAAAACCCTTATCTTTTACATTAAATGGAAAAACTCAACAAACCCGCCATCCTGGTCGTCGACATGCTCAACGACTTCGTCACCGGCGCGATCGGCTGCGACCGTGCCAAAGCCATTGTCCCCGCCACCGCCCGCCTGCTCGAGGCAGCGCGTGAAAAGGGCGTACCGGTGGTTTATTGCAACGACGCCCACCGGCCGGGCATCGACCGCGAACTGCAGATCTGGGGCGACCATGCCATCGTAGGCACTCCGGGTGCCCAGGTCATCCCCGAACTGACGCCGCAAGCCTGCGACTACGTGGTTCTCAAACGCCGTTACAGCGGCTTCTTCCAGACCGACCTCGACATCCTGCTGAAGGAACTTGGCGTGAAAACCGTTATCATCACCGGTCTGCACACCCACATGTGCTGCCGCCACACCTCCGCCGACGCCTATTGCCTCGGTTATGATGTAGTCGTCGCCAAGGAAGCCACCAACTCCTTTACCGAGGAGGACTATCAGGGCGGCCTGGCCTATCTGAAGACCTGCTACGGCGCAGACGCATATACCAACGAAGAGCTGATTGCAGCCTTCTGACATCCTGGACCAACCGGCAGATGGTCCATCGGATCCGGGCGTCCCCTTATCCAGGGACGCCTTTTTTTGTGTCCAGGATATTCATCTTTTGCTTATCTTTGCGACTTAGCAACGATCTCCGATGGAACCAATCAAGCACGAATGCGGCATCGCCATGATCCGGCTGCTCAAGCCGCTTCAATTCTACAAAGAAAAATACGGTACGGAACGTTATGCGCTGAACAAGCTCTATCTGATGATGGAGAAACAGCACAACCGCGGCCAGGAGGGCGCCGGCATCGCCAGCGTCCGGATTGTCACCGAACCCGGCCACGAATACATGTTCCGTGAAAAAGCGCTGGGCAAGGACGCCATCACCAACATCTTCGGAGAAGTCAACCAGCAGATCGACGCCACCCCGGCCGGCGAGACGCCGCCTTTCCTGGGTGAACTTTACATGGGACATCTCCGCTACTCCACCACAGGACGCACCGGCATCACCTACGTCCATCCGTTCCTGCGCCGCAACAACTGGAAAGCCAAGAACCTCTGCATCTGCGGCAACTTCAACATGACCAACATGGATGAAGTCTTTGCGCTGCTGGCCGACCAGGGCCAGTATCCCCGCAACAGTGCGGACGCCTACATCCTCCTCGAGATGATGGGCCACCGGCTCGACCGCGAGGTAGAGCGGAATTTCGTAGCCGCGAAGGAGCAAGGCTTGACCGGGCGGGAGATTACCCGCTACATCGATACACACGTCGAAATCGCCAACGTGCTGCGGACCTCCCTGCCCCATTTCGACGGAGGCTACGTGGTCTGCGGCATCACGGGCAGCGGCGAACTTTTCGCCATGCGCGACCCCAACGGCATCCGGCCCGCCTTCTGGTATGCCGACGACGAAATCGTGGCCATCGCCAGCGAGCGTCCCGTGCTCCAGACAACCTTCGGCCTGGAATGTGAACAAATCCGTGAGATCGGACCGGGCGCAGCCCTGATTGTCAAGGAGAACGGCACTCTTTCGTTGCAACGCATCATTCCGGCCGGAAGACCGGCCCCCTGCAGCTTCGAGCGCATCTATTTCAGCCGGGGCAACGACCGCGACATCCACCGCGAGCGCAAGCGGCTGGGCGCCCAGCTCCGCGAGCGCATCCTGGCCGCCGTGAATTACGACATCCCCCACACCGTCTTCTCTTACATCCCCAATACTGCTGAAGTCGCCTATTACGGCATGGTCGACAGCATCCGGGAACTCTATCCCGGCGTCCGTGCCGACAAGGTCGTGTCGAAAGACATCAAACTGCGGACCTTCATCACCGAAGGGACTTCGCGCAACGACCTGGCCGGCCATGTGTACGACATTACCTACGGCACCCTCGAACCCGGCCGTGACAACCTGGTCGTGATCGACGACAGCATCGTGCGGGGCACCACCCTTCGCGAGAGCATCATCCGGATCCTCGACCGGCTGCATCCCCGGAAAATCGTCATTGCCAGCTCCTGCCCGCAGGTGCGCTATCCCGACTGGTACGGCATCGACATGTCGCACATGACCGAATTCATCGCTTTCATCGCCGCCGTCGCCTTGCTCAAGGACCGCGGCCGCGAAAGCCTGCTGGATGAGGTGTACCGGCTCTGCAAGAGCCAGGAGCATCTTCCAGCCACCGAGTGCCGCAACCATGTGCGCCGCATCTACGACGAGTTTACCGAACAGGAGATCAGCCGCAAGATCGTCCAGCTTCTCAAACCCGACGACATCCACGCCGACGTGGAAATCGTGTACCAGACCCTAGACGGCCTTCACGCCGCCTGCCCCAACCATCAGGGCGACTGGTATTTCAGCGGAGAGTACCCCACCCCGGGCGGCTACAGGCTGCTCAACAAAGCGTATATCGATTATTACGAAAACGAATATCTCAAGCAAAAATGAAAGCCATCACCCACACCGATTTCCATTTCCCGGGTCAAGTCTCCCGCTACGTCGGAAAAGTCCGGGACGTCTATGACATCGACGGACAGTACATCCTCCTCGTAGTCACCGACCGCATTTCCGCGTTCGACGTCGTCCTGCCCAAAGGCATTCCCTGCAAGGGACAGGTGCTTAACCAGATCGCATCCCGGTTCCTCGACCTGACCGCCGACATCGTCCCGAACTGGAAGATCGCCGAGGTCGACCCGATGGCCACCATCGGCCTGATGTGCGAACCTTTCAAGGTGGAAATGGTAATCCGCGGCTACCTGGCCGGCCACGCTTGGCGCGAATACTGCGCCGGCAAGCGCACGCTCTGCGGCGAACCGCTGCCGGAAGGCCTGCGGGAAAACGAGAAACTCCCCCGCCCCATCATCACGCCGACCACCAAGGCGAGCGAAGGACACGACGAGGACATCAGCCGCGAAGAAATCATCGCCAGCGGCCTGGTCTCGGCCGAAGACTATGCCCAACTCGAAAAATATACGCTGGCCCTCTACCAGCGCGGCTGCGAACTGGCTGCTCAACGCGGCCTTATCCTGATGGACACCAAATATGAATTCGGAAAGAAAGACGGCAAGATCTACCTGATGGACGAAATCCATACGCCCGATTCTTCGCGTTACATCTATGCCGAGGGATACGAGGAGCGCCTTGCCCGCGGCGAGCGGCAGAAGCAGCTTTCCAAGGAATTTGTCCGGGAATGGCTGATGGCGAACGGCTTCCAAGGCAAGGAAGGTCAGCAGGTTCCGCCGATGACCAACGAAGTGGTCGCCGGCATCACCGATCGCTACGTCGAACTCTATGAGCACATTACCGGAGAACCGTTCCACCGCTACGACGACGAGGATATCGTCCGTCGCATCGAAAAGAACGTGGAGACATTCCTGGCCGAAGAAAGCTGATCCGGTCAGCTGGGCAGGTTGTTCTTCTTGTTCTTGAACAGCTCGTACATGGCACTGAAGTCCGTCTCACGCGGACTTCTTTCTTTTTCGTTGTCGGGCTGTTCTGCTGATCCGTCGCCGGACATCAGGTAGTCGAACATGGCCTGATAGACTTCAAGCAGGCTGATGGCCGTCTCCAGATAGCCGACCAGCGTGGCTTTGGAGAGCGGATAGGTCGTGATGAAAGGATTGTCAAGCTTCTCAAGTTTCTCGTTCAGCCGTTTCCCCTCTTCCGCATAGTCGGGCTGCAACTGCTTGTAAATGGCCCGACGGTCGGCCACGTCGGCCGGGGCGCGGCCTGCCTTCTCATCTTCATCAAGCACCCACAGGAAATCCTCAATGTCCTCGCCGGCAAAGTTCAGGCACTCGGCCAGGATCGGCACGAGGTCACGGAACGTATCGCCCGGCAAGTCCACGATGAGCCGGTTGTCACGCTGGTCGTCGGGAAAGGCATCGCCGCGTCCGGTGTCCAGGAAACGTTTCCGGAAATTATAGTAGCGCATCAGATGCTCCTTGTCCTCTTTCGTCATCTCATCGTCGCGAAGCATCTCCATCAGCGGCGTGACAGCATAGGAGCGTCCCGGCGCCGACTCTTCACTGACCAGCAGTTTTTCCAGCAGTTCCCGTACTTTTTTCGGTATAGCCATATCCTTTCGTATTTCGGGCCAAAAATACGGCAAATCGTGCGGAATGCAAAACAGATTCTGTGTATCTTTGTTTTTTAGAATGATAAAAACACTTCACCCATGAAATGCAAATCCCTCCTCCTTGGCCTGGCACTGGCCGTCGCCGCCTGCGGGCAGGCTCCCCAACAAAAGTCCGGTCTTCCCGTTTATCTCGATGATGCCCAGCCGCTCGAGGCCCGGGTGGAAGACGCCTTTTCGCGGATGACCCTCGATGAAAAGATCGCGATGGTCCATGCGCAGTCCAAGTTCAGTTCTCCCGGCGTGCCGCGCCTGGGCATTCCTGAAATCTGGTGTACCGACGGTCCCCACGGAATTCGCGCTGAAGTGCTCTGGGACGAATGGGACCAGGCCGGATGGACCAATGACTCCATCACTGCGTTCCCGGCGTTGAGCGGACTTGCCGCAACGTGGGACCGCGACCTTTCCCGCCTCTATGGCAAGAGTATCGGTGAGGAGGCGCGCTACCGGAACAAGACTGTCCTGCTGGGCCCGGGCGTGAACATCTATCGTTTCCCCCTGAACGGCCGGAATTTCGAATATATGGGTGAGGATCCGTATCTGGCCGGCGAAATGGTCGTCCCGTATGTGGAGGGCGTCCAGTCCAATGGCGTCGCGGTATGCGTAAAACATTACGCGCTGAACAACAGCGAAGTGAACCGCCACACGGCAAATACCATCGTGGACGACCGCACGCTCTATGAAATCTATCTTCCCGCCTTCAAGGCAGCCGTGCAGAAAGGCCACGCCTGGTCCGTCATGGCGGCCTATAACCTGTACAACAACGAGCATTTGTGCTCCAATGAAGTATTGCTCGACAAGGTCCTGCGCGAAGAATGGGGTTTCGACGGTGTGGTGATCAGCGACTGGGGCGGCGTACACAACACGCTCCAGACCGCCCGCCACGGCGTGGACCTTGAGTATGGCTCCTGGACCGACGGCCTCACGATGGGCAAGACCAATGCCTATGACAGTTATTTCCTCGCCGCGGCCTACAAAGCGGCCATCGAGAAAGGTGAAATCGGCACCGAGGAGCTGGACGCACGCGTCAAGCGGCTTCTGCGCCTGATTTTCCGCACCGCGATGGACCGCACCCGTCCGTTCGGCAGCCAGACCTCGCCGGAGCACTATGCGGCCGCCCGCAAGATCGGCGCCGAATCCATCGTCCTCCTCAAGAACGAAGGGGCCGTCCTGCCGATGGCTGCCAACCCGAAGAGAATCCTCGTTGTGGGTGAGAATGCCGTGAAGATGATGACCGTGGGCGGAGGATCATCCTCCCTGAAAGCCAAGCTGGAAGTCTCCCCGCTTGACGGCATCAAGGCCCGTTATCCCGAAGCCGAAGTGGTGTGGGAACGCGGTTATGTGGGTGATGTAGGTGGCGAGTACAACGGCGTGTCCACCGGACAGGATCTTCGCGAGAACCGCAACGCGGCGACGCTCATCGCCGATGCCGTGAAAGCGGCAGTCGGGGCCGACTATGTCATTTTTATCGGCGGTCTGAATAAAGCCGACCGGCAGGATTCCGAGGGTCTGGACCGTGTCCAGTACGGCCTTCCCTATGGCCAGGATGCAGTCATCGAAGCGCTTGCCGAGGCGACGGACAAGCTCGTCGTGGTGAACATCTCCGGCAATGCTGTGGCGATGCCGTGGGTGGAGAAAGTTCCCGCCATCGTCCAGAACTGGTATCTGGGTACGCAAGCCGGCCATTCTCTGGCCGATGTCCTTTCAGGCGACGTGAATCCGTCGGGCCATCTGCCGTATTCCATTCCCGTATCGTACGACAAGAACCCGGTCCAGACCGAGCGCCAGTATCCGGGTATCCTCCGAGACGGCACCATCGACGGCATGCCGGTACTGGACATGGAATATACCGAGGGAATCTATGTGGGCTATCGCTGGTATGACCAGCACGGAGGCGTCCTCTTCCCGTTCGGCCATGGCCTGAGCTACACCACCTTCGAATTTGGCGAGCCGCGCCTGAACAAGACGTCGATGACCGAAAACGGAAGTGTGACGGTAACGGTCCCTGTCAAGAACACAGGTTCCGTGAAAGGCGCAGAGGTCGTTCAGCTCTACATTGCCGACGTGGAGTCTTCCATCGACCGTCCGGCGAAGGAGTTGAAAGGCTTTGCCAAAGTCCTGCTGGAGCCGGGTCAGCAGGCCGAAGTCTCCTTCACCATCGACAAGGACGCGCTGAGCTATTTCGATGCCGGGAAGCACGCCTGGACAGCCGAAAAGGGCACTTTCCAGGCCCTTGTCGCCGCTTCCGCACAGGATATCCGCGGAACCGTGGCGTTTGAACTGAAGTAAGCATGGCGTTACAGCATTTTATACTGACCCGTTTCAACCTCTTACTGTGGCAGAAAGACAAGGAAGGGCAAAAGGTAAGAACAACGGAGTGGTTGGAGCACCGATTCTCTCTGTTTGAACGATACTGCCTGCCTTCCGTGATGGGACAGTCATGCCAGACGTTTTCATGGATTGTGTTGTTTGACATTGCGACACCGGAACGGTTCAGGAGAAGAATCGAAGACTATCAGAAAAAATGTCCGCAATTGATTCCAGTTTTCGTGGAAAGGGAGAATAGCCGCAAATTTGCACAGGTTTTCCGAAATGAGGTCATCAAGCGACTTGCAGCCGACCGGGTCATCACAACCTATCTGGACAATGATGACGCGATCAGCGTTCGCTTTGTAGAGGACCTGCAGCAGCGGTCGGAGACGATAGACGAAGGTACATTCATCTACTACTCAGATGGGTATCAACTCTATGCGAACGATGGGTATCTGATGCAGATACACTATCCGAACAACCACTTCGTGAGCGTGGTGGAGCAAGGGCTACCGACAAGGGTAAAAACCATCTATGGATACGGAAGTCATTATTATATTGACAGGATCCAATCTGCGGTCATCGAGAGAATCGCAAAAATGCCCATGTGGTGCGAGGTTGTTCACGACAAAAACGTCGATAATGATGCGTACTATTTCAGGTCAAAAATGATTAGCGACGAAACGTTGCTCAAACGTGATTTTGCCTTGAATGAAACAATACGTCACGGATGGAATCTATATCTTTTCCGATTTCTTCCGCGTTATGCCAAAATGTTCATCAGAAGGACAAAGCATTATTTGTTCGGCCGGAAATGGTAACGGCTTTGCGGCATCAGGCTACGTCCGTTACAGTAAAAACATCCCGTCCCGGAAAGACAGGAGCCGAATGGCCCACCAGATGAACGGTTCCGTCGTCGTCAACTTTCTCGATGGTAGCCTCCACGCCGTTGAGTTCTGAGGCAGCCGCACCGCGCCCGTCGGAATCGTCGATGCGGATAATCAGGAGTTTGTCGCCAGGTTTCATGGTCTTTTGTATATTTGCATGCTAAGTTAGTGATTATTTCAACATAATTGACGATTCCCATGTCTCATTCTTATTCCCGACCCGCCAGCGTCGCCATCATCACAGTGGTCTATGTCATCGCTGCCGTGGCGGGCTTTCTTTGTTTCCGCAATACCTCGGCGCAGATGCCGGAATTATGGGCGTTGCTTTTGGCGGATGTGCTGGCAACGGTCATCGTATGGTTCTTTGGACTTGTTTACCGCAATGTATCGGTCTATGACCCGTACTGGAGCGTTGCGCCGCCGGTCCTATTTACCGCATGGGCCTTCTATAAAGGATGCTTCGCGCTGCCTGTCGTGCTGCTGCTGATTGCCGTCTGGTACTGGGGAATCCGTCTCACGGGCAACTGGCTCTACACCTTCCAGGGACTGGCTCACGAAGACTGGCGTTATACGCGCTATCGGGATTCCCAGCCCCCGTTCCTATTCCACCTGACCAACTTTTTCGGACTGAACATGATGCCCACGCTGCTGGTTTTTGCCTGCATGCTGCCAGGATTCGGTTTGTTCGAAACTGGCACAGCTGCGAACTGGATCACCTGGCTGGGATTCGTGATCTGCCTGGCCTCCGCTACCATCCAGTTGGTTGCCGATACCCAGATTCACCGGTTCCGCATCGCGCATCCGGGTCAGTTCTGCAACGTGGGCCTCTGGAAAAAGGGTCGCCATCCCAACTATTTCGGCGAAGTCCAGATGTGGTGGGGCGTATGGATCATGTATGCTTCCCTGCATGGAATTGACTGGCATATCCTGGCGCCCGTCGCCATGACCGCCCTGTTCCTTTTCATCAGTATCCCGATGATGGAACGCCGCCAGCTGGCGCGCAAACCCGGCTACGCAGCCTATCGGAAGCAGACACGCATGCTGATCTGATCCTATGGCCTGACCCGGACGAGTTTTGCGGCGAAACTGCTTAGGACAGTGATCAGCAGTCCGGTCGGAACGATGGCCCAGACGGGAACTTCCGGGAGGCCGACGAGGTTCATGACAACGACACCATAGGAAACCAACACCCATTGGATGAGATAAATGGCGTTCACGTGCCGTGCGACGAAGACGGTTTTTTCCTGCAGCCATCCCTGCAGATGCCGGGAGATACGGTAGCAGATGAACAGCTGGATGCCGATCACGCACAGGGTCCAGACCGTCCCCGAGAAGTGCTGAACATAATAGATATCCTCTGCCAGAGCGAAGTTGTCAAGGAGGTTCCAGCCCAGATATCTCATGCCAATACTAGCCGCGAACAACCCGCCCGCCGACAGTAGCGCCAGACTGTTGTACATCGTCCTCTTGTCTGAAACAGTTTGCAGGAATTCACCGAACAGAAGCCCGAAAGCCGGATACACGAACCAGAGCGTCAAAGGGAAATAAACGTTGGGGCTGGTAAAGAACACCAGGCTTGCAGCATAGCGAGCTACGTCAGGCAGCCCGTCGAGCCGATGCAACAGCAACGTCCCGAGTCCCTGCAGCAACAGCGCCATTACAACGGTCCCGTAACGACCGACTTTCAATTTCATAAGCAACGCCATCAGCAGGAACGCCATTCCCGCAAAATGAAGGATGTCCACCATGCCGAGCGAATCGACAAGCGTCCAGCCGCGCCAGGGATTCCCCCGCAACGCAGACAAAAGATACGGAATTGCCCAAACAACCAGATTCAGCAGATAGCCCAAAGCCAGCAGACGAAGACCCCGCAAGGCAAAAGCCCGGGGATTGCGGTGCCGGGTATAGACCATCCCCACCCCCATCGCGAACATGAATACCGGCGCCGCCAGCGGGCCGCCGAGAAACTCAAGGATCCCGCGAAACAGATTGTCGGGCCGAACGCCAGCGTCCACCACACTCATTTCCTCATATACGTGAATGATCACCATGTAAGGAATAGCGAGTGCCTTCGCTACGTCCAGCTCCGCCTGCCGCCCGGTATTGATTCGGTCTTTCACAATCGTCGCACTGTCAATGACGCAAATTTAATGATTATATCTGCTCCAGCCAATTGGAATTGTCGCCGGATCATCGTAATTTTGTTGATACGACATGTCCCGAATCATCTTCCATATCGACGTAAATTCCGCATTCCTGAGCTGGACAGCGGTCAAACTGGTGCGCGAAGGACAGCCTGACATCCGTTTGGTCCCGTCGGTCGTATCGGGAGATCCGTCCGACCGGAGAAGCATTATCGCGGCTGCCTCGATTCCTGCCAAGAAACTCGGCATCAAGGCTGCGCAACCCGTATCGATGGCACTGCGCACATACCCGCAACTGGTGATTGTCCGCGGCGACTGGGCGTGGTACAAGCAGTGCTCACAGGGATTCATCACCATTTGTCGCCGCTACAGCCCTGTATTACAGCAGTTCTCGATCGACGAGTGTTTCATCGACATGACCCTCCGATGTGCAGGCCGCGACCCCGTGGCCGTAGCTACGCAACTCAAAGACGAGATCAAGCATGTTTTGGGCTTTACGGTCAACGTCGGCGTCGGGCCGAACAAACTCCTGGCTAAAATGGCCTCTGACTTCGAGAAGCCTGACAAGGTACACACACTCTGGCAAGAGGAAATCCCTGCCAAGATGTGGCCGCTGGGCGTGCGGGACCTGTTGTGGGTCGGCCGAAAAACCGAAGAACGCCTGACCGCGTACGGCATCCGTACTATCGGCACCCTGGCCTCCCTGGAAGTCAGCCAACTGACAAGGCTAGTGGGACGGAAGTCCGCTACCCAGCTCCACGACTACGCGAACGGACGCGACGACTCTCCCGTGGAAACCGAAATTGCCGAGGCAAAAAGCTACAGCGCCGAACGGACGTTTGCACAGGATCTCTCCGCCCCCGCAGACATCGACCGGGCCCTGTTCAACGTAGCTTGCATCGTAGCGCACCGCATCCGCCGTGACGGATTCCGCGCCTCGACCGTATCGGTCTTCATCAAGTACCGGGATTTTTCCACCCTGCAGCGGCAATGCCAGACAGCTCAGCCGACCAGTACCACGGCCGTCATCCTCAACGAAGCGCGGCGGATGGTGTCTGAACTATGGGACGGCGTAACGCCTCTCCGCCAGGTCGGCCTCGGCGTCGCCAAACTCACCCATGAAACCGCCGAGCAACTGTCGCTGTTTGAAGACCCGAAGATGGAATACTACCGAGAGTGGGACCGCCGCTACGACGAAGAAAAAGCCCGCGCCGAAGACGCCCGGCTACTCGCTTACGAGCGCAAAGCTGCCTCATCGCTACCTCCACCGCCGAAACCCCGTACCCGGCCCAAAGACGATGCGTTGGAGTTTACCTACCCCGATGGAGAGCAGGCCCTGGCGGCCGCCAAAAGAGCGGTCAAGGAACACCCCACCTACCGCCTCACCAGCACAATATGGGAAGACGGCCGCCGATGCTTCGAAATCAACGACGACGGGAAAACCCTCGAACGGCACATCGTCGGGGCCGGTTCTGCCCGATAAGACCGGCAGGGCTTATTTCCGAGTAAAACGAGGCACCCGGTCGAGCGGGACCTCCAGTTCATAGGTCTTGCCGCCCTTATATACCTTGCCGTTCTCATCCACCCAGCGGCCCTTCGGAAGATGGACGGACCGGGAGGTGCCGGGCGTCATCATCGGCGCGACAAGATAGCGGTCGCCCAACATATACTGGTCGATACAAGTCTCAAAGCCCTGACCGGGGAACGCATATTCCATGCTGCGGACAATAGGCTCGCCCGTCTGAGCGCCGAGCTTCGCCTGCTCCACCAGATACGGGCCGAGCTCCTCGTGCAGCCGGGCGTACTTCAGGCAGATAGCCAGATGCTCCGCATCCAGGACGCGCCAGGGGGCCACCGAGAACTGCATCATCGGCATCAGCGCGTGGATCTCGCAGGAACGGACGATCAGTTCCTGGTCCATCTTGGCCTGGTCCACGTTCCGGAAGCTTCCGAATTCCCCGCCGCCGATCATATCGGGGCAAGTATAGATGTGCCCCAGCAAACCTGCCGCAATCATATCCGGAACGAGGCTGGCCACGGCCTTCCACGAGTAGGACTTGTCGCCGAGGCGCTGGACGAGGGCATCGCCGCCCATCCGCCAGCAGGCACGGAACTCATTATAGGGGAACTCCAGGCCCAGTTTGGCCCAGAGCATCGTCTGCTCGGTATCGAACGACTTTCCGTCGAAAGGACGGGTATCCTCCTGCAAGTACCGCTCCGGGTCGCCGGCGTCGAACTTGAAGCCGTCGATCCCGTACTGCTCCTGCAGGTCGGTCAACGTTTTCTTGAAATACGCATACGCTTCCGGATTGCTGAGATCGTAGCAGGCGCTGAGCCCGTTCCACCAGTCGAGGATGGCAGGGCGGTCGCGCCCGGCATCCATCACCAGATAGCCTTTGCGGCGAAGCATCCGATACTCCTGGCTGTCGGGAGAAACGAACGGACAAATCCAAAGCATTACCTTGAAGCCCAGGGCGTGCAGTTCGTCCACCATCCCTTTCGGATCGGGGAAACGGTCCGGACGGAACTCCGTGCTGCCGTAATATTTCTGCCAGTTGTCGTCGATCATCAGGATGCCCGGAGGAAAGCCGTTGTCCACGATGCCATGGGCGTACTTCAGCACGTCCGCCTGGTTCTGGTCGTAGACCAGTTCGATCCAGGTGTTGTACTGCGGCTTGTTGAGGAACATCTCCGGCGGAATCGTCCCGCTGGGCGCGAAATGCGCGGAAGATGCGGCCAGGAAGGCTTCCCGGAGATTCGTCCCTGCCTGCTTGCAGGTTACGGAGCCGCCATGATATGGCGTGATCCGGATTTCCCCCTTCGATATAACGGCGGCGAAGGACTTGTCACACCAGATGTACCGTCCCTTGTCGGAAAGGAGCAGCGGTGTCGTCTGGTTGTTGAAATTCTGCCGGGCCAGATCAAAGGAAAAGTCCGTGGAAGCATCGAAAGGCATCTGGGCCCCCAGGTCCGTGACGCAGCCCCACCATCTTTCCCCGGGGAGCATGGTAAACACCTTCTCCTGCGCGTGGATTCTGACGCTCAGGAGCAGCAGGCCGAAGGCCAGGATACAGATCTTCTTCATAAACTAGAATTGAGAAAAACGGAGGAAAGAATGATGGGCCGGCGCTTCATCACCGGTGACGCGGATAGTCCAGCCGAGGTCGTTGTAGCCTTCCTGGGTGAAGGCAACACCCTCATTGGCCAGGCGGATGGAATACTCCGGGCGCCCGTACAGCCGTTCCATCGGATCGGGCAGGTTGAGGTACACCTTGTACTCTCCGAGTTCCATATCTTCGGGAAGGCCGGGCGCATAGCTGAATTCCTGGGTTTCCTTGGCGAACCAGAAGCGGGGATCCTGCGGCAGGAGCACTTTGTAGCGCGTGCCTTTCTTCGCGTGGACCAGAATAAGTTCCACCATACGAGGATTGAACGGCGAAGCAAAGCCGACGTTCTGGAGTTTCAGGCTGAAGGTGAAATTGCTTCCTGCAGCCACAGTTTCCTGATAACTGCCGGTGAGCAGTTCCAGACGGTAGCCCAGACGGCGGCTGATTTCATCGTAGTAGTTGCCATCGAGCCACTGGTCGATGACACGGCGGGAATAGAGGGAATTCAGGAACGACCAGTGCATCATCTCCATCTCACGGATAGTCTTGAAATACGAAATCGGATACCCGTCCCGGGGATTGCAAGTCTCGCCGCCCATCGGCGTATATTTCGTATCCTGGTGCAGATACTCCTTTTCAAAGTCGATGTCTTCGCTGTAAGTGCCGACATCGGTCGGGCTGGCGAGGAAGCAGTCATTGTGATGGGCTACCCGCGAGAAGCGACTGCCATCAAAGGCGCGATCGAAGGTGATCGGCGTCCGCGATCCGTCGAAGATGGCATATTTCGCGCGCGGATAGCGGACCTGCACGCAGCGCTCCGGGGGGAGGATGTCCAGCAGCGCGAAAATGATCTTCTTCATATTCTCCGGCTCCGTGAGCCCGTGGGTGGAAGAATGCATCTCGCCCCAGGCTCCGATGAAGCCGCAGTTCATCGCGACGATGATGTCGGCGTTCTCCCGAAGGATGGGCGCCAGCTGCTCGATATGTGTCATTACCAGGTCGAGGGGCGCATCGTCATCGCCGATCCGGCTGCAGTACGACCAGCGCGGCATGACCTTCATGCCGGCTGCACGGATGGCGTCGAAATCAGCCCGAACCGAGGCCAGATACTCCTCCGTAAACGGCTTGTCACGGAAATCCCGGATCTGGAACATCCGCCAGATGATGGACTCTTTCTTCGCCCGAAGCCCATCGAGCACCGTGGCATCGAGCTTCTCCCGGGGATTCGAGAGCTGGCTCATAAAGCCGCGCTCGGGATTGATGAAATCTTCGTAGCTGGCCTCATAACGGACTTCCTTCATCGGAACCGGCACCTGGGCCAGGGCCAGCAGGCTCACGAAAAGGACGAGAAGGGCGACAAGGATGCGGTTTCTCATAGGGCAACTGTTTTTTCGTTCTTGAATGTTTCGATCTCCTTGACGATGCGGTTCCCTGTGGCATCGACATACACCAGCCGGTTATGCCGTTTGCCATTGGCCTTCAACGTCACTTTCGCACCCTTGCCGGCAGCTTGGAATTTCGTGACCGGCAGGGTCGACGAGAGAATGCGGACCGGAGTTGCGTTGGACACAACCATCACTTTTCCAGGGCCTTCCATCCGGCACTCTACTGCATTGCCGTCATAGGAGACCGAATAGGAGCTGGCACCCAGCACGACCGACGGTTCCGTGAGCCGGAAGCGGAGCCGGGCGACGGAATGGTCCACCACATCGGCCACCAGGCCTTCCTGCGTGGACGTGATGGATTTCAGCACTTTGGAAGTGTACTCCAGGCGCAGGGAGGGCGCGCCGTCAAAGAAGACCTTGACGGACATCGTGGCCTTCTGCGGGCAAGGAAGGATCACCTTGCCGTCGGAGAAGGCGGCGTGCGGTTTGCCGTCGATTTCCACGCGCCGGACAGGCATTTCCGTATTGTTGATCCCGACGGCCATGCCGCCGACGTATTGCGCATATTTTTCGAAGTTTTCGGCATCAAAGCGGATGTCCATTACCAGGGCGCCATTCTCCCAGCGCCAGTCGTAGGCGGCGTTGGAGAGGAATTTCATCTTGGCCGCGAGTTCTTCGGGTTCCGGACAGTAAATGTCGTGCGTCGCCCAGAAATTCCGGACCGTCTCGTACAGTTCCCAGTTGTTTTCATTGAAGATCCGGGTTCCCTCCGGGAGCCGGCTGATGAACCGGGGACCGGCGTACAGGATGTTGCTCATCCCGTAGTCGTGCCACATCAGGTCGAGGATGACGCCGTGGCCGATCTGGGAGCAGTAATGATCCAGAACCTGGTTCTGGTAATTCGCGATCTCCGGGGTCGTGTGCGACCAGGTGGGATCGTAAAGCCACTGATAATCCGGACTCGGGGAGTCCCCGATAACCGGCAGTTGAACGCCGTCGGTAAACCAGGTCATATTGCCGTACGTCACCTCCAGATTTTGGTCGAGGCCATGCGTCATGAAAAGGTCGAAGCGTTTGGCTACCTGGTGATAGTTATGCATTTCCAGCGTATTGCCCGGATTGATCAGGTAGCGGATCTCGCCCGGATCGAAGCTGCGTGCAGCGAGATTCTCGCGGATTTCCTGCCGCGAACCATCGAGTTGCGTCTGATACGCTTCTTCCGTTTTGAGCCCCTCAAGCCGGTGATTCATCGTATGGGTCGCGATAACACTCCCCTGCTCCTTCATCTGCCGGGCGCGGTCCACGTAGAAATGCCAGCCTGCACGCGTAGCCCATGATGAGACGAAGGAGAAAACGGACTGTACGCCCGTCTCCTTCGCGATGTCAATCAAGTAGTCCATACACAGCGCCATGGAGGGCGCCGAGATGGAACCGTCCCCGTCGAGGCGGATGATGGCCGTCAGATCGCCGTCGGAAAGCAACAGCGAAGGGAATGGCGTCTCCACATCGCCCCACTGACACCACTGAAGCGTCCGCATCAGCAACGGATACACCTCGGAAGGGAAGAATCCCTTCGGGTCATAGTTCTTGAAGGAAGCGCCGAGGCAGGTCTTGGCCGAGAGCCCGTCCAGGAAGGCCACCCGGCCCTCCCCTTTTTGCAGAACGGATGCAAACGGATACGAATGGATATCGTCGGTCACGCTCACCAGCGTCCGGGCCGGCGCCGCGACCGACAGCACCGGCAGCGACGCGGTCAGGAGGTTCGACAACGCCTGGTCGGCGTGATACGGACCGGTAATGAAATGGGCATTGTCGGCCACGCGCAGGCGACAGCCCTCGACGGGCACGTCATAGAGATACTTCATGCCCAGATACTGATCCATCGGGCGGTTCTTGCGAAACTCTTCTTCATCGTCATACAGGCCTGCCGGGCCGTCCACGACCACGCCTTTTCCAACTTCCACGAAGTGGCGCACAGCCGCGTCGACCCGTGCATATTCGGCATCCGTCAGGTAAAGGCACTGCGACAGGACCAGCAGCGAACAGGCGTCCAGCGCCTCTTCATTGAGATCCTCCACGAAGAGGGTTTCATACGGCAGGCCGGCCAGGTTGGCCACGGCGGTCCAGGCCTTGCCGGCCGACCCCGTCTCGCTCTCGGCGATGGCGTAGGAAGTGCGGCTCATCACCACGGCCACCTTCGCCTCCCGGGCGGACAGCGAGCCGGCGAGCAAGAGAAGCAGAAGTGTCAGCACTCTTTTCATAACGTGCGCCCTTTAGATGGCCAGTTCGCCGAATTTGGCCTTGAAATCGCTCCAGCGATAGAAGCCCGGAGCCACTTCCGGAAGCGGCAACGTGGCGCAGAAACCATTCAACAGTGCCTGAACGAGGATCTCGTCAGGCGCCCGGCGGCTGCGGAAAAATACCAACTGGAAATTGCAGGCCATGGGGATATCATAGCTCCGCCATACCTTCTCGACATCGTAAGGATTGTCGATCATCGCATCCATCCCGTTCACGCCGAGATAGGAAATGAGCGGTGCCAGGGCCGTATCGTGCGAGAAACGCATCCGGATCGAGATGCCGTTTTCCTGGTCTTCCTCGAAACGGTCGATGATATCCTTGGCAGCGACCGACATCTCCAGGAAACGGCGCCGGTCCACGCCGGGTGCCACGCCCGTATACATGTAGTCGCTGTAGTTCTGGACCCGCCAGATGGCGTACCGCTCTTCCGGCGTAAACACGTCCGTCAGCGCCTCCGGCACAGCGAAATCAAGGTTGCTGCAGTCGGATACAAGCTGCATCATATCGTACATGAACGATTCGCGGTCCAGTCCGATGTCCTCGGTCGAGGTAAACCAGCGACCGATCACGCCCTCTTCATCGAAGACCGCTTTGGCAAATTGCTCGTACTTGTCTATGGCTTCCTTCGTGAAAGGCTCCATGGGTCTGTAGTTCGGATTGGAATGGCTCTCCGGTATGAGCATCGAATAATACGGACGTCCATAATCCACCAGGATGGTCAGGTCACGGTCGAGGTCGGAGAGTTCATCCAGGCAGCAAAGCATGCTCACGATGACGCGCGATGACTCCGTCGAGAGTGCTACCAGCTGGGTCTGCCCGCGGAAGATCTCCGGATAGTTCCGGAATATCTGGCCGGCGATCTGCCGGTGTTGCCGCTGGCCTTTCATCGTCAGGATACCTTCGTGATAGAGCATCCGGGGATATACCTGGGCATAGGCCTCGAAGAATCGCTTCCCTTCCGGGGTCAGGTAGCCCTTTTCGTCCGCCGTCTTCCAGATCCGGTACATCTTCGGATAGAAGTCCGAGCCATCGACGAAGCGGGCACCATGACGGCCCATATGGCTCAGATAAAAGGGTTTGTACCCCTTCGGCGGACGCGGTGGAAGCGGCTGCCCTTCCGGATACAGGCCGAAGGTCCCGCCCCAGCGGGAGGGATCGGAAAGAACGTCTTGCTTCGCCCATTGAGGGTCCTCCTGGGCGAGTAGCCATGCACCCGGCAGCAATGCGAGAAGCAGGCATAGGAACAATTTACGGATGGAGGTATTCATTTTCATTATCGATTGTTCTTCTTGATGGTCAACGACCCGTCGGGATTGAGCGGTTCCGCCACCGCGAAAGGCACCGGATACCGGACGCCCTTGACTTCCAGTTCCGCCTTGAGCTTGAGTCGGCCGCAGTTCCAGTCGAAACCTTTCGGCAGGTACATCATGCCGGAACGCACGCCTTCTACATCGGGATAACCTGCGTCGAGGCAGCCGCTCACGTGCACTTCCCCATCGTCGGTAAAGAGCGTGAGCCGCAGCACACCGGGCACGCCGGCAATACCGTCGTTCGTCATGCCGATGATCAGGAAATCCAGGTCTTCTTTGTCCTTGCCGTGCCAGATGAAGGACGGCCGCACACGGTAACCGATGCAGCTCGCCAGATCGTCCAGCGCCTCGGGATATTTTCGGTAATACGCCTCGAGATTCTCCGCGCAGATGCTGTGGAAACTCCAGAGTGAATAATAGTTGGCGCCGGCATCCTTTGCGTGGAGGATTACGTCGTCGCCCGTAGGGCGCCCGTACGGATCGAGTTTGATGGTGGAGGCATCTCCACGCGTCATCGCGCATTCCACGAAAGCCGCCGTCCAGGCGGGCCGGTTGCACAGCTGCTCGATGCTCTCGCTGTCCACGAGGATCGTGTCGCGGCGCAGCCAGTTGTGATCACGGACCGAGCGGTCCACGAGCGTGGAATTGCCCACGCCGCTGTGGTCGGGCTGGACGTTCGTTACCAGCGGCACCTTCGTCCACGCGGCCTGCTGAATCTCGTACATCCGCAGGAAGGTATCTTCCGCCTCCTTGCGGTTCGCAAAATTGTGCCCCTCATACGGCCAGGCGTGACCTTCGCCCCAGAAGCCGAACATATGTGTGTCCACGAATTCCACGAGCGGGCTGCCGTTGTACCGGTCGGCCAACAGGTTCTGCATTTCCTCGAAATACCCGATCAGGTACTCGTTGTAGCGCGGCTGATAGTGCCCGTGCTGGAACCGGGGCTGCGAAGGATCGCCCTTCCACTCCCCTTTCAGATGATCGAGCGGCACTTTCTTCAGGACATAGTCGGGCAGCGCGTTTTCGAGCGTGTCGGGGTTGTTGAGCATCACCCGGAAGCAGACCCGCTTCCCATACTGCGCAGCCTTGTCGAAAGTGATCTTCCAGTAGTCGTCGAAATCCAGTTTCCCCGCCTGCTTCTGGATATGGCGCCAGTTCGGACGGATATGCACCTTGGTGCCCAGCGGGAAACGGAACAGTTTGTCGATGGTCGTTTCCAGCGATTCACCAGGCACGTGGGGCGCGCCATAATCCCCGGAAATATACGTAGTCATACCCATGCCGAAGGCATTGAGCAATTGCTTGCCAGGCATCGTATACTGGACCACTTCCGGCTCCTCACCGAAATAGTCTTCCGGTGCGTAGGACGGGAACGGTCCCTGATAAAGCCGGTCCTTGACTTCCGGACCCGGCCCGAAATCGTACTTGTGCCAATTGTGCTGCGGCACCCAGGCCTTCAGGCTGGGCGCGAGGCCGACGGCGGCTCCCGCCGCCAGGCCGACTTTGATGAAATCCCTGCGCTTCATTATCCGTTCACATTTCTGATGATGTTGAGCGACCCGTCGGGATTGACCCCGTGCGCCGCGGCGATGGGCACCGGATACGGAACGCCCTTGACTTCGATCTCCGCCTTGAGTTTCAGGCGGCCACTGTTGGCGGAAACGCCCTTGGGCAGCGTAATCATCGCTTCCCGGATGCCTTTCGGATGCGGGAAACCGGCATCCAGGCAACCGCCCACTTCCACGCTGCCGTCATCGGTGAACACGGTCAGGCGCAGCACGCCGGGCACGCCGGCGATGCCGTCGTTGACCATGCCGAAAATCAGGTTCTCACGCCCGTCCTCGTCGGAAGAACGCCAGATCCAGGACGGACGGACCCGGAAGCCGATGCGCTGGGCCAAGTCGTTCAGCGCATCCGGGTATTTGTTGTAATAGGCCCAGAGATTGTCGGGATTGATGGCGTGGAAGGTCCAGAGGGAATAATAGTTCGCCTTCAGGTCTTTCACGTGCGAAATGATGACGTCGCCCCGGGCGAAGCCGTCGGCATCGACCGGATAGTCGGTTCCGTTGCCGGAGCTCATGGCGGCCTCGCAGAAATTCGCCACCCAGGCCGGGCGGTTGCTCAGCGCGTCGATACACTCGTTCTGCACGAGGATCGAATCGCGGCGCAGCCAGTTGCCGTCGCGGACGGACCGGTCGATGACCGAAGAATGGCCCACCCGGTTGTAGTCGGGCTGGACATTGGTCACCAGCGGCACCTTCGTCCAGGCTTTCTGCTGGATCTCATACATCTTCAGGAGCTTCTCCTCCGCGTCTTTCCGCGACGGAAAATTGTGCCCGTCATACGGCCAGGCGTGGCCTTCGCCCCACAGGCCGAAATGATGCGTATCCACCATCTCGATCTCGGGACCGCCGTTGTACTGTTCGGCCAGCAGGTTCTGCATTTCCTCGAAGTAGCCGATCAGGTAGTCGTTGTACTCCGGCTGGAGATGCTCGTGCTGGTAGCGCACCTGCGACGGATTCCCGGTCCAAGAGCCTTTCAGCTTATGGAGCGGCACCTTTTTCAGGACGAAGTCGGGCAGCGCGTTTTCCAGGATGTCCGGATTGTTGAGCATCACGCGGATGCCCACACGCTTGCCATACTGACGCGACTTCTCCATCGTAATCTTCCAGTAGTCGTCGAATTCCAGTTTCCCTTCCCGTTTCTGGATGTGCCGCCAGTTCGGACGGATGTACACTTTGGTGCCGAGCGGGAAACGGAACAGGCCGTCGATGGTTTCTTCCAGGGTCTTTCCGGGAACGATCGGCGCTCCGAAATCTCCGGAGATATACGTAATCAACCCCATGCCCATGCAGTTGATCAGTTGCTTGCCGGGTTGGGTGGACTGGTAGCACCAGCCACCGTAGAAGTTGTCCGGCTCATAGCAGCCAAACGGGCCCTGGTACAGGCGGTCGCGGACCGCAGGTCCCGGGCCGAAGTCATAACCGGTCCAGTTGTGGACCGGGACCCAGCCTTCCAGGACCGGGGAAAGTCCCACCGCAGCCGATGCGGCCAAGGCCGTTTTCAAGAAATCGCGTCGTTGCATAAACAGTCAGCAGTTTTATTACATCCCGAACTGGGCTTTCAGCCATAGGAGCGCCTGCTCGGTCTGCCAGGGATAAAGCCAGTGGCCGGTGTCGCGCGCGACCTTGAGGGTCTTGGGCGCGGTAATCACGTTATAGGCTGAGAAGGTGGACGAGGGGCAGCAGACGATGTCGTTGAAGCCCCAGGCGTAGAAGCCGGGCTGCGTGAGGAAGCGCGCGAAATTCACGACGTCGTAGTATTTCGATACGGCGACTTTCTGCTCGATGAGCGGGTCGCTGCGGTCGATGAACAGATGCGGCCAGCCGCCGCTGCGGCCGTAGTAGTAGCCGGTCACGTCGCAGAAGGCGGGATAGTACGCGAACAGGGCACTGATGCGCTTATCGAGCGACGCCGTCACAATCGACAGCATGCCGCCCTGGCTGCCGCCGTAGCAGGCGATGCGCGCCGTATCCACGTCTGCACGGGAGCACAGGTAATCGACCGCGCGGACGCAGCCCAGGTACGAGCGCTTGTAATAGTACGTGTCGCGATGCTCGATGCCCTTGAGCACGTAGCCCGACATCGCGCCGTTCTCCAGCTGACGGTACATCTCCGTGGCCTGATCGACCGGGATGCCGTGGACGCCGATGTTCAGCACCACGAAGCCCTCATACGCCAGCGGATCGATGCCGCTGAACTTGCGGACAGCCGCGCCGGGCAGGCGCAGGATCGCGGGCTTCGGGCCCTCCTTTTTCGGAACGGACAGCACGCCGTACACATAGTTGCCCACGCGGTACGACTGGATGCGGACGTAATACACGTCCACGCGGTCATCGCTCTCCTCGGGCGCATAACGTTCGCGCACCAGCATCGGCACCTTGGCGGCCTTCGCCTTGGCGTCTTCCCAGAACGCAGTGAAATCCTCCGGCAGCGAGGTAGTCGGCTGGATCTTGTCGGGATCGAAGCCGATGTTGGTCATGCCGGTGTATTTCTTCCCGTCCCAGGTGACGCTCACGTTGACGGTCGTGAAGCCGGGGACTTTGCGGCCGGGGACCTTGATGCGGGCGTAGCCGTTTTTGTTGGTCGTTACCTTGCCGGTTTTCTCCGCCTTCAGTTTCTCCGGGCCGTAGTTGTACTCGATATCGGTGAGCGGCATCCGCACGTTTTCCTTCACGGCATACATCGTGAACTCCGCCTGTTGGCCGCAGGCATACACCCAGTCAGCGTGGTCGGGTTCGGCATACACCGTAATATACTGTTTCGACGGCTGGGAGGTAGCAGTCTGCGGAAGCAAGAGCGCCAAGAGCAGCGTCATGGCCAGCGGGAGCGGCCAGGTCAAGCAGCGTTTCATGGTCGTTATTCCGTAAAGACCTTGCCAGCGCCCCAGGCTTTTCCGACGATGTCGCCGACAGAGCGATAAGCCATGGCCGCGGCGTCGAAGACGATGGGCTGTAGTTTGGCCAGATCGATCTTGCCGTCGGTCAGGATGCGTTCGGCCGCGCTCATGTTGACTACTTCACCGACCAGGATGCCATCAGCGAAACTCACCACCTTGCATTCCAGCGTAAGCGGATACTCATTGACGATGGGCGCGTCCACGTTCGGGCTGGGCGTGACCGTGAAGCCGACCCGCGCCACCTTATCAGGGACGTCATTACCGCTCACCAAGCCGAAGTAATCGGACTCCGCTACTGTGTGGATATCGGCGAAACTGACGGTGAAAGCACCCGTCAGTTCCAGGTTGTCGGTCGTCTTGTGTTTCGACAGACTGACCACAATCTGATTGTAGTCATACTGTCCGGCCCACGCCGCCATCATCACGTCGGGCGTATGGTCCTTGTCCCACGTCGCGATCATCACGCACGGCTGCGGGGTCGTCATCAATGCATGCTGCGGCCCGAAATTCTTCCGGTCCGCCACCTCATTCAAAGTCTGTTGGGTACTCATATCGGTTGATTTTTGATTGTTTGTCACATTCGGATTATTCGTTTTGCAACCGGCCAACGCCAGCACGGCCACCACCGCGGCGACAGCCGCTGCGCGGTAAAAGAGTTTGAAAAGTTTCATCGTTTTCGTCTTTTATGATAATTACAACCACTATCTTGTAAATTTAGGCAACATTCATCTTTTCTCAAAACCTTCCATCCTCAAATCCCGCCAAATGTGAGGACGGGAGGCCGAAAAACAGCGTCCCATCCTCACATTACCTTCGATTTGAGGATGGGACGCATAAACAAAGAGTCAGCTACTTATAATACTCCAATAAAATCTCCTCCATTTCGCAAGATTCAGTTGAAGCAAGCCCCTCAATTAAGAAATACAAGTGATTGCTCAACTGATAAACATGTCCGCTATTGGTATGCGTACCGATAAGCGGCGAATCCGTGCCAGAAGGCAATCCGCCATCAAACACAGTATCCGATGCATAAACATTATACCGTGCCGCACTTGCATTATTGTAGCTTTTCACCGTTATTCTATACCAGCCGTTGACAGGAGTCTTGTTCCAAAAAGCCCATGGCTTCGAATAATTGCGTCCTATAAAGTGATTGGGAGATCCATATATCCAAGAGAGACTCCGAAACCCATAAACAATATCCCGATAAAGATCCTCATCATCGCCACTATAGCCGGAAAAGGCGAGATCCAAATTGTCACTCGAACCGGAATTGTGCGAACTCGGATAACTAATGTGTATTTCCAAGGGAATACCAATGTGAAGATCATACACTTCCGCGAAATCATGCTGAGATTCTTTTCCATCCACTGCAACAGCCCGGACATAGAATGTATAGACTCCCGGAGCCAGCCCACTATTGACAGTCGCTGCGTAGAGCCCTCCTTGGATCGGCCCAGCACTGTCGAAATCATGTCGAACGTTATTATCGTCAAGGAGGAAGCATTCGTAACCATCCAGGTTAGGATTGGTGGAATGCGGCCAGGTAACCGTTACACCGTCCAGTGTTTCGTTGTTGGAATAATCAATTTCGTCCGGATTTGGGTTGTCTACATCCGGCTTACCCATTCTGAGAGAGAATGTAGTCAGGCCACCATCCTTGAACTCGAGCCTCCTTCCAAGAGCTCGGAGATTGATTGTCCGGTACCAATCAAGGGATTCCCCGTCATTATAACCGTATAGATACAGCGTTATAAAATCCGAAATGCCTGACATGCATCGCAGCCAGATGGTGGCACTCCGGTCAGGCCCGACCACGAGGGGATTCGAGCCAAATTCGAAACTGATTCCATCTGTGCCATC
>JAEEGH010000739.1_pt1 | contig 103721 bp, 88 predicted proteins | sample 9134181 | NCBI WGS metagenome assembly JAEEGH01 (sample SAMN16246544, study PRJNA631951) | gut metagenome | biome: gut microbiome; feature: rumen; material: DP-attached | host: Bos | place: Iran: Karaj | collected 2018-10
TGATTGGTTGGTGCAATTGGGGGCTTGGTGCAGGTTGGGGGTGCAGGTTGGGGAAAGGCCCAAACTGCACGGTGCAATTTGGGCCTGTCCCCAACCTGCACCAAACCTGCACCTCGTGCTACAATATGGATATGAATGCGAAAAAACTAATTGTTACTTTTCCCGGAATGGGCTACACCAACGATAAACCCCTGATGTATTACGCCATAAAGCTTGCCATGAGTAAGGACTTCGATGCTTATTGCATGGAGTATCATGATCTTCCGACGAAGGTTCGGGGGGATGCGGCCAAGATGAAGGAAGCGGCAGAGATTGCCTACGGTCAGGTTTGCGAGAGATTAGAGGGATTCGATTTTACCGGATTCGATAAAATAATATTCGTGGGCAAAAGCATCGGCACGGTGCTGGCGGCCAGATACGCCACAGAGCATAACATCCACGTGAAGCAGGTCTGGTACACGCCGGTGGAAGCAACCTTCAAATTCGGCGTGAAGAGGGCAATGGCTTTTATCGGCGATGCCGACCCCTGGTCCGACTACTCCGAGGTGGTCCGCCTGGCGGCAGAGGCGGGCATCCCGCTCCACACTTTCCCCGGCTGCAACCACTCCTTAGAGTGCGGCGACGTGGGAAAAGACCTGGCCACCCTAAGGGAAGTCATGACCCTGACGGAGGAGTTTCTATAGACCCATAGGTGCAGGTTGGGGACAGGCCCAAACTGCACGGTGCAATCTGGGCCTGTCCCCATTCTGCACGGTGCAATCTGGGCCTGTCCCCATTCTGCACATAAGAGGAGAGCGTAAATGATAGCACCATTTGTCTGCAGCCTGTGCCAAAACGGCATCCTGGGCGGAGCACTGACAGTCGACGGCGAGGCCGTGACATACAAAACCGGGAAGGTGACGGTGGAGCCGGGGTTTAGAAATCTAGTTCTTCGGTTTGACGAGATAGAGAGCCTTGAGTGGAGTGAATCCTTTATTCCATTGGCCATTATTTCTATGAAAAACGGAGCCCGCTACAAATTCCTCATTTTCAACAAGAAGAGATTTCAAGTTCTGTTTGAGAGAATAAACAGGATCCGTCGCATGGAAGCTTTATTCGATGAGGCCCTTGCGGGGAACCCCGGGGCCGAAACCATAAAGCAGCTTGATAAATATTACAGAAGTCCACTTTGGAAGGAAGATTTCGCCGCTGACGAAGCCGGCAAACTCCCTTCGAATCTTAAGCGCGGCGTCCTTTCTGAGGATGGCTTATACAACCTCCTCGAGAATTAGGTGCAGGTATGTGCAGGTTGGGGACAGGCCCAGATTGCACGGTGCAATTTGGGCCTGTCCCCATTCTGCACCGTGCAATCTGGGCCTGTCCCCAACCTGCACATACCTGCACCTAGGGCCCGGCTGCACCTAGCCTTCAAGCTGGAGGCGCTGGATAACGCCGCGGCCCACCCCGGTGAGACGTTCAATCTGGCGGGAGGTGAGACCCTTCGATTTTAAAAGAAGGATAGCCTCGTCGCGCTTGGACTTCTCGTAAGAGAGAATCTCCGTGCCGCTGGCCACTCCCAGGGTATCGCAGATTACTTTCTTCGCCTGCATCTCCTTTTTGGACGTGGCGTCAAGCTCGAACATAATCTCATCGTCCTCGTCCGCGTCGGCCTCAATGATTTCCAAAAGAGGCCTGAGTCCACCGGCCAAATTCAGCGCATAATCAGTGTTGCAAATTGCGTCAACGCGATAGTAGTCGCCAAATGAGCTGTATTGGTATTTTCCCAACGGACAAATCCCCGCCTTCTCCGGATTCTTCAAAATGTAGCGAATGCACGCGAAAAAACCCCGCCGGTCCAGCACCGGATCGCTGAAAAATCTGTCCTGAAACAGGTGCCCGCGACGCTCGTATTTGCTGTTGTAGTAGCGGGCGTAGCTGGATTGAAGTCTGTGCATAAAAGCGTCGACCCCTCCGCCTGCCTCAGACCGCAGCAGAAAATGCACGTGGTTGTCCATCAGACAGTAGGCGTGAATTTCCACCTTGTCCATCTCGCTGTATTTCTTTACTCTTTTCAGGAAAAAATCAAAGTCCTCCTTTTCCTCAAAAATAATCTGTTTACCGTTCCCCCGTATCACAACATGATAAAACCCCGTGTGACACTTTGCTCGTGCTACCCTTGGCATAAATAAACTAATACCTCCTGTCTTCAGTTTTTGTGTTTCTTATTTTGTTGCCGGTTTTGTGAGAATGTTGGCAGAAATTGCCGAATGAATGTGCAGGTTAGGTGCAATTTGGGCCTGTCCCCAACCTGCACCTAGGCTCCTACCTGCCCCTTAGATTTCGCTTGCGTTATGGACAAGCTTGGCGTCGACTGAAGCGGCACCGTCAACGTAGGGTGTCAGCTTCTCGGCGGTTTTGCCGATGCCGCTGCCGCCGGATGTGGCAAAAGCGTGAACCGTCTTGCCGGTCCAATCGTACCCCTTGCAGAATGTGTAAACAACCCGGGGCGCTGCCGCGTACCAAATGGGGAATCCGATGTATATGGTGTCGTAATCGGAGAAATTTTCGATTTTACCAACTACGGGAACATCTTTGCCGGCGATCTGCTCGCGATTGCAGCGGGCAATGGGATTCTTCCAGTTGATGTCGGACGCGGAATAGGGCTCAACGGGAACGATTTCAAAAACGTCGGCCCCTACCTTCTCCGCAAATTCTTTAGCTACCTTTGCTGTCGTGCCCTCGGCACTGAAGTAAGTCACCAATGTACTCATAATTTACCTCCAACTGTCACCATCGTAACATAAATCGTCGTGGGAAATTATAAACAAACTATAAAATGTCTCTAAAACTTTTATGTGCAGGTTGGGTGCAGGTTGGGGACAGGCCCAAATTGCACGGTGCAATCTGGGCCTGTCCCCATTCTGCACGGTGCAATCTGGGCCTGTCCCCAACCTGCACCTAAATATACTTGCAGTGTTCGAGAAATTCGGCAATCACCGCGGCTGCCGGGACTGAAGCGGCAGCGGCAGCTTCCGATGCTGAACTAAAGGGACCGTCCGGATAGAACACGTCCCGGTCGCCAACGTAGGCTGTCCACTTGCCATCCAGCAAAACAACGAAGCCAACGGGAATGCTACCGAATGGACCGTGGTCGGCGTAGATGACAGAATAATCCGGAAAGCCGCCCTCTCTAAGGGCCGCTTCGTTAGCAGGGTCCTTCAAAACATCGTAAACCGCCGAGCCTTCACAGGAAAAAGCCCTCTCGTGTCGGCTATACCACCTGTTGCCCTCGGGAAAACTTTCGTCCACGCAAAAACGGCCTCTTTTCGCATAAATGCCGATGGTTCGAATCTCGGGGTTGCTTAAAGGACGGGCAGCGCAAAAAACCAGCTTCTCCGGCGTATAGTGTTTTTGCAAAAAAGCCAAAAATTCTTTAATTAACATGATTTGTGATTCTCCCCTCAGAGAAATGATTGGACGCCGTGATAATCGGCGACAAATTTCGAAATAATTTCCTGAATCATCGGGTCATTTTCCGCCACTTTCTCAAAGTACGCAGCGGCTGAGTCTGCGGAGAGGAAGTCGTTTTTGCCAAGGGTGAAGGTGTGGGCGTCCGCCAGATACACGCGAAATTGGCCGTCGATCTTGATGACCGCGCCGTACTTGACCCCGTAGCCACAGTCATTTGGCTTTGTCAAAATCGAAAAGTCCTCAAACCACTTCTTACCTTCAGGATCCCGCAAGTGGCGCCTGGCCTCATCCAGGGCTTCGTAGACCGCGGAACCCTCGTGGGTGTACTTGATCATGTCGAAATAGTCGCTTGACCGGTCGCCGTATTGACGTTTGTAGATGGCGGTTTTGCCGCCGCGCCAGCCGAAGGTCAGTTCCCCTGCATACCCTCCCAAAGAAAGCGAGGGCTCATCGCTTAGAAAAGGCTTGTAATTCGTGTATTTCTTGTACTCTTCCCATAGCTCGTAGACTAGCATTTACTCCTCCTATGTGCAATTTGGGCCTGTCCCCAACCTGCACCTAATATCCATATTTTAGCACGTTTGAGGCAGGTTGGGTGCAATTTGGGCCTGTCCCCATTCTGCACCGTGCAATCTGGGCCTGTCCCCATTCTGCACGGTGCAATTTGGGACTGTCCCCAACCTGCACATAATGGTGTACAATATAGAGTATGAAAAAGATAAATGAAAAATTCCTGGCGGAGTTCTTCGGATTGGGGGATTCGAAGGAGGAGCTTGGCGAGCTGGCCGGGATTAAAGAAAAGCTGGAAAGAATTGTATACGAGAACAACTGCGACATCTGCGCCATCGACGATGACGCAGACGGCGTGTATTTCATCGAAAGCGGGACCGCTGTGGTTCTGGGACGAGACGGGTCTCAGATTAACGTGCTCCACAGCGGCCAGGCCTTTGGCGAGTACGCGGTTCTCTCCGGCGGCAAGCGCCTGTCCACCGTCAGATCCCACGGCCGAACCGTAATCTACAGAATGGACGGTGACGACCTTTTGGGCTTCCTGCGCCGCCACCCCAATGTCTACGGCGAGTTCATGAAGCGCGTCTACAGCCAGGTTTCTGCGAAACATTCCCAGATCCTTGCCCTGTCCGGTAAAAGACGTGGCGTTCTCAAACACCCCTCAAACGCCCTCCCCATGTCCAAAAGGCAGGTAGTAATTCACTACAGCCTGCTTCTTATTATATATCTCATCGCCTACCTGGCAGTCCCGGCGGAAACGGCGGCAACCTGGCCTGTGTTTTTGCTGCCCATGGCCCTGATGTTAGCATACGTGCTGATCACCAAGCGGACCATCGAGTCCCTTTTGGTGTCCGGAATCCTGGCCTCGATTCTTGTGTACAGAGCCGGGCTTTTTGCCGGTTTTACGGATGCGGTGCTTGACACAATGGCCGACATGGACAACGTTTTTACGGTTCTTGTCATGGCTTTGATGGGCGGAATGATCAACCTGATTTTCACCTCGGGAGGAGCAACTGCTTTTGAGAAGATGGCGGAAAAAACAGAAAAATCTCCGAAATCCACCCTCCTCACATCCCTTGGAATCATGGCGGTTACCTCCATCGACGACGGCTTAAACATGATGTGCGCCTCCTACGCCTCCCACATTCCCGCAAAGAAAAACGGAATAGTAAGGGAGAAACTGGCGCTTTTTTACAGCATGCTCCCAACGGTCTTAAGCTCCTTTCTGCCCCTTTCGTTGTGGGGCATCTTCGTAATCGGTACAATCTCCGCCACGGAGAAAAAAGGAGCAACCCTGCTTTTTTGCAGATCAATTCCATTTAATTTCTTCTCGATAATTACCCTTCTTGCCATGGTGGCCCTGGCCTTTGGCCTGCTTCCGAGGAACAAGCAGCTCAAAGCCGCCGAAAAACGCTACAAAGACACCGGCGCCCTCTGGCCTGAAGGCAGCGAAAAATACCTGAACTACCACGACAGCGAGGTCTGGGGCCGGATTTCCAACGTCATGCTGCCGATTCTCGTGCTGGCGGTGGCCTCCTTCGCGGTTCGAAGCGCCCTCACCAAAAGCTTCGTGGTTGACAGCGCCGTGGGCCTCATGATCGCCCTGGCCTTCATGTTCCTGCTCTACACCTTCCGGGGCGTCATGTCCCAGGAGCAGTTCGTGGAGCGGCTGGTTGACGGCATGGCCGACGCCACCCTGCCCATTGTTTTGTACCTTTTGACCACCTGCTTTTCAACGCTTCTCGACGCCCTGGGGCTTCCCCTCTTCTTCGAGAATCTTATTGATATTTTTGAAAAAACCAAATTTCTCCTCCCCGCCACATCCTTTGTTTTATCGGTGCTGTTGACGGTGGTGCTTGGCTCATCCTGGTCCATGTATGCCATAACTTTCCCCATTGTGCTTAAGCTTGTGGCAACTTTGGGGCTGGATCCCGCGCTGTTTGTGGGCATCATAGCCGGCGCCGGCATCGCAGGGGAGAAGATTTGTGCTTTTACCGCTGAAGCTACTGACGTGGGAACGGCGGTGGGAATCAATCCCGATGCCGCCGCCAGGATCCGCATCTCCTACGCCCTTGCCCTAAGCCTCATCACCACGGTGGTGTACCTCATCGCCGGCTTCTTCTTGTAAACAGGGGCCGATGTGCAGAATGGGGACAGGCCCAAACTGCACACGAAGCGTGCATTTTGGGCCTGTCCCCATTCTGCACATCGGCCCCCCAAACTGCACATAATCCGTGCTATAATACCTATGAAAAGGAGTATCACAGCATGACAATCAGGGATTTAGAAATAGGCGACAGTGCGCGAATAGATGAAGTTGGCGGGGAGGGAGCTCTTCGCCAGCATTTTCTTGATATGGGAGTTATCCCCGGGGCCGAGGTGACCCTGGTGAAGCTGGCTCCCCTGGGGGACCCCATGGAGCTTCGAATTCATGGGTATGAGTTGACTTTAAGGCTTGAGGATGCGGAGAAAATCAAAGTGACAGTCCTCCCGAAAAAGGCCGAAGCTCCTCAGGAGGACAGAAAACCCTCAAAGAACACCCCTCACCCCGGACTTGGTGAGGAAGGAAAATATCACCCCAAGGGCAGCGGCAACCCTCTAAGCGACGACGCCCTTCTGACCTTCGCCCTGGTGGGCAATCAAAACTGTGGCAAAACCACTCTTTTCAACCAGCTCACAGGTTCCAATCAGCACGTGGGAAACTTCCCCGGAGTCACGGTTGACAGAAAAGACGGCGCCATAATCGGCCATAAGAATACGCTGATTACGGACCTTCCCGGAATTTACTCCATGTCTCCCTACTCCAGCGAGGAGCTGGTGAGCCGTAATTTCGTTCTTGACGAAAACCCCAAAGCAATCATAAATATCGTGGACGCCACCAACATCGAGAGGAATCTCTACCTCACCATGCAGCTTCTGGAGATGGACATTCCCATGGTTGTGGCCCTCAACATGATGGACGAGCTTCGCGGCAACGGCGGGACCGTGGACATCAACCTGATGGAGAGTATGCTGGGAGTTCCCGTGGTTCCTATTTCTGCTGCAAAAAACGAAGGTATCGACGAACTGGTTCGCCACGCCATTCATATAGCACATTATCAGGAGAAACCCGGCCGCCAGGATTTTTGCGACGAAAATGACCACGGCGGAGCTGTCCACAGATGCCTCCACGCAGTTATGCATCTGATAGAAGATCACGCCCAAACCGCAGGGATTCCCCTTCGTTTCGCTGCAAGCAAGGCCGTGGAAGGCGACAACCTGATTATTGAAAAGCTTGATATAGATAATAATGAAAAGGAAACCTTAGAGCACATCACAAAGCAGATGGAGTCGGAGCGAGGCCTTGACCGTGCTGCCGCAATTGCGGACATGCGTTTTTCCTTTATAAAGAAGATTTGTGACAGCTGTGTCACAAAGCCTCACATCAGCAAAGAGCACCTAAGAAGCCAGAAAATGGACAGAATCCTCACGGGTCGCTTCACCGCAATCCCCGTGTTTGTGCTTGTTATGGCCCTGGTGTTTTTCCTGACCTTCAACGTAATCGGAGCCTTCCTTCAAAATCTTTTGGAGCTTGGCATCGGCGCCCTTACGGATGTGGCGGCCGCCGCAATGGAGAAGGCCTCCGTCAACGCCTCAATAAAGAGCCTTGTGCTTGACGGAATTTTCGAGGGCGTGGGAAGCGTATTAAGCTTCCTGCCAATCATCGTCACCATGTTTTTGTTCCTCTCCCTTTTGGAGGACAGCGGCTACATCGCGAGAGTGGCATTTTTCATGGATAAGCTCCTTAGAAAAATCGGCCTTTCAGGCCGAAGCATCGTGCCTCTCCTCATCGGCTTCGGATGTACGGTTCCGGCAGTTATGTCAACCAGAACCCTGCCCAGTGACAGGGACCGTCGTATGACGATTCTTCTGACACCCTTTATGAGCTGTACCGCAAAGCTGCCGATTTATGCGTTTTTCGTATCGGTATTTTTCAAGGATTATGGATGGCTTGTCACCACGGGGCTGTATTTTTTGGGAATAGTTCTTGGAATTCTGGTGGCTTTGATTTATAAGAAGACAATTTTTAAGGGCGAAGCAGTGCCCTTTGTTATGGAGTTGCCAAACTACAGGATGCCCAGCGTAAGAAGCGTGGCCCAGCTAATGTGGGAGAAATCCAAAGATTTTCTCCAGAGGGCATTCTCGGTTATTCTGATTGCATCCATCGTGGTTTGGTTCTTTAAGAGCTTTGATTTCACATTGACGTTGGTGGAGGATCCCGGAAACAGCATGCTTGCAGCGATTTCAGGTTTCCTTGTGCCTCTCTTCAGGCCCATCGGTCTTGGAGATTTCAGGATATGCACATCCCTTATCAGTGGATTTATGGCAAAGGAGAGTGTGGTTTCGGTTCTGGAGGTTCTCTTCAGTGAAGGTGGCGGCGTGGCCGCGGCCTTAAGCGCGTCCTCCGCCGCAAGCCTCCTTGTTTTCTCCCTGCTTTACACCCCCTGTGTGGCCGCCGTTGCATCCATCGGCCGCGAGATGGGTCGCCGCTGGGCCCTGGCTGTGGTCCTCTGGCAATGCGCCATCGCCTGGCTCGCCGCATTTGTGGTGTATATTCTGCTGTAATGTGCAGTTTGGGGCCGGACGTGCAGCTTGGGGACAGGCCCAGATTGCACACGAAGCGTGCAATCTGGGCCTGTCCCCAAGCTGCACATCCGGCCCCAAACTGCACATCATTATTCTAGATCATATAGTACCACTCGTCGCCCTGGCTGATTTCCTCGGCGTGGTGGGAAGTTTTGTTGTCGGTGTATTCCATCTCCAGGTTCTTCATGCTGACGCGCATGTTGGCGTCGATGGATCTGGTGATGAAGGCGTTGCCGCCGATGATGGTGTTCTCGCCGATGACGGTGTCGCCGCCGAGAATTGAAGCATTGGCGTAAATCGTCACGTTATCACAGATAGTAGGGTGGCGTTTTTTACCGGATAATCTCTGGCCGCCACGGGTGGAAAGCGCGCCGATGGTGACGCCCTGATAAATCTTCACGTTCTCGCCTATAATCGAGGTTTCGCCCACAACGATACCGGTTCCGTGATCTATGAAAAAATACTTTCCTATCTCAGCACCGGGATGAATGTCGATGCCCGTCTCTCCGTGGGCATATTCGGACATGAGTCTTGGAAGCACCGGAACCTTAAGCTTATAAAGCTCGTGGGCAATCCTGTAAACCGTGATGGCGCGAAGGCCGGGGTAGGACAGGATAATCTCATCAAGGTTGCCTGCAGCAGGGTCTCCGTCAAAGGTGGCCAGAAGGTCGGTTTCCACGTACTCTCTGATGGTGGGGATTTTCTTAAAGAAGGTTTTGCAGATTCTGTAGCTTTCCTTCTCTCGTTCCTCCTGAGTCTTTGGAGCATCTTCCTTTCGGTAATTTAACGCAAGGGCCACCTGCTTGTTCAGATGGTAAAAAACGTCCTCGATGTTGATGGCATAGGAGTTCTTGGGGTTGTAGATTTTGTAGGATTTGTCCCTGAAATACCCGGGGTAAATCACCCTGAAAAGGTTGTCTACAAGCTCAATGACCTCTGCCTTATCGGGTTTGTCGAAAAGATTCACGGCGTCGATGTTCTTCTTGCCGTCAAAATCTGCGATTATATTCTGGACTATTTCGTCAATTTCTTTTTCTTTTTTGCTCATTGTTTGGTTTCCTATTCGCCCACTACCGTAGTAGGTTTATTTGTTTTTATGATACCGAAGGGGGAATTTGATGTCAACCGGAATGTAGATGTGCAATTTGGGCCTGTCCCCATTCTGCACATCCGGCCAGCCTCAAATTGCACCTACGAGAATATCAGCGGTGTGGAGATGAGAAAGCTTAGCTAGTGTGATATAATTTCCACAAGGAAGGTGACATCATATGAAACTCTTATTTGCGTCGGACTCATTCAAGGGTAGCCTCACAAGTGAACAGACAATTGAACTTCTAAGCAAAGCGGCAAAAGAGGTTTTCGGAGACTGCGAAACGGAGGGTGTCCCCGTTGCAGACGGCGGTGAAGGAACCGTCGATGCCATAGTTGCGGCGGAGAAAGGCGAAATAGTCACCTGTACAGTTCACGGTCCTTTGATGGAAACCATTAAGGCCCGCTACGGAGTGTTCGGTGGAAACCGGGCGGTTATAGAAATGTCGGCGGCTTCGGGTCTTCCCCTGGTTCCGGCAGACAAGCGTAACCCCATGAATACCACCACCTTTGGAACCGGCGAGCTGATTCTCGATGCCCTTGATAAGGGCTACAGAGACATTTCCATCGCCATCGGAGGTTCCGCAACAAACGACGGCGGATTGGGCTGCGCCAAAGCTCTGGGAGTTCGCTTCCTTAATGACTCAGGGGAGGAATTAGACGGTTTTGGCAAAGATTTATGTAAGCTTAAAAACATCGATGCTTCGGGACTTGACCCTCGAATCAAGGATTGCAAAATCACCGTCATGTGCGACGTCACCAATCCCCTTTGCGGAAAGGACGGCGCCACCTGGACCTTCGGCGCTCAAAAGGGTGCCACGAAGGAAATCCAGGAACAGTTAGAGGAGGGTATGTGCAGATACAGGGACCTGATAAAAAAGGACTTCGGAATTGACTGCGACACCATTAAGGGGGCAGGGGCCGCCGGTGGACTTGGCGCGGCACTTTGCGTATTCCTCGGGGGCAACATGAAATCCGGAATCGAAACCGTTCTTGATCTTATCAGGTTTGACGAACGCCTTAGAGGCGTTGACCTGGTTGTTACCGGCGAGGGCCGCACCGACTGGCAAAGCTGTTTTGGCAAGGTTATGCAGGGAGTGGGAGAGAGAGCCAAAGCCAAAGGAATTCCCGTTCTTGGCCTCTCGGGTTCACTTGGAAAGAACGCCCTTGATATCTGTGAGCACGGCGTAAGTTCCCTTATGACCACCGTTAATTCCCCCATGACTCTTGAGGAAGCCCTTCTGAACGCCGAGGATTTATACTACGAAGGAGCACTTCGTATGTTTAAATTTGTAGAGGCAGGAAGGCAATTAAATCTGCCCCGGAGATGAACTTAACCCTGAAAGGCACCGCTACGCGGCAAGGGGTTGACTTCATTTTCGGGGCAGATTACGTGAGTAGCGCCGAATTCTAATCATCTTACACGTAGTTTCTCCGGTTGAAGTCTCGGCGGCTACGTGAGTCAACCCCGAATATGGGAGTTATACACGTAAGAACTCATCGGTAAGGCTCTGGGACTACGTGAGAAACGTAAGAAACGAGTACTTACTCACGTAAGCAAGCCTCAAAATGGTTAACATAACTCACGGTACGGCACAAAATGGTTAACATAACACGGCATCTAGTCTGAGAAGTGGAGTAACCGGAGCTTTGGCAGCGCGCAGAAGGAAGGAATATATGCTATACTAAGGAAAGCGGAAGCTTAAGCGCGACCCAAGAGGAGAGGAAAATGAAACTGGAAAGAATAATTAACAGCTTACTGGAAACCGACTTATACAAGTTCAGCATGGGACAGGCTATCTATCACCAGTTCCCGGGATACAAGACCACCTGGACCTTTAAGTGCAGAAATGAGGATGTTCATTTTACTGAGGAAATGGTGCAGGAAATTAAGGATCAAATCAGAGCTTACTGTGATTTGAGATTCAAAGAGGAAGAGCTTGATTATCTTGATACCATCAAGTGGTTCAAGGGTTCTTACATTGATTTCCTTAGAATATGGAAGCCCAGATATGAGGATTTTGAGATTTCTACAGAAGGCGAGCATGGCCTCTCCATTGAAACCAAGGGAACCTGGCTTAACACTTCCATGTATGAGATTCCCACTCTTGCCATTGTAAATGAAGTTTATTTCAGAATGGCTTACGACTATGACGAACTGTTTGAAAGCTTCAAGGTGAGACTTGAAGATAAGATAAATGCCCTTAAGTCAGGCAAGTATAACATTGGAGTTTTCTCCGAGTTTGGACTCAGAAGAAGACTTTCCGCCGAGGCTCAGGAGCTGGCGGTTACAAGACTTGCGGCTTTAAAGAATGAGAGCAAGGATTGTCCTTCAAAGTTCGTGGGAACCAGCAATGTTTACCTTGCAAAGATGTCAGGAACTACTCCTGTTGGAACCATGGCTCACGAGTGGATCATGTGTGTCGGCCAGGGAGATCACAAGCATAACCCTGCCTACTCCAACTGGTATGCCCTTGACGCATGGGTTAAGGAGTACGGAATCTTAAACGGAATTGCCCTTACGGATGCCATCACGACGGAGTGCTTCCTTAAGGACTTCCAGCTTACTTTCTCAACCCTTTTCAGCGGCGTTCGTCATGACTCGGGAGACCCCATTGAATGGGGCGAGAAGATGATTGCCCACTATGAAAGCCTTGGTATTGATGCAAAAACCAAAACTCTCCTTTTCTCCGATTCACTGGACTTTGAGAGAGCTGACAAGATATTCAGACACTTTAACGGAAGGGCAAAGGTAGCCTTCGGAATAGGCACCTATATTGCCAATGATACCAAAGTTGAGCCTTTGAACATTGTCATGAAGACAACAGCCTGCAACGGCATGGATGTTGCCAAGATTTCAGATATAGAAGGAAAGAGCGTCTGCAAGAATCCCGACTATGTGGATTATTTGGAGCGATGCATTGAGTGGAGAATGAAGCACGACTAAGGCGTGCAACCAGGGGCCGACGTGCAAAAGAAGGGCCGACGTGCAGACAGGGGCCGGACGTGCAGAATGGGGACAGGCCCAAACTGCACACGAAGCGTGCAATTTGGGCCTGTCCCCATTCTGCACATCGGCCAAAGCCGCATAGTTCTATTTTCTCTGTACCCCCAAACAGAACCTGCTTACTTCCAACGCAAAGTTGTCGTAGTCTTTCTCCAGGAAGTCCTTGCGACCTTCCTTTGCGGCGGTTTCGTGATTTCTTGCAAGGACCTGTATCTCGCCCTGGCAGGCGCTTCCCATCATTCCTTTGATGCTGTGGGCCGCAAGGGCGTAGGCCTCAAGGTCACCGTCATCCAAAGCAAGTCGCATTCTGCTTAAGGCCTTTAGGGAGTCGTCAGCAACCTTGGCCATTACTCTGCAGGCAAAATCTCTGCCTCCACAATAAAGCATAATCTGCTTGAATTTCTCTTCCCCAAAGAATTCCTCTAAATAATTAGCATCCGGTATTTGAGATGCATCTGTTTTTTCCAAAACTTCTTTAAGTTCAGCCTCATCGATTTCCTGAGCCTTCGGCGCTTCAGAAAGATATTTCGAAAGTACGCCCTCCAAAGTTGCTCCGTCCACGGGCTTTGAAATGTAGTCGTCGAAGCCGGCCTCCAGATACTCCCTGCGGCTGCCCTCTGTGGCGTTGGCCGTAAGGACGATGACGGGAGTGTGGTAGTTCAAATCGAAGGGGTGCTCCTTTATGGTTCGAAGCACATCAAGGCCGTCAAATTCGGGCATCATGTGATCGAGAAGAATCAAATCGTATTTATTCTGCTCGCAAAGTCCCACCGCATCACGGCCGTTGTCAATAAGAATGGTGTTAACCTCGGTGTGCTTAAGAAGCTGCCTGATTACCATGAGGTTTGACTCGTTGTCGTCAACCACAAGAATGGTTTTGCCGGGGGCCTTAAAGGAGGCCTGATAATCGTTTGGAGCGGGTTTCTCCCTCTTGATAAACTTCCAGTCCTCGCCGATGGGCAGCTCATCAACCACATGCTGAGGAATCTCAACACAGAAGGTTGAACCCTTGCCGTAGGCGGATTTCACGGTAACATTTCCGTTCATGATTCCGGTCAAAGCCTTCACAATTGAAAGCCCAAGGCCGGTACCCTGGATATTTCTGTTTTTCTTCTCATCAATTCTCGTAAAGGAATCGAAAAGTCTCGTACAGTCTTCCTCCCTGATGCCGATACCTGAGTCGGAAACTTCAAAGTGGAGGATTACGTTTTTACCGGAATTAATCTCGGAAGATTTGCTGTCAACGGGGGCTTCTGTGGCATAAATCTTTAAGCCGATAAAGCCGGATTTCGTGTATTTTGCGGCGTTTGTGATGAGGTTAATGACAATCTGCTTGATCCTGTTCTCATCGCCCTCAAGAACCGAAGGAATGGCAGCGGAAATGTCGGTCCTTACCTCCAGGCTCTGGGGTGCCGCCTGCTCCGACAGGAATGTGTAGAGGTCGTTCACCAGATCCGCCGACTTGTAGGGGTCGGTAACCAGGTTGAACCTTCCTGATTCTATTTTGGAAAAATCCAAAACATCTCCGATAATGGACATCAACAGGTTGCAGGAACGCTTGATGTGATCGGAGTAGATTGCGATATCTTCGTCGGTGTTCTCCCTGAGGATCATCTCGTTCATGCCGATGATGCTGTTGATGGGAGTGCGGATTTCGTGGGACATGTTTGCAAGGAAGGTGGATTTGACAATGCTTGCGTCGATGGCGGCACGCTTATCCCTCTCGCTTGTGATGATGTCACCAACTGTATGAATCATTGCGCAGGCCATCAGAGCGTAAATGCCGACAACCATGCATGTTCCGGTGGGGTAGTCGTAGGCAAGGTTAATGAAAGCCATCTCATAACCTGTCAGCATGATAAGGAGAACGAGGCCGATGGCAACCCATTTGTACTCCTTGATTTTTCTGTCGATGGCATCCTTGATAATAAGGAAAAACGCAATGGCCGACGCTATGGCAACGGTGGTGTCGTTGGCTCCCAGGGTTCTCTGGAAGGATAGAATGTCTCCGAAGTGGAGAATGCAGATGACAAGTTCGTCCACAAGAAGTGCTGCAACAAGAATAATGCAGATTTTCTGATATCTGTGCTGTTGCACCTCATCCATATATCTTATGAAAATAATTGGCATTATGGGAGTTATCATGTAGCCCACAAGGCCGCTGTAAAAGTTGTCGCCGAAAACTACCTGATAAAGGTAGGAGTCTGTTATTGCCCAGACGGAAACCGCCATCATTCCGTAGGCAAGAAGCCTGAAGGAAAGATTCCTGATTCCGTAAATGTGGCTGATGCCGAAGTTCACGGCCAAAAGAACTATGGATATGAAAAGAAGCAGCAGGGAAGCTATGAATCTGAAGCCATTCTCGGCCCAGAGGGAACCTACGATTCCGTACATGTCGCCGTAGGAAACCTTATAGAAGCTTCCGTTGTTGGCTCCGGCCTCATCCTTGAAGATTCGAAGGGTTTTGCCGCAGTCCTCGGCACTTAAAGGAATTGCCCAGGTTTTGCCTTTGACAACCTTGCCGGGAAGCCATGCATCCTCGCCGTTATACTGATGCCGCAGTTCGCCGTCTATGTACAGCTTGTGATTCCTGCTGGTTCTCCAAAGCAGATACTGACCGTCCTTGATATCGTCGGGAAGGACGGTGGAAATATCCACGGATTCTCCAAATTTAACTTTGATGTTTACGGGAAATGTACATTCTCCGGAGAGCCCGGAGCCTGTGGTGTAAGTCCAGGTAGAGTCAAGGGTCTTGATGACACCCTTCTCAAAAGATGTTGTGGTGTGGAACAGTTCGCTCAAAATAAAGAGCACAAATATTACGCCCACCGTTACCCACGATGCAGCAATGCATATTATTTTCAGTATGTCTAACTTACTTATTTTATCTTTCGCCATGTGGTCACCTCAATCGCCCTAAGTAGTATAAATTTACCATAGATTGAGGCTCTTTCGCAAGAGGTGCAAACAGGGGCCGATGTGCAAACAGGGGCCGACGTGCAGAATGGGGACAGGCCCAAACTGCACACGAAGCGTGCAATTTGGGCCTGTCCCCATTCTGCACATCGGCCCCCCATTCTGCACATCCTGCCCAATCTACACTATATTTGCTTTACCGACTCCCTTTCGATCAAAACTGAAGGTATACGCACATCGGCGATATCCTCGGAAACGGCTCCGGGATTCTCGATGAGGTTAATGATGGCGTTGGCAGCCCTGCAGCCGATTTCCGGCAAAGGCAGCGCCATGGTGGTTACCTGGGGAGTAAGGCTTGATGACAGCTCCTGATTATCGTATCCCATGACGGAAATGTCCTTGCCGGGAACAAGCCCTTTCTCCATTAAGGCCTGGTAAGCTCCCGAGGCAATCAGATCCGACATGCAAAAAACAGCGGTAATCTCCTTATCCAAGAGGGCCTTCATTCCCTCATAGCCACCCTTCTTTGACCAGCTTTGGTACTGGACAAGGGCGGGATCAAAGAGAATTCCCTCCTCAAACATTGCCTTTTGAATTCCAAGGATTCGGTTAACAGTATGTGTGTTGTCGTATTCGCCACCCACAACACCGATCTTTCTGTGGCCTTTGGAAACAAGATATTTGATGGCATCGTATCCACCTGTTATATCATCAAGGCGAAAGGTGGGAATCTTGCTGTCGGCGGCTATGGCGTAAGCCATAACAATGGGAAGATTTCTGGCGGAAAACAGATTGTGTACCGTATGCTCATGTCCGCCTACATATAAGATTCCGTCAAGGTTCATGGAATCCATCTTGGTAAGGACATTGCTTAAAGCTGTGTCAAAAAGCGCCTCATCTCTTAACCACTCACCATGCCATCTTCCGAAAAGTCTCATATTCTCAATTACTATATTGTAACCGTGCTTCTCGCAGCAGCTCATGATTCCTTCTATTATGGAAGGAGTGGAGAAGACAATAAGGTCCTCAGCTATTACGCCAATGGTCTTGGTGGAGGATGCCCTCAAATTCCTTGCAAGATAACTGGGGCGGTATCCGGTTCTTTCCACTTCCTCATTTATTTTCCTGGCGATTTCGTCACTTACCTTATGACTCTTTCCGTTTAATACATTAGATACGGTGGAAATCGATACACCGCAGGCAGCTGCGATATCTTTTATTTTCACAGTTCCGGTTTTCTGATCCATGTTAATTGTACCCACCTTAACAAATTACGACTTTAATACCCTTAGAGATATTTTAATACATTTTATAGGTCTTTGGTGTTTTGGTCAAACGTTTTTCCAATAAAAACATGGTAAAACAGTAAAATATGTGAACTATTCACAAAAACCACCCATGCAATTTGTACAAATCTCTCATATTGACTAAACTACAGCCCTGAAATATAATCGTCAATGAAAGGTAAAACGATTTACCGAAAATACAAGGAGGATGTAATGAAAAGACTATTAGCTACAGTTTTAACAGCAGCTATGGTTGCTACCCTGTTCGTAGGTTGCGGATCAAGCAACACAGGTGCAGCATCCACAGACAACAAGCAGACTGAAACAACCGAAACCGCAGCAGCAGACGACACAGCAGCTGCAGCAGAGGAAACAACTGATGCAGGCCTCGCAGAGCAGGCTATTGCAGACAGAAAAGCAGCAGCAGAAGCTTCAGGTGAGTACGAGAAGATCGTAGTATCATTCTTTGACTGGACAGGTGCTCCTGCAGGAATCGAGAGAATCAATGAGAAGATTTCCGAGCACACAAGAGAGACACTTGGTGTTGATGTTGAGCTCTTAATCATTGACTCAGCTGCATACTCAGATGACATTAAGCTTATGCTTTCATCAGGAGAGCAGGTTGACCTCTTCTCAACATGTGGCCCCGGCTACATGACATGCGTAAACAACGGTTACTGCGCAGACCTTGAGGAAGACGGACTTCTTGACAACTACGGCGCAGGTCTTAAGGATCTTGTAAGAGCAGATTACTTCGACGCTTGCCGTGTTGGCGGCACACTTTACGGTGTTCCCCCTATTAAGGATTACGCAATCCAGACAGCAGCTATCTGTATCGGTACAGAGTACCTTGAGGGCGCAGGCGTAGATGTAGACGCCTTTGCCAAGGATGATCTTGGATACGTAAAGTGCACATGGGATGATATCGATGACATCTTCGCTAAGATTCACGAAGCATTCCCCGACAAGACAGTTTACTCAACACAGGACAACATGCTTACCCAGGGAAGCTGTGTTGATAACATCGGCGGCGACTACTACGGAACACTTCTTGACTCCGCAAACAGCCTTAAGGTAGAGAACGTTTACGAGTCAGAGGTATTCAAGGAGTGGTGCGACAGATTCTACAGATGGAATCAGGCAGGTTACATTTCAGGTGACGCCATGACAGACAAGACCGGCGCATCTGCAAGAATTAAGACAGGTTCATTCATGGCTATGATGGCTTGCGGTAAGCCCGCTTACCAGAACCAGATCTCTAACGAGTGCGGCCGTCCCATGACAGTATTTGATGTAGGCGAGCCCTTCATGAGCTCTTCAGCAGTTTCTTCTTTCCCTTGGTGCATGAACCAGGCTACAGAGGATCCCATTGCAGCAATGCAGGTTCTTGAAGCTTTATACTGTGATCCCGTAGTTGCAAACCTTGTTTGCTGGGGTGAAGAAGGCGTTGAGTACGTTGTTAACGACGACACAACAATCAATTGGGGTCCCGGCGTTGATTCTCAGAACTCCGAGTACTTCCCTAACGTTCTTTGGATGATGCCCAACCAGTACGCAGCACACGTTTGGGAAGGTGATCCCGTAGACGTTGGTGAGCAGACAGCAAAGTTCAATGATAACTGCCCTGTAAAATCCAAAGCTCTCGGATTTACCTGGGACAACAGTGATTACGCAGCTGAATTCACAGCTCTTAAGAACGCATACGAAGAGTACTCAGGCAAAGTTATCTACGGTTTCGTGGATCCTGAGACAGGTATGAAGGAATTAAACGATGCCCTTTATGCAGCAGGCCTTGAGGAATACATGGCAGCTAAGCAGGCAGCTCTTGATGAGTGGGCAAAATCAGCAGGAATCAACTAATCACGTATTATCATGATACTTCTCGGTGGGAGCAGGGGTAACCCGGCTCCCATTGAGGGTAACGTGGGGAGAAAAAATGGACAAAGCAATAACCAAAGAAAATAACAAGAAGAGCTTAAAGAGGAGACTTAAGCGGTTTTTCCCTATATATATAATGGCACTTCCGGGGCTTATATATCTTTTCGTGAACAATTATATGCCCCTGCCGGGTCTCGTTCTGGCCTTCAAGAAATATAACGCAAAACAGGGTATTTTCGGCTCCAAGTTTGTGGGCTTCAAGAACTTTAAGTATCTTTTCAAAACCAATGATGCGTTCATTATTACAAGAAACACAATCCTTTATAACGTTGTATTTATCATAGTCAACACCGTACTGGCTGTGTTTGTTGCAATCATGCTGGCGGAGATGACATCAAAACTTAAGAAGGTTTACCAGTGTCTCATCCTTTTACCGTTCATGATTTCAATGGTAATCGTAAGCTATCTGGTATTCGGTTATCTCTCTAACGACAATGGTTTCATCAACAACATTGTGCTTAAAGCTCTGGGGAAAGAACCTGTTTTCTTTTATATGGAGAAGAAGTATTGGCCCTTTATCCTTACCTTTGTTATGGCCTGGAAGGTTATTGGCTACAACTCCATTATTTACATTTCCACAATCCTCGGCATTGACCGTGGAATTTACGAGTCTGCGGCTATCGACGGCTGCAGTAAATGGAAGCAGATTACAAAAATCACAATTCCTCTTTTGAAGCCTACGGTTATCATGATGACCCTTTTGGCAGTGGGAAGAATTTTCTATTCCGACTTCGGACTTTTCTACCAGGTGCCTCAGAACCAGGGTGCGCTGTTTGCGGTTACAAACACCATCGACACCTACGTTTACAGAGGACTTTTGGAGCTCGGCGACATGCCAATGGCATCTGCCGCAGGTCTCTATCAGTCTCTGGTTGGCTTTGTTCTGATACTTGCAGCCAACCTGGCGGTTAGAAAAATTGAGCCCGAAAGTGCTTTGTTCTAAGGAGGAGATATGAGAAGCGATAAACTATTTCAAATTGTTTCCCATGTGATTTTAGTCATATTGTCGCTACTGGCGATTTTACCAATGATACTGATGCTGACGTCGTCATTTACCGACAACGATGTCCTGATTGCCAACGGTTACTCCTATTTTCCTGAAAAATGGTCCCTCTACGCATACGAGTATATTTTCAAAACCGGAAACTCGGTAATCAGGGCATACGGCATCTCCATAGTTTTGACAGCAGTGGGTACCGCATGTGCACTGTGTATAACTACTCTCCTGGCTTATGCAATTTCCAAGAAGGAGTTGCCGGGAAGAGGTGTAATAACTTTCCTTGTGGTCTTCTCCATGCTCTTTAACGGTGGCTTGGTTCCTACGTACATGGTATATTCATCGATTCTGAATCTGAAGAATACCTTCTGGGCTTTGCTGATCCCGGGACTTCTTATGAACGGATTCAACGTAATGCTGATGAAATCCTATTTCTGTTCAAGCATTCCCGATGAAATTCTTGATGCCGCGTACATGGATGGAGCTGGAGAAGTCAGAACATTTTTAAGCGTGGTTGTGCCGCTCTCAAAGCCTATCATGGCTACAATTGCGCTTTTTTCGGGTATGGGTTACTGGAACGACTGGATGAACGGTTACATTTACATCACCAAAAGAACCGAGCTTTACTCTGTGCAGAACCTTCTTAACAGAATGATGCAAAACATCCAGTTCTTGTCCCAGTCAAGCAGTAACGTCCAAAACGCCAATGTTGGACTTAATGCCATTCCTCTTGCTTCGGTAAGAATGGCTATGGCCACGGTGGGTATTTTGCCCATTATCGTGATTTATCCCTTTGTTCAAAAATACTTTGTAAAGGGCATAACCTTAGGAGGAGTTAAAGGCTGATGAAACTTATTATTGACGCAAACAAGAGAGAGGGGGTTATAAACCCGGAGCTCTACGGACATTTCAGTGAGCATCTGGGAAGGGGTATTTACGAGGGATTATATGTCGGTGAGGACTCCGATATTCCAAACACCGACGGAATCAGAAATGACGTATTGGAAGCTTTAAGAGAGATTGAAGTGCCGGTTCTTCGCTGGCCCGGCGGCTGCTTTGCCGACGAGTACCACTGGATGGACGGCATCGGTCCAAAGGATAAAAGAAAAAAGATGGTTAACACAAACTGGGGTGGAGTTACCGAGGACAACAGCTTCGGCACCCACGAGTTCCTGCGTTTGTGTGAGCTTTTGGGCTGCAAAGCCTATATAAACGGAAATCTGGGCACAGGTTCCCCCAGGGAAATGTCTGAGTGGGTTGAATATATGACAGGCACAGGTATATCCCCCATGACAGAGCTTCGTAAGGCCAACGGCCGCGAAGAGCCCTGGAAGATTGACTATTTCGCAGTGGGAAATGAATCCTGGGGCTGCGGCGGAAACATGAGACCTGCCTACTATGCGGATCTTTATCGCCATACCCAGACCTTCCTTAGAAACTATGACTCAAAGAATCCCATCCAAAAGATTTGTGTGGGTCCCGGCACCTCAGATACCAAGTGGACCAAAACTGTTCTTGAGGCCTGCTATGAGGATGCCCCCGCCGGGACTCATGGATTTATGGATTATCTTACACTTCATCACTATGTTGTTCCGGACACCTGGGAGCATAAAGGAGATGCGGTTGACGATGCTGAGGGCTTGTGGTACAAGTCTCTTAACAAAGCCCGTTTCATGGAAACCATTATTGAGAAGAACGAGGCTGTCCTTGATCAGTACGACCGCGAGGGCAAAATCGGCCTTTGCGTAGACGAGTGGGGCGGCTGGTACGACGTTATGCAGGGCACAAATCCTGGATTTTTGTTCCAGCAAAACACCATGCGTGATGCACTTATTGCCGGTGTAACCCTTGATATTTTCAACAAACACTGCAAGAGAGTCCGCATGGCAAACATCGCTCAGATGGTTAACGTTCTCCAGTCTGTTATCCTTACCGAGGGTAAAGATATGGTAAAAACACCTACCTTCTACGTATTTAAAATGTACAAGGGACATAAGGGTGGCGAACTTGTTTCTTCATATTTCATAGATAATAAGGAAATCGGACCTGATGACGCAAGAGTGCCTGCAGTTTCAGCCTCTGCGTCAATTAAAGACGGCGTCCTGACCCTTACCATAAGCAACCTAAGTAAGGACGACGCCGTAGATCTTGATGTGCAGGTTGGGGACAGGCCCCAAATTGCACCGTGCAAAACGGGGACAGGCCCCAAACTGCACATCTCGGAGGCGAAAATCGTCAGTTCCGCCAACGTCTACGACCACAATGAATTCGGACAGCCCGAGGTGGTCACCGAGAAAGACTTCGATGGTTACGAAGTTGAGGGGGATATCCTAAAAGTGAAATTGCCCGCACACTCCGTAGTGATGATGCGAATCTAGCGCTAACGTCCGGTCATGCCGGGGGCCATGCCGTAGTCCAGGCCCTTGCACTCTGAGGGGGACTTTCCAAAGTGGCGCTTGAAGGCCTTGGAGAAGGTGAAGGTGTCGCCGTAGCCCACGGCTGTGGCAATTTCGGAAACGCTCAGAACATTTGCCGAAAGCATCTTCATGGCCATTTTCATACGATAAGTAAGAAGGTATTCCTGGGGCGAGTACCCGGTGGCCTCCTTAAAGAGCCTGGTGAGATAGCTTCTGTTAAGCCCAAGAGAAGCGGCTATTTTCTCAATCTTAACGGACTCTGAATATTTAAGCTGTATATAAGAGATGACATTTTTGACGTAGAGAAGCGAATCGTCGAAGGTGTCATCTTTTTTTGCCTTGGAATTCTCAATCATGAAACCGAGAATCTTGTAGAGGGTGCCGATGCAGTAGTACTGCCTGGAGTTGTTGTCCAGCACGTCCCAAACCAGGGCTTCGATATCCTCGGCATGGGCCATTGGCGTATAAACGGGATTGGCGGGGGTAAGTCCCGCCTCCTTAAGAATCAGAGGAATCTTCGGGCCGCCTATATGGAACCAGACATATTCCCAGGGATCCTCCTCGTCAGCCTGGTAGAAGGTTCTGGTGTCGGACGGAATCAAGAAAACCTGGTGAGGGCCCACGTTATACTGCTTTCCGTTAATCTTAAGAATTCCCTTGCCGTTTACCACGAAATGTATGATGATTCTGCCCTTTACAAGGTGCTCATAGGAATAGAGGGGCTTGCATTTGCAGGTCCCCATTTCATACAGGTAAAAATCGTCTGAATCTTCGTAGTTGACGAATTTGCAAAAATCGCAGCCTACCAGTCCCAATTCTTGTGGCATATGTAACCCTTTCCCAATCAGCAATAAACAATGCTACATTTGTATTTTACCATGTTGCGTATAAAATGCACTATTTTTGTCCGATGCAAGTCACATTTTGACATCAAAAAATCAAATATTGCCATTAGTGTAGAAGAGAAATTTGGCTATACTGAAGGTACTCCAGACTGATTGCATAACGAGTTAATTAATTGACATTTGAAAGGGTTTTATGAATGAACATTGTATGGAATAAAACATCGGAGCAGTTTCATTTATATAATGACAGGCTCAGCTATATCATAGGTGTGGCTCCCAGCGGGGAACTGGCCAACTTGTATTTTGGCAGGAGAATCCACGACAGGGAAGATTTCTCCTATGTTCTTTTCCGCATGGGTATGCCAAATGTGGTGGTGGATGCCGATACCGAAAGTTATTCCATGGAGCTCAATCGCCAGGAATACCCTTCCTTCGGAACCACAGATTTCGGGGCTCAGGCTTTTGAAGTTGAGATGGCCAACGGCTCAAGAATCAGCAATTTCGTGTATAAGAGCCACAAAATATCCCAGGGGAAAAAGGAAATCAAAGGCTTACCCGCCACATACGGGGATAAGTCTGAAGCCATGACTTTGGAGATTACCCTTGTGGATGAAGTGGCAGAGGTGGAGCTTAATTTGTTCTACACCATTTTTGACAAGTACCCGGTTGTGGCAAGACATGCCAGATTCAAGAACCTGGGGGATTCCGGGGTTAAACTCACAAGGGCTCTTTCCGCATGCCTTGATCTGCCGGATCAGAACTACGAATGGATGCAGTTCTCCGGAGCCTGGGCGAGGGAGAGAATTCCTGAGGTAAAGAAGCTTTCCACCGGAGTTACTTACATCGATTCAAGGCGCGGTGCCTCAAGTGCCAACCAGAATCCCTTTGTGATTTTGAGACGTCCCGGGACAGATGACTTTATGGGAGAGGCCATCGGTTTTTCCTTCGTATACAGCGGCAACTTTATTGCTCTGGCTGACGGAAGTACCCACGGAAGACTGAGATTTGTTATGGGCATAAATCCTGACAGATTCTGCTGGCCTTTAAACAAAGATGAGAGTTTCGAAACACCGGAGGTCGTCATAGCCTACACAGACTGCGGGCTTAACGATTTGAGCCGGTCTTTCCACAGACTTTATAACAATAATCTGGTGAGGGGTAAGTGGAAGAATAAACCCAGACCCATTCTCATCAATAACTGGGAAGCCACCTACATGGACTTCACAGAGGAGAGTATTTTAAAGATTGCATCCAAGGCCAAGGAGGCGGGTGTTGAACTCTTTGTCCTTGATGACGGGTGGTTCGGAGAGAGAAATGATGATTTTACCAGCTTAGGAGACTGGGTTGAGAATCCGGCGAAACTTCCTCAGGGAATGGCCGGCCTTTCCCGCAAAATCAGAGCTTTGGGACTGAAATTCGGCTTTTGGATCGAACCTGAGATGGTTAATCCAAGCAGCAATCTCTACAGACGTCATCCCGAGTGGGTGCTGTCGGTTCCCGGCAGAAAATCATCTCTTGGAAGACATCAGCTGGTGCTTGATTTCTCAAAAGAAGAGGTTGTGGACTACATCTATGACATGCTCTATAAAGTGATTAAGGGCTCGGAGATTTCCTACATTAAGTGGGACATGAACAGGGCTCTCACGGAAGTGTTCAGTGTCGGAGCAGACCCTATGGAGCAGGGCAAGGTGGCTCATAAATATGTTTTGGGAGTGTACAGCCTGTACGCCAGACTTATTAAGGCCTTTCCCAATATTCTCTTTGAGTCCTGCTCATCAGGCGGCAACAGGTTCGATGCGGGCATGCTCTATTACGCACCCCAGGCCTGGTGCTCAGACAACTCAGATGCTGTTGACAGAGTGAGGATTCAGTACGGAACCAGTTTCGGCTACCCCATTGTTTCAATAGGAGCTCACGTTTCAGCGGTGCCAAACCACCAGACCGGAAGGGTTACCCCTATTGATATCAGAGGAAATGTGGCATATTTCGGCACCTTTGGATATGAACTTGATCTGAATAAATTAAGTCCCGAGGAGTTCGAGACAGTTAAGAAGCAGGTTGAGTTTATGAAGGAAAATCGCGAACTGATTCAGTACGGAGATTTCTACAGACTCCGCTCGCCCTTCGAAAATGATCAGGCCGCATGGATGGTGGTATCCGAAGACAAGAAGAAGGCTGTTGTGGGATTCTACTGTTTGAGATCAAACGTTAACGCCCTTCCCGGATTCTTAAAACTGGCAGGCCTTGATCCGGATAAGCTTTATCGGATGGAGGGAAGAGAATACTACGGTGATGAGTTAATGAATATGGGAATCACCCTTTCGGAATTCTATGATAAAGGCTTCACTATTTCCAAGGACTACGACTCTTTTGTCACGGTTATTGAAGAAGTATAAGTGAAATTGAAGTCACAAAATGACATAAAGACTACACGAAAAACCATATGATTGTAAAAGCTGATTGCGTATGATTAAGGTGCAATCAGCTCGGAGGGAAACCGATTCAAACTAGGAGGTTACAATTTATGAAAAAGAAAATTTTAGCTGTATTGTTAAGTGCTGTTACGGCTCTTTCAGTGGTTGCTTGCGGAGGCAACACTGCATCTACATCCGAGCCTGCAGCTGCAGAACCTGCTCCCAAGGAAGAGGCTGCAGCAACAGTTGAGGAAGCAGAGCCCACAAGCATCGGAAGCAGCGTAGAAGGCGAGCTTACCGTTACTATCTGGGATGAAGGTCAGAGACCCGGACTTCAGCAGATTGTTGACGAGTGGAGCGCTCAGTCAGGGGTTAAGGCAACTATCCAGGTTGTAGACTGGAATAACTACTGGACACTTCTTGAAGCAGGCGCCACAGGCGGCGAGCTTCCCGATGTATTCTGGATGCACTCTAACGTAGCTCAGAAGTACATGGAGAATGATCTTCTCCTTGACCTTACTGACAGAATCGCAGCAAGCGACAAGATTGATCTTAACAACTACTATCAGGGTATTGTAAACCTTTACCAGTCAAACGGTAAGCAGTACGCAGTTCCCAAGGATATTGATACCATCGCTCTTTGGTACAACAAGACCATCTTCGATGAGATGGGTGTTCCTTATCCTGATGATACCTGGACATGGGCAGACTTCAAGGAGAACGCCAAGAAGCTCACCAATGAGAACCATTGGGGATTCGCATGTGCACCCGGCAACAACCAGGAAGGTTACTACAACACCATCTATTCAATGGGCGGATATGTAATCAGCGATGACAAGAAGAAATCCGGTATGGATGATCCCAAGTCCATCGAAGCAGTTAAGCTTTTCACCGATATGGTAGCTGAGGGCTCATGCCCCGATCTTGCAACTGTTTCAGAGACAGCTCCCAACGAGCTTCTTTGCGCAGGCAAGGTTGCAATGTCCATCAACGGTTCATGGATGCTTGCAGGATATCGTGACAACGAGTACGCAGCAGCAAACTGTGACGTAGCAGTTCTTCCTTACACCAATGATCCTTCAGACCGTGTATCAATCTACAACGGACTTGGTTGGGCAGCAGCAGCTAACGGCAAGAACCTTGACGCAGCATGGTCTCTTATCGAGCACCTTTGCTCCAAGGAAGGTCAGCTTAAGCAGGCAGAACTTGGCGTTACAATGTCAGCTTACGAAGGTACATCTGATGCATGGGTTAACAGCGTTTCAATGTTCGACCTTAACGGTCACATGAAGATGCTTGACGCTAAGCTCGTATTCAGACCTTACTCAAGAGATACCACGGTTTGGGAAGATATGATGATTGAGAAACTTCAGGACGCATGGACAGGCGCAAGACCTGTTGATGAGGTTTGTAAGGAAATCGCAGAGCAGATGAATGCGGACCTTGCAGAAGAATAAATAATTTGATTATAAGAGGGTGCGCCCCGGGATATGCTCCTCGGGCGTGCCCTTATTATCCTTATATAAAGCAGTGAAAAGGAGAACCCAGTGAAGAAGAGAGCTTCATCCAGACAAATCAGTGAATTCATTTGGGGATGGATTTTTATTCTTCCGACTATGCTCGGACTTTTTGTTTTAAACATCTATCCTATGATTGATACAGTTAGACAAAGCTTTTATAAGACCGGTGATTTTGGTAAGGGTAACATTTTCGTCGGTTTGGCCAACTACAAGAAGGTTATGGGTGATACCGAGGTTTGGCAGGCTTTGTGGAACACTGCCAAGTATGCCTTGGTGGAGGTGCCTTTTTCCATTGTAATTGCCCTTCTTTTGGCCGTTGTACTTAATAAGAAAATGAAGGGGAGAAGCGTTTTCAGAACCCTTTTCTTTCTTCCTATGGTTGTTGCTCCCGCAGCAATCGCCATGGTTTGGAAATGGCTTTACAACTCCAATTTTGGACTTATCAATAACGTGTTTGGAATCAAGGTCAACTGGATTTCAAACCCTGATATCGCAATTTTCTCCATTGCCGTAATCGGTATATGGTCGGTTCTTGGATATAACATGGTGCTTTTCCTGGCAGGTCTTCAGGAGGTTCCCAGAGACTACTATGAGGCAGCAGCTCTTGACGGAGCAAGCGGATGGCGCCAGCTTATCAATATAACGGTACCCTTGATTTCACCCACGATATTCTTTGTCCTTGTAACAAGGATTATTGCGGCCATGCAGGTTTTCGACCTGATTTACATGATGATAGATCAGAATAACCCTGCCTGGAAGAAGACGGAATCCCTGGTTTACCTTTTCTACAAGTATTCCTTCGAACAAAGCAAGAAGGGATACGGTGCAACCGTTGTTGTTGTGCTTCTGGCTGTGATTATGGTACTTACCGTATTCCAGCTCGTGGGACAAAAGAAGTGGGTTCATTACGAGTAGGGGGTATTTAATATGAAGAAAACCATATCACAGGCAATTTTATACACGATACTTATTCTGGTTTCAATCATTATGATAGTGCCCTTTGTCTGGATGTTTTTGACAGCATTCAAGACTACGGCGGAAACCACTCAAATTGACCCTTTTGTAATCGTTCCGGCAGTATGGCAGACCCAGAACTTCAGTAACGTAGTCAAAGCCATGGACTTCGTACGACTCTACGCCAACACCCTCGGAATGATTGCACTTCGTATCCTCTGTGCTGTTCTTACAGCCACATTGAGCGGATACGCTTTCGCAAGACTCGAGTTTAAGGGCAAGAATATCATGTTCGGAATTGTTCTTCTTCAGATGATGATTCCTGTGCAGATTTTCATTATCCCCCAGTACGTAATGGTTAGTAAACTACACATGACAAACACCCTTTTCGGACTGTTATTCCCGGGCCTTGTAACCGCCTTCGGAACCTTCCTTCTCCGACAGGCGTTTATGCAATTACCCAAAGATTTGGAGGAGGCAGCCAGACTTGACGGATGCAACATCCCCAAGACCTTTCTATATGTAATGGCGCCTCTTACCAAGTCGGCAATGGTGGCTCTCGGCATCTTTACGGCAGTGTTCGCCTATAAGGATCTGATGTGGCCAATGATTGTCTGCCCCGATAACAGGGCAACAACCCTTGCCAGTGCCCTTGCAAAGATGAACGGACAGTACCAGCAGAAATATCCGGAGCTTATGATGGCTGCGCTTATTTCCTGCGTTCCCATGATTGTTATCTACATCATCTTCCAGAAGCAGTTCATTGAAGGCATCGCCACCTCCGGCGGCAAACTTTAGAGGAGGAAAGGGCCCCTTTGCACGTATGAAAAAAAGTGCTAAAATATATTTGGTTTTGTAAATTGATTTATCACGCAGGAGGGGCTATGGAACTTTCTACATTAAATAAGGAATACAAACTTGTTCGTCAGGATAACATGGAGAAATTCATGAAGATTAACCAGTTGTATCCCAGCATAGTTTTGGTGGAGGAATACTGGATCACATCCGACACAACAATGGGTAACAGATGCGCTTATTTTGAATCTCATTCACAGGCGGATGAGTATGCTTATATGCTGGCGGCTAATCGCTCGGCTTTAAATGCAAACAATGAGAAGCCGTTTGAGATTCTGATTAACGGAAAAGAGACCAAGGTTGACGGAAAACTTAAGGATTTCCTTGAAGGAAAGGTGCAGATTAACAATTAATCGCTTTTTCAATCCCTCCGGCTTCGGAGGGATTTTTTTTGTGGATAATCTTTATCCATTCTTAATAAAGCACAGGTTGACACTTTCTTTCATTTAGGGCATGATTATAGAAGTGTGATTTTTCATGGTACATGAGAAAGGGATTATTATGAGCAAGATAGCAGTCCTTACGGACTCAAACAGCGGAATAACTCCTAAGGAAGCCAAGGAACTTGGCTTATATGTTATTCCCATGCCTTTTTATATAGAAGATCAGGAATTCTTTGAGGAGGTCAACATGACCCAGGAGGAGTTCTATGAAAGAATAGATGAGAAGACTGCCATCAGCACTTCTCAGCCCAGCCTTGAGAATGTGGGCAAGAAGTGGGATGAGCTTCTTAAGGAATATGATCAGATTGTTTATATTCCCATGTCAAGCGGCCTTTCCGGCAGCTGCTCCAGCGCCAGAGCCCTTTCATTGGATTACGATGGAAAGGTAGAGGTTGTTGATAACCAGAGAATTTCAGTTACTCTTCGCCGTTCATGCCTTGATGCATTGCGCCTGGCAGAGGAAGGCAAGAATGCGGCTGAAATCCGTGAAATCTTAGAGAGAACAGGCCTTGATGCCAGCATATATATTACCCTTGATACTTTGACCTACCTTAAGAGAGGCGGACGAATTACTCCCGCGGCAGCGGCTATCGGTACACTCCTTAAGATTAAACCGGTCCTTCAGATTCAAGGTGAGAAATTAGACGCTTTTGCCACAGTAAGAACCATCGCTCAGGCAAGAAAGATTATGATTAAGTCTGCAATCAAGGACATTGAGAACAGATTTGGCGGGATGGAAGCCCATGAGGTGGACATCGACCTTGCTTATACAGGAAGCGAGGATGCCATAGCGGGATTTGAGGAAGAAGTGAAGGAAGCATTCCCCTGGATTGATAAGGTGTATGCGGCACCTCTTTCACTTTCCGTTGGATGTCACATTGGGCCCGGAGCCTTTGCTATTGCACTATCCCATAAACTGAAATAATGTGCAATTTGGGGCCGATGTGCAATTTGGGGACAGGCCCCGATTTGCACATCCGAAGGACGTGCAGATCGGGGCCTGTCCCCAAACTGCACATCGGCCCCTGTTTTCATAACCAAGAGGAGAGAAGCAAACAATGAGTATAAGGATTATCACGGATTCTGCGTCGGATATCGAGCAGAATGAACTTGAAGGGGTTACCGTCATTCCTATGAATGTGACTATTGAAGGGGTCACTTACAGGGATGGAATTGACCTTACTAAAGACGAATTCTTTGAGAAGCTGGAGACATCTGAGGTGATGCCCTCTACCAGTTTAATTCCCCCACAGATTTTTATTGATGAATACGAGAAGGTTAAGGAAGCGGGAGACGAAGCCATTGTTCTTCCTGTTTCTGCGGGACTTTCGGGAACTTACCAGAGCGCTGTTACTGCGGCGGATGAGTTCGACAATATATCCGTCATTGAGACCGGTCTTGTTACTGCACCCCTAAAGCTTTTGGTGGTTCGCTGCAAGCAGCTGATTGATGAGGGTAAATCAAGAGCAGAGATAGTTGATATCCTTGAGAAAGAGAAGAAGCGCATTGCGGTTTTTGCCTCAGTTGATACCCTTAAGTATCTTCACAAAGGCGGCAGAATTTCCAAGACCGTAGCCATTGCAGGTGGACTTCTTAACATAAAGCCCATTCTTACCCTGGAGGACGGAAAGCTGATCTCCATCGGCAAGGCCAGAGGAAGCAAGCAAAGCCACGTATTTCTTGACCAGAAAGTCAAGGAAGTAGGGGGAATCGATTTTACCATGCCTTATGCAACGGGCTATTCAGGAACGGATAAGAGCAAGCTTCTTGAGTACATGGAGGACAACGCAAACCTTGTAAACGCGGCCCCCGGCGAGATTGAGATTGTGCAGATCGGAACTGCAGTGGGCACTCACGCAGGCCCGGGAGCGGTTCTGGTGACGTTTTTTACAAAAGAATAAGAAACAGGTTTAAAGAAATCTTAAAGAAAACCCTATCATTATTTTACTTTTTTTATCTTTATAATAGGCATGTCTTGATGGTGCAATTTGGGACTGTCCCCAACCTGCACATAAGGACGAGGAGTAAATAATGAAAGGGTGTTTTTTTATGAAAAAGAAAACGATTTTGGCTGTTTTAGTATGCAGCGTATTATTGACCGCCTGCGGCAATAAGAAACCGGAGGCGACAGTCACAGATGAAGGGACAACTGTGGCAGTAACCGACGATGTAAGCGAGGTACCTGATACAGAGGAAGTGATTCCTGGCGAGGAGGCCTTGGCCACGAAGGAGCCTGGGGAGCCGGAGGACGACCTCTATTACAAATTTAATCCCCATGCTTATCCCCAGAAACTTCGTGATGCTTACGGAGAAGAGGAAATGGAAGCTTTCCTTAACCTTGTTGACGCTTTAAGAGCCGGAGAAGACAGTTTTAAATGCGCCAACCGCGATGTGTATGAGTGGTGCTTCAGCGGAGGCCCCTTGGATGATCTTTTCCCTGTGGCAAGATTTACAATATCAGGGGACTTCCTTGACGGATATTCCGACGGAGTGGGGCATTTCACCTACGACATCCCCAAGGAGGAATTCCTTCAGAAACAGGCTGATTTTGAGAAGATGGTGGAGGACATCCTTAAGGAGAACGTAGACAAAACCTATACGGATTTCGAGAAGTGCATTGCCCTTTACGAGTACATGGTGGACAATTACACCTACGACTGGCAGGAATACGAAGACAACGATCTGGAGAAAATGTTCGATATCCCCAGAGGAACCTATGGAACTTACAGAACATTTAATGATAAAACCGGCATCTGCGACGATCTTAGCGCAGTTTACAGTTACCTGCTGTTGCAGTGTGGTGTGGAATCCATGAAATACGAAGGCCATGTTGGCGAAGGTCATGCCTGGAGCTATGTGACATTGGACGGAACCGGATATTTCATTGACCCTACCTGGGGACTTAATGAGAACGGGAATCCTGATCTGACCTTCTTTATGATGACTGAGGAAGACAGAGAACTTGACTTCGGTGACCAGATGGATCCCATAATGTACTATTACGATCATAAAAATACAAACGTAGATTTCTCTGCTAAGGATGACAGATATTCTGAACTTCACGGCGGTGAGTTCGAATCCTTGGACAGAGACAATAAGATATTGTATTATAGCGTTGACGGTGAAGAGAAAGAATTTCACTACGACGCTTAGAAGGATTAATAAAATCTTAAAGAAATCCCCTCATATATCTTTTGGATTAGGGTGATATAATCGGTGACATGGAGGGAGTAAATATGAAGAAAAGATTTTTACCTATAGTGCTCTTAGCGGCACTTTCACTTACAGCCTGCGGCATAAATAAAGCCGAGGCAAAGCCTGCGGAGGAACCTGCCATTGCAGAAACTCCTGCAGCCGAGGCAAGACCCACAGAGCTTGCGCCTGAAGCCGAGATTCCGGAATCAGAGAATGCAAACACAGATAATGAGGCACCTGAAGAAGCCTATGCAGATTACTACAAGATGATTGGCGATATGAAGGCAGGCTTGGAGAAGGGCCTTGAAGAACCTGTGTTGAATGGTTTTGCTCTTGCAGATGTGTACATGATGATTGGCGACAATGACATTCCCGGATATATTATCAAGGATTTAAACGGTGATGGCATTGATGAGCTGATTTTCGGAATGAACCTTAAAGAGGTTGCCGAGGATGATAACTGGGACGGCATCGTTTATGATGTTTTCACCATGGTAGACGGAAAGATGACCCAGGTGGTTGACGGCTGGGCAAGAAACAGATACTATATCTGTGAAAACGGCGCTATCGCCAATGAGGGATCAGGCGGAGCTGCTTACTCATGTTACACTTACTATGATTTTGACGGCAAGGAACTTAAGGTAAGAGAGTCCTACTTCACCGGCTACAGGGATGAAGCTCAGACCGATTGGGGATGGTTCTTCTCTGATACTGAAGCCTGGGCCGATGATGCCAAGGAAGTAAGCGAGGAAGAGGCTCGCCAGGCTATAGCAGCTTATACATACGATAAACAGAAGTATATTCCTTTTGCAGAATACAATGGTTAACCAGGTGCAATTTCGGGTCCGCCCCGAATTTGTACTCCCCCAAATAACTGTGCCACGGACGGGCTTGCACACTTGTGCAAGCCCGTCCTTTATTGTGTCACATCCCGGCGAATATATTCATATACATCAAAATCAAACGTTTCTTTCAGAATCTCCGAAGTCAGAATATCTTCTCTTTGTGATTCGCCGATAATTCGGCCGTCTTTTATAAAGATGCCCCTGTCGGATAAACGAAGGGCCAAAGAAATATCGTGATAAACTCCCACAAGGGTATGTCCGGGAGTCTTTCTCCACTCATCAAGGTACTCGGATAGCTCAGAGACCACCTTTAAATCCAGATGGTTTGTGGGTTCGTCCAGAAACAGAATATTTGATTCCTGGGCGAAGGTGCGGGCCAGAAATACGCGCTGTAATTCGCCTCCGGACAAAGAACCAATCTGTCTGTCCGAAAGCTTCTCCATACCAACCTTCCTAAGGGCTTCTTTGGCAATTTCCACGTCTTTATCCGTAGGTTTTCCAAAGAAATGGGGCATATGAAGATAGCGCCCAAGAATTACGGTTTCCAGGGCAGAGTATGAGAAATAAACCTGGGATAGCTGGGTCATAAAGGCCACGTTCCCGGCTATTTCCTTTCTGGTCATCCTTGAAACATCCTGATTGTTAATAAGTACCTGTCCCGAGCAGGGAATAATGCCTATGATGGCCTTAAGAAGTGTTGATTTACCGGAGCCGTTGCTTCCTAAGATGCATACGCTCTCTCCGGTTTCGATTGCGAGATTTATATCTTTGATAACAGGGTGCTTCATACTTTTGTCGTATGAAGCCTGAAGATTGTTACAAACTATTGCCTTACTCATGTCACACCTTCTTTCTGCCGCCAAGGTACACCCAAAGGAAGAAGGGAGCACCTACAAGGGCCGTAATGGCGCCAACAGGGATTTCTCTTGGAGCAAGAACCGTTCTTGCAAGAAGGTCAGCAAGAGCCATGAATCCGCCGCCTAAAAAGGCGGACATTGGTATTAACATTCCGTGGGATGAGCCAAAGATTTTTCTGGCTATGTGCGGAACTGTAAGATCTATAAAACCGATTATTCCCGTAAAACAAACGCTGGCACCCGTAAGCATTGATGAGAGAAGGAGAAGTACGAATTTTACCCTCTTTGTATCAACACCCATTGCCAGGGCCTGCTCTTCGCCGAAATTCAATAAATCCATATCCCTGTGAAAAGCCAGAACCGCAATCATGCCCACCACAAAAAAGCCCATGAGAATCGCCACGTGAACCCATTTCCTTCCGGAAAAAGTACCCATGGTCCAAAGAGTGAGCCTTTGAATGTGCTGTGAAAAATAGGCCGAAAGCATGGTAAGAATGGCGTTAACAAACAGGGATAACACCATACCAAAAAGAATAATCGTGTGATTTCTAAGGTTACTGTCCAGTCTGGACGAGAAAAAGATAACTATAAGAACCGTTGCAAGTCCGAAGGCAAAGCCGGTTACAGGCAACAGGAAAAGTCCGAGAACGGGGATTGAAATCTCCGTCACAATAATAATGGCAGCGCCCAAAGATGCGCCGCTTGATACGCCTAAGGTGTAAGAGGAGGCCAGTGGATTTTGCAAAAGTGACTGCATAACCGCGCCACTTATGGAAAGCATGGCTCCCACCGCAAAGGCACTGAAAACTCTGGGCATTCTGATGTCCCAGACTATGGAAATTGTGGAATCGATTATGTCGCTTCCGATTGGGATATTAAAGAGTTTATTCCCGATAATGGCAACAATATCACCGGGGCGCACAGATACACTGCCCGCCCCGATGCTTATGATTATGGAAAAAACTACAAATGCTACAACTAAAGCTATCTTGGTAGATATTCCGATTTTTCTCATAAAGAATTTATGCTGCGTCCTTTAATGCTTCCTCAAAGTATTCAGGATAGATAAGTCTTGCAATCTCAACCATAACATCTACAACGTGCTGGTTGGGCTGGTTAACCTTATCTGCGTCAAGCATGTAAACAGCGCCGTCCTTGATGGCCTGAACGCTTTCCCATCCCTTCATACCAAGTATAACATTGATGGCATCGGGAGTGTACATGTCAGCTGAAAGAATAACCTGAGGATCGGAAGCGATGGCGAACTCCTCTGAAAGAGCGGGCCACTGGCCTTCCTGATCTGCTGCTACGTTTACAAGACCGCAAATCTCAAGCATCTCGTTGATGTATGTGCCCTGGCCTGCAGAGTAGATTGTAGGATAGTCAGCTGAAGGTGTGAAGAGCTCGAAAAGAACTGTCTTCTTCTCATCTTCGGGAATTGTTGCAGAGATTTCCTTGATCTCCTCGATGTTTGACTCCATAAGGTTAACGAGGACTTCCATCTCTCTCTCCATGCCTACGCACTGGCCGATGAACATAAGGTCCTCTTCGATGGCTTCGATTGAAGTGGCGCTTGGGATATCTGCTACGCAGATTCCTGCGTCACGAACTGATGCAAAAGCGTCAACTCCGTCTTTGGAGCTCATGCCTGATGTGAACACGATGTCGGGGTTAAGAGCAACAATCTGCTCCTGATCGGGAGCCATCATGTCAAAGTAAACCACGTCGTCCTTAAGCTCTGAGCCATAGGAAGCCTGTGAGTTGGTGTCGGAAGCTACGATTTTGTCAGCAAGACCCATATCGATAAGGGTTCTTGTGATTGAAGGAGCCATGGAAATGATGGTGTTAACTTCTGCAGGAAGTGTGATGTCATTTCCGCTTCTGTCCTTTGTTACTGCTGCAGTTTCCTCAGCTTCCTCTGCGGGAGCTTCTGTGGGTTCTACTTCTGTTGTTTCCGTTGTTTCTTCTACGGTTTCCTCAGCTGCAACTTCTTTGGTTTCCTCAGAAGAAGCACCGCATCCGCCGAGAATTGATGCTGCCAAAGTAAGGGCAAGCACAGCTGCTAATGCTTTTTTTCTCATAATATTTTCCTCACTTTTGAAGTAATTTTTCATCATCGGATGAAATCGGTAGAAATAATAACACAAAGAATGTACTTCGTAAAGTCTTCTCTTAAAGTATTGCCCCGAAGCCGCCTATATGGTACAATTCTAGGGATTTCAAATGAATATTAAGGTATATGGTGCTGATGGGTATGTGTATGTGACAATCCGGGACTGTCCCCAACTGTCACATACATACTTTGACGTTAAAAGGGAAACAGGTGGAAGACCTGTGCGAACTCGTCACCGTAAGCGAGGAGTGGATTCATCCGTCCGATAGAAAGATCGGAGTCACTGAGGTAAAGCCTTGGGAAGGCAGATGGGACATGTTGATACGCGAGCCGGGAAACCTGCCATATGACCGGTACAGGATTTTATCCGGGTCACGAGTAATTGGCCGTACTGCATGAACGGGGTTTCACTACCCTGTATTTTGCGTGCTTTAGATTACTCAATCCGGAAGGATTGAGTTTTTTTATTTGAATCAAAAAATATATGAGGAGATGTAGTTATGAAGAAGAAATTTTTAGCAACAATGATTGCAGCCACAACCGTTCTTTCAATGATTGCAGGATGTGGCGAAGCTGCAGCACCTGCTCCTGCTGAGACTGAAACCAAAGAAGAAGCAGTCCAGACGGAAGAGCCTGCAGCAGAGGAGACAGAGGGTGCAGAGATGAGTGATGAAGAGAAGGCAGCTGAGGTTGCCGAGTTAATCGACGCGATTTATGTTCAGGAGTGGACTGAGGAGACAGATGAGCTTTGTGCCAAGGCAAAAGCAGCCTGGGACGCTTTGACAGATGCTCAGAAAGAGCTGGTTGAAGGCGAGGATGCTGACCCCGATTACTTCGGAAGAGACACAGGCGATGCTTCCAAGGACGATCCTTTAAATGCAGACGAGATTGGTGAGAACGAGATCCTTGTTGTAAGTTTCGGAACATCATTCAACGACAGCCGTGCCAAGGATATCGGCGGAGTTGAGAAGGCAATTGCCGAGGCCAATCCCGACTGGTCAGTAAGAAGAGCTTTCACAGCTCAGATCATTATCAACCACGTTCTTGCAAGGGACGGCGAGAAGATTGACAACGTTAAGCAGGCTCTCGACAGAGCAGTGGATAACGGCGTTAAGAATCTTGTGGTTCAGCCCACACATCTTATGCACGGTGCTGAGTACGACGAGCTTTGCGAGACACTTGCAGAGTATGAAGACAAGTTTGAGACAGTTGTTGTAGCTGAGCCCCTTCTTGGTGAAGTTGGTGCAGATGCAACAGTAATCAATGATGATAAGAAGGCAGTTGCAGAAGCTATCACAGCAGAAGCTATAAAGGAAGCAGGTTTTGACACCGCAGATGCAGCAGCTAAAGAGGGTACAGCATTTGTATTCATGGGCCACGGTACTGCTCACACAGCAAAGGTAAGCTACAGCCAGATGGCTACTCAGATGGAGAAGCTTGGATATGCCAACGTATTCGTAGGAACTGTTGAGGGTGAGCCCGAGGAAACAGCCTGCGAGAACATTATCGAGGCAGTTAAGGAAGCAGGCTACAAGAAAGTTGTTCTTCGTCCCCTTATGGTAGTTGCCGGCGATCACGCCAACAACGATATGGCCGGTGATGACGAGGATTCATGGAAGAGCATGTTTACAGCTTCCGCAGCTTTTGACTCAATTGATTGCCAGATCGCAGGGCTCGGAAGAATCGAAGCCATCGAGAAGCAGTATGTTGAGCACACCGCAGCCGCTATCGAAGAAAGTAAAAAAAAACTGAGCGAGTAGCTCTTGCCGACGGTGAATATGAAGTAAAATTCACCACAGACAGCTCCATGTTCAAAATCAATGAAGCCCTTGATAACAAGGCCACCCTCACTGTAAAAAACGGTGAGATGAGCGTTCACATTTCTTTGGCCTCAGAAAAGATTGTGAACCTTTTCCCGGGTCTTGCAAAGGACGCCGAGAAGAGCGGAGCCAAGCTTTTGGAGCCCACAAAGGATGAGGTCACATATTCAGACGGCGCCAAAGAAACCGTAAACGGCTTTGACGTTCCTGTTCCTTACCTTGATAAGGAGTTCGACCTTGCCCTTATCGGAACCAAGGGAAAATGGTACGACCACAAGGTGGTTGTTTCATCCCCCATCAACTAAAGGTGATTTATGACCGAAATGAGATTCTTCAGAAAAATAATAATTATCCTAACGATTTCTTTCGGCGCTATGTTTGTAACCTCCTGCACTTCGCAGGGGGTTACTTCTATAGAGCAGGAAAAACCGGATGCCTCTCCTCAGACGCTTGAGGTTGACATAACATTCGAAGGCGGCTCGGGAAAAGCCTATATCAAATCACCGGTAGAGATAACGAAAACAGGCGATGAGCTTGTGGCAAAATTCGTCTGGAGCAGTAAAAACTATGACTACATGATTGTTAATGGAGTCAAATATGAGAACGAAAATAACGGTGGGGAATCCACCTTCACCGTTCCTATAGATACCCTTGAAGAGCCCCTTACGGTTATCGGCGATACCGTTGCAATGAGTACTCCTCATGAAATCGAGTACGTCATAACCTGGAATAAAGACGGGGAGGATCCGGAGGAAAATGCCGATACCTCAAACATGGTAAAGGTTTCCGACGTGACGATCGAGGGCTTCATCCCCAAGGGAGAGCTAGAACTTGATTACGCTACCGGTTTTAAGGTTACAAGGTATGATGATTTTGACCTTGTGAAGATAGAAAACTCCGGTAACTATCTTTTGATAGATGAGGAAAAAACGCCGCCTCTCAATTTGCCGGATGAAGTGACGGTAATAAAGAAACCTGCAGATAGAACCTATCTTGTTTCCACCTCAGCCATGGATCTTATCGATAAGTGCGGGGCACTTTCCGACATTCTGCTTTCAGGAACCAGGGAGAGTGACTGGTACGTGGATGAAGCAAAGGAAGCCATGGCAAGGGGAGATTTAATATATGCAGGGAAATACAGAGCTCCCGATTATGAACTGATCCTTGAAAAGGGCTGTAACCTTGCCATCGAAAACACCATGATTTACCATGAGCCTGCAGTTAAGGCCAAACTTGAGGAACTGGGAATTCCGGTTCTTGTGGAAACATCAAGCTACGAAAGCCACCCTCTGGGACGACTTGAGTGGATCAAACTTTACGGTGTTTTATTTAATAAGGAAAAAGAGGCGGAGGACTACTTTAACAGGAAGATAAAAGAACTTGAGCCCATCCTTAATGAAAAACCTGACACAGGGGAGAAAGTGGCATTTTTCCATGTAACTGCCGCAGGCATGATAAATGTGAGAAAGCCCGGGGATTACATCACAAAGATGATAGAGATGGCCGGGGGCCATTACATTCTTGAGGACGATGGGGACTCGGGAAATGCTCTGTCTTCCATGAACATGCAGATGGAAGATTTCTATGAAAAAGCGGGGGATGCTGATATCATTATTTATAACAGCACCATCGGTGGAGAGATTGCTTCAATCGACGATCTTTTGGATAAGAATCCTTTATTTAAGGACTTTAAGGCGGTTAAGGAAGGAAGGGTTTACTGCACCGAGAGAAACTTTTTCCAGCAGACCACGGGGCTTGCGGATTTTATAATAGATTTGAACGAAGCATTTAATGAGAAAGAAGAAGATTTTACCTATATAAATAAGTTGGATTAAGAGATGAGCAGAAAGCGGAGAGTCATATTTTTTGCCTTAATAATTATAATCATAGGGATTCTGACCTGGCTTAACCTGGCGCTTGGAAGCGCAAAGGTTTCGGGGAGGGAGATTATAGAGATCTTTAGGGGTCTCGGAAGTGATGAGATGCATGAAAACATCATCATGAGCATTCGACTTCCAAGGACGATTTCCGCCATATTGCTTGGTGGGGCCCTGGCTCTTTCAGGTTACCTTCTTCAGACCTTTTTCGGGAATCCCATAGTTGGGCCCTTTGTTCTTGGCATTTCATCCGGGGCGAAGCTTCTCGTTGCTCTTGCCATGATTTTCTTCCTGTCAAAAGGGAAGGAAATGGGTCTGTTTTCCATGGTGGGTGCGGCCTTTATCGGAGCCATGGGGGCTATGGCTTTTGTGCTTTTAATTTCTTTGAAGGTTAAGCGCATGAGTGTTCTTGTGGTATGCGGAATAATGATTGGTTATATTTGCTCCGCAATTACCGACTTCGTGGTGACTTTTGCGGATGATTCAAATATTGTAAATCTTCACAACTGGTCCATGGGAAGCCTTTCCGGAATGAACATGGATGAAATAAAGATAATTGCAGTGACGGTGGCAGCTTGCCTTATTCTCACGGGATTTATTCTTAAGCCCATGGGAGCTTACAGGTTGGGTGAAGCCTACGCCAAAAGTGTGGGAGTGAACATTCCTCTTTTGAGGGTGGCTTTGATTGTTGCATCGAGCCTTCTTGCGGCCTGTGTTACCGCTTTCGCGGGGCCCATATCCTTTGTAGGAATCGCAGTCCCTCATCTTGTGCGAAGCGGCCTTAAGACTGACAATGCCGGGGTTATGATTCCCGGATGCTTCCTTGGAGGCGCGGCGGTGACCCTCCTTTGCGACGCAGTAGCAAGAAGCGTTTTTGCCCCTACGGAAGTGAGCATCAGCTCAGTGACTGCCCTTCTTCTGGTACCCGTTGTTATCTATATGATGATTAAGAGAAACGACCGAAAAGAGAGCCTTTAATATGGAAAAAATCAAGGGAATCGAAACCAGAAAACTGAATATCGGCTATTCTTTCGACCTTGTGGGAGATATTTCTTTAGAGGCAAAACCCGGAAAGATTCTCACAATCATAGGCCCTAACGGATGCGGAAAGTCCACCCTTCTTAAGACAATTATGGGTGAACTTAAGGAAAGGTCCGGGGTGATTTATCTTAACGGACAGGATAAGAGAGAGCTTAAGCCGACTTTGGTTGCCAAAAGCCTTGCAATGGTTATGACTTATAAGGTTAAACCTGAATTAATGACTTGCAGAGAGGTTGTGGAAGTGGGGCGATATCCCTACACCGGGCGCCTTGGAATTCTTTCAGATACAGACAAAGAACTTGTAAAGGAAGCCATGGAGTCCACCGATGTGGCAGACATTGCCGATGCTTATTTTACAAATATAAGCGACGGCCAGAGGCAGAGAGTACTGCTTGCAAGAGCAATCTGCCAGGAACCTGAGGTGCTTATTCTTGATGAGCCAACTTCCTTTCTCGATATAAAGCATAAGTTAGATATTCTTAATCAGATAAAAAGAATCGTGAAGGAGAAGAACATAGCTGTTGTTATGTCCCTTCATGAACTGGAAATTGCAAGGAGAATCTCCGACACCGTGGCTGCCATGGGTGAGGGGAAGATCCTTAGAGTCGGTACCCCCTCGGAGGTTTTTGAGGAAGCCTTTATACGGAAACTCTACGGAATTGAGGGAATGGATATCGATATATTGGGCGCTAAGGTTTGGGATGCGAAGGCTGAGGGTCTGTCCGGGGCTGTCACATCCTCATTCCGTCCAAGTGTAATCATGGTGCAGGGGACCATGTCCAATGCGGGAAAGAGCGTTATTGCGGCGGGGCTTTGCAGAATATTTGCAAATGACGGCTACAAGGTTGCACCATTTAAATCCCAGAACATGGCTCTTAATTCCTTTGTTACGGAAGAAGGTCTTGAGATGGGAAGGGCTCAGGTGATGCAGGCAGAGTGCGCGAGAATCAAGCCCCTTGCATGCATGAATCCAATTCTTCTTAAGCCCACAAGTGACATGGGGTCACAGGTTATCGTAAACGGCAAGGTCGTGGGTAACATGAGGGCCATGGAGTACTTTAGGAATAAGAAGAAATTCGTTCCCGATATTATGAAGGCCTTTGATGAACTTTCAAAGAAGGCGGATATTATCGTTATCGAGGGAGCGGGGTCTCCTGTGGAACTTAACCTTAAAAGCGATGACATAGTAAACATGGGACTCGCCGAAATGCTAAATGCTCCCGTTTTACTTGTGGGAGATATAGACAGAGGAGGAATTTTCCCGCAGCTTCTTGGAACTCTGGATCTTTTGGAACCGGAGGAGAGAAGCAGGGTTAAGGGACTTGTCGTAAATAAATTCAGGGGAGACTCAAGACTCTTTGAGGATGGGGTGAAAATCCTTGAGAAAAAAGGAAACACAAAGGTTGTGGGCGTGGTTCCCTATATGCAGGTAAAACTTGACGATGAAGATTCCCTGTCAGAAAGATTTTATGTAAACCGGGCGGCAGATTTTGACATAGCGGTTATTAAGCTTAAGCATATTTCCAATTTCACAGATTTTGATACCTTCGAGCAGCTTAAGGGAGTGTCTGTAAGGTATGTTGAAAGCCCCAAGGAACTGGGAGATCCGGACTTAATCATACTGCCCGGAACCAAAAACACCATATCGGATTTAAGAGCCATAAAAGAATCAGGCCTTGGAGAAGAGATTGTAAAAAGAGCCGGAGCCGGCCTTACGGTTATGGGAATCTGCGGAGGCTATCAGATGCTTGGACGAAGGGTTGATGACCCTTACGGTGTTGAGGAAGGCGGCAGCGAAGAGGGACTTAATCTGCTGCCTGTTGATACAGTTCTTGGCGGTGAGAAGATACGGTCTGATTTTACCGGAAAAATAAAAGCCGCAACGGGAGTTCTTTGCGGACTTTCGGGCCTTAGTGTTGAAGGTTATGAAATTCACATGGGTTCCACAGAAGCCTTTGAAGAAATCACTGAATTTACATCCGGGAAAACGGGCTTTTGCAAGGGCAATGTTTACGGCACATATCTTCATGGATTTTTCGATAAAAAAGAGATAATGACGGGGGTCACAGAGGCAGTTTCTAAAGAGAGAAACAAGAGTCTTTACACAGCCGAAGCCATGGATTATGCTGAATTTAAGGAGACTCAATATGAGCTTCTTGACAGGTCTTTAAGAGCAGCGTTGGACATGGATTATATTTACGAAATCATGGGGATTAAGAGATGACAATTAAGGAACTCACTTCCATTCAGATCAATAAGCCGGACATGCATGCCGCAGAGGCTGCAAAGAGCCGGTGGGATGCCATAGCCAAACCCATCGACGGCCTCGGAGATTTTGAGGATATGGTGTGCAAAATCGCTGCCGCCAAGGCTGACATGTGTCCCGATATCTCAAAGAAGGCGCTGGTTATTATGTGCGCCGATAACGGGGTGGTCTGTGAAGGGGTATCCCAGACGGACCAGAGCGTCACAAGGGATGTGGCAGCTCTCATGGGGCGAAAGGAAAGCTCTGTGGGAATTATGGCGAAGCACTATCCTTTGGAGATTTTTACCGTGGATGTGGGCATCAACTGCGAGGGCACCCCTAAGGGAGTCATCGATAAGAAGGTTCGAAGGGGCACCGGAGATATTCTGAAAGGACCCGCCATGTCTGTGGAGGAGTGCCTTAAGGCCATTGAAGCCGGCATCGAAACCGTAAAGCTTTGCAGGGACAAAAAGTTCGAAATCATTGCAACCGGAGAGATGGGAATCGGCAACACCACCACGGCGACAGCGCTTTTATGCGCTTTGACGGGGCTTGAACCCGCCGCAGTTACAGGCAGGGGAGCAGGCCTTTCGGATGAGGGCCTTAAACGCAAAATTGAAGTTATTGAGGAAACGTTAAAGTTTCACCTTGATGATAAAGACAAAAAGGGAATTAAGGGAGCTGCCAATGTTTTCGAGGCTCTCAGAAAGTTCGGAGGCCTTGATATTGCGGGCCTTGTGGGAGTTTACATCGGCGGAGCAATGCTTGGAATTCCCATTGTCATAGACGGTTTTATCAGCGCAGTGGCTGCCTTTACTGCGGAAGGAATTGTTAAGGGCTGCAAGGATTTCATGATTGCATCCCACAAAGGCAGAGAAAAAGGTGCGGAGGAAATACTGAACCGCCTGGGGCTTAAGAGCGTTATCGACGCTGATCTTGCCCTTGGTGAGGGTACCGGCGCCATTATGCTTTTCCCGCTTCTTGACATGGTTATGTCACTGTTTTCGGGCGGTGTTGCTTTTAACGAAACTACCATCAAACAGTATGAGAGGGTCAGAAAATGAATATTTTGGTAATCGGAAGAAAGAACTCAGGGAAATCCGCATTGGCCGAAGAACTGGCCATGAACACGGGGGATTCAACCAGGTATTACCTTGCCACCATGGAAGTTTTCGATAACGAGGGAAGCATGAGGGTGGAGAGACATCGTAAAGCCAGAGCAGGCAAGGGCTTTATTACCGTGGAGAAACCATATGATGTCTGGGACCTGGAAGGAGAGGTTATGGATATCGGCAGCGCCACGGTGCTTTTGGAGTGCGTTTCCAATCTTGTGGGAAATGAAATGCACGAGAACCCTGCGAGGATAAAGCTTTGCCAGGTGGGAAACCCGGATATTGATACCTTTGTGGAGAGCGTGTACGGGGATATAGTTGCCCTGGCCAAACAGGCCCACAACCTTGTGATGGTTACAAGTGAGTATGACAAGGATGCGGCAGGTTACGACGAATCCACCAGACTTTTCGTCAAACTTCTTGATGGAGTAAATGAGAAATTAATGGATTTTGCCGACAAGGTTTATGACCTTAGAGACGAAAACAACGAGGAAGGGTAGAAATTTGAGCATATTCAGGTGGTTTGCGGTTTCATTTTCCCTATACAGCAAAATTCCCATGCCACGGTTTATCTGGAAGGAAGACGACATGGCCCACAGCCTTTTGTTTTTCCCTTTTGTGGGTGTGGTCATCGGAGGTGTTATCTGGCTTATTAATGTGCCGGCCTTCATGATGGGTGTTCCTGTGGCTGTCAGAATTATGTTAACCATTCTGACACCCCTTCTAATAACCGGAGGCTTTCATCTTGACGGGTTCATGGATACTGAGGATGCCTTAAAGTCCTATGCGCCCACGGAGAAGAAGCTGGAGATTCTTAAGGATCCCCACATCGGGGCCTTTGCGGTTTTGGGGCTTGTGAGGATTCTGCTTATATTCGGGACTTCCGTAACCGCAATTTTACTTAGTGATAAATGTGACAACAAAACAATCCTTATCTTTGCTTCGATTTTTGCGGTGGGAAGGTGTTTAAGCGGCCTTACATCCCTCCTTCTAAAGAAGGCAAAGAAGGATGGGATGCTTTATGAGGAGACGAAGAAGGGGCAGAAGGGTGTTGTGATCTTTTTGGTTATAACCCTTATTGTGCTTGAGATTATAGTTCTTTTCTTGAATTTAATTAAAGGGCTGGCGGTGCTTCTTGCCTTCACCCTCTATACAATCTACTACCGCTATAAAGCCTACAAGGAATTCGGCGGGGTAACCGGCGACACCGCCGGGTACTTCCTGTGCACCGGGGAAATGCTGGCGGCGGTGGTGCTGGCAATGATGATTTGGATATGATGTGCAATCTGGGCCTGTCCCCAAACTGCACGTCCTGTCCCCAAACTGCACATCCGCCCCTCAATTATATAGGAGAGTATATGAAAACAGTATATTTGATTCGCCACGGGCAGACCCCGGGCAATGCAGAAAAGCGCTACAGCGGAGGCCGAACGGACGAAAGCCTTTGTGAGGAAGGAATAAAGGTTGCGAGGGAGGCAAAGAAAACCTACGACGAAATCTTTGCAACCTATAACGGAAATTTCAGAATCGTGGTAAGCCCATTAAAGAGGGCGGTTCAGACTGCAGGAATTCTCTTTGGGGAGAACCGCGACGATTTCAAAAAAATTGATAATTTAAAGGAAATGGACTTTGGCCTTTTCGAGGGGAAAACCTACGACGAGCTTAACGGAACCCCGGAATTTCAGGCCTGGGTGGACTCCGGCGGCAAGGACCAGGTGCCCGGGGCTGAGACCTTTGAAGGCTTTGCCGGAAGAATCTTTGCGGGCCTAAAGGAAGCAGTGGGCCCATCCCCTGAAGATGAAACCCTGGCCATCGTCTGTCACGGCGGCACCATAATGGCAGCCATGAGCGTGCTGACGGGCAAAGACAAGTACGATTTCATGGTGAATAATCTGTGCGGATACCGCATCGAACTGGAGAACAAAGATGGCGAATTACATCTACTTTCATACACTGGCATTGAGTATGGGGACGCTCCTCGACCTGATTATCGGAGATCCCCATGATTTTCCGCACCCAATTCGTGCCATCGGAAATTTGATAGCGTGGCTTGAGAAGCGCCTTCTCGGGGACGTTACAGTAAAGCCCGACAGAAATCCTTCTTTGGAAAAAACCAAGGGAACTCTCCTTTGGTGCCTTGTGGTTTCCATAACCCTCATCGTTACAGCGGCAGTAACCATAGGTGCTTACGCTATTCATCCTTACATCGGAATCTGGACGGAGGCAATTCTTACCTGCTACATCCTGGCGGCCAAAAGCTTATATAAGGAGAGCATGGCGGTGACAAAGGAACTTGATGAGGGTGATCTGGACAAGGCCAGATACGCTTTATCAATGATTGTGGGGCGTGATACTAAGCCATTAAATGCTGAGGAAGTTGCAAAGGCTGCAGTTGAAACCGTGGCGGAAAATACCTCTGACGGAGTGATTGCGCCATTTCTATACACAGCCATTGGAGGCCCGATTCTGGGCTTTTTATATAAGGCCGTAAACACCATGGATTCAATGATTGGATATAAGAACGAGAAGTACGAGAATTTCGGAAGATTCGCAGCCAAGGCCGATGATGTTTTCAATTTTCTCCCATCAAGGCTTAGCGCAATTTTCATGATAGCAGGAACTTTTATATTAAGCATTTTTGATAAGACCTATAGTCCTAAGAACGCGGCAGAAATCTGGAGACGCGACAGGCTTAACCACAAATCTCCGAATTCCGCTCAGACAGAAAGCGTCTGCGCCGGAGCTTTGGGACTTAAGCTTGGAGGAGACCATCTCTATAAGGGAGTCATGGTTCATAAGCCCACAATCGGAGATGAATTAAGACAGACGGAACCCGCAGACATAAGAAGAGCCAACAGGCTTATGTTTGCAACTGAAGGCGTGGCATTCGTTCTCGTCCTGACACTTTTACTTAACATTCTGTATTGACTGCACCACATATAAGGGGGAAATATGACACACGGCGGAGACATCTACAGAAACGAAGTTGATATTGATTTTTCGGTGAATCTGAATCCCATGGGAACCCCTCCTGAGGTGATAACTGCCATGGAAAAAGCCATTGAAAAAAGAGATTTATACCCGGATCTTAACCAGGAGGCCCTCAAAAAATCCATGGAGGAAACCTTTGGAGCAGACCCGGACACCGTAGTTTTTGGCTCAGGGGCATCGGAACTTCTTATGGCAATCGTAAGGGCAATAAACCCGAAGACTGCCCTTATTTTCGAGCCCTCCTTCACCGGATACACCCACGCTTTGGAGGCTGTGGGCTGCAACATCAAAAGGGTGATTCTAAAGGAGGCCGAGGGCTTCATGTTATCGAAGGAGCACCTCGCACCCATGGATTCAAGGCCCGACATCGTTTTTGTCTGTAACCCCGTAAACCCCACGGGATTTAATGTGGACCCCGATGTGCTTGAGGCCATTTTGGAGAAAGCAAAGGAAAAGGGCACAAAGGTGGTTCTTGATGAAAGCTTCTACCTTCTCTCCCAAAGGGCCGAGGTTGTGCCCGAGGACGAGGACATTGATTATCTGGTAAAATACGACAACCTCTACATCCTTCGCTCCTTCACCAAGATTCTGGCAATCCCGGGAATCAGAGCGGGATACTTAATGTCCAATCCAAGAAACATTGAGGCTGTGAAAAAGCAGCTTCCGGAGTGGAATATTTCCGTAGTCTCGGAGGAGGCAATAAAGGCGGGGATTAAGGTTTTAAAAGAAGAAAATTACGTTAAAGAAAGCGTTGAACTTATAAAGGAGGAGAGAGATTTCCTCCAGAGGGGCCTGATGAATCTGGGGTTTATCATCTTTAAGAGCAATACCTGCTTTATCATGTTTAAGGGGCCCGAAGGCCTTTATGACGCCCTTCTTAAGAGGGGAATTCTTATAAGGGACTGCAGCGATTATCCCGGACTTTTCAAGGGCTTTTATCGCATCGCCGTCAAAAAACACGAGGATAATGTTCGTCTTATTGAGACTTTGAAAGAGATTATTTATGAACTTTGAAACAGTTAAACCTGAAGAGATAGAAAAAAGAAGCTTTGAGATAATAACCGAAGAACTTAAGGAAGCGGGGATTGAGCTCCCTGAGGAAACGGCTTTTGTGACCAAGCGATGCATTCATACTTCGGCGGATTTTGACTATGCCACAACCCTTACTTTTTCACCCGGGGCGGTGGACATAATGAGGAATCTGATTAAGGGCGGGGCTCATATAGTCACGGATACCAACATGGCTCTTTCCGGAATAAACAAGAAGAAGCTTTCGGCCTTCGGAGGCGAAGTTCACTGCTTTATGGCTGATGAGGACGTGGCCGCCGAGGCTAAGGAGAGGGGCTTAACAAGGGCAACCGTTTCCATGGAGAGAGCTTCTAAGCTAGAGGGGGATGTGATTTTTGCCATAGGAAATGCACCTACGGCACTCATTAAGCTTCATGAGATGATGGAGGAGGGAAGTTTTTGCCCCAAATTTGTCATCGGAGTTCCTGTTGGATTTGTGAACGTAGTCTGGGCAAAGGAACTTTTTATTAATTCCGATGTGCCCTACATTATAAACCGCGGCAGAAAGGGAGGCAGCAACATCGCAGCCGCCATCTGCAACGCCATCCTTTATTCAATATGAGAAACGGATTTACAACAGGCAGCTGTGCTGCCGCAGCGGCCAAGGCGGCGACCTTCATGCTCCTTGGCGGTAACAAAAAACAAAAGATAGAGATTGATACCCCCGCAGGAATCAGGTACACCCCTGATATCGAGGAAATCACCATGGGGGAGAATTACGTAAGCTGCGCTGTCAGGAAGGACTCCGGCGACGACCCTGACGTAACCAACGGAATACTTGTCTACGCCAATGTGACAAATGGGGACTGTTCGGGGCTGTCACATTCGGATGTCGTAATAGATGGCGGAGAGGGTGTGGGGAGAGTCACGAGGCCGGGGCTCGACCAGCCGGTGGGCAATGCGGCAATCAACTCGGTTCCAAGGCAGATGATTGAAAAAGAAGTCAGGGAAGTGATGGACTTATTCGACTTTCACGGCTCCTTAAACGTGATCATCTCAGTCCCGGGCGGCGTTGAACTTGCGGCAAAGACCTTTAATCCAAGGCTTGGAATCGAAGGCGGCATCTCAATCATCGGAACCACCGGAATCGTGGAGCCAATGAGCATGAAAGCCCTGATTGACACCATTAGGGTCGAGCTCAGACAGGTTAAGGAAATGGGGGCAAGTATCGCCGTTGTTTCCCCCGGCAACTATGGCCTCGATTTCATGAAGGAAAAGTATAACTACGATCTTAATAAGGCCGTGAAGTGCTCCAACTTCATCGGCGACACCATAGACATTGCGGCGGAACTTGGCTTTACAAAACTGCTTCTTTGCGGCCATATCGGAAAGCTCATCAAAGTATCCGGAGGCATTATGAACACCCACTCAAAGGAGGGTGACTGCAGGATGGAGCTGATGGCGGCGGCTGCGATAAAGTGCGGCGCCACCCCTGAGACTCTTAAAGGAATCCTTGACTCCCTCTCCACCGAGGAAGCCTACGAGTTTTACCTTAAAGAAGGCATTGAAAAAAACTGCATGATCTCCATTATGGAACGCATTGATTATTACCTGGAAAAGAGAGCAGCAGGAAGGCTTGAGACTGCCTGCATGGTTTACTCCAACCGATTCGGTCTTTTAGGCGTGACAAAGAAGGCCGAAGCCTTTTTAAATGAGGCAAAGGAAGAAAAATATGATTAATTTCGTGGGAGCCGGCCCTGGGGCTGTGGACCTTATAACCATAAGGGGCAAGGAACTTCTTGAAAAAGCAGATGTGATAATATACGCCGGGAGCCTGGTTAATCCCGACCTTTTAAAATATGCGCGTAAGGACGCCATAATTTATGACAGCGCTGTCATGACATTGGAGGAAGTAACCAAAGTTATGATTGAGGCAGATGAAAGAGGGAAGGAAGTAGTAAGGCTTCACACCGGAGAGCCAAGCATTTACGGTGCTGTGAGGGAGCAGATGGACATCCTTGAAAAAAGAGGAATTACATTTGCTTCCACCCCGGGAGTTTCAGCATGCTTTGGAGCTGCGGCAAGCCTAAACCTTGAGTACACTCTTCCCGGAATTTCACAGACATTGATAATCACAAGACTTGAGGGAAAAACAGCTGTACCTCCTATGGAGAAGATGAAGCTTTTGGCTTCACATAATGCTTCCATGGCAATATATCTAAGCGCCGGAATGCTTGATAAGCTTTCAAAGGAGCTGATTGAGGGAGGTTATTCTCCGGAAACCCCTGTAGCTCTTGTTTACAAGGCAACCTGGCCGGAGGAAGAAAAATATATCTGCACACTTAAGACACTGGCTGAAACAGGGAAAGCCAAAGGAATCACCAAAACAGCCATAGTTCTTGTGGGAGATGCGGTTAATCCCGGAGAAAAGTTCGAGAGGTCCAAACTCTACGACCCGACATTTGAAACGGGATTCAGAACTCCAAAAGAGGATGTTTAATGAAGAAAGCAGCGGTTTTTTTTACTGATAAAGGAAAAGAAATCCTTTCAAAATTAAATGAAAAATTAAGGGAGCCCATAGAGGCCAAGGATCCCGAAACACCCCTTGGAGTGTGGACCGAGAAGAATTTTGGGGAGGGAAACGCCCTGATTTTCATAGGGGCAGCGGGAATAGCTGTAAGAAGCATAGCTCCTTTTGTAAAAGATAAATTAAGTGACAGCCCTGTCATAATAATAGATGATTCGGGTTCTTTTGTAATTCCTCTTCTTTCAGGTCATGTGGGAGGCGCCAATAAGTTAGCCGCCACTTTGGCAGAATGTCTTGGGGCAGTTCCCGTAATCACAACTTCAACAGACGTAAACGACAGTTTTTCCGTGGATTCTTTTGCAGTGGAGAACAGGCTTGGTATCTCTAACAGGGATGGCATAAGGAAGGTCTCCGCCAAAGCAATAGAAGGAAAGCCCATAACCTTATCAATAAAGGACTACCCGCCCCGTGAGGCAGTTGATGTGATTGTGGCAGACGATACGGATGCAGAGTATTCGCTTCTTCTTAAGCCAAAGGACTATACAGTGGGCCTTGGAATGAAGAAGGATAAGGATAGGGCGGAACTTGAGGCGTTTTTCCTTGAAACTCTTAAGGGCGAAGGCCTTAATCCGGAGGATATTTATGCACTTTGTACCATAGACATAAAGGAAAATGAGCCTGCACTTAAGGCTCTTCGGGATAAGTACAGAATTCCTGTAATTTCTTTTGACAAAGAGCTTCTCCTTAAAGCGAACGGGGAGTTCAGCTCCTCTGACTTTGTGAAAGAAACCGTGGGAGTTGACAATGTCTGCGAGCGTTCTGCCGTTCTTGGGGCAGGTGCGGGAGCAAAGCTTATCTTAAAAAAGACTGCAAAAGACGGCATGACAATAGCTATAGCCAAAAGATCCGGGAGATAGAATGAGCAAAATCTACGTAGTTGGAATCGGCCCCGGGGATCCTGAAATGATGACCCTTCAGGCCAGGGAAGCTTTGGAAAAAAGCGACATAATAGTTGGTTACAAGGCTTACATCGATCTTGTGAAAGATGAGTTTGCCGAAAAAGAATTCTTCGAAAACGGCATGCGGGGAGAGATAGAACGCTGTGAAAAATGCGTAGAGTTCTCCAAAGCCGGCAAAACTGTGGCACTAATCTGCAGCGGAGATGCGGGAGTTTACGGAATGGCTTCCCCTCTTCTTGAGGTAGCTGAAAGGGAGAGCTTTCACGATGTGGAAGTAATTCCCGGAGTTACTGCAGCCCTAAGCGGAGCCGCAGTTCTTGGGGCGCCTTTGGGACATGATTTTTGCCTTATCAGTTTAAGCGACCTTTTGACTCCCTGGGAGCAGATTGAAAAAAGACTGATATGCGCGGCAGAAGGTGATTTTTGCATTGCCATTTACAATCCGGCAAGCCACAAGAGAGCGGACTATCTAAAGAGAGCCTGCGAAATTCTTCTTACTGTATTACCCGCCGATACGGCCTGTGGATACGTGAGAAACATCGGAAGGGAAGGCAGCGAAAAGGTGGTCTGCACCCTGGGAGAACTTGGAAGCCAGTCGGTTGATATGTTTGTTACGGTATTTATAGGAAACAGGTTTACCAGATTTGTGGGAGAAGGCCTTGTTACGCCAAGGGGATACAAACTATGAGTAAAATTCTGATTTTTTCAGGAACAACTGAGGGAAGAACCATCTCGGAAGCTTTGTCAGGAAACAATATCTCACATTACGTCTGCGTTGCAGGCGAATATGGCAAGGAGATGATGAGATCAGACGATTTTGCCAAAGTTCATGTGGGAAGAATGGATGAGGCGGAGATGTCGGAATTTCTGGGTAAGGAGGGCTTTGATAAGACCTCTTTAGTTGTTGACGCCACCCACCCCTATGCCACGGAGGTTACCGCAAACATTAAGACGGCGGCGGGAAAACTTGGGGCGACCTACCTTCGAATTGCCAGGAAGGCTGCAGATATGAAAGACGGGAACATAAAAGAGTACCGGGACATTGAAAGCTGCGGCAAAGCCCTTGATAAGCTTGAAGGCAACATTCTTTTGACCACGGGAAGTAAGGAGCTAAAGACATACTGCGAAAGCGTCTCAAAGGAGACTAAAAAGAGAACTTATGTCAGGGTTCTTCCGTCGACGGAGAGCCTTGAAATCTGCACCTCCTGCGGAATTGAATCAGACCATATAATTGCCATGCACGGTCCATTTTCCGTGGATTTAAACCGTGCATTGATGCAGCAATATAACATATCTCACCTTGTAACCAAGAACAGTGGAAGCGTCGGAGGCTTTGAAGCCAAGGCAGACGCGGCTTTAAACTTTGGTGCCATGGTGCACGTTCTGGCACGGCCATCAGAGGAGAAGGGCATAAGTGTGGAGGAGGCACTTGGCATTATTCTTGGGAAAGATTATAAGGGGGATGCGAGAGTCAACGTGACCCTAGTGGGTCTTGGAATGGGACATGAGAAAAATGAGACGGTGGAAGTCTCACATGCCATAAATGCCGCGGATGTGGTATTTGGCGCAAAGAGACTTGTGAAAAACATCAAAGTTTCGAAAAAGTATGAGATGTACAAGCCTTCGGATATTATTCCTGTTCTGGGAAAGGAAAGGCCCGAAAACGCGGTCATTGTCTTCTCAGGAGATACGGGTTTTTACAGCGGAGCCAAGAATTTCGCTTCTGAGCTTGCCGCTTCAGATTTAAATGTGAATGTGACAGTCCTTCCCGGAATTTCATCCTTTGCGTATCTTTCCGCAAAGGTTAAGGAAAGCTATGAAGATGCGGTGCTTTTAAGCCTTCATGGCAAAAATACCCCTAAGGACATTAACGGACTTTGCTATAAATTAAGATATAACAGAAAGGTCTTTGCCCTTTTATCCGACGCATCGGATGTAAGGGAAACCGCAAGAATCCTAAAGAGGCGAAATCATGAAATCACCGTGATTGCCGGAATCAATCTTTCCTATGAAGAGGAAGAGATAAGGGTTATGGATCTGGAGGAGGCGGAAAACTTTGAGGCAAAGGGAGTTATAACCGCTCTCTTTATCAATGAAGAGTTTGAAAGAAGGCCCGTGCTTAACATGCTTTCCGATGATGCCTTCACAAGATCTGACGTGCCTATGACAAAGGAAAGCGTGCGCCACGAAAGCATAATTCGTCTGAACCTTAAGGAAGGCGACGTTCTTTATGATGTGGGTGGAGGCACGGGTTCTGTGGCTGTGGAGGCCGCAAACCTGGACCCCGGTATCAGCGTTTTCACAATAGAGAGAAACCACGACGCCTGCGATCTCATTGCGGCAAATATCAAAAGACACGGCACAGGCAATGTGACGGTTGTGGAGGGTGAAGCGACTGCAGCCCTTAAGAAAATGCCAAAGCCCGATGCGGTATTCATCGGCGGAAGCGGTGGGAATCTAAAGGAGATTATGAAGATTCTCACATCCAAAGGAAAGGGAATCCGCTACGTAATAAACGCTGTAAGCCTTGATACCATTACCGAGGCCAACAAACTTTTAGAGAAATACGAACCCTGGGACATCAGTATCACAGAGCTTTCGGTTAGCGAAAGCAGGAAGCTTGGCGCCCACAGACTTATGACGGCACAGAATCCCGTGTGGATTTTTGCCTTTACAATTTGATTTGCAGACAGATTTGGATTGAGATATGGGAAAGAACAGTTCTCTGAATGAAAGGAAACTTAAGAGCGCTCATATAAGCAGGGTAATGCTGGCAGCCCCCAAAAGCGGAAGCGGCAAGACCCTGATAACCTGCGCCCTTTTGGAGACCATAAAGACCGGGGGATTGGCTCCCCGTTCCTTTAAGTGTGGCCCCGATTACATCGATCCCATGTTTCATAAGAAGGTTTTGGGAATCGATAACAAGAATCTTGACGCCTATTTTGCAGGTGCTGAGGGAGTCAAAAGAATTCTTGGGGAAAGTGGAGAAGGATACGCTGTTTTAGAAGGGGTAATGGGACTTTATGACGGCCTTAATGTGGCGACTTTGGAGGGCTCATCCTACGAGATAGCATCCCTGACAAAGACCCCTATTATTCTTATTGTTGATGCTTCAAGCGTTGGTAAAACCGTAATTTCCTCCATTAAAGGAATTCTTTTGGACGATAAGGAAGGCCTTATCAAGGGAATTATTCTTAATAAAATCAGCGAAAATTTCTACAAGAGCCTTGCCCCGATTCTTAAGTCTGAGTTAAAGGATTCAGGCTTTGGGGCGAAAGTTCTTGGATTTATGCCAAAGGTGAAGGAGATAAACTTAGAGAGCCGACACCTTGGCCTTATAATGCCTGAAGAGCTTGATAATATTCAGGATATGATTAAGAAAGCCTCAGATGTACTTTGTGAAAAGGTGGATATGGATGCCCTTCTTGAATTGATGAAAGAAGCGGAACCTTTGACATATGAAGAAGCGGAAGTTAAGGGCTCAGACGCAAACTCAGAGGGCCTTACTCTGGCTGTTGCCTATGATGAGGCATTTTGTTTCTACTACAAGGAAAACCTTGAAATGTTTGAAAGAAGAGGGGTGAAGATTAAGTATTTTTCACCCATTCATGATAAAGAACTGCCCTCCGACGCTGACGGAATCCTTCTCGGAGGCGGCTATCCGGAGCTTCACCTGGAAGAACTTTCCGGAAACGAAACCATGCGTTCTTCCATGCGTACAGCAATTGAATCCGGCCTTCCAAGCCTTGCCGAATGCGGCGGCTTCATCTATCTCCACCGGGCATGTGACAGTAGGGCCGGCGACGGATGTGACAAATGGGGACTGTCCCCAACTGTCACATTCCCCATGGCGGGGGTCGTGGACGGGGTCTGCAAGGATGCAGGCAAACTGGTTCGCTTCGGATATATGGAACTTGAGTCCTGCAGGGAAAATACCGGTTTCTACAACGCGGCAGCAGGCTTAAGGGGCCACGAGTTTCACTACTTTGACAGTACAGATAATGGCAGCGCCTTTGTGGCAAAGAAACCGAATAAAGATGTTAAATGGGATTGCATGATAGCAAGAAATAACGGATTCTGGGGCTTTCCACATTTTTACTATGGTTCCAAGCCCGAATTTGTAGACGCTTTTATAGATAAGATGAGGGAGGTAAAGAATGGAAAACTCAAGTAAGTTTTTTGCAAATAAAGAATGCCAATACTACCCCTGCCACCAAATGGACGGGGACTTGAACTGCCTCTTTTGCTACTGCCCCCTCTACCACCTTGAATCTTGCCCCGGCAACCCCACCTTCAAGGACAAGAACGGCAAGCGCATCAAGGTCTGCTCAGGCTGCACCTTCCCCCACCACCCCGAAAACTACGACCGCATAATGGCCCTCTTGCGCAAATAGGTGCAGAATGGGGACAGGCCCAAATTGCACCATCTATATGCAAATAGAATCGGTGGGTTGATGTTTTACTAAGGTAGACTTTATCGAGCCGTCGGTACTTAGGTGCTGTTTTGTAGCACCTTATGTACCGCTACGTGCGAGATCTAAGTGCAAACGTGTCTACCGTGTAAAATATCAACCCACCGATGAAACTTTGTGCGACAATGTGCAATTTGGGCCTGTCCCCAACCTGCACCGTGCAATTTGGGCCTGTCCCCATTCTGCACCTTAGTCGAGGTTGTACTTGACGCGGTCCTGGGGAGTGAGTGCGGCCCCGGGGAATTCGTAGATGGCGTCGTCAAGAAGCGCCATGTAGTCCTTGTAGGGTGCCTTGTAGATGGTGTAGCCGCGCTTCATAAGGAAGTAGCCGCCGCCGTTCTCCAAAGGAGCGTAGATTGAGGCATTCTCAGGCGTTGCAAGAAGTCCGAAGGTTGCAGGCCTTTGGGGATCAGCCATCGTTTCGCCCAGAAGGTAGATACAGTAGCCGTCGCAGAGGGCCAGATGACCGCTGGCGTCAGCCACATAGTGGCTTATGCTTGAACTTGCGTCAAAAGAGTTTACTAGGTTCCTGTTTCGGAGATCATAGATTTTTACCTTAAGGTCATCACCCTGATAAATCAGGAAACGATCGTCATCCGTGAAGAATATGCCGCACTTCAGTTTCGAATAGAAGGGCAGCTCGTCTTCGATGCGGCCGGCAGCCGTATTAACCACTCTGAGAACTCCGTCCTTGCAGGCCATAGCAATCTTTGTGCCGTCGTGAGACAGCCTTAAATACTGCAGGTGGCTCAAATCTGAAAGGGCCCTAAGGTTCTCGTTATCGTACTCTTCCATGGACATATCGGAAACCCTGACGTTTATAAGGCTTTTCCCGGGAAGAGTGATGTATATGAAATCGCCGTTGGGCGAGATTTCCGTATTTCCGATGATGCCGTCGAATTCAGCCTGGCCGATAAATTCCCTTTTTTCAAGGTCGAGTACCGCCACATTCCTTGAACGTTTAAGGACGTTGTATCGTCCGTCATCGCTGCTTAGAATGTCAAAGTAAGACTCATCCCCCTCAAGTCCCATATCGCTGTAGAGGATTTCCTCGGAGGTCCATTTTTCGGTGTCTATAATCCAAAGTCTGTCTTTCTCCCAGATGACATAGTTGTTTCCGAAGAAGGATTCCCCGGAAGCGTAGGAATCAAAGGCCTCGTGGGTGTAGAGAAGCTTGCCCTCAAGGTCACGGAAACGGTAGGTGCCGGAATCGTCGGTGACGAACCAGTCGCCCTTTCTTGAGGCACTTCTAATGTATTCGCCCCTTGCATCGTCGGTAATCACGCTTACATTAGGGCTTTCGTGGTATTTCATAAGGTAAACGTCGGATGATGAAGCGGCCCTTATCATAACCATGTGGTTGGCAATGATAAGATCCCTGATTGGAAGGTTGGTGGATATGGCATTGTCAGAGATAATACTTCCGTCGGTAAAATCGATTGTATCTAAATTTCCGTTTACATATCCAACGAAACCGTATTGATTGTCACTTCTTAAGTTAAGGGATACGGCATCCGAAGGGAGATTCAAGGAGGAGATAACGTCTCCTGTTAATTCATCGTAGCAAAAGGCATTGCTTTCTATGGTCAAAACAATCTGTCTTGTATCAACCCCTGCCTCGTCGGTATACTGTCTTGCCTTCATATTGGAATCGAAGGTGGTAAGCCTTTTGATGAGATTTGGAACTTCCTTGCTCCAGACCACTTTGCCTAAAGTGGGATCAATAAGGTCAAGATAGAAGCTCTTCACTCCCTCTGTTATGAAATCGTCGTTACAGCTAAGAACCGCAATGTTTCCTGCGGGAGTATAGCAGTATTCCAAAACCGAATCCATGGAAAGGGCTACTCTTTGTCCCTTTTTCTCTGTGATGGAAAAAAATCCCATGGAGGTTATATCTTTCTTTTCATCGTGGGTGGTGCACAAGAAGTACTTTCCGTCAGGAGAGGTTCTGGGTTTTGAGTAAAAAACCTGATCCTCCGGTAGAGTAAGGGTAAAGGATATTTCCCCGGTTGCAAGATCGATGGCGTCCACAGTATCGTTTGCCACGCAAAATCCAAGGCCCATGTCCGAATCTGTCCAGCCGCTCTTTATATAGTTCGTGGTGGGGGTGGAGTAAATAAGCTTTCCGTCATATCCGTATTTCTGGAAGACTCTGTCGCACACCAAATAAACTCCGGTGCCGTCGGAGTTGGCATATTGCACTTCCTCGAGATAGTTGTCGTCGCCCACCGTGGGGGGAATCAGAACCTTTTGCTGCCAGTTCTTTGTGTCCCATACATAGACATTGCTGCCGAAGTCCTTGGTGGTTAGAAAGGCGCCGTCACTGCTTATTTCCATGTCTTCAAGAGATAGTCTGTGGCCCAGGGTCCGGTCAAAGGCCATGGCGTAGCCAATGTCGTAGGTATGCATGATTTCACTTAAAGCATACTCTGCCTCGGGAACGAAGGGCCTTTCTTTGGTGATGCCATCCGGATAAAAGTTCGGATCCGGCAACGCCTCCTTTGCCACAAGATAGGCATCCTGTCTTTTTCCTTCTGATAAAAGCTGCAGGGCCTCCTTAGCCAAAAATCTTGACTGATTCTTCTGTTTCTCATAGTATTCGGCAGTTACCTCATCGGCAAGCTTGGTCTTCTCATCAGCCAAAGCTGCCTTTTCGTTGGCAAGCTTTTCCATTCGCTCCGCAACTTTTGCATTGTAGATACCAAAAGCTGCACCTGCGATTGCAACAACCAAAGCACCTGCGGAAACAAGAGAGATGGTCCTTTTTATAATTCTTTCTCTGTGGCGCTGCTTCAAATCATCATAAGAGCAGCCGAGAATGGGAGCGATGAGCCTTAAGATTTCGGTCTTAAACTTGGTGTTTCTCTCCTTTTTGGTTTCGCCTCTTATGTCTGCGGCCAAAGGCTCCACGTTATTACCGTTTCCGTCTGTAAGAAGTGCGGGAGGGAAGCTTTCGTCCGGTTCACCTTCTATTAGAACCGCCAGCACGTTGTCTCTTCCGTGCATCTTAATAAAGGCGTCTATCTCCTTCCCGACCCACTCGGATTCAGGGGTTCTGGGGGAGCAGATGACAATCAGCTTCTCAGATGAAGAAAGGGCTTCCGAGATGTTGTCGCTTAGGTTGCTTCCGATGGGAAGCTCCTCCTGATCTCTGAAAACCCTGGTAATTTTTTTCTTTTCAATTTTGGCCTTCACCGATTTCGGAACCTTGTAGGTTTCAAGGGCGGTGTGCACCTTCTTGGCAATCTCCATATCAAGAGGGGAATGCCTGTAGCTTATAAACGCATCGTACCTCATTTATACTCCTCATATGTCTTTCCGAATATATCTTTGGCGATTATATACACGTCCTTGTTGTCGTCAGCTCGGACTGCAAGATAGTCGCCGGGAACTCCAAGGTAATACTTGTCCGGATCCCACTTGGTGAAGACCTTGACTCTGTGGTCCAAAACCCTTGCATAGATTCCGCCGTCCTTTGCGGAGGCAATACAGCTTGAGGCAAAGGGCAGAAGCTCTATACGTTCCCCTGTCTTCACATCAACAGCTGCGGGAGGATATTCTCCGGGAAAAACGTAGGGCGCATCGGAAACTTTGTAGGACGCGTCAAATTTGGCCTTATTAATAGGATAAATCTCGCCGTCCACTCCAATGATAATGTAAACGTCATCCTGGACGGAAATATCAACATCTCCCTCCAAGGTTCTGACGGTAATATTTCTTCCGGGAAGGGCAAAGGAAGTGGCCTTTACATAGCCCACGGGAATTTCCTTCTTAACATAGTGAGCCATGGAAGAAATGTCTTCCTCGTGCTCGCCTGCATATATAATCTCTGATTCCGCAAAATATCTGTTTATCTTATAGGTAATAAACTCCGCAAGCTTATGTCTCTTATATCTGATGCCCGCCTGCTCCAAAAGCTCCTTATTAAGGAAGCCGCCGGCCTTGAATATGTGCCCGCCGCCTCCGCCTAAGCCCTCGGCAATATAGCCCGCCAGCTCACCGGCCTTAACCTCTCTGACGCAGCTTCTTACGGAGAACTTGACGCCAAAGGGAAGAATGCTGTAAACCACGCAGGTATCTATGGTGTTGACCTCAAGAAGCATGTCGCTGATGACACCTAAGATATTGGGGTCGCAGGGAGCGGCTTCAATGAGGCCGTAGCTGTGTTCGTCGTTATATTTGGCATTGTTTAAGGCGTCGCCTGCTATGCCAAGCTCCTCTCTGGAGAGATTGGAATTTTTGAATAATATAATATCAGCGCTGTTAAAAGCAGCAAAATCTCGTAAGTCCTTATCGGCCGGGTGGAATATTTCGGAGAAATTACCTGTGTCGGTCATAAGGCCGTAGTAGAGAGCAGTGGCCACGTTCTCATCGTCGTTGATGTCCACCCCTTCCTTTGCAAGAAGCTCATAGATGATGGTGGAGCAGGAGCCGTAGTTGCTTCTGACATCGCTTAATTCCGGAACGGAACCGAAAACTCTGTGATGATCGATGACTGCAATTTTTTGTGCCTCAAATTTTGTTACATTGCTTTCGCCGTAACAGCAGTCAACGGTTACAAGAAGGTCCGGAATTTCATCAAGCTTTTTCACAAACTCAACGTCAATGCCAAGAACCTCCTTCATGAGGGCCAGGTTTGCCTTCTTGATTGCAAATTTCCCGCCGTAAATGAAGCGAGCGGAGATACCGCGTTTTTGCAAATACCATTTAAGGGCAAAGCCGCTGGCGAGGGCGTCCGCATCAGGGTTGTCGTGGCACTGGATAACTATATTCTTATATTTTGTAAGTTCAGATAAAGATAAAGCCATAATCCAAATCAATCCTTCTTATTACAATCGTCGCATACACCGATGATTATGGTCTTTGATGCGCAGACATTAAGACCGTAGGAATCCTGCAGCTTCTTCTCGAAATCTTCAACGAAGTCACTTTCCAGATGGAAAATTCTGCCGCACTCGGAACACTGGGCGTGCATATGAGAGTTGCAGTGCTTGTGCTCTTCAGAATACTGGAAATACCAGGCATCCTGGTTGGGCTCCTTGAATTTGGTCAAATCACCCTGCTCGCAAAGCCTGTCCAGGTTTCGGTATATGGTGGTTCTGTTAATTCCGTCGGCGTTTGCTGTGACATAGTCGTAGATTTCCCTGGCGGTGAAGCGCTTGTTGGAATTAGCTTTAAGGTATGAAATTATAATCTCTCTTGCTTTGGTCTTATAAGTAATTTTCATATATTTTCACCCAAATACTAATATAGCACAGTAGTAAAATAGGTACAAATAAATATTTGCAACAATTTTGCAAATCCTATTGACAAAGGAATTGGGGGCGCCTATAATATGCAATTGTGTTGCAAATGTTTGCAACAGATTTGCAAAAGTCATCATTATGTTGAATTAATACATTTATATAGAGGAGGAGATTTTACAATGAAAAGAATATTGGCGATTGCAGTAGCCGCAATCCTGGCATGTACAGGACTTATGGCATGCTCCGGCAGAAGTGATGCCGAGGCATCAAATGCAGGCTCGGAAGGAAACGGAAAGATAAAGGTTGTAGCAACAATTTTCCCCGCATACGACTGGGTAATGACAATCCTTGGAGACAAGGCGACGGATACAGATGTAACCCTGCTTCTTGACAACGGCGTGGACCTTCACAGCTATCAGCCCACAGCTGAAGATATTTCAAAGATTGCTGCCTGTGATGTTTTCATCTATGTAGGCGGTGAGTCCGATGAGTGGGTTGAGGATGTTTTGGCTCAGGCAACAAACAAGGATATGGTTGTTATCAACATGCTTGAAACCCTGGGTGATGCCGTTAAAGATGAGGAAATCGTTGAGGGAATGGAACATGAACATGAGCATGAACACGAAGATGGAGAAGATGAAGACGCTGACCATGATCATGATGGTGATGAAGAACACGAAGACCATGACCACGAAGACGGCGAAGAGCATGAAGACCACGACCACGAACATGAGGAAGAAAAAGACGAGCACGTCTGGCTCTCTCTCAGAAATGCAAAAGCTCTCTGCTCCGAGTTTGCTGTGGCATTAGAGCAGGTTTCTCCCGAGAACAAGGATGCATACGAGGCAAACCTTAAGGCATACGAAGATAAGCTTGATGAACTGGATGCAAAATATGCTGAAGCAGTTAAGAATGGCTCAAAGGACACTGTTCTTTTCGGAGACCGCTTCCCCTTCAGATATCTTGTTGACGACTATAATTTGAATTACTTTGCAGCCTTTGCAGGATGTTCTGCAGAGACCGAAGCAAGCTTTGAAACCGTTGTATTCCTTTCCGAGAAGGTGGACGAGCTTAAACTTCCCGCCATTCTTAAGATAGAAGGTGACAACGATAAGCTTGCCAACACCATAAAGGACAACACAACAGATAAGAATCAGGCAATTCTTACACTTGATTCCCTTCAGGCCACATCCACCAAGGATTACCAGGCCGGAAGAACCTACCTTTCAGTAATGGAAGAAAACCTTGAAGTACTGAAGGAAGCTTTAAAATAAACCATACCATAGATTAAAGGTGCAGGTTGGGGACAGCTTAGATTATCATCTGAAGTGCAACACCCACGTCACAGTTTTCTAAGCAATTAAATACGACATAATGTACTCTTGATGTAAAATGTAAGTTACCACACGTACTTTTACGAAAGGGGTCCATTATGCCGTACTCACATTTTACATTAGATGAAAGAATTATTCTACTTCAACTTTTAAAAAAGCACTATTCTTTGAGAACTATTAGTGCTTGCATTGGGCGTAATGTTTCGTCCGTGAGCCGTGAAATATCACGCAATTCCGTAAATGGAATATACAGTCCATTCAAGGCAGACAGGCTTGCTTCTGATCGCCGGAAGGCTACTATAAAGGCCATTTCACCCGGATCTAAGAAATGGATTTATGTTGTTGATAAACTTAACAACTTCTGGTCACCTGAACAGATAGCAGCTCGTTGGAATAGGGATTTTCCACTTGAAAAACCTTTAAGCTTTTCCACTATATACAGGTACATTTCTCGAAATCTCTTACCGGATATTTCAAGAGAAAAGCATCTGCGTAGACGCGGTAAGCTTCAGCGCCCAGATAAAGCTATGTATAACTCGGTTAAACCGGATCGATACATTCACGAATGGTCAGACGTCATTAAAAAACGTCAAAGAATCGGTGACTGGGAAGGTGATTCCGTCCTTGGCGGCGTTGGTAAAGGTCTTGCGCTGACTCTTGTTGATCGTAAAAGTCGATTCCTTATCAGCACAATAAGCCTTACAAAGAAGGCGTCAACCAGCGCCGATGCAATAGCCAATATATTAAAGGATCATCCGGTACATAGTATCACTTTTGACAATGGCGTGGAGTTTTCGGAATTCCATACCATAGAGCAAAAACTAAAAACAAAGGTTTACTTTGCCGAGCCTCACAAGCCTTGGCAGCGTGGAACCAATGAAAATACAAATGGTATCTTACGATTCTTCTTTGAAAGAGGCTTCGATTTTAGAGCAATAACCGAAGAAGAATTCCAAAGAGTAGTCGATTTAATTAACAATAGGCCAAGAAGGTGCTTGGGGTGGAAAACACCAGCTGAAGTTTATTCAGAAAGTGTTGCACTTGGTTGACAAACCAAGCAGTCCCCAACCTGCACCTTTTTTATATTGCATGCAATATAATCAGAAAAGACTTGATATTTGAGTGAATTGAGCATACAATAGACGATAAGCACTCTATTTTTTCTAAAATAATCTAAGCAATGAATCAGGAGGAACGTTTATGGGTATGGTTAAGGAATCGCTTGTTTACACCAATGAGAATTGTGTCGGCTGCAACAAATGTATTCGTGTCTGCAGTGCCATGGGCGCATGTATTTCCACGGAGCCTGATGAAACCGGCAAATCTCGAATCGAAGTTGACCCTGACAAGTGTATCGCCTGCGGCGCATGTTTCGATGCATGTGAGCACGGAGCAAGAGAGTTCAGGGATGACACCGAAAGGTTCTTCGCCGATCTTAAAAAGGGCGAGAAGATTTCCATACTTATTGCTCCTGCTTTCAAAGCCGATTACCCCACCGAGTACGAGAAGGCACTGGGCGGCCTTAAGAAACTCGGCGTAAATCGTATCATCAGCGTTTCATTCGGCGCAGATATAACAACCTGGGCCTACATCAAATATATTCAGACTCACAATTATCTGGGTGGTATCTCTCAGCCCTGTCCTGCAGTGGTTGGTTACATCGAAAGATATATTCCCGATCTTCTGCCGAAACTTTTCCCTGTACAAAGTCCCATGATGTGTGCGGCAATTTATGCCAAGAAGGAAATGAAGGTCCAGGAGAAGCTGGCGTTCATAAGCCCTTGCATTGCCAAGAAAATGGAGATTGACGACCCCAACAATAACGGCTACGTAAGCTACAACGTAACCTTCAAGCACCTCATGGAATACATGTCAAAGAACAATCTCTTCGGCGCACCCGTAAATGATGAAATTGAGTATGGCTTAGGTTCCATCTATCCCATGCCCGGCGGTTTGAAGGAGAACGTTTACTGGCTCCTTGGCAACGAGGTTTTCATTCGTCAGATTGAGGGCGAGAAGAAGATGTACCACTTCCTTGAAGCCAACAAAGACAGAATTAAACTTGGTAAAACCCCCTTCCTCTTCATTGACGCCTTAAACTGCGAACACGGCTGTATCAGCGGAACAGGAACGGATCCCAAGATTACGGATACCGACGATCCTCTTTATGCGGTTCATAAGATTCAGGAAAGTGTTAAGAAGGAGGATAAGAAGAGCGCCTGGTCCAGAAAGCTTACTCCCGAGAAACGTCTCGCCGCTTTAAATAAGCAGTTTGCTAATCTCAACCTTGATGATTACATAAGAAAATACACTGACAAGTCCAGAATGGCTGCCCATCAGATACCAAGCGAATCACAGCTTGACGGAATCTTTAAGGAAATGAACAAGCTTGATGAGGAATCAAGAAATATCAACTGCTCATGCTGTGGTTACGATACCTGTAAGGATATGGCCATTGCCATCTTCAACGGATTCAACCATAAAGACAACTGTGTTCACTACCTTAAAGACCTGGTTGAAGCAGAAAAAACCGAGGCTCAGGACCTGGTTGAGCACGAGAGAGAAGTCCTTGGAAGACAGAAGAGCGACATCATTGACACCGTTAATGACATTGAGAGAAACTTCGAAAGTCTTCGTGATTCCATTGAGGGAGTTTTGCAGGGCAATACCGAAAATGCAGAGGAAAGCTCAGCTGTATCAGGCGAGATGTCCAATGTTACAGACTTCTGTACAAGACTTAATGAATCCATCGATATTATTACAAAGCATCTGGATGAACTTAAGTCCAATAATGAAAAAGTCGTCGATATCGCAAACCAGACCAACCTGTTGGCTTTGAATGCTTCCATTGAGGCAGCCAGAGCCGGAGATGCAGGTAAGGGCTTCGCAGTTGTTGCCAGCGAAATTAATCACCTGGCTGCAGACTCCAAGGAGACAGCCGAAAACAGTGGCGAGGCAAATATAAATATCCAGAACGCCATGGAAGGAATTATAAAGGAGACAAAAGATTTACTGGAGATTGTAGAGAATGTAAACACAAGAATCCAGAATCTGGCGGCCTCCACCGAAGAGATTTCAGCCTCCACAAACCTGGTGGCAAGCACCGTGGAGGATGTAAGAGCAGAGCTGAAAGCTCTGGCACAAAAGACAAGTCAAGACGAGTAATTATAAAGGATAACGGGCAAGACAGTTGCCCGTTATCGTGCTATAATGGAGAAGCGGACGTTTTTACCGGCGTCTCAAGAGAAGAATAATTATTATAGGGAGGAAAGTATGTTTCAGGATGGAAAGATTTTTATAGGAAAATCCGGGGATGAGAAGGTTTATATCTACCCTAAGATGGCCAATCGTCACGGCCTTATTGCCGGTGCCACCGGTACAGGTAAGACTGTTTCATTAAAGGTTTTGGCCGAGTCATTTTCAGATTGTGGCGTGCCTGTGTTCTTTGCTGACGTGAAGGGCGATCTGGCAGGAATGTGTAATGCAGGAACACCCAACGAGAATGTACAAAAGAGAATCGATGCAATGGGACTTGCAGCGGAAGGATTCGACTATCGCGCATTCCCCACAGAGTATTGGGACGTTTACGGCGAATATGGTTTGCCCTTAAGAACAACGATTTCAGAGATGGGACCTTTGCTTCTTGGCAGAATCATGGATTTAAATGATACCCAGACTGACATACTTACAATAGTATTTAAGATTGCGGATGATGAGAACATGCTTCTCATCGACACCAAGGATTTGCGCTCCATGCTTCAGTATGTGGCTGAGAATGCCGCAGAGTACTCCATGAAGTACGGAAACATCAACAAGCAGTCCGTAGCCACCATCACAAGAAATATTGTGGCTTTGGAGTCTGAGGGTGCAGAGTTATTCTTCGGTGAGCCCGCACTTGATATAAAGGACTGGATTAAGACAGACATGAACGGCAAGGGAATGATTCAGATTCTCGACTGCCGCAAGCTCATTAACAATCCTACAATGTACGCAACATTCTTACTTTGGATGATGTCTGAATTGTTTGAGACTCTTCCCGAAGTAGGTGATCTTGAAAAACCCAGAATGATCTTCTTCTTTGATGAAGCCCATCTTCTTTTCGATGATGCTCCAAAGAACTTAAAGCAGAAGATAGAGCAGGTTGTTAAGCTCATCCGCTCAAAGGGCGTTGGTATCTACTTTGTTACCCAGAAGCCTTCAGATGTTCCCGACGGCATCTTAAGCCAGCTTGGAAACAAGATTCAGCACGCACTCCGTGCCTACACACCTGCTGAGCAGAAGGCGGCGAAGGCAGCGGCAGACGCATACAGAGCAAATCCTGATTTTGACACATATGATACATTGATGGAACTTGGAACAGGTGAGGCTTTGGTATCCGTTCTCGATGAGAAGGGTACCCCCACCATGGTTCAGAGAACCAAGATTCTTCCTCCTCAGAGCCAGATGGATGCTCTCGATGAGAATGTAAGACAGAGCAAGATTAAGGCCAGTGACCTTTATATCCACTACGCTGAGGCCATTGACAGAGACTCCGCTTACGAGTTCCTCTGCAGACATGCAAAGGATATCGAGGCAGAGAGAGAAAGACTTGCCAAGGAAGCTGAAGAGGAGAAGGCCCGCCTTAAGGAAGAGGCAGCAGCCGCAAAGGCAGCCGAGAAGGAAGCCATTGCAGCGGAGAAAGCCAAGGCAAGAGAAGAGGCAGCAGCTGCCAAAGCCAAGGAGCGCGAGGAAGCAGCTGATGCAAGAAGAAAGAAATCAGCCATCAAGGGTGTGGGAAGCACAGTTATCGGCACCGTGGGCCGTGAACTTGGCAACTCCTTGGGCAAGAAAGTGGGAGGCACCTTCGGCAAGAAACTTGGAGGCAACTTAGGCGCAGCTTTAGGCCGCGGCCTTCTTAGCACATTCCTTAAATAAGTACCAAAGATTCTTAAAAGCCGGGACGCCAAGGCGCCTCGGCTTTTCTTGAGGGAGAGTAAATTCAATGGCTAAAACAATAATGATTGTGGATGACGACATACATATCGGGAACATGTTGGAGGAGACCTTAAAGCTTGAAGGCTATGAGGTCTTAAGAGCATACTCCGGAACAGAAGCCTTGATGGTTCTTGAAAAGCAGAAACCGGACCTCCTTCTTCTTGATTTGATGCTTCCCGGAATGAACGGTGAGGAGCTTTTGCCGAAGGTAAAATCAATCCCCACCATAATTTTAAGTGCGAAATCCAATATAGATGGGAAAGTAAAACTCTTGATGGAGGGAGCCAGAGACTATGTGACAAAGCCCTTTGATGTTAATGAGCTTCTTGCAAGAATTGCGGTGCAGCTTCGAATGGCAGAGAATGCGGCCGCCGACAACGTTATCAAAGCCGGTAATCTTACCCTTGATACCGACATTTTAACCGTCACCTTGAATAATACCCCCATTATTCTTACAAGGACCGAGTGCGCCATTTTGGAGATCCTTATGCTTAATCCCAACCGTCCAATAGGAAGAAACACAATTCTTGACAGAATAAGCGATAGTACGCCGGATTGTACCGAAAGGTCCCTAAAGCAGCACATCAGCAACATCAGAAAGAAACTTCAGGCCGTGGACGGCGAAGATTATATAGAAGCAATTTACGGAATCGGATTCAAATTTAAATCTTGACACTTTCTTGACGATTCTTTGACCGCTTTCTTGACCTTGGGGTGAGATACTCATATCAGCTTAAGAAAACGAGGAGAGAGTTATGGAATACATTTTTACAACAAATAACTTAGAGAAAAAATATGGAAACTTTACAGCCCTTAACGGAATCAACATGAAGGTTCCCAAGGGCTCTATTTATGGCTTCGTCGGCAAAAACGGCGCCGGCAAAACCACACTGATAAGACACCTTTGCGGCCTTCAGCACCAGACTTCGGGAAGCTTCGAGCTTATGGGAGTGAAGGATGGTGACAAAGACATTTCAAAGGCAAGAAGACGCATCGGCGCCGTTGTTGAGTCCCCTGCAATCTACAAGGACATGACAGCGAAGGATAACTTAAAGCAACAGTACTTAACCCTGGGCCTTCCTTCTTTTGACGGAATCGACGAGATTTTAGAGCTTGTGGGTCTTTCCGATACAGGCAAAAAGAAGGCCGGAAAGTTCTCCCTTGGTATGAGACAGCGCCTTGGCATCGCCATCGCCCTTTGCGGAAATCCCGATCTTCTCATTCTCGATGAGCCCACCAACGGCCTTGACCCTCAGGGCATCATCGAAATCAGAGAACTTATCATCAAGTTAAACAGAGAAAAAGGAATTACATTTATTATTTCAAGCCACATCTTAGACGAGCTTTCAAGAATTGCCACATATTACGGCTTCATCGACAAGGGAAGAATCGTTAAGGAGATGAGCGCAGCGGAACTTGAAAAAGAGTGCCGCAAGTCCATAAGAATGAAAGTATCAGACACCAAGGTTTTGGCAGGTGTTATGGACAAGCTTGGAATCGAATACACAATCATCGACGACAACACAGCAGACATTTTCTCAGAGGTTGCTTTCTCAAAGATTGCAAAAGATTTCGAGGACGCAGGCTGCACAATCTACACCATGGACGAGCATGAGGAAAGCCTTGAAGCCTTCTATCTTTCTCTTCTTGGAGGAACAAAGAATGCTTAGAGTTTTATATTCTGACTTAAGAAGAGCAATGATTGACCGAAATGTAAAAACCGGCGTGATGATAAGTATTGCTTACCCCATCATTCTTTTCGTAGTATATTCGATCATTTACAGAATAGCCGATTTTGGCATGGCGGTAATGGGAGATGAGGTTATTTCCCTTTACGTGGGAGTATCACCCTTCGTTTTATCCGCAATCATCACCGGCTTCGTTTCACAGGAATACACAGACGGAATAATAAGAAACAAGATAGCGACCGGATCCACAAGGAAGGCTGTTTTTTCATCAATAACAGCCACATCCGCTGTGGTTGCGGCTGTGCTTTCCGCCATTTCAAGTGCGGTAATAATGCTGATAGTCTTTTTCTTTACACCGGGATTTCAGAATTATACCTCAAGGGAAATCGGAGATTATCTTCTGACAATGACTTTTGCGGAAATGAGCATCGCCATATTCTCCGCAATGCTTGTTATGGCCTTCGGAAACTATAAGATTGCCCTGGCCCTTCCTCTGGCAATTGCCTTTCTTATGAAGGTCCTTACATCAATAGTGGCAGACAAGCTTCGTCCCGACAACGGGCCCTGCCTTCTTACAGGCACAAGACTTCAGGTTTATTCATTCATTGATAAGTACATTCCTTATTCATACATAGACCGCCCCTCACCCTACGGATTTTTTACACTGGTTGCGGGAGTTTTGGGACTTACGGTATTTTCAATGATTGTGGGTCTTTTGATTTTCAATAAAAAAGATATAGTTTAGGAGCGATTATGATTAATTTATATAAAGCCAATGTGGCAAGACTGTTCAAAAACGCATTTTTTCAGATAGGCCTTATTATTGCCGTTGTTGTCACCTTTCTTTTCACAAGGGACAAGGTACCGGTATTTTTCCTTACAGGCCGAAGCGCCAATGACATAATGACATTCGTAAGCTGTGCAATGATTTTCTTCTTCGGAATTTTCGCCCCCCTTTATCTGGGAGCCGAGTACGCAGACGGAACCTTCAGAAACAAGTTAATCGTTGGTTACACCCAGCTTCAGGTTTACGTTGCTAACCTCCTTGCTTTAATCACAGGCGAGATCACCATGATTCTTGTGTGGTTTGTAACGGGAATTATTGCGGGGGCAGAGGTTAATTCAGCTCTTATCACAGCCCTTGTTGTGGAGATATTCGCTTTTGCTGCATGGCTTGCATTCCTTACATTTGTGGGCCTTAGATGCAAAAAAACAATGTCTTCAGTAATCTGGGCCATGGCAATTATGTTCTTAAGCTTTAACTGGATCACCCTCGGCAACGCCCTTATGATGAACGTAAAAGAGGGAGAGTTCTCCATAGGTCAGATTCTTTACAACATTCCCGCCATGGGACAGTGGGTTTCGGAAACGGTATTCTGTGATCCCCAGGTAAATCCGGGCCTTATAATAAAGATTCTTATTTCCCTTTGCATCATCGGTATCACCACAGCCATGGGTGTTTCTGGAATCAATAAAAGAGACGTTAACTAGTTGGGAGTATTTGGATAGATGGATATTATGAAAAAAAGAGTGCCGATAATCGGCGGACTGCTGGTGGTTTTCTTCGGAGTTTTAATCGCCGCAAAGGTTGGAATGTTTGATGGAGCATCTGTTTCCGTAAAGGAAATTAAAGAAGTGGCCACCACTGTTGAAGATATGGAAATCCCTGAGGGAGCAAAAGTTGTGGGTGTTGGTGAAGCAACCCATGGAAATGCCGAATTTCAGGAGTTAAAACTTACAATACTTAAGAAACTTGCAGATGAGGGAACCTGCAGGGCTATCCTTTTTGAAATGCCTTTGGCAGACGGAGAGATGCTTAATAAGTACGTTCACGGTGAGGGCGAGGTTCAAAGCGCCGAGGATGCTGTGGGACTTTTAATGTATCCCCTTTACGACACAAAGCAGATGGCTGCCTTGCTTGACTGGATGAAGGCTGAAAATGAGGGAAAGGATTTCGATGACACCTACTGCATCTTCGGAATCGATCCCCAGGGGGCTGATGAGCCTGACCCGGATGCACCTTCTTTTGAAGAAGATCCCGATGCATACAGCGATTACCGTGACGACAAGATGCTTGAGAACCTTAAGAATATATTGGCCGGGGAAAAGGAAAGAGGTTATAATCGGGTTATGGTAACAGCCCACAACGGACACCTTTGCAAGGGCAATTCCGATGGCTTCGGCTCCATAACCTTTGGTCAGAAGTTATACGATGAGTTTGGTGAAGGCTATTTTGTCATCGGAAGCGATTTTTACAATGCCAATGTAAACATTAATACCGCCGGTAAGTATGGGGATGAGTACGAGAGAAAGAACCATGAGTTCTGCTCTTCAGATCCTCTGGCACTGGAGGCCAAAAACTTTGAAGGCGGCGTGTATGCCCTTGATTTTGCAAAAGTAACCGATGAAAACAGCAAGCTTTACAAAGCCATTCACGAAGAAACCTTCATGGGACTTGTGGGCGAGGGTTTTAACGAAAACTGGTACACCTACAAATCCTACAGAGCCAAGGTGGTACCTGCGGAAAAGTACGACGCGGTGGTTTACTACTACCGGGCAAATCCCATTGAGCCCATTCACTACTAATTTAATTTGGGGGTAGCATGAAATACCTTTTGGGAATCAGCATAATAGTTATTATTTTGCTTGTTATAAAAATAATCGCAATGAAAAAGTCTGTCCGGGATCTTGGGGCAGACTTTGTGGCGCGTGGAAAACTTGATACCAACTCCCTTATCGGAATCGACAGCAGAGATAAGGATTTGAGGGAGCTTACTGATGACATCAATAAGACTCTGACTGAACTTCGGGAGGCTTTTCATAAATACAATCTTGGGGACAATGAGTTAAAGACCGCCATCACTAACGTGGCTCACGATATAAGGACGCCCCTTACGGCTATCATGGGCTATCTGGAGCTTATGAAGAAGCAGGAGATGACGCCTGAGACTGAGAAGTATCTGGCCATAATTGAGGAGCGCTGTCAGCATATGAAGAAGCTGACGGAGGAATTATTCGAGTATTCTGTGGTTTCAACTTCCGAAACCAAGGAGGAACTTACGGAGGTTTCCTTAAACAGGGTTCTTGAGGATACCCTTATGAATTACTATGCTGCTCTGGTGGAAAAGGGCATTGAGCCTGAGATAGATATCTGTGATGAGAGGGTGGTAAGAAAGCTTTATCCTTCCTATGTGGAGAGGATTTTTTCCAACCTTATCAGTAATGCTTTAAAGTACAGCGATGGGGATTTGAGGGTCTCATTGAGTGCTGAGGGTACAGTGGTTTTTGCCAACAAAGCATCATCACTTTCGAATGTGGCGGTTGAGAAGCTCTTCGACAGATTCTTTACCGTGGAGACCGCCATGAACGAATCTACGGGCCTTGGACTTTCAATCGTAAAGACTTTTGCCCAGAGGATGAACTGCCCCATAAGCGCAAGATATGAGGCGGGAAGCCTTGTGATTGAAATAGATTTTTAGTGACTTTCGATTTTCGCATATTTATGTTATTCTAGGTCTTGAGTTGTTATACGATAACTTGGAGGTATAAATAAGTATGGAACAGAACTATATTGTTGCGACCGCTTCAACAGCCGATCGCACAAGAGAGTACCTTGAGGAGCACAAGATTCCCTTCATCAGCTACAACTATGTTTTGGGTGATGAGTCTTATGAGGATGACTGCCTTGATTCAACAAGGGATGAGGTTTATAAGAAGATGAGAAACGGTCAGATTCTTACAACTTCAGCCATCAACACTTACTCCTACAAGGAATTCTTTGAGGGCCTTATTAAACAGGGGAAGGATGTTATCTTCCTGGATATGACATGGAAGATTTCTGCATCTTACAAGTTCTGCGATGAAGCCATTGCGGAATTAAAGGAAGAATATCCGGACAGAAGAATTATTAACGTTGATACACGCTGTGTATCAGGCGGTCTGGGACTGCTGGTTGAGAAGGTTATAGAGCTCTACGAAGCAGGTGAATCCATGCAGACGGTCCTTGATTGGATTGAGGAAAATAAGCTTAAGATTGCTCACCGTTTCACTGTTGACGATCTTACCTGGCTTAAGAGAGGCGGTCGAGTTTCAAACGCTTCCGCACTAATCGGAACTCTTCTTTCCATCAAGCCGGTACTTTACGTGGACAACGAGGGAGCTCTTGTGGCTATAAGCAAAGCAAGAGGACGAAAGAAGGCTCTTGCGGAAATCATAGCGGGAGTTATCAGCGATATTAAGAATCCCGACGGAATGGTAATTAGAATTAACCACGCAGATTGTCTGGAGGATGCAGAGTTTGTGAAGGAACAGATTCTTGCAACCTATCCTTCAATTAAGGAAATCTCAATCAACAATCTGGGAGTTGTAATCGGAGCCCACACAGGCCCCGGACTTCTGGCAGTTTTCTATATGACAGACGAAAGAAAAAAAGATTAATTATAAATGGAGGTAGTATAAATGGCAGATTTTGTAAGCATTGATGCGGAAGACGATCAGTTCGCCTATCGTTATGACACACAGCTTCTTATTGACAGAAGAGATGAGGATTTGGATGAGGATGAAATCGCAGATTACATCACCGAGCACTTTGAGGGCAACAGCCTTATTGCAGCAGGTGACGAGGATCTCATAAAGATTCACTTCCACACCAATGAACCCTGGAAAATCCTTGAGTACTGCAATACTTTGGGAGAAATCTACGACATCGTAGTTGAGGACATGATCAGACAGTCCGCAGGCAAGCAGGGTTGATTAATATTTTTTTGAAATAAAATTTTACACATGGCTTCTCAAAACTGATTTGAGAAGCCTTTTTTTGTACTTTTTTATAAGTTTGTCAACTAAAAATAGAATAATAGGGTAAATTTACCAAAAAAATTACAAAATAAAGTGGTATAATATAAAAGCGAACAAATTTTGGCAAAATATTCAGGAGGAAACTACCATGCCAGAAAAGAAATCCAAAACTAAACCCAACACCAAAACAAAGGTAAAGGGCAATGGTAAATTAAGTCTTCGTGTAACACTTATTTTATTCGCCATGCTTCCCATGCTCTTTTCCACAATCTTTCTTGCTATAGCACTTATCAGCAAGACCAGTTCAGAAATGAACAAGAACACCAGTAATGCACTGGTAACAATTATTACGGAAACAGGTAATTCTTTTGACTACACTACTGAGAATGCCAAGAGAACATTACAGGGCTTTGCAACAGCCCCCATTGTAATCAAAGCGCTTCAGAATCCCGATGATGCTGCTGTAGTTGCAGAGGCCAACAAGTATACCAACGAGTTCTTCGCAAAGCTTGAAGGCTGGGAAGGACTTTATCTTGCCACATGGGAGACCAAGGTTCTCACACATGAGACTGATGCCGTAATCGGCAAGATTTTAAGAGAGGGTGACAGCCGTGCCGCTCTTCAGAATTCCATGCTTAGCGCTGACGGCGTTTACAACACCGGAATTCTTACCTCTCCTGCATCAGGAAACCTTGTACAGTCACTGTACTATCCCGTAGTTGTTAACGGCAAGCCCATCGGATTTGTAGGCGGAGCAACATATGTTAATGACGTGGCTGCAAGAATTTCAGATGTTTCATCCCTTGGATTAAGCACAGCTTATATCTACTTTGTTGACAGAAATGGTATCATGCTTTACCATCCCACTCCCGAGAAGATCGGTAATCCCGTTGAGAATGCGGCAGTTAAGGAACTGGTTGCAAGAATCGGAAACGGTGAGCATCCTGAACCTTCCTGCATCACCTATGTATTTAAGGGCGCAAACAAGTACGCTGCATACTATATAGGCGAGAATGAAAACTACATCGCAGTTCTCACAGCAGATGAGAAAGATGTTATGGCAGGCGTTAATGCCACAAAGACAAGTACCCTTGTATTCTGTATCATTGCAGTTGTAGTATTTGCTACACTTGCAGTTCTTGTTGAGAGAAAGATTTCCACTCCTCTTACCAAGGTTTCAGAAGCTATTACACAGCTTAGTACCGGTGATGTTACAGTGGACACCGATGCCAAGTCTTCAATCAATGAGACATTAAGTATAATCACTGCATTTAAGACCTTGAGAGGAGCTCTTAATTCTTCAATGGGTGCAGTTAAGAGTTCGGCAAATATGCTTAGTGAAGCAATCACAAGCGTAGATGAGAAGACCTCACATAACGTTGAATCCGTATCCCAGATCAACAACGCCATCAACGAAGTTGCAACAACATCACAGTCCGTTGCAGAGAATGCACAGACCATGGCTGAGCAGGCAGTTGAACTCGGAAACGATATTGAAACTCTTAACACCAACGTTCGTAACCTCTTCGAGGCTTCACAGAACATTAAGAACGCCAACAACGACGCTTCCTACTGCATGAAGTCCGTATACGACGGAGCTAATGAATCCGTTGAGGCTATGCGAAATATCAGCGATAAGATCAGCGAGACCAACGCAGCGATCGAGAAGATCGGCAGCGCTGTACAGGCTATCGAGTCCATTGCTTCCCAGACCAACCTCCTTTCACTTAATGCTTCCATCGAGGCGGCAAGAGCAGGTGAGGCAGGCAGAGGCTTCGCGGTAGTTGCTGAAGAGATTCGTACCCTTGCTGATTCCTCCGCAGAGTCTGCAGGAGAAATCAAGGAGATCATCGACAATGTCATCGCCCTTTCAAACGGCACAGTTGATATTTCCAACAGAGTTTACGAGGTAGTAAGCAAAGAGCAGTCCGATATTGAGGATGCAAGAGAGAAATTCAATGTTCTTTCAGGATCCGTTGAGGATGCAATCAATGAGATTCAGACCATTGAAGAGATGGCCGGCAAGCTTGAAGAACTTAAGAGAGAGCTCACCAACTCCACCAGTGAACTTGGTGCTATCTCCGAGGAGCTTGGTGCTTCCGCTGAGGAAGTTGCTGCTTCCTGTCAGACAGTAACAGAAGCTTGTACCGATACCCTTCATTCCGCTACAGAAATGAGCGATACCAATAAGGATATGACCGAGGCTATTGACTTCTTCAAACTGTAAGATAAACTTAGCTTAAGGCTTTTAAGGCCGGGGCGGTATTATACCGCCCCGGCTTTTTTATGCCCCCTTCCTGCGGTGTTGAAAATTGGTTTATAATTGAAATTCAGGCATTCTCGCTTTATGTCCTGTAAGAAATCTCCGTGCTTTTTTATTATTTCAGTGAAAGGAGGGCCAACATGGATCAGGTTAAGATTGGAAGGTTCTTAAAAGAGCTACGAACCGAAAAAGAACTGACTCAGGAAAGTCTGGCGGAGAAGCTTAGCGTTTCCAATAAGACAATTTCCAGGTGGGAGACAGGAAACAACATGCCTGACATAGGAATGCTTGTTGAGATTGCTGATTTCTATGAGGTAAGTATTCCTGAAATAATAAACGGAGAAAGGAAAAGCGAGAATATGAATGATGAGACAAGGGACACTGCCGTAAAGATGGCGGAGTACAGTAAGAATGAGGTTAAGAAGGGGAAAAGGAAGGTGGTCAGCGGCCTGCTTATTATATTTGGCCTGTTCGTTATTCTGTCGGCATTGGCGGTTTTCCCTAATGATAGCAGCTGGGGAAGCATATATTCATTCCTTGGAAGCATATTCCTCCTCATAGGAGTTTTCTGCGCATTAAAGGATAAGACAAACAGAATATTGGTGCGCCTGGCGGCTGTAGCTGGATGTGCGCTTCTTCTTTTTGGCACATTTTCTTTGACTGATTATTTGGCAGTTACCAAGTTTAATCGTGTACCAAGATTTTGCCATCGAGTTTCTTATAACTCCGAAAACCCTAACCAGCTCGAGTATGATACGATTTTCTATACAGCTGTCTGGGAGAATCCCGGAACTGAGTGGGAGAGGGTATATATCAAGTGAATTCAAAGAGCGTCTCAAATGAGACGCTCTTTTTTACTACAGATTCAATTCATTTACAAATGTTGCTTCGTAATCTTGCAACTCATGAAACATTCCATCGATGATGACCGTGTTTTCGTCTATTCTGAACAGAATGACAAAATCGTGTCTTAGGAAATGAAACTTCCTATAACCATGTTCAGCTAAGACCGGATTGTCACACAACTTAACTGTGTCGGCTGTTTCGGATAGCTTTCTGCACGTCAAACGCGCATCATTGATTATGCCTTTGGCTGCAGGAATATTCTTTAGACGTTTTGCTGTATAACCAACATACATATCTAACCTGCGCTTGGCAGGGGGAGTGATAACAATTCTATAAGCCATACCTCGTACTGATTTCGTCTAATGCATCTTCGAAATCCTCGTACTCGCCCTTGGCATAACAATCTCTGGATTCAGCCAGTTCAGAATAAATATCTTCCGCTGTCAGCGGTTTGAACGGATAATCTCCACAATAATTTTGAGATAAACTCATAACACTCGCTCCTTGCATTGACTGTATTCTCCTTTCCTCGAAATTGCTCTCTGAGAAAGAAAATCGAATACACCCCATATCAATGTCTGAAAAACCTTTGTGTAATGAAATTGTAGCATATTAAGACCGGAAAAACTATAAAAAGAAAAGATTTTGGCCACTTGCTTTATGATTTTGTACCGCTTACCCCCGAACCCATTGCCAAGCGGTTAAACATGTGTAAAATAAAAAGTGTCAAGACAAACATGTTTGAAAAGACGAGGAAACTTAACATGAAGGTATACATTACCGAAAATAATGCAGTTACCGAGACTACGGTGGAAATCACCTGTAAGGAGGCCACTTCGGAGGTTAAGCGCCTGGAACGCCACATAACTGATTTCGATTCCAAGCTTAAAGGAAAGAGCGACGGCGAAACCATGTATGTTAACGCCAGAGACGTTCTTTACTTCGAATCAGTTGATAACAGAACGTTCATGTACACCAAAGACAACGTTCTGGAGGCAGAAAGGAAACTCTACGAACTGGAAGATACACTTAATAAGAAGGATTTCTTCAGGTGTTCCAAGTCAGTGATAGTAAATGTGAATGCAATCAAGGCCTTAAAGCCTGAAATTACAAGAAGCATTCTGGCAACACTGGAGACAGGAGAAGTAATCACCATATCAAGGCGTTACGTGAAAGCCTTTAAGGAATTAATTGGCGGAGGTGACAAGGCATGAGAAAAGCAGATTTGAAAAAAGCGTTTATTCTCCTTAGAAACGGCGTGGCTTTATGCTTCACCTGGCTGGTGATTCTATTAATGCTCAGCGGGTTATTTACGGGGGCATTGGCAATCAGGTTAACCACACTTTTAAGCACCTTATTTATCAGCTTTGTTGGGGTGATATGTTTTATAGTATTTTTCTCCGATGTTTTTATAAGGGACAGGTCCTTTATTTTCAGACTCAGCTTTGCTCTTATAGTCTTTGTTCCCGCGGAGATCTTTGGTTTTTACCTTGGAGGATTCTTTGAAGGAAAGGGAAGCTTAAGCACCTGGCTTATATTCGCAGGAATTGTTCTTTTCTTCTACAGCCTATGCATTATTATTGACAAAACCCTCTGTAAGAAGAAGGGTGAAGAGTATACCTTCCAATTGATGAAATATCAGGAGGAACGGAAAAATGACAGCACAGGAGAGTGTAAATAACACAAATACAAGAGATTTCTACGAATTAAAGAAGGCAAATATAGTTGCTCAGAAAAAGGGACTGCCCTTTATGATGGCATCAGTGATAGTCTGGGGAGCAATTCTTGCGGTACAGTACCTTGTGCAAGGCCTCAACGAAAAGAACTTCAGCACATTTTGCTGCTCATGCCTTCTTATGCCTTTGGCAATTATGTTTTCGAGGATGCTTGGAACAAAAATAAGAGATAAATCAGGCAACCCTCTTTCAAATCTGGGCTTCAAGCTCACTTTGACCCAGATGATCTACATACTGATTGTTATGTGGGCCTACGCCGAGGCACCGGAAAAAATGGTAATGATCTACGCTATAGTTTTTGCGGCACATCTTTTCCCCTTTGCATGGCTTTATGACTCAAGAACGTACTTCACTTTTTCACTTGTTGAAGCAGGTGCGGCACTTGTTATCGGAGTCAAGCTTGGAAGCATCTATGTGGCAGGCTTCATGATGATTGCTCAGGCTATTATGGCGGGGCTGCTTTATCTGGAAGTTAAGAATTGCGCCGACAATGGATATTCTGTATAATTTTAGATAATGTTATACTGAATAAGAGGCACCCATATATGGAAAGAAAAATTTTGAAAAACAAGCTGTACCTGTACCTGACGGAATTCTTCGCAGGCATGTCGGTTATGGCAGTAGAATTAGGGGCAAGTCGCTTACTTGCTCCTTATTTTAGTTCATCACAGATTGTATGGACCATTATCATCGGAACCATCATGATAGCAATGGCCCTGGGTAATTTATATGGTGGTAAAAAAGCGGACAAGGATCCCAATCCCGACAAACTTTACGGTCGGATCCTTATTGCGGCCATATGGATTGCGGCAATTCCTGTGGTGGGCAAATATATAATCCTTGGAATCTCGGGGGTACTGATTCTTGCGGTTAACAGCAACTTCCTTATAATTGCTGCGTTTATTGCCTGCATGATTATCTTTGTTTTCCCTCTATTCCTTTTGGGAACGGTAACCCCTTCCCTGGTTAAATTCTCGGTTGACAGTCTTGATGACTCGGGAAGTGTAGTTGGGAAACTTAACGCTTTTAACACAATAGGAAGTATCATCGGAACCTTTGTACCTACCTTCATAAGTATTCCCGCAGTGGGAACAAGCATTACATTCCTGATTTTTGCAGGAATTCTTCTGATACTTTGCATTATCTATTTTGTAAGCTCCAAGATAAATTTTAAGGAGGCCAAGAAAGTACCTGTAAGCATTGTGCTCTTTATCGTCTGCTGCATTCTTGGCCATAACGGAAGCTTTGCTTTCTGGCAGACGGATCTGACCTTTGAGGGTGAGTCAATTTACAACTACTTACAGGTATACGAAAACAGCCAGGAGGTGGTACTTTCCACCAACGTTTTGTTTGGAGTCCAGTCGGTTTATCTTAAGGATAAGGGCATGACGGGAATGTACTACGACTACGCCATGGCGGCGCCTTACATGAGTGGTGTCAATGAGAAGGACAACCTGGACGTACTGATTCTCGGAAACGGCTCAGGAACTTTTGCCACCCAGTGTAAGAGATATTTTGACAACTGTAACATCGAGGGTGTGGAGATAGACCAGAAAATTACGGACCTTGCAGTGGAGTATTTCGACCTTCCGAAGGATGTGCCGGTTACTACCTACGACGGAAGAGCCTATCTTAATGCCATAGACAGAAAATATGACGTTATCATGGTTGATGCCTATCAGGATATAACCATTCCCTTCCAGATGTCCTCAATCGAGTTTTTCACTTTGGTAAAGGATCATCTTAAGGACGATGGCGTCATGGTTGTTAACATGAATATGCGGGGCCAGAGCGAGGGAAATATCAACCAGTATCTGGCGGATACCATATCCCATGCTTTTTCTGAGATTTATACGGTGGAGGTGTCAGGCTCCACCAACAGAGAACTTTTTGCTTCAAACAACCCCGAAATGCTTTCGGTATTTGAGGAAAACATTAATCTCGGCCTTGGAAGATGCGAAGAAGAGCTGGAATTAATGATGGCCAGGGTGAGCCTTGACCTGGAGGCCTATGAGCCCGGAGAATACCTGATGACAGATGACAAGGCCCCTGTGGAATTACTTGGAATGCGTGTCATCGATGAAATAATCAAAGAAGAAGTGGCCTACTACAAAGGCCTGTACGAACGCGGAGGATTGCAGGCATTGCTTGACCTGCTCTAAATTTCATGAACATTTATCTTACAAGACATGGCGAAACCAGGCTTAATAAGGACGAACTGATGCAGGGACACGTGGACGAGCCCCTGTCTGAGGTGGGAATCGCCCAGGCACATCAGACCAAGGAAGCCCTTAAGGACATTAAGTTTGATGCGGTGTACGTAAGCCCCCTTACAAGGGCCAGACAGACTGCATCTATCATCAGCGGTCTGCCTGATGAAAAGCTTATTGTTGACGACAGAATAATAGAGGTAAGCTTTGGCCCCTATGAGCTCAAACCCTACAGGAAACTGGGATTATGGATGACAGCCTACTGGGTGCTTCCGGAGATTATTCCTGCACCTAAGGGCGTGGAGAATACCAAATCCATGGTTGCAAGATCCAGATCCTTCCTTGAGGAGCTTAAGACCAAGGACTATGAGAACGTTCTGGTGGTCTGTCACGGCGGCATTATAAGAGCTCTGTGCGGAGTTTTGGAACATCGATTCAAAGGACTTAAGTGGAGACCGAGGCCTAAGAACTGTGAAGTCAGAAAATATGAACTGTGATGAATTACATCTGGAAAAAAACGAAGATTTTCTCCTTTTAAGAAAAGGGGACCTTACCTTAACGGCGGATTGGACAGAAGATCTGCCCCGCCTTAAGCAAAGTAACCTGGAACATGAAATCCTTATCAAAGCGGTAAGAATAAAGGGGCATGCTGCGCCTCTTAAAGTGCTTGATGCCACTGCCGGTTTTGGTGAGGATTCTCTTATTTTAGCGGCAGCAGGTTTTAGAGTAACGGCATGCGAAAGAAATGAGACCATCGCGGCCCTCTTAAAGGATGCCCATGACAGGGCGTTAAAGGACGAGAGGCTTAAGGGTGTTGCGGAGAGGATTAACATAGTTTCAGGTGACAGCAGAGAGCTTATGAAGCCTGAGAAAGGCTTTGATGTTATATATCTTGACCCCATGTTTCCGGAGAGGAAGAAGTCGGGCCTAATCAAGAAGAAGTTCCAGCTTCTGCAGCTCCTTGAAAGTCCCTGCGACGACGAGGAGGAAATGTTTATGGCCGCCCGTGCCGCCTCCCCAAAGAAAATTGTGGTGAAGCGTCCGGCCAAAGGACCTTATCTTGCGGGCATGACCCCGTCACATTCGGTTTCAGGCAAAGTAATTCGCTACGACTGCTATATTTTGTAGTATAATTAATTGTATGAACACTATGTTTTTTAAGAACAAAAAAAGAGAATATTTCAGGCTCAAAATGGAGGAGAAGGTGGAAGAGATCCCTTTCTCCTCCTATCCGCGCCCGCAGCTAAAAAGGGACTCCTTCATATGCCTAAACGGCAGGTGGAGCGACGGAGTGCTGGTGCCTTTTCCTTTGGAATCGGAGCTTTCGGGCTTTAAGGGGGATGACACCACCCGCTACACCTACAGGCGTAAATTTGAGATACCGGAGGATTTTATCAAGGATAAGGTGCTCCTTCATTTTGGCGCCGTGGATAACAAGGCCAAGGTTTATGTGGATGGAGAGGAAGTGGGAAGCCACGTTGGTGGATATCTGCCCTTTTCCATTGACATAACGCGCTTTGGAGCCGGAATTCACGAACTGAAGGTTAAGGTGAAGGACGAGACTTCCACCGATTATCCCTACGGCAAGCAGACCAAAACCCCCGGAGGCATGTGGTACACTCCCGTGTCCGGAATCTGGGGCAGCGTGTGGCTTGAGAGCGTTCCGAAGGATTACATAAGGTCCCTTCGAATCACTCCCTCCCTTACGGATGCAAAGTTTGAGATTGAGGGCGGCACCGGCAGATACGACGTGAAGGTTTACGATGCCGAGTATCCTGCGGACGGTAACCTTATTCTGGAAAAAACCTTTGAATCTCCTGAATTTGTTATCGACATAGATGACCCCAAAGTCTGGAGCCCGGAAAAGCCCAATCTTTACTCTGTCCGCATCAAAAGCGGTGAGGACATGATTACCTCATACTTTGGCCTCAGGGTTATTGATATCAGAGAAATTGACGGTTTTAAAAGGATCTGTTTAAATGGGAGACCGTATTTTTTCCATGGAGTTCTGGATCAGGGCTATTATCCCCAGGGTATATTCCTGCCCAACAATGAATCGGGCTTCGAGGGAGATATCCTAAAGATGAAGGAGCTTGGCTTTAATACCCTAAGGAAGCATATCAAGGTGGAGCCTGAGTGCTTCTATGAGGCCTGCGACAGGCTTGGGATGGTGGTATTCCAGGATATGGTCAACAATGCGCCCTACAGCTTTATCAGGGACACGGCCCTTCCTACCGTGTTTAAGGGGCATATAAGCGACAAAAACAGACACAAGAATTCTGAGACCAGGAAGATTTTTAAAGCCCATTCAAAGGGGATTGTGGAGCATCTTTACAACCACCCCTGCGTGCTTTATTACACCATTTTCAACGAGGGCTGGGGACAGTTTGACTCGGATTACATGTACGACAAGTTCTGCGAGTGGGACCACACCAGAATCATTGATTCCACCTCGGGCTGGTTTAAGCAAAAGAAGAGCGACGTGGAGAGCATCCACTGCTACTTTAAGCCGATTAAGCCCATTAAGAGTGATAAGCCCATAATTGTCAGCGAAATGGGAGGGTATTCCCTGAGAGTAGAGGGCCACTATTACAACAAGAATGACAACTATGGATACAGGACCTTCACCGATGAGGATGAGCTTTCTGAGGCTATTATAAAGCTTTACGAGGATGAGGTTCTCCCCTACATCGAAAAGGGCCTTTGCGGCAACATCTATACACAGGTTTCCGATGTGGAGGATGAGGCCAACGGTTTTTACACCTACGACAGGAAGGTGTGCAAGGTAAATAAGGACGCAATGCTTAAAATATCAAAGAAACTTGAGGTAAAATGAAATGAAAAAATCAACACCCTTGGGGGGCAAAATCTGGTTCGCGGCCATATTCTTCGGCCTCATCGGACAAATCGCATGGATAGTGGAAAACATGTATTTCGCTACCTTTGCACAGGATGTATTCGCCAACTCAGGCAGAAGCGACATGTCCTACTGGGTTACAACATGGATGGTTATTCTCTCGGCTATTGCAGCTACAGCGACGACAATTTTTGCCGGCGCATGGTCTGACAGAGTGGGTAAGAGGAAACCCTTCATCGCCTTTGGATACATATTCTGGGGCATTACAATTATGCTATTTGCGTTCCTTCCCATGAAGGCGGAGGCAAGTTCATTAATGCTTGTGGCTGTTTTGATAGTATTGTTTGACTGTGTTATGACCTTTGCAGGGTCCACATCAAATGACGCCGCTTTCAACGCGTGGGTTGCGGACAACACAGATGATACCAACAGAGGCAAGTTAAACGGAATCCTTTCGATACTGCCGGTCATTGCTGTGGTTATTGTATTTGTGGGCCTTGGAAGCCTTTATAATTCAGCCAACGAAAGCAATTCAATGTTCTTTATTGTAATCGGTATCATTCCCATGATTGCCGGAATTCTGGCACTTTTCACATTAAAAGATGCTAAGGACATTAAGAAGGCCGACACCGAAAACCTTGTGGGTGACACCTTCTACGGATTCAGAACCGAGACAGTTAAGAACAACAGACTTTTGTATATTACGCTTCTTGCTGCATGTCTTATCGGTATTGCGCAGCAGACGTTTTTCTCATATTTAATTAATTTCCTCATAGTAACCCTTGGACTGGGAGACGGATTCGTTATCCCCATGGCTGTGATTATTGTAGGTTCCGCCATTGTTACCGGCGTATTCGGATTCATGTTTGATAAGCACGGCAGAAAGGGATTCTATTATCCCCTGCTTATTATGACTGTGGTTGGAATCCTTTCATTCTTCAGCCTTCAGTTTTTGGATGGCGGCGCCAGAACTGCGGTACTTTTCATCGGCGGAATCGTTATGATGGGAGGAATTTTATCCCTTATCGGCGCTTTCAATGCCAACTTCCAGGATCTTATTCCAGAGGGCAGCCAGGGCAGATTCCAGGGAGTAAGAATGTGCTTCACAGTTCTTATTCCGATGATTATCGGCCCCATTATTTCACTTATTCTTGGCCTTGATGCCATGGGCTTAAACGGCAGCGACTTCGTGCCGCCCTACAGCCTGTTCATGGCAGCCGCAATTGTGGCAGCAATATCCGTAATACCCATTTCCATAATTCGCAAGAACTCGAAGTAGATGTAATTTTCCATCCGAGGCTTGATATTTTGCACGACAGACACGTTTGCACTTAGATCTCGCACGTAGCGGTACATAAGGTGCTAAAATACAGCACCTAAGTACCGACGGCTCGATAAAGTCTGTCTTAGCAAAATATCAAGCCTCGGATTCAATTACACATCAGGAAGGAATCGACAATGATATTCGCAATCCAAGAACTGGAGCAAACCGGCTTGGTTAGAGCCATCTATACAACAAAAGAACGTCATGTCTGGAGGTTTGATGGGGAGGGAGGCCCGGAGAATTTCGAGTGGCTTACGAAGGAGCTTGGAGGCGGAATAAGGCCCGAAGACCTTACAAGAGTTTACCAGTCTCACACAGATAAGGTTAAGATTGTTACGAGAAGGCACGCCGGGGAGATGGTAACAAGGCCCAATGAGACAGAAGACTGTGATGGAATGATCACAAATGAGAAGGGCTTGATGCTTTGTACCGTGGAAGCTGATTGCGTTCCGGTGTACATACTTGACCCGGTGACTCCCGCCATAGGAATGGTTCACTCCGGATGGAGAGGAACTGCCAAACAGATTGCCGTTAAGGCCATAAAGCTTATGGAAAAAGAGTATGGAAGCAAACCTGAGGACATGATGGTGGCTTTAGGCCCCCATATTTGCGGCAGTTGCTACGAGGTGGGTGAAGAATTAAGGGACGACTTTAAAGAACTGTTTGAAGAGGCGGAAAGGGAGAAATTCCTTACTAAAAAGGAGAACGGGAAATTAAATCTTGATTTATCACGCGCCATAAAGGCCGCAGTTATGCGAGCCGGAGTCAAAGAGGAGAACTTCTTTGATTCCTGTCCCTGCACAAAGGAAAGTGACAACCTTTGCTCCTGGAGAAGAGACAATCCGATCCGTCAGAGTATGTTAACAGGGATAATGCTTGTAAAATAAAGAAAATCGCCGTGTTAAATCTGGATTTAACACGGCGATAACATTTGTTATTGAATTCGAATTCAGGCCATTTCAGGCAAATTCCGTCTTGAGACTTCTCTCAAACATTTCATTGATCATTTCTTTGGCATTCTTATCTTCATACAGAACCTGATAAACGGACTCGCAAATCGGAAGTTCAACGCCGTAGGATTTGGCGAGTTTTCTTAATGCCAGAACTGTGTAGTAACCTTCTGCAAGATCAGTGTAAGGCTCCCCTGTAACCACGCATTTTCCAAAGGTTAAGTTATGGCTGTGAGGAGAGAAGAGAGTTGCTTCGTAATCTCCCAGGTGACAAAGTCCGTAAACGGTGCTTTCCTTACCTCCCATGGCAACAATAAGTCTTGAAATCTCTCTGGTACATCTTGCCATCAAAGCTCCCTTAAGGGACGCAAGATCAAGACCTTCCAGGATTCCGGCAGCGATGCCCACCACGTTCTTGGCAGCTGCGCCGATTTCATTTCCGATTAAGTCGGTTCCATAGTAGAAGCGAATGAGATCGCTGGAAAAAGCCTTTATAATTTCATCTTTCACAGCTTCATTGGTGGAATCGATAACCATGCAGTTGGGAACTCCTCTGTAGAATTCCTGTACATGTCCGGGTCCCAGCCAGACAGCCACTTCGTTGCTTACGTCAAGGCCGCCTGAAGCAATCTGTGAAAGGCGTCTTCCGGTATCAATTTCGATACCCTTCATGCAAAGAACAACTATCTTGTCCTTAAGTCCTGTTTCGTCGAGCTGCTTAACCACAGCCGAAAGGGACTGGGATCCCACGGATATGATAATGTAATCCGCGTCCTTTGCGCCCTCTATGGAGGTGGTGAGAGACAGACTTTCAGGTATTTCCATGTATTTATTTTTTCTTGTGGCCATAAGCTCCTTCATGTTCTCAGAGCTTTCTCTGCCGTAGAGTTTAACGTCATGGCCGATTTTATCGAGATACCAGGCGATGAAAGTTCCCCATCGACCGCATCCCACAACAAATACTTTTTTCATATGATTTCCTTTCGTGCAAAACCCGTCAAAGCGGATTTTAAGCACACTAAACATAATACCACATCTCGTAGTAACTGCAACCACGAAAGAAAAGGAAAACGTTTTCGCAAAAACCATTGACTTTTGCCAATCGTGATGTTTTAATCGAATTAAAGGTGTGAAAACGTTTTACGAGGAAGGACGAATTAACATGAATAAAGCTGCGATTTTCCACAGACCCCTAAGTGAATATGCCTTTGCAATAAGCGAGAATGAATATGCTTTTCGCCTCCGCACTGCAAAGGACGACTTAAAATATGTGAAGTTCGGATTTGCCGACAGGGCTACAATGACGCCAAAGTTTACCTTTGACATAAGGGAGATGGAGCGGATTTTTTCAAATAAGTATTATGACTGGTATGAAATTACCTTAAAGTCCGACTTTGAGAGAATCGCCTACTATTTCGAGCTTAATGACGGCGCCGAGACCGTGTATTATTACGGGGATTGCTTCTCTGATGAATGGGATGCTGAGCGCCCGGACTACTTCCAGTTTGCCTTCAACTTAAGGGTTGATCGCATGGAGGTTCCGGAGTGGGTTAAGGACGCCGTTGTCTATAATATTTTCCCCGACAGTTTTGCCGACGGTGCAAGGCACATAAGCGGGGAGCCCTCAGAGACAACCTATAAGGGCATCAGCTGCCGCTCCAATCTTGGAGGAACAATTAAGGGAATCACCGAAAACCTTGATTATATCAAGGGTCTTGGCTTTAATGTGGTGTACCTCAACCCCTTCTTTGTGGCGGGCTGCTACCACAAATACGACCTTATCGACTACTTCCACGTGGACCCATGCAGGGGCACGGATGAGGACTTTAAGGAAATGGTGGACAAGGCTCATTCCATGGGCATGAGGGTTCTGATTGACGGTGTCTTCAACCACACCTCAAGCGATCACGAATTCTTTAAGGATGTTTTGGAAAAAGGAAAAGCTTCTCAGTATTTCGACTGCTACTACGAACTTGGAAGTGACAATCCCAAATTCCCCGGGCACCATGAAATGCCGCAGTATACCTGCTTTGCATATGTGGCTCATATGCCAAAGACCAATACCGCTAATCCCTTCCTAAAGGATTATTTCTGTAAGGCTGGAAAGTACTGGATTGAAAAGTTTGATGTGGACGGCTGGAGACTTGACGTTGCTAACGAAGTAGATGATGCGTTTTTACGAGCATTCAGGGATGCCGTTAAGTCTGTGAAAAAGGAAGCCATTGTTCTCGGGGAAATCTGGGAGAACGCCTCTCACTACGTAAACGGCCACATGATGGAAGGGGCCATGAATTATGATTTCAGGCGTTATTTAATGCAGTATATCGCGAAGGAATCCATAGATACCGAGGAATTCGCCGCAAGAATCGAGAACATGCTTCTTCGCTATCCAAGACAGGCAGTCTACTCGCAGCTTAACCTTCTTGACAGCCATGATGTCAGCAGATTCTACTCGGTGTGTGATGAGAATCTAGACAAGATGGAACAGGCGGTGCTTTTGCTTCTGACCTTCCCCGGAATGCCAAGCATCTTCTATGGGGATGAACAGGGACTTACAGGCATCACTGAGCCTGAGTACAGAAGGCCCATGATCTTTGAGGATAAGCATCCTCTTTTTGAAATCTATAAGAAGCTTCTGGCCTTAAGAAACGACAACAAAGCCTTCGGCCACGGAAACTTCAGAACCGTTGTTGCAAAGGATGGTCTGTACGGCTTTGAGAGAAATTTCGGAAACGAAAGCATCAGGGTATTTATAAACGGGACAGACGCCGCAAAAATCCCCGATTTCAAGGGTGATGTCATTTTAAGTAAGAACCTTTCAGGGGATGAACTTAAATCATTTGGCTATGCAGTAATAAAAAACACAAAATAATGTAAAATTTTCTTGCACTTTCACCATATTTTGCGCATAATTAAATTTGGTGGGGGCAGATAATTATGTATTTAATGGGACGCTCAATCCGGGATTGAACGTCCCTTTTTTACTGCCTCGAAGGGGAGTATATGAACCAGGTCAGAAACAAACGTCCATTAATTTACATGATAACCAACGATGTGTCTCGAGAGGTATGCACGAACATCATCCTGGCAGCGGGAGGATGTGTTATTTGCTCGGAATCATCTGAAGAAATCGATGAAATTTTAAATCTTGCGGACGGATTATATCTTGATATAGGAATGCCCACCATGGAGAAGGCGGAACTGATGAAGCGGGCCCTAAGACTTGCTTCCCAAAGGGGAATCCCTGTGATTTTGGACCCTGTGGGAGTTGGGGCATCGGGCTTTAGACGTAACCTTGTTAACGAACTTCTCCTTATCGGAGGAATAACCTGCATCAGAGGAAACGTGGGCGAAATTGGCTCTTTATGTAACAGGCGCGTGGTTTATAACGGCGCCGAAACATCGAGGATTTCCCTGACAGATGAGGAACTTATGGCTCTTTCCGAAAGAACCGGAGCCATGATTCTTGTGGGAGGCAAAACTGACCGCCTTGTCTGGAAAGATCAGGTGGTGGAGAAGCCCGGTGGAGGCAGGATTTTTACCAGATTATCAGGAGGCGGATGCCTGCAGGCAGCCTTCCTTGCAACGGTTATCGCATCCTTCGAGGACCGCTGGGAGGGCCTGAAAAAGGGCGTTGACCTGTTCAACTTCGCAGGAAGAATAGCCGCAAAGGAAGCCGGCGGAGTAGGCAGCTTCCCCGTGGCCTTCATGGATACTATCGGAGAGACGTAGGATATGTGCAATTTGGGGACAGGCCCCGATTTGCACATTTTGGATTAACACCCCCCGCGGCAGGTTGCACCCGATCGGACAACATTGCGACGAAATTAAATCGTCTGCGGTATTTTATATATGCTGCATGCGATACTGTCTGAGCATTGGCTATCGCCACAGAGCAAACATATTCATCCCTCATTAACATATGATCGCTTGATTTTCTAATGCCTGAAGGCGCTTCCCTTTATAAGACATGCACAGAAAAAAACTCGCAGAGAGCTTTTGCCCTCTGCTCAAACAATTTTTCTGTGCATGCATGGGAAGCGCCTTCTTAGGCATAAGAAAATCTGACGCTCCATATAAATCATTTGGGATGAATATGTTTGCTCTGTAGCGATGCGAATGCGAGTTTATTGCATGCAGCATATTCTTATAAAATACCGCAGAAGATTTAATGCTTTGAGGAGCCGTTGTCCGATCGGGTGCAACCTGCCGCGGGGGTCGAAGCATGGGGACGTGCAAATCGGGGCCTGTCCCCAAACTGCACATCCAACTGCATCTAAATGGTGTATAATCATAGCAAGGAGGATAGCAGTATGGATATTGCAAAAGTTCTTGCCGAATACGATGCCCTTGAGGCCACCCATGATTTTGAAGCCATCAACAATTTCCTTGATGAGAAGCTTTCTGAAGCAAAGGCAGAAGGGGATACCTCAAGCGCAATTACCTTATATAATGAAATAATCGGTTTCAACAGGGAGATCAGCGACTATGCCAAGTCCATAACTGCCTGCAGAGACCTTCTTATAACCTTGGAAGAGGCGGGGCTTAACGGCACGGTTTCCTATGCCACCTGCCTTCTTAATATTGCCAACGCCTGCAGAGCTGCAGGACTTTTACAGGAATCCATGGCCTATTACAATGAGACTCTTCGCATTTACGATGAGAATCTGGAGCCCACGGATTTTTCTTATGCGCCTCTTTACAACAACCTTGCCCTCCTGTTCCAGGAGATGGGGGATTTTGAGAGTGCATCAGGCACCTTAAGAAAAGCGTTATCTCTCGCATTGTCGCAACCGGGAGAGGATATTAAAGTTGCCATAAGCCATACCAACCTTGCCATGTCTTTACTGAAAAACGGCGAGTATGGAGAGGCCATGGACAACCTCACGGAGGCTTTCAAGATATTTGACTCAAAGCCTGAGCCGGACTATCACTATGGGGCAGCCCTTTCTGCAATGGCTGAGGCCAAGTACGTCACCGGAGAATACGAGGAATCTGCCGAATATTATGAGAGAGCCCTCAAAGAAATCAGGAAAAACACAGGCTATTCACAGGCCTATGACATAACCCTTGCAAACCTTCATCAGGCTTCCGAGAAGGCCATGGAGGCCAAAAAGAATGAGGCCGCCAAGAAGGGTGAAGAGTATAAAGGTATAAAGGGATTGGAGCTTTCGAAGGCTTTTTACGAAGAATACGGAAAGCCAATGATTGAGGCAAAATTCCCCCTCTACAAAGATTTGATTGCGGTGGGACTTTGCGGAGAAGGCTCAGAATGCCTGGGTTATGATGACGACGCATCGACAGACCACGATTTTGGACCGGGATTTATCATGTGGCTTCCGGAACCTATATATAATGAAATCGGGGAGGAGCTCCAGGCAGCATACGAGGAGCTTCCCATAAGATATAAAGGCTATACCAGACTTACCACCAGAGAGGCCGGAAGGAGAGTAGGCGTTTTTGAAATAACTGAATGGTACGCCAAGGTCCTTGGCATGGACATAAGGGATGAGCGCGGGGATATCAACTACGTTGAGAACTACCTTTGGATGGCGTTGGAGGACTGTAACCTTAACAAGGCCACAAACGGAGAGGTTTTCACTGACTCTTATGGAGAATTTAGTAAAATCAGAAATATTCTCCTTAACTACTACCCCGAAACAGTCTGGAGAAAGAAGATAGCTACGGAGCTTACGAAGGTTTCCCAGTACGGGCAGTACAATTACGAGCGTGTGTCGGAAAGAGGAGACAAGGTTTCGGCGGCTCTTTGCCTCGGAAGCTTTATAGAGCATACCATGAAGCTTGTGTACCTCTTAAACAGGCAGTATGCTCCCATTTATAAGTGGCTTTCAAAGGGCATGGAGAAGCAGGATATCTTCATTAAAAGTAACCTTGAAAAGATATCGGAGAACCTTAACGATTTTACCGGAAATAAAAAGCTGATCGAAGAAATCGCATTGGATATAGTGGGTAAGCTCAAAAACCTCGGACTTTCCGAATTAAATGATTCCTATCTGGCCCACCATGACGTGATTTCAGGGGCTGATACAAAGGCGGACCTTGTGAACACCATCGTAAGATTGGAGTGGGTGGCTTTTGACAAAGCTCATAATGAGGGCGGAAGGGCCGATTGCCAGGACAACTGGACCACCTTTGAGATAATGAGAAAGAGCCAGTATCTGACATGGACAGAGGAGATGCTTGAAAGCTATATCGCTGATTTTAGAGCGGCCAATGCGGCGGGGCGGAATCTGATTGCCGAGAAATACGGCCGAATGGAGGAAAGCACCGCTCCCGAAAGATGGAATGAGATCAAGGACAGCTTCCCGCCCATAAGTGATGAGAAGAAGGCCATAATCGAGTCCATCGTGCAGATTCAGGTGGGAATGATGGAGGATTTTGCAAGGGAGTTTCCCGATGCCGCTTCGAATGCTCGCTCAATCCACACCTCGGAGGATACGGAGTATAACACCTCCTATGAGACCTATCTTAGGGGAGAACTTTCAACCTACTCCGACGAGACTCTTATATTATATGGAAGATTTATCGCAGGCCTTGCCGCCGAGGGCAGGAACCTGGCGAAGATGATAATTACCAATACGGCCAAGCTTATGCAAGATGCATAAAAAACTGAATAATTCTCCTTGAAATATTATGAAAAAATATCATGATTTTTTCAAAAATAGGGGTTAAGATACTACATGTTGTGTCCGATATATAAAATGTAATCAAAATATAGCAACATGTAACCAAGGAACCGGTCTCGTATATCAAGGAGGATAAATTATGAGTGGCGTATTGATGGAGTATCGGGAAGCGTTCCGCATGTATCCCATATATAAAGACTTCCAGGAGAAAGCAAGGAGCGACGAGTCCCAGACCAAGAAGTTCAACGAAGAAAACAACGAGTTCGATAAGCTTTTGAAAGAGATAATACACAACTAGAAATGCTACGGCCGACGCCGTAGCATTTCTAGTTGTGTATTTAGAGGATGTGCAGAATGGGGACAGGCCCAAACTGCACACGAAGCGTGCAATTTGGGCCTGTCCCCATTCTGCACGTCCGACAATCTGTAGCATTTTAGACTTTACGTAAGGCCTACAAAGGATATAGAATAGAAGCAGAGGGATATTAATCTACCAGTTTAGGAGGGAATTTAGAAATGAAATTATCAAACATTGATCAGGTTAATGAGTTTTTGAATGTAGTTAAAGAGTGTAAGGGTGATGTATATCTCACATCTCCTCAGGGCGACAAGTTTAACCTTAAGTCCAACTTCAGCCAGTACATCGCAATGGGAGCACTTCTTGGCAACCACGGTGATGACCTTGAACTCTGGTGCGACGACAAGGAAGATGAAGCAAGATTCTTAAACTTTTTCAATAAGCACCCCGAAGTATAATATGAAAAGTTAAGCGCCGCTGATGCGGCGCTTTTTTTATACCTCTGAGGATCTGTAGCTCTGGGGAGAGAGTCCGTAGGTTTGTTTAAATACTCTCGCAAAATTCCCGGAGTCGTCATAGCCCACTGCTTCGGCAATCTCCGCCACACTCATATCGGTGGATTTAAGAATTCTGGCGGCTTCCGAAAGCTTGTGTCTTATAAGGTACTGCTGGGGAGTGACGTTTAACTTCTTTTTAAAGAGAGAAGTAAGGTAGGACCGGTTAATCCCTACGTAGTTGGCAATATCCCCAACCTTAATGGTCTTATAGTTAATCTTTATATACTGGAGAGCGTAGTCTACATACGCGTCTGCTGAATAGTCATAGGAACCGTCAGCGTTTCTTGCTGATGCCTGAGTTTCTATTAACATTGAGAGAATCTCATAAAGATATGCCACTCTCTTTATCTCATTTGCCATGGTCAGATGGTTGGCGTCAAGGATACTCTGGATGAGAGGAGTGTAAGATTCAGTGGGAATCGTTGAGTGAACCACCGGTGTTTCTGCGGAAAGACAGGCGTTTGTAAGATAGGTGTCAGCCATTTCTCCGTCAAATGTAACCCACATGTATGTCCAGGGCTTTTCCATGTCGGCAAAGTACTTGATTGCAGCTCCCTTGGGAATGAGGAAGATGTCATTTTTCTTTATGGAGTATTCTTTGCCGTTTACTATAAGAACCCCTTTGCCGTCTGTGACAAAATGCACATGGTTTTCATTGGGAATCTTATGGTCATAGGTATAGCCGGGAGGGCATTTTTGCATACCGCAGTGAACCAGATACAAGTCGTTTGTCTGGCGCTTAATATTGCGAAGGCATTTGAATCCCGCCACATTTTTGTAAGTAGTTTCCCTTTCCATTCCTATACACCTCCCCAATATTTTAACACAGAAAATACCCTATTACATAATATGAAAAAACTGAAACAAAAATACAAGCATTTAACATTTTGATAACACTATTTAACATTTTAACATGGTTATTTGTGCAATATGTAGGTAAAATGATAACGTAACAGGATGCAATTGTGCATTTTGTAAACTTTGCATTTAAGAATGGGAGGAACACTAAATGAAAAAATTGTTGGCAATACTCCTTAGTGCAGTACTGAGTATCGGTCTTATGTCCTGCGGCGCAGATGCTGCAGCAACACCCGCAACCGATAGCGCACCGGAGAAAGTTGAGGAGGCTACCACCGAAGCAACGACTGAAGCCACCACGGAAGCAGCTGCCCCTGCTACAGAGGGCAAAAAGCTTAAAATCGGTTACACATTCTGGGATTTACCTGTTGCAGGTATCTGTATTGACGGTGCTAACCAGATTAAGCTTGCTGCAGAGGCATTGGGAGTTGATCTTGTATTTAACCCCAACAACGATGACATTTCAGCAGAGAGCGTAGTTGCAGCAGTTGAGAACTTCGCAGCATCAGGCTGTGACGGAGTTATTGTAATTAACTTCTCAGAAGCATCACTTGTAACAATCAGCCAGATTTGCCAGGAGAATGAGATGATGTTCATTCAGGCAACCAGAACAATCAACGACGAAGAAGTTGCAAAGGTTGTAGAGGCAAATCCTTACTATGTTGGACGTTTCCATGAAGATGAGTATGGTACAGCTTACTCACTGGCAGAGGAACTTTCAAAGACAGGTGCCAAGAATGTTGCAATGATCAGCTCATATCACGGCGATACAGCATACGAAGCAAGAGCACAGGCTTATCGTGATGCTTGTAAGGATCTTGGCATGAATCTTGTTGTAGAACAGTGGGATCTTCCCGATGATGCAACAGCTACAGAGACCCTTGTAAATATGCTTACCGCATATCCTGAAATCGACGGTATCCTTGCAGTTAAGTCCAATTACGTAACATATCTTGTAACAGCTGAAGAGACAGTTGGCATTACCGACTACCTTCCTGTTGTAGGCGTTGACTTTGATACCACCCTTGGCGAGAACATTGAGAAGGGTCAGATTACAGCAGTTGCAGGCGGACACCACGCAGATGCAACCTTCTCCCTCATCACCCTTGTAAACGCATTAAACGGTGCTTATGATCAGGCAGATTTCCCTCTTGATATCGAAAATGCTATGATGAAGATATCAGGTCCCGAGGAATACGCTGATTACCTTAAATGGTGTATCGGATATGATGAGGACTTCTATCACAGACAGAACCTTAACACTGAAGAAATTCAGAATCTGTGCGTTCTTTTCAATCCTGACACCAAGATTGAAGATATTGCCGAGATGGCAGGAAACATGTCTTTGGAGGATGTAAAGAAGCGTCACGCAGGTACATTCTGATAAGAAATGCCTTACATACAATAGGGGAAGGCTTCGGCCTTCCCCAAATTTTAAAGGTGGAAATATGAAAAAATCCAAACTGATTCGCAGTTTAATGCCATTTTTGACCGTAATCCTTCTGTATGTGATTTTCAGGATCCTTCAACCGGAAAGATTCGGTAATCCTAACAGCATGTATGTGCTGATTCAGCAGACCTTTATCCATTCGATACTGGCCTGTGGTTTTTATTATATTCTTTCAATGGACATTTACGATTTGACCGTTGGTGTCAATGCCATAATAAGCTCCATGATAGGTGTCTACTTATCGAATCTTATTGGAATGCCGGGGCTTTTCATAGGAACAATTCTTACGGGATGTCTGATTTCCTTCATCTCCAGTTTCCTGATGGTAAATATCGACGCTCCGCCTATTATCATATCCGTTGCTCTTACCATTATCTATGAGGCTTTTTCCGTACTTCTTTGTTCGGGAAACACCACACTGTCAGTGGATTCGGCCTACAGATTCTTTGGCAAGGCGCCTTTTGATATGATTCCCGGAATCGTGATTTTGATAATCAATGGTCTGATTTTGAGATACACAAAACTTGGGGTATATATTGACGCTATCGGATCAAATGCAAAACTTACGGAGAATGTGGGTGTCAATGTCAAAAAGTACAAGACCATAGCTTTTATCTGTTGCGGCATTTGCACAGGGGTCTATGCTCTTAACAGCATAAGCTACTCGGCTTCCGTCGCATATGCTACAGGATTAAGCTCAGTTACTTCGATTTTCAAGCCGGTTATGGCCTGTATGTTTGCCATAGCTTTTAAGAAGTATATTAACCCGATGATATCGCTCTTTATCGGTTGCTTCATTCTTAATATCATCTCAAACGGACTTCTGACAAACGGACTTGAAGCCGCACTCCAGAACGTGGTTGTGGGTATTGCCATGATACTTCTTGTGCGCTTTTCAAGCATGGCCAGGAAGTTTGATGTGGTGAAGTAAGGAGGGGATTATGAGCGAAAAAGTACTGGTTCAAGTTAATGACGTTTATAAGCACTTCGGAGCCACAAAGGCGGTTGACGGTGTTTCAATAGAGGTTAACAAGGGCGAAATCTGCGGCCTTGTGGGTGAAAACGGTTCAGGCAAATCCACTCTTTTATCCCTTTTGTCCGGAATTCAAAGAAGAGATAAGGGTGAGATTATTCTTGAGGGAAAACCGTATAATCCCAAAAATCTCACAGACGCCAACAGACACGGCGTTTCCATGATAGTTCAGGAGGCCAATACCATTAAGGGCCTTACTGTTGCAGAGAACATGTTCCTTGGAATCGAGGACGAGTTCACAAAACATGGCATCAGAAATATCAAGATGATGAACGCCCTGGCAAGGGAACGTCTGGATGCCATAGGCCTTAAGGATATCAATGAGAAGGATGATGTCATCTATTACTCAATGGAGCAAAGAAAGCTTATTGAGTTAGTCAAAGCTGCGACCATCAAGCCAAAGCTTTTAATGATTGATGAAACTTCCACAGCCCTTTCTCAGACAGGAAGAGACGAACTATATAAGTTAATCAGGAATACAAAGGAGAGAGGAGACAGCGTTCTTCTTATTTCCCATGACCTTCAGGAGGTATTGAATCTCTGCGACCGTATTATCGTCATGAGAGACGGCAAGATTGTTTCTGAGGTAAAATCAGCAGAAATCGACGAAACCGGCCTTAAGAACCTCATGGTAGGACGTACCGTTTCAGGAGGCTACTACAGGGAAGATTACGACACCAAAATTTCTGATGAAGTTGTAATGAAGGTCAGAAATCTTAAGGCGGGAAAGAGAATCAAGGATGTATCCTTTGATCTTCACAAGGGAGAAATCTTAGGGTTCGGAGGCTTAAGCGAATCCGGGATGCACGAGCTTGGAAAGGCAATCTTTGGCATCGAATATGATGTTACGGGGTCCGTTACATTGGAAAACGGTGATGAGATTAAGACCATTGACGATTCTGTAAAGCATGATATCGGATATATTTCGAAGAATCGAGATTCCGAATCCCTTTTCAATCAGATGGATATCAATGACAATATCGCTGCCACCTGTCTTGAAAAGATTGGTTCCAAGGGCTTTGTGACGGCTAAAAAGAGAAGGGCTTTCGCAGAGGAGCAGGCGAAGATTTTAAACATAAAGATGAAGGATGTTGAACAGCTGGCAGGAACCTTAAGCGGTGGCAACAAACAAAAAGTTGTTCTTACCAAGTGGATTGCCAGAGGCACAGAAATCTTTATTATGGATTCCCCTACAAGAGGAATCGATGTAGGCGTAAAGGCAATAATCTACGGAATGCTTGATGACTTAAGAAAGCAGGGCAAGTCCCTGATAATCATTTCCGAGGAGCTTTTGGAGCTTATCGGAATGTGCGACAGAATTATAATTCTTAAGGACGGAGAAATCTCCGGAGAATTTGCAAGAAGCAGGGAACTGGGTGAAGAAACCCTGGTTCAGTGCATGGTGTGAGGTGAGAATATGAAGAAGATTTCAAAAGAAAAAGTATTTGAAGCCGTGAAACCATATCTTGCACTTATTATTCTGATATTGGTTTTTGCCATCGGCACCAAGGGACAATCCCTTACCACAAAGAATATCAAAATCGTTATGGAGCAGTCCATGGCCCTTATGTTAGCAAGTACGGGAGTGTTCTTTGTAATGACCACGGGAATGATGGATTTGTCCATAAGCGGCGTGGTTTGTGTATGCTGCTTTATCCTTGCCAAAATAGGAGAAATCAATCCGGTACTTGGAGTGGTTATGATGCTTGTAACAGGGCTTCTTTTGGGGCTTTTCAACGGAGTGATAACCTCTGTTCTTAAAGTGCCCTCATTCCTGGCCACTCTTTGTACAGCATATATCTGTACAGGATTGATGACGCACTTTATTGCAAGTTCAGCAGCAATGGTTCCCTTAAGCTTATACAGCTTTAACACCTTTGGATTTAAGCTTCCGCTTATCCTCATCCTTTTAGTTTTGGCAGCAGGTCTTTTCTATCTGAGGCCCTTTGGCCATTACGTAAGGATGATTGGTTCAAATGAGACGGCAGCACATTTTTCTGCCATAAAGGTTACCAAAATAAAGGTTCTTTGCTTTGTTATAAATGGTGGTCTGGCAGCAGTGGCAGCTTTCCTTATCGGAATAAGAGCGGGAACAGCGGCGTTGTCCACAGGCTCCGACCTTATGTTTAATGTTATGGTTGCCCTTACTCTGGGTGGCTTCCCCTTTGGAGGTGGAGCCAAGGCCAAAATCAGCGCACCCATTATCGGAAGCTTTACCACATATGTACTCAGCAACGGAATGCTTCTTATGGGAGTAAGCTCGACAGCTATGTCTTTGATTAAGGGCGGCCTGTTCCTGGGAATAGTATTTCTTACCTCCCCTACGTTCCACAGACTTACGGATCGAATATCCATTAAGAAAAAAATGAGTTTATCTGAGTCATAAAGGAGAGAGCGAATGTCTATTGTTTACCACGAAAAATCCAAAGATTTTCATATCTACAACGACTATATAAGCTATGTAATTGAGGTCATGGAAAATGGAATGCTTAAGAATGTTTATTATGGCAAAAGAATCCATGACAGGGATGATTTCTCATATCAGAGCAATGACGGTTTTCTCATGCATGGCGTATGTTCTGTTGACGGAGGGTTGGCGCTTCAGCATCAAAGACAGGAGTACCCGGCCTGCGGCATCGGAGATTTCAGAGAGTCCGCATTCCTGTTACGTCAGGAAAACGGAAGCCATGTATCAAGATTCGAGTATTCTACCCACACAATTTATGAGGGCAAGAAGCCTTTGGAAGGTTTGCCCGCAACATATGTGGAGAAAAAGAGTGAGGCTACAAGTATCGACATCGTAATGTACGACCATGTGACAGATACAAACCTTGTTCTTACCTATACTATATATGAAACTCTTCCTGTAATCACAAGAAGTGCCAGATTTGAGCAAAAAGGGGACTGCAAAGTCGTTCTTGAGAAAGCGCTTTCGGCCTGTGTTGATTTTCCGGACAAGGATTATGAGATGATTCACCTTTCCGGTGCATGGGGAAGAGAAAGACAGATTAAGATAAGAAAGCTTGAGGAGGGAGTTTCGGCAATTGGGTCCATAAGAGGAGCCAGCAGTGCGGAGCACAATCCTTTCATAGCTCTAAAAAGACCTCATACTACGGAGTTTACAGGAGAAGTTTTCGGTTTTTCCTTCGTTTACAGTGGAAACTTTTTGGGAGAAGTTGAGGTTACGCCTCATGATATTACCAGAGTTATTATGGGAATCAATCCCTATAATTTCAAATGGCCGCTTAATAAAGGCGAATCCTTCCAGACCCCTGAGGTTGTTATGGTTTACTCCGATACCGGATTAAACGGCATGAGCCAGACCTTCCACACACTTTATTCCTCGAGGCTTGCAAGAGGTACATGGAGAGATAAGGAGCGACCGATTCTTATTAATAACTGGGAAGCAACCTATTTTGACTTTGACGAAGAAAAGATACTCAAGATTGCTTCAAAGGCCAAGGAAGCCGGAGTAGAACTGTTTGTTCTTGACGACGGCTGGTACGGCGAGAGAAATATTGATGACAGGTCTTTGGGCGACTGGTATCCAAACAAGAAGAAGCTTCCGGAGGGAATATCGGGGCTTTCGAAGAAAGTTGAAGCCCTGGGACTTAAGTTCGGTATATGGATTGAGCCTGAGATGGCCAATAAGAACTCTGATCTTTACAGGGCACATCCGGACTGGATTCTTTCAACTCCGGACAGATATGAGTCCATGTGCAGAACGCAGCATACCCTGGACTACTCCAGAAAAGAGGTTGTAGACTATATCTTTAACCTTTTGGACAAACTTATTTCCGAGTCAAAGATTACCTACATAAAATGGGATATGAACAGATATATGTCTGAAGTCTTCTCGAGGACCGCATCCGCGGATATGCAGGGGACCATTATGCACAAATATATTCTGGGGGTTTACAGTCTTTATGAGAGACTTACCTCCAAATATCCCGAAATCCTGTTTGAATCCTGCGCCAGCGGTGGTGCCCGCTTTGATCCGGGCTTGCTTTACTACGCCCCTCAGACCTGGAGTTCAGATGATACGGATGCAATAGAAAGACTTAAGATTCAATACGGAACAAGCCTTGTATATCCTTTGCGCAGCGCAGGGGCCCATGTGTCGGCGGTTCCCAATCATCAGGTAGGTAGGGTGACTCCGATTGAAACGAGAGCAAATGTGGCTTTTTACGGAGCCTTCGGCTACGAGCTTGACCTTAACAAACTTTCCGATGAGGAACTGGAACAGGTTAAGGGCCAGATAAAGTTCTATAAGGAATACAGGAAACTTTTCCAATTCGGCAAATTCTACAGGATTCTAAGCCCTTATGAAGGTAATGAGACTTGCTGGATTGTTGTCAATGAAGATAAGAGTGAAGCGATTTCCGGTTTTTACCAGACATTAAATAAGGTAAATCCCCCCTGGCTTAAAGTAAAGCTTGCGGGAATTGACCCGGACAAGCTTTACGATGTCACTTATGATGATATCTCCTATAAGATGTACGGAAGCGAGATTATCAGGATAGGAATTCCCGTAGACCGTAAGTACTTCAACAAAAAGGTAGGAGATTTTGCTTCGGTTCTTTTCCATTTGAAGAGTTTATAGAAAAAAAGGCGCCGCTGATGCGGCGCTTTTTTTGTGCAATCGGGACCTGTCCCCAATTGCACCTTGGAACCTCGAAAGCCCCGATTTTCCTAAGTGTTCGCAATCGCGAACATTATTTTATTTGAAAAAATTATGTTTTATGGAATGTTTTGAATTCGTAACATATGATATATGTTTAACACGAATATTCAAAATGTAACCTAATAGTTGCTTGAATATTTAGACAATGGACTTTAAAATCTACTTATAACAAACACAACTTCCTTTAGATTTGATTGTAAAAGGAGAAAAACTAACACACTTATCGGAGGTAACTATTATGAAACAGAAGAAATCTCTCGGACTGATACTAAAACTTGTCCTTATAGCAGTCGGCGCAGTTTGCTTTACTGCACTTGTGATGATTCTCATCAGCAGATCCCAGTTAAGCAGCACCTACGAGAACCTTATTAAAGAGGAACTCAAGGTAGCCTGCGTAGAGCTTGACAGCAAACTCTCCTTTGAGTACGACGGCGACTGGGCTCTCACAGCCGATGGTGAAATGGAAAAAGGCGGATACGTAGTTCAGCAGGAATACATGGATGAGATGGATGATATCCATAAGAGAACCGGTCTTGAGTACACACTTTTCTATGGCGATACCCGTATTATCACAACAATCGAGAAGAGTGACGGTTCAGGAAGACTTGTAGGAACTAAAGCAACAGATGCAGTTATTGCACAGACCTTAAAGGGTGGCCAGGATTATCTTGGTACAAACGTAGTAATCAACAACAGACCCTATTTCGCTTACTATATTCCTCTCAAGAACAGCGATGGCACCATCGTTGGAATGTGCTTCGCAGGACGTCTTGCAGAAGATGTAAGCGCAGGCATCGCAAAGGCAGTTATGATGTGCCTGGTATCCGGTATTGTTATCATCGTTCTTGTAGCAGTATTTGGATTCTTCCTTAACAGGGTTCTTTCAGCACAGATGCACAAAGTGGCAGATAACCTTGAACAGCTGGCAGACGGTGACTTAAGCGTAGAAGTAGACGAGAAACTTCTTGCAAGAGGCGATGAGCTTGGAATCATCGGTAACTCCACAAAGGTTCTTGTTGATAAGATAAGCGATATTATTGGAAAACTTAAGAATGCATCCGAAGACTTAAGTGCAAACAGTGCAAACCTTTCCGCATCAGCAGCTCAGGCCAACGATGCAGCAGGTCAGGTTGCAGCAGCCATGGATGATATTTCCAAGGGTGCAGTTTCACAGGCAGACAGTATTCAGACAGCAGTTAACAATACAGAATCAATCGGTAAGAGTATTGAAGGCATCTCCGACAGCGTAGGCGTTATGAACAACGCATCCGTAGAGATGAAAGAATCCTGCAGAACTGCAATGGATACTCTTAACAACCTGATTAAGTATTCCGAAAAGGTTGCTACAAGCGTTGACAGTATCGCAACCAAGATCGGAAGCACAAACGAATCTGCTAACGCTATCAGCGAACTTACAGATGCTATTAACTCCATCGCTTCTCAGACCAACCTCCTTTCCCTCAATGCTTCAATTGAGGCAGCAAGAGCAGGCGAGGCAGGTAAGGGCTTCGCGGTAGTTGCAAGCGAAATCAGTACATTGGCTGATCAGAGTAAGCAGAGTGCAGATAAGATTAACGAAATCGTAGTAAGACTTATCAAGGATGCAAGCGAATCCGTTGAGGTTATGAAGGTCCTTTCCG
>JAEEGH010000740.1_pt1 | contig 103709 bp, 98 predicted proteins | sample 9134181 | NCBI WGS metagenome assembly JAEEGH01 (sample SAMN16246544, study PRJNA631951) | gut metagenome | biome: gut microbiome; feature: rumen; material: DP-attached | host: Bos | place: Iran: Karaj | collected 2018-10
AAGGCGCATCGGAACAGAGCAGACAACGGGCGGATTCTTCCTGAATGTTCATCATACGGCGGACATTTTTTTAATGTCGCAAGTTAATGATTTTAGGCGAATCCGCCAAAAACCCCGTACGTTTCGGCTCGGACACAATGCCGAAGATATAGTTGCCGCAACCGGAAAAAGTGTTACTTTTGTAACCGGTATGTCAGGCAACCGATCCATTATTCTGCTGATTACGCTGATTCTGCTCCCATCGTGCATGAAGACCGCACCGGAAGGGCAGAATCCTTTTACGCAGGATTTTGCATCTCACTCGAATCTGCCGCAGATTCTTGTCCATACCGGCGGCAAGACCATCGGGCGACAATCCATCGACGCCACGTTCAGTATAGACGGGAAACTGCTCCAGGGCTCCATACACGGCAGGGGAAACCGAACCTGGCAATACGAAAAGAAGCCCTATAAGATAAATCTGGACCGCGAAGAAACCATCCTGGGATTCAACAAAAGCCGGGAATGGGTGCTGCTCGCCGAATATAGAGACCCTTCGTTCATGCGCACGGCCTTCATGTTTTCCCTGGCGCATCTTGTCGGAATGCCCTATTCCCTGAAGTACAGACACGTGGAACTGTATCTCGATGACGAGTACCAGGGGGTCTATGTGCTTGTCGAAAATGTCCGGCGCTCTCCTTCGCGGATTGACATTGCCGACGACGGGTTCATCATAGAAGATGACACATACTGGGAAAAAGAACCGGTCAGCTTCGAAAGCACGCTTGGCTTTCATTATACCTTCAAATACCCTGACAACCCGGATGACGGGCACCTGAAATCCATCTCCGCCTATATCGGCAGGATGGAACGTACGCTGCTCTCCGGCAACGGGGAGGATTATCTGGATATGGACAGTTTCGCCCAGTGGTATCTTGTCACAGAACTTCTGGGCGTATATGACCCCAACATATTTTATGTCCTCAGGTCCAAGGAAGAAAAACTGAGGATGGGGCCGGTGTGGGATGCCGAGAGCGCCCTTGGACTTTTCGGACGCGACGCTGACAATCCCCTGCCCGCCCCGGGCTCGATGGCGACCGGTTATCCCATTTGCAGCAACAGTTACTACTTTCCCTATCTTCTGCACAACCCGCTTTTTACCGACTGCCTCAAGCGGAACTGGGATGCACTGAAACCACTTCTTCCCCGTTTCAAAGAACAGATGCGCGACTTGTTCCAGGGGCTGGATGAAGCGCTCGAATGCAATTTCAGACGCTGGCCCGGCAATTACCCGCCGCGCTGCTGGGAGGCAGAATTCGCTTTCATTTTTGATTATTTCGAGCGCCGGGCCGCATGGTTTGACGGATACGTAAGCTACCTGGCCGCTCCGAAAGCGCTGATTCCCCTGGAGGCCGATATCTCCAACCCGTCATTTTCCGTCCCCGAGGCTGTCGATCTGGGTCTGAGCGTCCTATGGGCATCCTGCAATCTGGGCGCGGCCCGGGAGAGCGAAACCGGATACTACTTTGCCTGGGGAGAAACTCTTCCCAAAGAAAGATATTCCTGGAGCAGCTATGCGTATGGAAATGATTCCGGCACAGGATTCCAGAAGTACTGTTACACAGGGGGCGAGGCATGGTGGACCGGTGCAGGAGACGGTCCGGACGGGCTGGACGTACTGGAAGAGGCTGACGATCCCGCCCGCGTTCACCTGGGCGGCAAATGGCGTATGCCCACGCGCTGGGAACTCTGGGAACTTTGGGATTATCTCAGCTACGGCGAAGGACAGATTCACTACGAGTTCCGGGACGACATGTTCGGTTTCCGGATATCGAGTCCCGATACCGGCGGGAGCGTCTTCTTCCCCTGTGCCGGCAGGGTGGAAGACGGGAGTATTGAATATTTCGCAGCGGCCGGCTACTACTGGACGTCAAGCCTCGCCAGGAGTGTCGAATGCGGCCCGGCAGGGGCCTATTTCATAGGGGTTGACGGCGCCCGGGAGGCTGTGAATGAATGGCAATGCGGACGTTTCTATGGAATGCCGGTCAGGCCGGTCTGTGACAAATGAGAAAGCTTTCGCTCATATTGCCCCTCTTTCTGCTTCTCGCCTGTGTGGACGAGGAAATCTTTGACCCGGGAAAAAATCTCTCCGTGAAAGAAGAGGACCTTCTGTTCCGGCCCGGGCAAATGGTTGTCAAAGTCACACCGACGCTTTCTTCTTCCCTGGAGCGCCACACCGGCGGCAACGGCAAGATCAACCCAGTAGAAATTTCTGAGTTTCAGGAGGTTGCAGGCATAATCGGCATGGAGTCCCTGAAAAGACTTTTCGCTCCCGCAGGCGTTTTTGAAGCGCGCTCGCGGGCGGAAGGCATGCATCTGTGGTATCAAGTGTCATTCGACCCGTCATTTTCCGTAAGCAGGGCCCGGGACCTGATGGCGTCGCATCCCGGCATTTCCGCAGTGGAATGCGACCCGATGAAACGCCTGTATGCCGACACTGTCGTGGAATACGCCGCACCGTCCGGCGTCATCCTTTCCGGCGCCCCCTTCGATGATCCGCTTCTATACCGTCAGTGGCACTATTGCAATGATGGCTCGCGGGAAGGCACCGCACCGGGGTGCGACATCAACGTATTCCCCCTGTGGAAAGAAGGGGTTACCGGACGCGACGATGTCATCGTCTGTGTCGTTGACGGAGGCGTGGACGACACCCATGAAGACCTGGCCGGAAACATCTGGTTCAATCCGGAGATCCCGGGCAGCTGCGGCTATAATTTTTGCAACGACAGTCCCGACGTTACACCCGACGACCATGCCACCCACGTGGCCGGAACCATTGCCGCCGTCAATAACAACGGTCTCGGCGGCTGCGGAATCGCCGGGGGCGATCATGCCAAAGGAATCCCCGGTGTGAAAATCATGTCGTGCCAGATCTTTACCGGCAACGAGAGTGTCTGCAGTCCCGCCGCCGCCATCAAATGGGGCGCGGACCACGGCGCCGTCATCTGTCAGAACAGCTGGGGCTATCCCGAACTGGACGAAACGCCGGAATCGATAAAGGCGGCCGTCGATTATTTTGTCAAATATGCCGGGTTGGATGCCGAGGGTGTCCAGACCGGACCGATGGCCGGCGGGCTTGTGGTATTTGCCGCAGGAAACGAAAGACGCATGGCCAGTTCCTCGACCTATGAAAGCATCTTGAACGTAACCTCCCTCGGGGCCGGTTTCGTCAAAGCCCCGTATTCCAACTGGGGTGCCTTTGCCGACCTGGCCGCGCCGGGAGGGTACAAGCCCAACCGGGTCCTGAGCACCCTTCCCGGAAACCGCTACGGCTGGATGTCAGGGACCTCGATGGCCTGTCCGCACGTCTCCGGAGCTGCCGCGCTCGTCGTTTCCGCCTGCGGAGGTCCCGGGTTTACCCCGGCTGAGTTAAGACAACGTCTTGAAGAGTCCGCCCGCAACATTTCGGCCTACAATCCTGATTATTATCTTGGGCACGGTCTGGTAGATGTTTACGCCGCAGTCAACGCCCTCCCGAATACTTTCCCTGAATACTTTGAGGAAACTCCGGCAGATTTTATGTAAATTTGCGTTGTATGAAAGAAAGACTGGCATCACTTGACATCCTGCGCGGGGCGGATATGTTCCTGCTGCTGGCCCTGGGGCCTGTGATCAGGAGCATCTGCAAGTTATGCCCGGACGGGACCGCCTGGCTGGCTGGCCAGTTCCAGCACGTAGTCTGGGAGGGATTCGTCCTTTGGGATATCATCATGCCGCTGTTCCTGTTCATGTCCGGAATTACAATCCCGTTTTCGATGGCCGCCTACAGGGACGGACGCGCAAGGCCGGATGGGAAATTCCACCTTAAACTGCTGAAGCGTTTCTGCCTGCTCTTTCTCCTCGGATGGATCGTGCAGGGGAACCTGCTGGAATTCAGCTGGAAAGATTTCCACCCGTACGCCAATACGTTGCAGGCCATTGCCGTCGGTTACGTGGTCACGGCGCTGCTTTTCGTGTACCTCAAACCACGATGGCAGATTGTGGCCGGAGTCGCTCTTTTTGCCGCCTACTGGATTGCCTTCGCATGCACGGGTATGAATCTTGACCCGCAGGACAATATCGCCATGGTGGTGGACAAAGCCGTGCTGGGGTCACACCGTGACGGCGTCCGCTGGGCCATCGACGGAACCTGGCGCTTCGGCAGGAGCTACCAGTACACCTGGATACTCTCCAGCCTCAACTTCGCCGTGACGGTGCTTCTCGGGTGCTTTGCCGGGCAATTGCTGAAAAGCGGGAAACACGCGCCGGCGCGGCGGGCGCTGCTGGTCGCGGTGACGGGCGCGGCCCTTGTCGCCGCAGGCCTGGCCATATCCCCGGTATTCCCCATTATCAAGAAGATCTGGAGCAGCAGCATGACGCTGTTTTCCGGTGGAATTTGCTTCCTGCTGGTGTCGTTTACATATTATTTGGTTGATGTGCGTGGATGGCACAAAGGTGCCGATTGGCTTAAGATATACGGGATGAACGCCATCACGGCCTACTGCATCGGCGAGGTGGTCAAATTCACCTCCGTATCGGAGTCTTTGCTCCACGGCTTCGGCGGTCTTACCTGCTACCCGGTAATCATTGCTTTTGCCGACGCGGCGATTCTTTTCGGGATTCTCGCCGTTATGTATAAGAACAAACTATTCCTTAAAGTATGATAAAGAGATTTCTCCTTCTGATGGCGCTTGCGCTTGGTATCTGCGCATGCACGGATGATTACGGCTACAAAATCAAAGACGGAAGAATCGTGTACAATACTCCGCCGAGGCCGGCCGGACAGCAGAGCATGCTCGGCTTCGCCTGCGACCCGATCGACACCGTACGCATCGGTGTCATCGGCCTCGGGGACCGCGGCAAGGATGTCCCGAAGCGGATGGCCTTCATCGAGCACGCCTCGGTCAGGGCGCTCTGCGACCTCATGCCCGAACGGATCGAACGGGCCCAGAAGAGCCTTGTGAAGCGCGGCGCACCAAGGGCCATTCACGAGTTCTCCGGAGAGGAAGGGTGGAAGCAACTCTGTGAACTGGACGACATTGACCTTGTCTATCTCGCCGTTCCGTGGCAACTGCACACGACGATGGCCGTGTATGCCATGGAGCACGGCAAGCACGTCGCCGTCGAGGTGCCCGCCGCGACCAGTATCGAAGAGTGCTGGGCGCTCGTGAACACATCCGAGAGGACCAGGAAGCACTGCATGATGCTGGAGAACTGCTGCTACGACTTTTTCGAACTCACCTGCCTGAATATGGCCCAGCAGGGACTTTTCGGGGATGTGGTCCACGTAGAGGGGTCCTATCACCACAACCTTGACCCATGGTGGGACAACTACCAGGGCGACTGGCGTATGACCTACAACAAGGATCACCACGGCGACGTGTACCCGACCCACGGCATCGGGCCCGTCTGCCAGGTGCTGGGCATTCACCGCGGTGACAGGATGGAGGAACTGGTGTCGATGGACACCGGGGCCTTCGCCGGCCAGGCCAAGGCCGACGAACGCTATGGAAAGGGTGCCGTCAAATATGAAAACGGCGACCTTACTTCGACGATGATCCGTACCCATAACGGCAAGACCATCCTTGTAGAGCACGACGTCGTGACCCCGCGTCCCTACAACAGGATGTACCAGATTGTCGGGACGAAGGGCTATGCCAACAAATATCCATCCCCGGGCCTCGCCCTCGGGAGCGATGCCGCGGAGATACTCTCCTCAGACGACCTCGACGCCGAAAAATATATGAGCGACGAGAAGCGAGACTCCCTCCTCGCCTTATTCAAGCACCCAATAGCCAGGGAGATAGAGGGACTCGCCCGTAAGGTCGGCGGCCACGGCGGGATGGACTTCATTATGGACTACCGCCTGATCTACTGCCTCCACAACGGCCTGCCGCTCGACCAGGACGTTTACGATGCGGCGGAGTGGAGCTCGCTCGTAGAACTCACGGAGGTTTCCATCACCCACGGCTCCAAGCCAGTAGTAATGCCCGACTTCACCCGCGGCGAATGGGACCGGCTAGACGGCCTTAAATTCTATACCCGCCCCTGAAACGATAGTTTGCCTTAATGCTTACAAACGGACTCTCAGGCCGGCCTCATCGGCTTTCCTCCCATACGGCCGTCAAGCCCACTTTTCGAAAAACTTCTTCAGTTTTTCGTTTTTGAGGATGACATCGTGGTAACGCGGGAGGCTTTCGGCGAATTCTTCAAGAGTCCATCCTTTCGGGAAACCCTCCGGCACCGGCCTCCGGTATGTCCCGCCCATCGAATTGCCGGCGGAAATCCCAGGGCAATAGTCGTCGTATTCCAGATAGGCTTTTCCGTCGGAGAGGAAGCACAGAGTTAATTTGGTGTTCATCATATACTCCTCGTTGTGGTACCATCCAATCTCTATGTTGTCAGGAACTTGTTTCATAGGGCGAAAGATTCTTTGCGACTGCAAGTTAGCTATTATTCAGGGCCGGAAGCCGTACAAAACACCTAGTTGATCACCGGGATACCGTCTTTCTTGAGCAGGGGGGCTTCGCCATTCCAAACGAAAGTGTACTCTCTGCGGGAGTCGAGACCGCCATTGTGGGTCTCTGTCTTCATACCGGTAATGCGGTCATCCTTGTCGGTAATAAGGGTCACGTCGATACGGATATAAGTATTGTCCCTGCTGTACCAGCCTGTAACGAGGTATTTGCTGCGGGTCCCCCACCAGCCTTCCAGGTCGAAGAGACCGATTCCCCCGGTGGCCAGGTCGATGTTCATACCCAAAACGGTCGGATCTATGGCCATATTCCGGAAAGGATTAGTATACTGGGTATTACGGATGACGGTCATCTCGTCCCGATAGACGGTCTGGGAGCCCGAGGTCCACTTCTGGCAGAAATAATGTGGACAGTCTTCATACCACTCGACTATGCGGGACTTCTTCCAGGAGCCGTACTTTTTCTCATCTTCCGAGTCATCGTAGCGGTAGGCGTTCTCAATCTCAATCAGTTGCCCCTTGTCGTTATAGTGGTAGACGTATGGATCGTCGTCGTTCTTGTACTTCCGTATGATACGCCCCTGGGCATCGAAATCATACCAGTTAGTCCGGCCGCCTTCCCTGACTTTATCATCATAGTAATCGGCGTGGGTCGGGGATGTGTAGTTGTATATCCGCTTGTAATTGTCGTCGGACCAGACCTTTACGCCGTCGTTCTCATAAGAGAGCGTATGCTCCAGGTAATAATCGAGGTATCCACGCTCATTATAATGGAACTCGAGGGTCTGGTCGAAGGTCTTCTTGCCAAGAGAATAGGACACGCACCTCCAGCCCTTGAGTGCGGCGGTATAGGGGTTGACGGAGCCATCCGTGCCCGTGCCGGAGCCATTCCCGGAGCCATTCCCGCCGGTACCGCCATTCCCGCCGGGAGTCTCGGACTGGGAAGAAGTATTTCTATGCTCTCCGGAATCGTATAAGGAGCAGGAGGCCACGGCCAGCACGGCTGTGCAGACAAGGAATATTTTTCTCATAAGTTCGTGTTTTACAATCATTTAGTAAAGTCAACGATTATCGGCAGATGGTCCGAGGGACGGAAGAACTTGGACACTCTCTTGCCGTCCTTCATTGCCTTTTGCTGACGGGTGTAATCATCGAAGATGACCTCGGCCGACTTGATTTTCGCGAACATCGGCGCCGTGGCATAGACAAAATCAATCCTGCGGCGGCCGGGAGTGGTGCTGTGGAAATTGTTCGGCTCCCTTTCGGCGAGGACGTCAATGTAGGGAGTCTGAGAGTTGACGAAATCGTGGACGAGGAATGCGGGAGAGTCGTCGTCGAGGTGATAGACCCAGTTCTCCCGTCGGGTGATGGAATTGAAATCGCCCATCATCAGCCATAGTTCCTTGCCCTCCGGGTCGGCCCCGAGGATGGTATGGCGGCAGATATATTCCATCTCTTCGGCCCTGTAGAAGTCTCCACCGTGGGCCTTGACGCTCTTTTCACGCAGTTCCTTGGGGATATTATGGCCATATTTCTGGGGCCAGGTATGGACCGTGACAAAGTTTATGTCCTGACCTTCGAGCTTTATCCGGGCCCATCCTGCGCCGTGCGCGACCAGGGTGTCGGCGGAGTTGCCGGTAATCCTGGCGACGGGGTCTATGGGGAAACGGGAGGTTATGACCTGGGGATAATTGTCCCTGTGGCCGCCGAGAAAGACATAGCTGTGACCGTAGCGGGGGGCCATTTCGTTCCAGAAGGCAAGCAGCGCGGAATCCCTCTGCCAGGACTCGATATCCGCCAGCTTGTCGGCGGTGCCGGTCTTGTAGATGGGCTGGGCCTCGCACCAGACACAGATGTCCGGAGTCTTGCCTTTCACCCAGTCAACGAAACGGGTGTAATTGTCCTCCTGCCCGTCCCACATCCCATTCTGAATGTTCCAGTAAAGGAGCCGGAAACTTTCCTGCGGCTTGACCTTGTTTTTAGGCGCCCGGCTTCCCGCCAGGGAAAAGACTATCGCCAGGGCAATAAATAAGATACGTTTCATAGTGCAAGAATTCTCTCAAGCACAAAGATACGAAAAGAATCTATCCCAAGTCCGCGAAGACTATGCACTCCGGAGGATTGTATGTCAGGAAGCCGGTCAGCACGATAATGACAAGGGCGATAGCGATCCAGAGCGGCCACCATTCTCTTACGATATGGTTCCGGCTCCAGCGTTTTGCCAGATGTATCGCCCCCACCATCGCCACGACATAGATAATGATGTCAAGAAACATCAGTTCGTGGCGGACAAAAATCCAATATGCGAAGAAGGCCGCGACTATTAGAGGCATAACGGCCAGTCCTCCTAGGATGGGCGCTCCCAACTCACGGATGTCACGCCGGCTCAGGATGAAGAAAAAACTCAGAAGCAGCATCGGATAGAAGACCATTTTCATATGGGCCATCACACTTTCCGTCACCGGGAAAATATATCCGAGAAAATGATTGAAGAAGGGCACGTGGTGCACGAAGTGCATACTGGTGCCCAACAGAATCAGCAGAATGGTGGCGATGAGTGTCTCCTTGCGAGTCATAATAGTGTCTTTACCGACGCAAAGATAAGGACTCAAAAATGCAACCGGGTTGCATTTTTCAAGAGCTGGGCGTGAGTACCTGATGGCAGGAAAACGGGCGGCCGCGGGAGTCCAGGCCCTCGATCCGGATCAGATAAGGATAGTCCGGCAAATCACCGGTGCAGAATTCGATGGTGGCACGGCCCCCTTCGACAGCTACGTCCGGAGACCACCAGACGGTGTTGCGGGCATCGTACGGGCCGGATTCACCCAGGTCATAGCGCGGGGATTCGAAATAGCGGGGAACCTGGTACCCCAGCGGAACGAAGTAGAGCAGGGAAGGATTGCGGTTCTCTTCCCGCCGGACGGCGCCGGGCTTCACGGTGATGCGGACCACCCCGCCGGAGCCGCCGAAGACAGGATCGGGTTGCGTGGAAATGCTCAGCGTACGGAGGTCTTCCAGTTGCAGCATTTCATAGGCCCACCAGGCCTCTTCCGTATCGTCTACAATCAGTTTCACCCGGCCGGTGTCGTCATTCTCGTCGGCAAAAGGATCGTCGTCCTCTTCTTCGTCGGAAAGCATTTTCCGCATCCGGTTGCGGTTGTACATATATTCGCCGTCATACTCGAACATAGCCTTTCTCATGCTCAGGTATTCCACCAGGCTCATATCCCTGTAAACGGACAGGTCTTCCCGGTAGTTCCGGCCGAAGACCAGGACATCGTCATCATAGGAGGCCACCACCACCGCCGCCTGAAGCGTGTCGGTCCAGGCCGATTCATTCAGCGGGGGTTCCACGGGCGCCATCCCCCTCATGGAGCCGGGTGCGGGTTTGTACAGATGCGGACCTGGCGCGGGATCCCCGTCCCACTTGGGGAGGTAATGGGAAAACAGGCGGGAGTCGGAGATATTGATGAGCATCTTCGTATTCTCCGGGAAATCCAGGCTGTCCACCACGAAGACGCTGCCCTTACTTACATCCACCGACTGCAGGATGCCCTGGGAGGGAACCATAAATGTAAAGTTGAAATTCGTGGGCACTTTGGACGAATGCCTGCGGGAAATATGGCCGCGGACAATCTGCTCCCGCTCCCGCCGGTACCGGATGACGATGCCGCCTGCGGAAACGTTGGAAAACTTCTCCAAATCATAGTAGCGCCAGCCCTGGATGAGCATCAGCACATCCAGCGCCTCGTCCCTTTCCAGCTCGGGAACTGCCGGATCGAAGTAATAGGAAGGGTTGTTGATGCGGCCCTTCAGCTCGCTGCTGAGTCCCATATAGGAAACGATGCCATCGGCCTGCTGCCAGTCTTTCAGGGCGCCCCGTACCACGGAGACCGAACAGTGCCCGTCCAGCGGCGTCCCGTCCGGATTCTGCAGAAGGACGGTTCCGCTTACCAGGCTTCTCCGCTCCCCTGACAAGGGTCCAGTCTCCAGAGAGCAGACAGGCGCTTCGGCGTCACGGACGAAGAAAAGCCTTTCTGCCAGAATGCTTCCCCGGGCGTCCACCAGCAGGAAGTGGTTGATGCCCGGCCGAAAGAAGTCTTTCTCCATCACATAGGAAGCCATTTTCCCGTCCAGGCCGACCTGCGCAAGGGGACGGAGCTCGGAAGCGTCCCGCACCAGCAGGCTGGCCGTACCGCCGCCATAGCCCAGTGCGCCGATGTAATATCGGCCCGCATGAATCTGCAGCCGCAGGGTAGCACCCTCTTCCGAAGGAGCCGGGAGGGGATACAACTTCCCGGAAGCGTCCCGGAGGCTGTAACGATGACCGGGCTTGGGGAGGAATGAGAAGCGGCCCATCCCGTCGTGGAGGGTGGAAACGCGTTTCCCCGGTCCGCCCTCGTCGCTTACCAGGACGCCCTCGAAATCCACACTCCTGCCCTGTGCATCCACCGCCTTGAATCCGACCGACGCCTTTTTCCCGGCGAAATAACGCCCGCCTTCCGGCCAGAAACTCACGTCTATGTCCGGGGAGGGACCCACCACCGGTTCCTTTTTCTCCTTTTTTATGCCGATGACGCGGATTCTTTCGTTGAAGAAAAAATCGGCCGGGGCATTCATCTGCCAAAGCGTATAGCCCCGAACGGTGTAATCCCCCGTCTCCAGGCTTTCCGGCAACTCCATGCTTCCGGGGAATCCCCCGGTTTCCGTGCGCTTGATCTTAACGCGCACCACTGTTTCGCCCCGGGCGTCCAGGACCTCGGCATAGAGGAAATTGCTGGGCGGAAGGGCGCTGACAGCGGAAGCATCCTGCACCCATCCCCGGAACCAGACGGTCTCACCAGCCGTGTAACAGGTGCGGTCCAGGTGAAGATAGACCTTCTCCGGAGAGCACCAGGTGACGAAGTATCCGTAGCGCAGCAGCAACGAATCCGTCACCGCACGGGCGGCAACCATCTTCACCGGGATGAAGAGCAGCAGGGCGATAACTGCAATCCTTTTCATGGCTCCAAGGGCTTCCTTCCGGCAAAAATCGCAATAATTTCGCATAATCCAAGGAGTTATGGATGGAAAAATGTAATTTTGTGGGGATGAAACATTTCTATTTAATCCTGCTTATGGCCGTCTGTATCTTTGGTCGCGCGATGTCGCCGCAACAGCCTCGGGAAGTTGTCTCCTATCAATACGAGTACCGGGCCTGTATGATGCACCCCCTGGTTACCTATCTGGTGGAAAAAGACGAAAAGGGCACACAGCGCCTCATCTGGTCCAAACTGGACGGAGTGAAGCACGTGGTGGTGCTGGAGGAAGATGTGCTGGGAAGAATCGGCCAAATAGCACGGGAGTCCCGGCTTTCCCGCCTGAAAGAGAACTATTATCCCCGCATGGATATACGGGACGGTTATTCATGGACGCTGCGCATCCGGTACCCCGGCGGCTCCATTTATTCCGACGGGATGAATGCCTATCCGCGCCAGAAACAGCGGGATGGAATCAAAGCCATCAACGACTATCTGGAAAGTTTTCTGCCGGAGAGCAAGTAATGCACGCAATATTTTCTATCTTTGCATTCTAACCACATAGAACTGATCACATGGGTAAACTGGACAGCATTCTCAAAAACGGCGGCGGACGCATCCTTGGGAGCATCGCCGGCAGCGTCGTCAGTATGGTGGCGGGCAAAATCATCGCCGACAAAATGCAGAAGAAGATCCTGAAGCAGCAGACCGGCTTCGAGACCACGGAGGAGATTATGGCCGATGCCCAGCTGAAGGCAGCAAAAGCGCAGGCCGATGCCGAAGCACAGGCCCGCGCGTATCAGGAAGCCCAGGCGCAAGCCCAGACCCCGAAAGAATAACCTTCTACAGGTAGTAGTTGAAGCCCAGGCGTAGGCCGATGTTCTGTGTGCCGTAGAGCAGCGCGGTGCTGCCGGGGCTCACGAGGAACTCGTACTCCTTCCTGCCCTGGTCCGTGTTCGAGTTGTAATACCATCCCTCGAAACGGGTGTAGGTCTCGGGCTGGAAGAAGAAGGCCACGGGAACGAAAGTGACGGCCGCCGTGATGGACATCTGGCCGATGAAGAAGTATTCGATACCCATATTGCAGGTGAGGGCCAGCGCCTTGCAGTACCCCACGTTGTAACGCTCCAGCGGACGGGCGTAGGTGACATGAGCTGCGTGGAAGTTACCGGAGAGCGGCTGATACTCGTTCAGGGTTTGCACATCGGCCGTGGAAAGCGACAGATAGGGCATCGTGGCGGGCAGCGCATTCTTTACAAACGGGTTGCCGTAATCCATCGTCATAGACCCGCCGCCGATGGCGAACTGCAGGCCGAAACCCCCAATGAAGGCCAGCGGGCCGAAGGACTTGGTATATTCGGCCTCCAGGCCCAGCGAAACGCCGTTCAAATTGGAGTTGATGCAGTCTACTACCTTCGAATTCGCATCGGCGTCGCTGGTGACATACTCCTTATAGTTAACCTTGCTGCCGCTCAGGCCCAGGGCCGTGCGGAGGGACCACTGGTCGCTCATATGGTAGCGGAGCTGGAAGGAGAACTGGGGATCGATCCCGAGAATGTACAGCTCGTGCGGGTAGTCCCCCAGGCTGTTGACGAAACCGCCGGCGAAATCTCCCGGATTGGGCTGATAGGTGCCGAATTTCGAGATGGGGTTCCACGTAACGCCGAAGGAGAAGTCGCCCTTCGCGGGGATGAACTGCTTCTTCGAGGCCGATGCGGTGCTCTTGGCCGACGTGCTCGCGGGCTGGGCGGGCTGCGCCACAGGCTGGGCGGCGCTCTTGGTGGTTGTGGCCTTCTTCTGGGCACCGGCCGCTACGCACACGAGCAGGGCGACGGCGATGATGAATACTTTTTTCATAGGTTATCGCTTTTTAACAAGTTCTACAGATAAAGGACTGCACGGGCATAGGACTTATAGTTGTCCCTTTCCTTATATACATCCGTACGGGCAATAACGGGGCTGCCGGAAACAGTAAACTGAAATACCGTTGTCCTGCCGTACCGGGCTTCACAGGTGCTCCAGTATTCTCCGGACAGGGCCGTACTGTAGCCGTTATCCAAAGAAGCCTTGATAAGGGGCAGGTTCCACTGTATTATGCCGCTCCACTCCAGGTCTCCCGGCAGGAACCAGCCCGTGGTTGTCCGGCTCGAAGTCGCCCCATACAGCTTTGGCACATCGGTATAATTACTGTCGATATACTTGACCGGCCGAACGGCATAACTCGAGTTGTTCACATGATCGGAATAGAACACCTGCAGGAGATGCGCCACAACGCCGCTGAGGCAATAGGTGTAGTTATACTTCGGGAAACGCGGGTTCAGTTCCGTCGCCTGTTCCTGACTGAAAGCCAGGATCCCGAACAACTGGTACTGATAGATATTGGTCCCGCTTTGCTGGTCTTCGCTGCTTGCAATTTCTTCGATATTGTCCTGCCAGTGCATTTTTTCAGTGCTCTGGTCTTTTCTGATAACAAGCGCGTGGGTGGACGGAGAATTGGAAAGGCCCATCAGATTGCTCTTCCGGAAGTTCCGGACATACGATGCATAAAGCTCCGCTGCCTTGGTTTTATCCCTGCACTGTGACAGGTAGCCGCACCCCATAAAGTCATCATCGTTAGGAATCGAAGTGGAGGCAATGACGCCGATGTAATTGTAGCCGCCGGATTGGGTGGTGCCGGTAAAGGTGGGGCTACTCTTCCGGTTCCCGGAGGCGTCCACGTAGATACTTGTGGCAGCAACCTGCCGGAGACCGCAGTCCTTAGAGAGGAACTGGCTTCCGTTCCAGTAGACATAGTCCCCCGGCTTCACGTCGAACTTGTCGTAGTCGAACACATAGACCGTGAGGGTTTTGGATACGCTGGAATTGTAGTGCGAGCGCACTGTCACGGTAACGGGAGAGGTACTGCTCTTAACACCTGTAAGCGTGATGGTCTTCCCGCTCACGCTGGCGCTCAGAATGCTTTCATCGCTCACGATCACATCGGGAACCTGAATGGCAGTGGAAGGCGTGAAACTGAACATAAAGGGACAGGTCTTCCCCTTTTTCATGATCACCTCGCCGTTCCCATTCGGGCTGTAATTCCCGGTGAATGTGAATCCGCCCATTCCGGTAGGAGCCTGCAGGACCTTGACCGTAAGGACATCGGCGATGGGATAACCCTGCACCTCCACTTTTACCTTGCCCGAATCGCCGGAAGCGCCGGACTTGGCCGTCACCTTTCCGCTTTCCGTAATGGAGATTACATCTTCACCTTCCGTAACAGACCAAACAACAGGGTAATCTGTAGTAAGTTCATCATTAACGTTCTTCACCTTGGCCTCCAACTGAAGGGACTCACCCGCGGCCAAGTTAAGGATGCCGCCGGAGAAATGGCTGTCCGTCTTCGTGATGCTCACCGAGGCGGGGAGAATCGGATCCTTGCTCACCGTCACCTCACAGGTCGCCTTGACGTTTTCGTCGCCGGAGAACCAGACGGTGAGCGTCGTTGAACCAATCTTCTTCGGCGTAATGCCGATCCCCTGCTCCGAAAGAACGCATTCGATCACGTCATCGGGAGAACAGCTGACCCTGCCAAGTTTCGTTAAAGACGCACCCTGCGGGGTTACTTGTACCGGCAGGAAACCGTTCGTGCTGCTAAGCGCCAGAGAATAGGACGCATCGCACGACAGGTCCAGGATGTATAGAACCTCATTGGTGGGTTGCGGCGCCTTCTTGCAGGAAGCTGCCGGAAGCATCATCAGCGCAGCCAGGGCAATATAAAAGAGTTTTTTCATAATTATAGCGGTTTAAGCATCCGCCTCCCAACCCAGGGCGGAGGCCCCGAGGATGGCGGCGTCGGACTGATTCAGACCGGAACGGAGCAGTTTCACCTTACCCTTCCAGAGATTGAGGACGTTCTCCTCCATCGCCTTCTGAGTGGGATCCAGGAGGTATTTCCCTGCGTTGGTGACACCGCCGAAGAGGATGATGGCCTCCGGAGCCGAGAAGGCGATGAAGTCCGCCAGGCTCTCTCCCAGGATGGTGCCGGTGTATTCCAGCACACGGATAGCCAGGACGTCACCGGCCGCAGCGGCTTCGCCTACGGCCTTGGAGGTGATTTCCTTGACATCGCGGAGAGAAGACGGAACGGAGGAAGTTTCCAGCCATTCACAAGCCGTACGGACAACGCCCCTGGAACTGCAGTAGGCTTCCAGACAGCCGTTCCGCCCACAGCCGCAGGCGCGGCCGTCACGCACGGCGATGGTATGGCCCAGCTCGCCGGCAAAGCCGTCGTGACCGTAGACCACCTTCCCGTCGATGACGATGCCGGAGCCCACGCCGGTGCCCAGGGTAATCATAATGAAGTTCCGCATTCCCTGCGCCACGCCGTATTTCATTTCGCCCAGGGCGGCGGCATTGGCGTCGTTGGTGAGCTTGACGGGAATCCCCATCTTCTCTTCCAGCATCCTGGCAAATTCCACCTTGTCGTGGGCCCAGGGCAGGTTGGGGGCGCACTCGATGCAGCCGTTGTAGTAGTTGCCGTTGGGAGCACCCACGCCGATTCCGAAGATGCGGTCTTCGGCCACGCCGGCCTTCTTCAGCAGGGCCTTCAGCGCGCGGGCCAGGGTGTCTACATATTCCTTGGCATCGGTGGGAGGGGTGGCCGTTTCCCAGATGTCCTGAGCCAGGACATCGCCGCCCATATTCACGATGCCGTACTTGGCGCTCTGTCCGCCAATGTCGATGCCGAATACTAAATCTTTAGCCATAACTTACGCTTTCTTGGGTTTGGAGCCGTAGAGGGCGAACCAAAGCATATAAACCAGGTAGAGGATGATGAGCCAGTAGCTGTTCAGGAAGCCCAGGTGGTCCGCCACGAAGCCCTGCACGATGGGCAGGATGCCGCCGCCCACCACCATCGTCATAAAGATGCCGGAAGCGATGGAGGTGTACTTGCCGAGGCCTTCCACGGCTAGGTTGAACACGGCGCCCCACATAATGGAGGTGCACAGGCCGCAGGCCACCATCAGGATGATGGCGAAGGGAACGGTGTTGCCGCCGATGGTGATGACCCAGCTCTTCGGAAGGAACATCGCGAGCAGCAGGAAGAGGATGCCCGCACCGCTGGTGCAGCTGAGCATCATCCGGCTGGAGACCTTAGCACCGATGGCGCTGCCGGTCATACGGCCGATCATCATCATAAACCAGTAGGCGCCCACGAAGGTGCCGGCAATGCCTGCGGCAATGCCCAGACCGCCGCCTTCAACGCCCGAGGTCATAAAGAGGTTGGCGATGTTCGGGATACCTACCTCAATGCCCAGGTACAGGAAGATGGCGATGATACCCAGCACGAAGTGACGGTACTTGAGCGCACCTTTCACGCTGGCGATAACGCCTTCCTTCTGCTCCTCTGCGGGAGCTTCCTTGGCAGCTTCCAGTTCGGGCTCCGGAATGGCGCTGAACAGGATGATGATAAACGCGAGGGCGAAGATACCCATCGCCAGGAAGAGGGCGCCGTTAACATCGGCCACCTGTGTCTTCTCGGTTACCTCACCGATCATATAACCGGCCAGGATGGGCACGAGGGTGGCGCCGATGGAGTTGAGGCTGCCGCCCATCTGGATGAGCTGGTTGCCCTTGTTGCCGCCGCCGCCCAGGGTATTGAGCATCGGGTTCACCACGGTGTTGAGCATACACATCGAGAAGCCGGAGATGAGGGCGCCCAGGAGGTATACCCAGTAATTGCCGATCACGCCCGACAGGTAGGAGACGAGCACGCCCGTGAAGCCCACCGCCACGGCGGTGAGGGCCGTGAACTTGTAGCCTTTCTTCTTGAGGATGAGGCCGGCGGGGATGCCGAGCACCAGGTATGCGAAGAAGTTGCAGAAGTTGCCCATCTGGGACATTGCGTTGGACGCACCGAACTGGGCTTTCGCAATCACGCCCATCGGATTCTGGAGACCTGTCACGAAGGAGATCATGAAGAAGAGGAAAAACATGATCCCGATGGCCAGGATGTTACCGTTCTTTTTTGCCATAGTATGTAAGATTTTATTCGATGACTTGTTGTTTGCGGCGCCAGTTCAAGACAGGCAGCATAAAGGAAATGATGGCCGCGCCCAGCCAGAACCATTTCACGTAGGTGTAGTCGCGCACGCCTTCCGCCCCGCCGTCCATCAGCAGGCCGGTGACCACGTTCTGCAGACCCGCGGCGGCATAGGAGGCAAGGCCCACGATGCCCAGGGCCGCGCCGGTGGCCTGACGGGGCACCAGATCCACGGCCATCAGGCCGCCCAGGAAGCTGATCAGCACGCCGATTGCGATGCCGAAGAGCACCATCGCGGTGATGTTGAGCCACTTGGACGCGCCGCCGAACAGGAACAGCGCCAGGGCGATGGCTTCCAGGATACCGGCCACGAAGGCGGGATACTTGCGGTCGCCTTTAAAGAGCACATCCGAGAGCCAGCCGGAGACCACGGTGCCGATGATCCCGAAGATGGGGTTGATGCCGATGATGGCGGCCGCCCCGGCCAGGTCATAGCCCTTGGTGTCCTGCATAAAGATGACGCCCCATTCGTTGATGGCATATCGGCTCATATACATAAAGGCGCTGGCGGCGGCCAGGATCCACACGCCGGGATTCTTGATGACGGCCTTCTGCATCCGCTTGGTCTGCGCGCGCTTCTGCTCGGGAGAGAGCTCCTCCTTCGCTTCCGCCTCCCCAGCCAGTACCTCGATGGGCGGCAGGCCCTTGCTTTCGGGCGTATCGTGCAGGAAGAGCAGGATGATGATCACACCCAGCAGGCCGGCGAGCGCGGCGCCGAAGAAGCCCCACTTCCAGCCGAAGGAGGCGACCAGCATGCCCACGAACACGAAGGAAAGGCCTTCGCCGATGTTATGGGAGCTGGAAAAGAAGCCGTAGTAGGTTCCGCGTATGCGCAGGGGGTACCAGCGCGAGAGGGCGATGATGGCCGGCGGGGCGCCCATAGACTGGACGCCGCCGTTGATGGCCCAGCAGATGGCAAACAGAATAAACAGCGCGGATGTGGAGATGCCACCATTGAGGGCGGTGACGCCAAGAACACCCATAACGAAGTTCATCAGCACCGAGACGGTGAGGCCCAGGGCCATAAAACGCTTGATGTTGGAACTGTCCGCCAAAAAGCCGTTGATGAGCTTCATAATGGCATAGGCCCAGTACAGGCACGCGCCGATGATACCCAGCTGCGTGGCGTTCAGAAGACCCGCGTCGATGAGCGGCTGCTTCATCACGCCCATGGAAAGGCGGCACACATAGTACAGGGCGTAACCCAGTGTACCCGCCATAAAGGACTGGAAGCGCAGGCGCTTGTAGGTCTTGTCCACTCTTTCCGCCGGAACTTTCTCGGCTGCGGGAGCACTGGTCTTAAAGAAATCCAGGATGTTCATTACGCTTTAGTGTTAAGTCGCTTACAAATATACTAATTTTTCGTCAGTTTCAACAGCACCACGCCATGCGGGGCCACCAGGGTACTCCAACTGCCTTCCGCCTGCACGGTTCCGAGGTCTTTCTGGCGCCAGAGGTCACGCACGGTCACCGGGGCGAAAAGACCCAGTTCCCGCATCCCGAAGCCCACCTGTGCAGGGGTTTCGCCGCGGTTGAAAAGACCCGCCGCCAGCGAGCCGTCCTCCAGGGGTTTCACATAGACGACGGCCGTGGGGTTGTTGTTCAGGCGGGTGGCCTGAATGCCCAGCGGGTCCTGGTTCACGTCTAACACCTCCGTGTTGGAGAGCAGCCCCAGGGTGAATTCGTCCAGATTCGCCATATCGCAGCCAATCAGGAGCGGGTTTGCCAGCAGGGCCCACAGGGAAATGTGGGTATATTGTTCGTCGGCAGTGAGCTGGCTGTCCTTGACCTGGGGACCCCAGCCCACCTTGCCCACCACCAGCATATCGGCATCGGGCCAGTGACCGGGGCGGCAGTAAGGGGCCCAGCGGTCCTGATGGTCGAAGCCGATGGTACTCATACTGGCCCAGCTGTCGCGGATGTCGTCGGTGGTGCGCCAGGCTTGAGCGCATTCGACCCACACAGCCGCATCGGCCAGGGGAGCCTTGTTGGAGAGACTCAGGATGATGTCGCGTCCGCATCGGCCTATCGCCTGCGCCACTTCCCGCGCGTGGGCTTCGTCGTTGGGATACCAGTCGTACTTGAGGTAGTCCACCCCCCAAGCAGCCCACTGCTTCACGTCGGCCTCCACGAAGGAGTACTTGCCGAAATGGCGCACGCTGGAGCGCTGAACCTTGCTGCGGTCCAGTTTATAAACGTCGTCGCAGAGGCCCTGTCTGATGTATTCGTAGCTGCCGTCGGCATTGTCGCAGCTGGAGCCGATGTGCCCGGCATAGGTCCCCACCCACGGCCCGGAATAGATACCGAAGTGCAGTCCCAGGGCATGGATTTCATCGGCCAGACCCTTCATGTCGGGGAACTTCTTATTGGGCTGGATGGCGTTGTAGGAGCCGCCGCGCACGCCCTGCCAGCCGTCGTCGATGTTGATGTAGGACCAGCCGCAGTCGGCCAGGCCGCTTTCCACCATGGCCCGGGCCGATGCGAGCACCTGCTCCTGCGTGACGGAGTTCCCCCAGACGTTCCAGGAGTTCCAGCCCAGGGGCGGGGTGAGGGCAATTTCCTCGCCGATGACGATGCGCAGTTCCCGCTCGGCGCTGCCCAGGCTGTTGGCGGCCTTGAGAGTCACCTTATAGGTGCCGGCTTTTTTCACCTTTCCGGTGATGATGCCGGTTTCGGGGTTGAGTTTCAGCCCTTTCGGGAGGCCTTTGGCGCTGAAGCGCATCGGCCTTTCGCCCGTGGCGGGAATCCTGTAGAGAAAAGGCGCGCCGGGACGGGCGCCGAAGACCTTGGCGCCGTTCACCTTGGGCGTCTTAGGGGCTTTGGGGGTGAGGACGACCTTTTCATCGGCCCGGATCTCCGCGGCCTTGCCCAGCACCTTCAGGAGTTCCGCCTCCATCACTTTGTAGCCTTCGAGGTTGGGGTGTACGGCGTCCCGGGCATACTCGGGCTTCAGGGCGCCATCCTCCGTCTTCATCGGCGTGTGGTAGTCCACCAGGGGAATCTTGTTGGCATCGGCATAGCCCGCGATGAACGTATTGAGGCTGTCGATGGCCGGACGCGGATCGCCGATTTCCTTGCGCCAGCCGATTTCCCCGGCCGGGAGGATTGTGCACAGGATGGGCTTGATGCCGTGCAGCTGCGCCAGTTCCGCCATCGACACGATGTTCTTGAAGGTGTCCTCCACCTTGATGTAGCCGTTGTTGCGGCCGATGTCGTTGATGCCAGCCAGGATGACCACATACTCCGGATAGAGTTCCAGCACGTCCTGACGGAAGCGCACCAGCATCTGGCTGGTCGTCTGCCCGCTGATGCCGCGGCCCGTGAAGCGATTGGCCCGGAGGAAGTCGTTGTGGGTCTTTACCCAGCCGCGGGTGATGCTGTCCCCGAAAAGCACCGCCACGGGGCGGTCCTTCACCAATGTGTTGTCCTGTGCATATTTGTTCAGTTGGGCCCAGTCCCTGTCGATGGGAATCTGGGCGGAAGCGACGGCGGCGAAGAGCACAAGTGCCGCCAGGGCAAGAAGTTTTCTCATCGTTTACCAGGAAATGGATTGCGAGTAAACGTTGCCGAAGCGGTCGGTCACGCTCACCGTGCCTCTTTACGGGTGTACTCAGAAGGATCCTGTTTGTCGCAGGCCATGCCCGCCAGCAGCACGGGAACAAGGAGGAATGCAAAAAAACGTTTCATAAGAGTATTGGTCATTAGTACCGCAAAGATAACAAAAAAAGACCGGCCCTGTATACAGAACCGGTCTTTTTCTGATAGGTGTTCTTATTCCGCGGCGGGAGCCTCAGGCTCCGCTGCAGGGGCTTCTTCGGCCTTGGGGGCTTCCTCTGCGGGAGCTTCGGCCTTCTTGGCGCGGCTGCGGCGGGTGGTCTTCTTGGCTTCCTTCTTGCCGGCGGCAAGGGCGGCCTCGTTGAAGTCTACGAGTTCCACCATCACCATCTCGGCGGCGTCGCCGCTGCGGAAACCGGTGTGCAGGATGCGGAGGTATCCGCCCGGACGGTCGGCCACCTTGGGAGCCACGGTGCGGAAGAGTTCGGCCACGGCCTCTTTATCCTTGAGGTAGCTGAACACGGTGCGGCGGTTGTGGGTGGTGTCGTCCTTTGACTTGGTGATGAGGGGTTCCAGATAGGGCTTCAAGGCTTTGGCCTTGGCCTCGGTGGTGGTGATCCTCTTCTTCATAATGAGGGAGGATGCCATATTGGCGAGCATAGCTTTGCGGTGCCCGCTCTGACGACCCAGATGATTGACTGCTCTATTGTGTCTCATTGTTAAACGATCTTGTGCTTGGGTTCAATATTGTACTTGGTGACATCCATCCCGAAGGAAAGCTTCATCTTCTCCACCAGGAGGTCGATCTCGCTGAGGGACTTGCGACCGAAGTTGCGGAACTTCATCAGTTCGGCGCGGCTGTAGGACACAAGGTCTGCGAAGGTGTCGATATCGGCCGCCTTCAGGCAGTTGAAAGCACGCACGCTCAGGCCCATATCGGAGAGCTTGGTCAGCAGCAGATGACGCATCCGGAGGGATTCCTCGTCTAGTTCCTTGCTGTCCGGGGTCTCGGAGGACTCGATGGCGATCTTCTTGTCGTCGGTGAACAGCTTGAAGTGGTAGATGAGGATGTTGGCGGCGTCCTGGAGGGCGGCTTCCGGAGAGATGGAACCGTCGGTGACGATTTCCAGGTTCAGCTTCTCATAGTCGGTCTTCTGCTCCACGCGGTAGTTTTCCACGGTCCAGTTGACCTTCTTGATGGGCGTATAGATGGCGTCCACCGGAACGGTGCCGATGGGCGTGGAAGCGTCGCGCATTTCCTCTGCGGGAACGAAGCCGCGGCCCTTGGTGACGACCAGGGAAATGGTGAGTTTCACCGAAGGCTCCAGCGAGCAGATGTGCAGTTCCGGATTCAACACCTTGAAGGAAGACAATCCTTTGGAAATGTCCTCGGCGGTAAATTCGGATTTGCCGCTGATGGTAATGTTCGCTACCTCGGAGTCCACGCTTTCCACCATCCGGCGCAGGCGCACCTGCTTGAGGTTGAGGATGATGTCCTGCATTCCTTCGATGACGCCGGGGATGGTCTGGAATTCTTCCTGCACCCCGTCGATCTGGATCTGGGAGATGGCGAAACCTTCCAGGGAGGCGAGAAGGATGCGGCGGAGGGCGTTGCCGATGGTCTGTCCGTAGCCGGGCTCAAGCGGCCTGAACTCGAAACGACCCACGGTATCGGTGCCTTCGAGCATAATCACCTTGTCGGGTTTCTGAAATGCTAAGATTGCCATAATGATTGGTGTTAAATTCGATTACTTGGAGTAGAGGTCAACGATAAGCTGCTCGTTGATGTTCTCGGGGATTTCCTCGCGGGCGGGAACGTTCAGGAACTTGCCGGTGAGGTTGGCGGCGTCGAACTCCAGCCAGGCGTACTTGGTGGCGGAGCCGATGCTGTTCTGGATCACCTCGAGGCTCTTGGAACGCTCGCGGACGGCGATCACCTGACCGGGTTTCACCTGGCAGGAAGGAATGTTGCAGATGGCTCCGTCCAGGGAGATGTGACGGTGCAGCACCAGCTGACGGGCGGCGGCGCGGCTGGGAGCGATGCCCAGGCGGTACACCAGGTTGTCCAGACGGGCTTCCAGCAGGAGGATGAGGTTCTCACCGGTCTGCCCCTTCATACGGGCGGCCTTGGCGTAGGTGTTGCGGAACTGACGCTCCAGCACACCGTACATATACTTCACTTTCTGCTTTTCCTTGAGCTGGATGCCGTATTCCTTCTGCTTCTTGCGCTTGGCGGCCAGACCGTGCTGTCCGGGAGGCGTATTGCGCTTTTCGAAGGTCTTGTCGGGGCCATAGATGGGCTCGCCGAACTTGCGGGCGATGCGGGTGGTAGGACCAGTATATCTTGCCATAGTTCTTCTGTAGTTAAAAGTTAAACTTTACGGCGGCCCTTAGGACGGCAACCATTGTGCGGCATCGGGGTGACGTCGATGATCTCGGTCACGATGATACCCGCGTTGTTGATGGTGCGGATGGCGCTCTCACGGCCGGAGCCGGGGCCCTTCACATAGCACTTGACCTTGCGCAGACCTGCGTCGAAAGCGGTCTTGGACGCATCCTCTGCTGCCATCTGGGCGGCATAGGGCGTGTTCTTCTTGGAACCGCGGAACCCGCATTTGCCGGCGGAAGACCAGCTGATCACCTGACCCTGGGCGTTGCACAGGGAGACGATGACGTTGTTGAAGGTGGAGGAGATGTGGGCCTGGCCCATAGCTTCTACCTTCACAACTCTTTTCTTGGTAGTTGTAGTTTTCTTTGCCATAACTAAAAGGGGTTACTTGGTTGCTTTCTTCTTGTTGGCAACGGTCTTCTTCTTACCCTTGCGGGTACGGGCGTTGTTCTTGGTGCTCTGGCCACGCACAGGCAGGCCTGCGCGGTGGCGGATACCGCGGTAGCAACCGATATCCATAAGGCGCTTGATGTCCATCTGGACAGAGGAACGGAGTTCACCCTCGATCTTGAATTCTTCGTTGATGAGGTTACGGATGGCGGCGATTTGGTCGTCGTTCCATTCTCCGACTTTGATAGTAGGGTCGATGCCGCACTTGGCCAGGATGGTCTTGGCGCTGCTGCGGCCGATTCCGTAGATATAGGTGAGACCTATAACTCCGTGTTTGTTGTTGGGTAAATCAACACCGGCGATTCTTGCCATAATCTATCTGTACTTTAATTAATTACACAAATTAACCCTGGCGCATCTTGAACTTGGGGTTCTTCTTGCAGATAACGTACAGGCGGCCTTTACGCCGGACAATCTTGCAGTCTTCGCTGCGTTTCTTGATGGAGGTCTTGACTTTCATCGTATCTTGTTTTTATTTGTATCTGAAAGAAATTCTTCCTTTGGTTAAATCGTAAGGCGAGATTTCAACTTTGACCCTGTCGCCGAGAAGGATATGGATAAAGTTCATCCTCATCTTACCTGAAATGTTGCAGAGGAGGATGTGGCCGTTCTCCAGCTCCACGCGGAACATCGCGTTGGGGAGGGTTTCGATCACCGTTCCGTCCTGCTCGATAGCTACTTGTTTGGACATAGTTAAAAAGTCACTTTAAAATTTAATGGATCCGTCTTTCTCAATGTAGTCAAAGGTGGAAAGCTGTTCGGCCCGGCCTTTCCGGACAACAACTGTGAGCTCGTAATGAGCCGCGTTCCTGTGGTCGGCGGTGTGTACTGCCCAACCATTTTTCGCAACATACACACCTCTTCCGCCCGCACAGATCATCGGCTCGATACAAATCGTCATTCCGTCCAGGAGGCGTGTGCCGTGGCCCCGCTTCCCATAGTTGGGAACGCCGGGATCCTCGTGCATTTCCTTCCCGATTCCGTGTCCTTCGAGTTCGCGGACAACGGAAAAACCGAATGAACTCGCATACAGTTGCACCGCGTATCCGATATCGCCCGTACGATTGCCCGCCACGGCAGCCTCGATCCCCTTATACAGCGACGCCTTGGTGACGTCCAGGAGTTTCCGGGTCTCGGCCGATACCTCCCCGACCGGGAAGGTGTAGGCCGAATCTCCGTTGTACCCCTTGTAGAGGGTTCCGCAATCCACGCTCACGATGTCTCCCTCTTCGAGGGGGCGGTCGGACGGAAAACCGTGCACGACCACATCGTTTACGCTCATGCAGAGGGCTGCAGGGAAGCCGTCGTAACCTTTGAAGGAAGGAATGGCTCCGTGGTCGCGGATGAAGGTCTCGGCCACCTCGTTCAACTTCGCAGTTGTCACACCGGGGGCGACCAGCTTACCGACCTCTGCCAGCGTCCGGGACACCAGGTCCCCGTTCAGGCGGAGCAATTCGATTTCCTCTTCAGTTTTGGGTCTCAGCATATACCTTTGCAGTACATTCAATCATTACATGCCAGAGCGGCCGGTAAGACGGCCGGTCTTCATCAGTCCGTCGTAGTGGCGCATCAGCAGATAGCTTTCGATCTGCTGCAGGGTGTCCAGGATCACGCCCACCATAATCAGCAGCGAGGTGCCGCCGAAGAAGCTGGCGAACTGGTTGTTCACACCCATGATATTGGCAAGCGCCGGCATACAGGCAATCAGACCCAGGAAAATGGCACCCGGGAGGGTGACTCTGGTCATAATGTCGTCCAGGTATTCGGCGGTCTTCTTGCCGGGCTTGACGCCGGGGATGAAACCGCCGTTCTTCTTCATATCCTCGGCCATCATCGTAGGATTCACGGTAACGGCGGTGTAGAAGTAGGTGAATACGACTACCAGGATGAAGAATACCACGTTATACCAAATGGTGGTGTAGCTGGAGAAGGCGGCGGCGATACCACGGGTGGCATCGTAGCGGCCCAGCAGCATCGGGAACATCATCAGGGCCTGGGCGAAGATGATGGGCATCACGCCGGCGGCATTGATTTTCAGGGGGATGTACTGACGCACACCACCATACTGCTTGTTGCCGATCACACGTTTGGCATACTGTACGGGAACTTTACGGACTGCCTGCACCAGGGCGATGGCGGCCAGGATGACGAGCACCCAGACGACCATTTCCACGATGAACAGGAGGGGGCCACCCACGCCGTTGCCGGTGAACTTCTGCACACCTTCCGCAAACAGCGCGTACGGCAGACGGGCCACGATACCGATCATAATGATGAGGGAGATACCGTTGCCGATGCCGCGGTCGGTGATCCGCTCGCCCAGCCACATCACGAACATCGAACCGGCCATCAGGATGACGGTGGAAACGAGGTTGAACGTGAAGGAGCTCCAGGCCACGGTGCGCGCGGCGGCGGGAATCATTCCGGCCACGTAGGCGGGACCCTGGATGGCGAGGATGGCCACCGTGAGGTAGCGGGTAATCTGGTTCATCTTCCGGCGGCCGCTCTCGCCTTCCATCTGCATTTTGCGGAAGGCGGGAACGAACATCCCCAGAAGCTGGACCACGATTGATGCCGAGATGTACGGCATCACACCGAGGGCGAAGATGGACGCGTTACCGAAGGCACCGCCGCTGAACATATTCAGCAGGCCGACGAGCCCGTCCTGGGAACCGGCCAGACCTCCCTTCAGGATCTCGGGGTCGAGACCCGGAAGGAGGATGAAGCTGCCCAGTCGGTAGACCAGCACAAGGAGGATCGTGTAACCGATTCGCTTGCGCAGTTCCTCGATGTTGTAGATGTTCTTTATGGTTTCAATAAACTTCTTCATCGCGAGGGAAATTACTCGATGACGATCGCTTTACCGCCGGCGGCCTCGATCTTTTCCTTGGCCGATGCGGAGAAGGCGTTGGCCTTCACCTCGAGCTTGGCCTTGAGTTCTCCGTTGCCCAGCACTTTCACCAGTTCGCCCTTGGAGGCGATGCCGGCGGCGATGAGGGTATCCGGCTCGAAAGCCTTGACCTTCATCTTCTTGCTGAGTTCTTCGAGGGTGGCCACGTTCACGGCTTTGTAGGCTACGCGGGTGGGATTCTTGAAACCGAACTTCGGGAGACGGCGCTGGATGGGCATCTGACCGCCTTCGTAGCCGATCTTGTGCTCATAGCCGGCACGGGCCTGCGCGCCCTTGGTACCGCGGGTGGCAGTGCCGCCCTTACCGGAACCTTGACCGCGACCAACGCGCTTGCTGTTATGGGTTGCGCCCTTTGCGGGCTTCATATTCTCAAGTTTCATCTCTTGTTTCCTCCTCTTAGTCAATTACTTCATAAGAAACCAGATGCTGAACTTTTTCCAGCATGCCGCGGGTGATGGGGGTATCCTCCACTTCCACGGTCTGGTGCATACGGCGGATGCCGAGAGTCTTGAGGTTCGCGATCTGACGCTTGGTCTCTCCATTCTTGGAGCGGACCTGGGTAATCTTAAGCTTTGCCATTGTCTCTCAGGAATTAACCGTTAAAAACTTTGCTCATAGGGACACCGCGCAGACCGGCCACCGTGTATGCGTCGCGCATTTCGGTGAGGGCCTGGATGGTGGCTTTCACGAGGTTGTGGGGGTTGGAAGAGCCTTTGCTCTTAGCGAGGACGTTCTGGACGCCGGCGCTCTCGAACACGGCGCGCATAGCACCGCCGGCCTTCACACCGGTACCGGGAGCAGCGGGTTTCATAAAGACCTCGGCGCCGCCGAAGCGGGAAACCTGCTCGTGCGGGATGGTGGTGTTGATGACGGGAACCTTCACCAGGTTCTTCTTGGCATCCTCCACACCCTTGGCGATGGCGGCGGTAACTTCGTTGGCCTTACCCAGGCCGTAACCCACCACACCGTTTTCGTCGCCCACGACGACGATGGCGGCAAAGCGGAAGTGACGACCGCCCTTGGTGACCTTGGTAACACGGTTGATGGCTACCAGTCTGTCCTTGAGCTCAAGGTCAGAGGTCTTAACTCTTTTTACGTTTGAATTTGCCATATCTCTTTACGTGTTAGAATGCGAGGCCGCCTTCGCGGGCAGCGTCTGCAAGGGATTTAACTCTGCCGTGGAAGAGGTATCCTCCGCGGTCGAATGCAACGGCGGTGATGCCGGCTGCGAGGGCGCGTTCGGCGATGGCCTTGCCCACGAGGGCAGCGGCTTCGATGCCGGACTTGCCTTTGGTCTGGGCGGCGAGCTGCTTGTCGTTGGAAGCGGCGGCCACGAGGGTCTTCCCTTCCAGGTCGTTCACCACCTGGACATAAATCTGCTTGTTGGAACGGAACACAACCATACGCGGACGTTCGGCGGTGCCGTTGACGTGCTTGCGGATGCGGTAGTGAATCCTTCTTCTTCTTTCAATTCTATTGAGTGCCATAGTTCTTTCCTCCTACGATTATTTAGCCGAAGCAGTCTTGCCGGCCTTGCGGCGGAGCTGTTCGCCCACAAACTTGATACCCTTGCCCTTGTACGGTTCGGGACGGCGGAACGAACGGATCTTGGCGGCGATCTGGCCAACCAGTTGTTTGTCGGCGCTCTTCAGGATGAGAATGGGGTTCTCGCCTTTGCGGACCTGGGGGGTCTCGGCGGTAACCTCTTTGGGCAGCATGATCTGGATGTCGTGGGAATAACCTACGGACATCGTCACGAGCTGACCCTGGGCGGCCACGCGGTAACCCACACCCACAAACTCCTGCTTGACGGTGAAGCCCTCGCTCACGCCCACCACCATATTGTGGACCAGGGCGCGGTACAGGCCGTGCATCGAGCGGAACCGGGGAAGGTCGCTGGGACGGGTGAACTTGATTTCATTTCCCTCGATGGAAACGGTGATGTCCGGATCCACTTTCTGGCTCATTTCGCCGAGAGGGCCTTTCACCTTCACGATGTTGCCGTCCAGCAGCTGCGCTGTTGTACCGGCCGGAAGGACTACAGGTAATTTACCGATTCTTGACATAGTTTTGGGTACGATTAATATACATAGCAAATCACTTCACCGCCCACGTTCAGCTCTTTGGCCTCTTTGTCGGTGATCACGCCCTTGGAAGTGGACAGGACTGCGATACCCAGACCATTCAGGACGCGGGGCATGTTGTCCACGTCTGCATACTTGCGCAGACCGGGAGTGCTCACGCGCTGGATGTTCTTGATAGCGGCGGCCTTGGTTTCCGGATGGTACTTCAGGGCGATCTTGATGGTATTGTAGGGCTGGCCTTCAACCACTTTGTAGCTGAGGATGTAACCCTTCTCAAACAGAATCTTGGTGATGGCTTCCTTCATATTGGAGGAAGGGATTTCCACCACTTTCTTACCGGCGAGGTAAGCGTTGCGGATTCTGGTCAGATAATCTGCGATAGGATCAGTCATTTTCTTCGAACTTTAAATGATTATTACCAGCTGGCCTTCTTTACGCCGGGGATGAGACCCTGGGAAGCCATTTCGCGGAACTGAATACGGCTGAGGCCGAATGCGCGCATAAATCCCTTGGGACGACCGGTGAGAGAGCAGCGGTTGTGGAGACGTACGGGGCTGGCGTTCTTGGGGAGCTTGTCCAGAGCGGCGTAATCGCCGGCCTCTTTCAGAGCGGCCCGCTTAGCGGCGTACTTAGCAACTAATTTCGCGCGTTTGACTTCGCGAGCTTTCATTGATTCCTTTGCCATCTTATACTAGTTATTATGTTTCTTGAAAGGAAGGCCGAAAGCCTTGAGGAGGGCGTGCGCCTCTTCGTCGGTCTTGGCGGTGGTAACGAAGGTGATTTCCACACCGTGGATGCGAGGGTTCTTGTCGATCTCGATCTCGGGGAAGATAATCTGCTCCTTGATGCCGAGGGTGTAGTTGCCCTGACCGTCCATCTTCTCGGAGATACCGTTGAAGTCGCGGATACGGGGAAGGGCCACACGGATGAGACGCTCCAGGAATTCGTACATACGGACGTCGCGCAGGGTAACCTTTGCGCCGATGGCCATACCTTTACGGAGCTTGAAGTTGGAAATATCCTTACGGGAGTTGGTGATGACAGCCTTCTGACCGGCGATGATGCTCAGTTCTTCGGCGGCTTCTTCCACCATCTTCTTGTCCTGGGTGGCGTCGCCCACACCTTCGTTGAGGGTGATCTTCACCAGACGGGGAACCTGCATTACGGTGGTGTAGCTGAACTGCTTCACCAGGGCAGGAACGATTTCCTCTTTATAGACCTTCTTGAGGTCCGGGGTGTACCCGGTAGGAAGCGCCTGGGCTTCTGCGGGTTTGCTTGCTTTCTTTGCCATAATTACTTGATCTGGTCTCCGGTTGTTTTAGCAATGCGCACTTTCTTTCCATCGACCTCCTTGTGGGCAATGCGGGTGGGCTTGCCGGCAGCGTCTACGAGCTGCACGTTGGAGACGTGGATAGCGGCTTCCTGCTTGATAATACCTCCCTGGGGAGCCTTCGGGTTGGGTTTGGTGTGCTTGGACACCATATTCACGCCCTCTACGATGACGCGGTCCTTTTCGCGGAGCACTTCCAGCACTTTGCCGGTCTTGCCCTTGTCGTTACCGGCATTCACATACACGGTATCGCCTTTCTTGATGTTGAACTTTTTCATACGCGTATATAATATTAGAGGACTTCGGGAGCCAGGGAAACGATTTTCATGTAGTTCTCGCGGAGCTCGCGGGCCACGGGACCGAAGATACGGGTGCCGCGGAGTTCGCCTGCGCCGTTGAGGAGGACACATGCATTTTCATCGAAACGGATATAGGAGCCGTCCTGACGACGGATTTCCTTCTTGGTGCGCACGACGACGGCCTTCGTCACGGTGCCCTTCTTGATGTCGCCACCGGGGATGGCGCTCTTGACGGTCACGACGATGGTTTCGCCGATGGTGGCGTAACGGTGACGGGTGCCGCCCAGCACACGGATGCAAAGGACTTCCTTAGCTCCGCTGTTGTCGGCCACCGCTAAACGTGATTCCTGCTGTATCATAATTACTTGACTTTTTCAACGATTTCAACTAATCTCCAGTTCTTGGTCTTGCTGAGGGGACGGGTCTCCATAATGCGGACGGTATCGCCCTCGGAGCATTCGTTCTTGGAGTCCTCGGCCACGAACTTGGTGGTCTTCTTTACGAACTTGCCGTAAATGGGGTGTTTCTCGTGCGTTTCAACGGCAACCACGATGGTCTTGTCCATCTTGTTGCTCACCACGATGCCAACCCTTTCTTTGCGAAGATTTCTTTCCATAGGTCTTTAGTTCTGCTGTTTTTCTTTCTCGGCCAGAATGGTGATCATGCGGGCAATGTCCTGACGGGTCTTGCGGATCTTGGAGGTGTCCTCCAGCGGAGAAATCGCATGATTGAGTTTCATCGTGTCGAGGTTGCTTTTTTCCACTTCGATGCGGTCGCGAAGATCGGCCACCGACATCTCACGTACTTCGGATACTTTCATTGTTCTTTCCTCCAAAGTTTATTCTTCAACATAATCCCTGCGGACCACGAACTTGGTGGCAACCGGGAGCTTATTGGCGGCAAGACGCATAGCCTCCTTGGCGACGGCGAGGGAAACGCCCTCCGCCTCGAAGAGGATACGGCCGGGAGTGATAGGGGCTACGAAACCCTGAGGGTCACCCTTACCTTTACCCATACGGGTATCCAGGGGCTTGGCGGTGAACGGCTTCACAGGGAAGACGCGGATCCAAATCTGACCTTCACGGTTCATTCTGCGGGAGATGGCCTGACGGGCAGCCTCGATCTGGTGGGCGGTGAGCCAGCAGTTTTCCAGATTCTTAAGGCCGAAGGAACCGAATGCGAGCTGGTTTCCGCGACCGGAATTGCCCTTCATACGGTTTTTCTGCTCCCTTCTGAATTTTGTTCTTTTAGGCTGTAACATTGCTGTAATGTTTAAATAATTTCCATTTAGTCCCTAACTAATTGAAACTCAGCTGGTTGGGTGCATTTTGCTCCAATTTGGGGATTGCAAAGTTACAAAAAAATCCGGAACTACCAAACTTTTTTACAAAATATTTCAACATTTTCGACCGCGGTTTTTAACACTTAACTATCCGAAAAATCAGCGATTTACGCAAATTGTTCAAAAAAAGTTCCGTTCATTTTCGACAAGCACAAATGTAGTTTTTGGATTTGGTAAGTTTTTTGTAAAAAAGTACCTTTGCGAAAATGTCTGTCAGGCATCATATCGTCCTTCTGTTCCTGCTGCTGGCCATTGGCCCTGCGGCGGGAGCGCAGGGCCACGTGCGCCGGGCGATGGAACGGGCGCGGCAGCGGCAGGAGGAGATGGCCCGCAAGCGCATCCGGGAAGAGGAACCCGCCGTCCCGCAGGGGGCCGCCTATATGCATATGCTGGTGCAGAACGGCGACACCACCTACCTGGACAAGATCCAGCCCGTATACGTCTTCGGGATGAAAAAGGGGAAGAACTCGGAAAAGAACTGGCGGGAGTACTACAAACTCGTCTGGCGTTTCGCCCGCGTCTATCCCTACGCCCTGGCTTCCGGCGGCCTCAAGCACCAGGTGGACAGCACCCTCAGCGCCACCGGCTATAAGGGGATCCGGCGCCAGATGTACATCGACGCCATCCAGAAACAGCTGTTCAAGGACTTCAGCGGGGCGCTGCACGAGATGACCATCTCGCAGGGTGCGCTTCTTCTGAAGCTCATCGACCGGGAAACCGGCGTCCCTCCTTACGACATCATCCACGACTACAAGAGCGGCGCGGCGGCCGCCTTCTGGCAGGGCATCGCCAAGCTCTTCGACAACGACCTCAAGAGCCAGTACGACCCCAACGGGGCCGATGCCGCCATCGAACAGCTGGTCTGGCTGTGGGAGCGCGGCGAATTCAAGGGCCTGTACTGGTCCGTCTTCTGGGAAGATCCTCCGGTGGTAAAGGTCCCGGAAACCTATTTCAAATAGTCGTACGTTCCTCGAGGCTGCAAGTCGCGGCATCGAATACCAGCCAGTTGGGAGAGGTCATCCAGTCGCCCAGCACGTGCAGGCGGGCGTTGCCGACGGGCATATCCACGCGGCAGTGATAATGGCCGAAGATGAAGTGGTCCACGGGACTGTGCTTCTGGAAATCCAGACTGTATTTGTAGAGCCGTTCGTCCTCCCCCTTGAAGGTGTAGGCGATGGGCTTCTCCCCGCGGGACTTGCTGCTCCAGCCGGTGGCGATGCGGAAGGCCAGCCAGGGGTGCAGGGACGTATAAAGCGTCTGCGCCCAGCGGCGGCTGAACAGCCATTTGAAGAACTTGTACTTGTGGTCTCCGGGGCCCAGGGCGTCACCGTGTCCCAGGCAGAAGGTCTGGCGGCCGATGCGGACCGTATACGGCTGCTCCAGTACCTGGATCCCCAGCGTGCCGAAGTAATCCTTGACCCAGAGGTCGTGGTTCCCGCGGAAGAAGAAGACCTTCACGCCCTCATCCACAAGATCGGCCAGGGCGGCCAGAACGCGCGTGGAACCCTTGGGGACCAGGTCCCGGTACTCGTACCAGAAGTCGAAGACGTCCCCGAGCAGATACAGGGCGTCGGTCTGGGCGGGGGAAATGCTCCTGAGAAACAGCAGGAAAGCCTTTTCCCGCGCGGCGGGATCCCCCACCTGCAGTCCCAGGTGGATGTCGGAGACGAAATATGTGAGCGGTTTTGCCATTTACGCGAAGATGAAGATGAGGGCGGCGACGAGGAGGCAGTAAAGGGCGAACCACTGGAGCTTGGCCTTCTTCACCACGGCAATCATCACCTTGCAGGCGAAAAGACCGCTCAGGAAGGCCGCCACAAAGCCCAGCGCCAGGGGCAGAACGCCCACGCCGGCGCCGAAAGTCTCGTGGCCCGCAGCCACCTTCAGCACATCCAGCGCCTGTTCGCCGATGATGGGGATGAGCACCATCAGGAAGGAGAACTGGGCCATCGCCTCGCGCCTGACGCCGCCCAGCAGGCCCGTCGCGATGGTGCTGCCGCTGCGGGAGATCCCGGGGCAGACGGCGACCGCCTGGGCCACGCCCACCACCAGCGCCTGCCAGTAGGAGATGCCGTTCCGGGCATCTTTCGCCACGGGAACCTTGATGCGCTTCCCGGCCTGGTCGGAGACCATCAGGAGGGCGGCGGTGATGCAGAGGCCGATTCCCACCTGCCACAGGGCCCCGCTGAAAAGAGCCTCCACCTGGTCCTTCAGCAGGAAGCCCACCAGGGCCACCGGGATGAGGGAGACCAGGATCTTGCAGACGTAGTCCGTCTCGTCGTTGTATCTAAACTTGAAAAAGCCCTTCAACAGCTTCCAGATGGCGCTCCAGAAGACCACCAGCGTGGCGCACACCGTGGCCAGGTGCACCGTGACGGTGAAATCCAGGAAGCCTTCTGCATCGGCCCCAAGGAGCTGCTGGAAAATGAGCAGATGCCCGCTGCTGGAAACCGGGAGAAATTCCGTGAGGCCCTGCACAAGACCTAAAATGATCGCCTGCCACCAGTCCATTACGCTTCCTCCTTAAACCGGCCCATAATGGCGATGACCTCCACCACGATACCCGCCACCATCACCACGGGGGCGGCCACCAGGCGCCGGAAGTCGAACATCGCGTAGTTGAACTCATTCGGATCGGGCGAACCGCCGCCGCTCAGCAGGAGGAACCCTGCCGCCAGCACCAGCAGCCCGGCGATCATCAGCCGGATATTCTTGGGCCCGAGGGCCATCTTTTCGGAGTTTTTAGCCATAGTCTAATATGCGTATAACTGGTCGCGGTTGTAGCCCACCAGGCGGCCCACCACAAAGAAGGTGCTCACCATACAGATGACTACGCCCGCGGCGATCATCACCGCCATCACCTGCAGCAGGGACTCCACGGTAAAGATCTGGAACAGCTGGGGGAACTCATCCCGCAGCACGAACAGGCCGCCCACCAGCAGCAGGATGGCGAACAGGGCGGCGAAAAGCCCCTGCAGGGCCGCACGGCCCATAAACGGGGCGCGGATATAGGCCTTCGTGGCACCCACCAGATGCATCGTATGGATGCTGAAGCGGCGGGAGAAAAGGTCCAGCCGGACGGTGTTCGCAATGAGGACGAAGGAGATGAAAAGGAGCAGCGCCACCATCACCACCAGCGCCAGGGAAATGCGCCGCAGGTTCTGGGTGAGGGCGTCCACCAGTGAAGTCTGGTAAATCACCTCCTCCACCAGCGGGCTTTCCGCCAGGGCCGATTTCACCACGGCGAGGCTGTCCGACGAAACGTAGCCGGCTTCCAGGTTCACGTCGATGGAAATGGGCAGCGGCGCCGTCTCGAAAACGTCCAGGAACTCCCGGCCCAGCATCGAGGACATCTCCTCCATTCCCTGCTCGCGCGAGACGAAATGCGTGGAGCGGACGCCGGGGATGGAGGCCACCTCTCCTTCGTAGCGCAGGGCTTCTTCTTCGGTGACGTGCTGCTTAAGGAGCACGGACACCTGGAGGTTCTCCTTGAAGTAGTCGCTCACCGCCCGGGCGTTCACCAGCAGCAGCGTTCCCACCCCTACCAGCAGCAGTACGAGGGACAGGCTGATGACGGTGGAAATCCAGGCGCTGACGAGGCGGCGGCGTATGGTGGAAGTGGCCATAATTTGCCCCAAAGTTACGGAAAGCGCCGAAAAACTCAAAAAAAATTCGTAACTTTGGGGGTTAAATATAGTTAACATGGGAGATTCCGCCAAAAAGATACTGTTCGTCAGCGCAGAGATGGAACCCTACCTTCCGGCAGGCCGGATGGCCACCCTGTGCCGCGAACTCCCTCAGGGCATCCAGGAGCGCCGCAAGGAGATCCGCGCCTTTATGCCCCGTTACGGCTGCATCAACGAACGCAAGAACCAGCTGCACGAGGTAATCCGCCTCTCCGGGATGAACATCATCATCGGGGACGTGGACCGTCCGCTGGTGATCAAGGTGGCGTCCATATCGGCCGCCCGCATCCAGGTCTATTTCATCGACAACGAAGACTATTTCCGTCGCAAACAGCTCTATAGGGACGAGGCAGGGAATTTCTTCCCGGACAACGGCGAACGGGCCATCTTCTTCGCCCGCGGCGTCCTGGAAACCGTGAAAAAACTGCGCTGGGCCCCGGACGTCATCCATTGCAGCGGATGGATTTCCCACGTTCTCCCCCTTTACCTGAAGAAGGCCTATAAAGACGATCCCATCTTTGCCCAGAGCAAGGTGGTCCTTTCCCTATACGACGATGTAGCCGATGAAAAACTGTCCCCGGGCTTTGCCCAGACCATCCTCTTCGGCGGCGTCAAGCCCCGCGACATCGCCCTCTCGGAGCCTTCGGACGGCACGGAACTTGCTAAACTGGCGGTGCAGTACTCAGACGGCATCATCCTGGGAAGCCCGGAGGTGAAGCCGGAGCTGAAGGAGTACGCCGCCTCCCTGGACCTCCCCGTCCTTCCCTATGAGGAAGAGAGTTTTCAGGACGGCAGTTACCTGGACCGCTACAACGCTTTTTACGACGACTTGCTGAAATGAGAAAGATACTGGCCATGGCATTGGCTGCAGCCCTGGTTCTCCCGGGCTGCATAGAGGTGGACGGCAGCCTGGGAGAAGGGCTGGTGGACAAGAGTCTTCTCTACGACACCTATAGCATCGAATTCCCCCTTACGGACATCCAGCTCAAGATGGCCGAGGATCTCTCGGGCTATTCCTCCCTGCATATGACCGTGGGCGCCATCCGCGACGAAAAACTGGGCCTGACCACGCGTGAATCGGCTTTCACCCTCATCCCCGCGATGGACACCATCGACCTGGGAGACAACCCCGTCCCCGTGAGCTTCACGCTGCGTTTCGCCAGGGACACGGTCTCCTGCAGCAAGGAAAGCGACGCCTCCATCATCCAGAACCTCCGCGTGACGGAGCTCACCGCCCCGCTGCCGGAAGCCAAGAACGCCGGGTGCACGCAGAGCATTCAGCACGGATCGGCCATCATCACCAAAGGGATTCCCATCTATGACGGCGGCGACGAAATCTCCTTCACCTTCACCACGGACTATGCCCAGAAGTACATCGACGCCTTAAGGAGCATCGGCCCGGCCCTGAAGGAAAGGTCCGACGACGAAACCAGAACCGACCTTCTGGACAAATACGACGAATGGGTGGCGGCCCTGCCGGGCATCCACCTGGCGATGGATCCCCCGGAAGGAAACGGCGGACGCATCAACCTGTTCGAGCTCTCCTGTATGAGCGTGAGCAGCAACTACTACGTCCGCAACAACAACGTGGGCGTCCTCAAGGTCAACAGCACGTGGGACGGCGTCCAGAAGGATTCCTCCTTCCTGTTCATCCCCGGGGAACCCGCCCTCTACGACGAAGTCACCTATCAGGGCAACAACACCAAATTCGACCAATACTGCTTCAACCGCACCACCCACGAAACCGTCGCCGGAGCTGCGGCGGGCGAAATTCTGGTGGAAGGCGGCGGCGGACTCAAGCCGGTGATATCGGCCCGGGAACTGCAGGAGAAGACGGCGGCGGCCATTGCGGCCGAGGGACGCGACCCCTCCAAGGTCATCATCTCCAAAGCCTCCATCATCCTCCCGTTCAAGGAGGAGGGCTTGAAAGAGAACGACTTCAAGGACCTGGATTATTTCCCCTCCATCCTGAGCCCCACCATCCGCAAGACCTATGAGGACGAAGAAGACGGCAGCACCTACATCTCCTTCGCGGGCCTGACGGACGCCTCCGTGAGCACGGAGAACCAGGGAACGATGGACCGCAACAACCTGTGCTACGCCCCGGACATTACCTACCACCTCCAGGCCATTATGAAGAGGGATGACCTGAATACCGCCACGGACGCGGATATCTGGTTCCTGACCATCTCCACGGAAAAAACGGCAAACGCCAGCGGCTCGATGTACGACAACGAGTACTACCAGCAGCTGATGTATGCCAGCTACTATAACAGCATCTACGGAGGCGGCTACGGCTACGGAGGATACGGTTACGGCGGCTACGGCTATGGCGGCTACGGCTACAACGACTACTACAGCAACTACTATAACTATATGATGCTGGAGCAGATGATGAACGCCTCCACCCAGCAGAGTTACAGCTATTCCACCGTACTGGACACGGACCGCTTCTACAAGGCTGTCCTGAACGGGCCGGCCGCCGCGTCCGGCGTCCCGCTCTTCCGCGTCACCTACGCGGTCCCGAGAGACTAAAAAAAGAGGCCAGCCCGAAAGCTGACCTCTTTTATGTTTGACCGGGAGGATTACTCACCAATCTTTTCTGCTACTTTGGCGATGGCGTCGCCGACGGTGGAGATACCGCTAGTTTCTTCATCCGGAATCTTGATGCCGAAGACGTGTTCGAATTCCATCAGGAGTTCTACGGTGTCCAGGGAATCGGCACCCAGGTCATTGGTGAAACTGGCGGACTCGGTGACTGCACTCGGATCCACGGCAAGCTTGTCCACGATGATATCGGTGACCTGCTTTACGATTTCTTCCTTTGTCATAATGGGTTTGTTTTAAGTTTTATTTGTTGTTTCTTCTTTCGTATTAACGCGCAAAGGTAATAAAAAATTCTCTAAAACGAAAATCTTCCCCTATCTTTGCAACTAGGATGACCGTCAAGGAAAAAATAGCCCTTTTCCCGCACAACCCCGGCGTATACCGTTACTATGACGCCGAGGGAAAGGTCATCTACGTGGGCAAGGCCAAGGACCTGCACAAGCGCGTGGCGCAGTATTTCGTCCCGCCGGAGCGCCTGAACGCCAAGACGCGCATCCTGGTGAGTAAGATCGCCGATGCCCAGTTCTCGGTGGTGGACAGCGAGGCCGATGCCCTCCTGCTGGAGAACAACCTTATCAAGCAGTACAAGCCCCGCTACAACATCCTCCTCAAGGATTCGAAGACCTATCCCTGGATCTGCGTCACCGGCGAGGAGTTCCCCCGCGTATTCATCACCCGCCGCATCGAAAAGGGAAAGGGGAACCGTTACTTCGGCCCGTACAGCAACGTCCTGCACGCCCGCGGGCTGCTGCAGTTCTTCGGGGAAGTATACCCCTTGCGCAGCTGCAAGATAGCCATTACCTCGGAGACCATCCTCCGGCACAAGGTGCGGCCCTGCCTGGACTTTCACATCGGCAAGTGCAAGGCCCCCTGCGTGGGCGGCATCTCCCGCGAGGAGTATCTGGGCTATATCGACGAGATCGTCCGCATCCTCAGCGGCCGCGGCGGAGAGGTCATCCGGCATTATAAGTCTTTGATGGCCGATGCAGCCGGGCGCCTCGCCTTCGAAGAGGCGCAGGGCTACAAGGAGCGCCTGAACGCGCTGGAGCGGCACTACGCGAAGAGCATCATTACCCAGGCGGCCGACGTGGACGCGGATGTCTTCACCCTCGTCACGGACGGGGCCGATGCCTACGGCAACTTCCTCCGCATCCGCGGGGGCGCCATCGTCCAGAGTCTGAACCTGGGGCTGAGAAGCCAGCTGGAAGAGGAGCCCGCGGCGATGCTATCGGCCTTCATCGGGGAAATCGAAGACAAGTTCGGAACCCTTTCCAAAGAGGTCATCGTCCCCTTCCTGCCGGACGTGGAAATTCCCGGCGTGAGTTTCCATATCCCCCAGCGGGGGGACAAACTCGCCCTGCTGGAGCTGAGCGCCAAGAACGCCCGGGAATTCCATTTCAACAGCCTCAAGCAGCGGGAGCACACGGACCCCGACGCCTTCCGGATGAGCGTGATGCAGGAACTCCAGAAGGCCCTGGATATGCCCGTGCTGCCCCGCCATATGGAGTGCTTCGACAACTCCAACATCCAGGGCACCAACCCGGTGGCCTCCTGCGTTGTCTTCCGCGACGCAGAGCCCTCCAAGAAGGATTACCGGCGCTTCAAGATCAAGACGGTGATCGGCGCCAACGACTACGCCTCGATGAAGGAGGTGGTGAACCGCCGCTATGCACGCCTGCTCGCCGAAGACCCCGACGACCTGCCGCAGCTCATCGTCATCGACGGCGGCAAGGGCCAGCTGGAATTCGCCCACCAGGCACTCGCCGAACTGGGCATCCTGGAGCGCGTGACGGTGGTGGGCCTGGCCAAACGCCTGGAGGAGGTGATCCGCGTGGGAGACCCTTATCCGCTTTTCATCGACCGCAATTCCCAGGCCCTGAAGGTGCTGCAGCGCATCCGCGACGAAGCCCACCGCTTCGGCATCACCTTCCACCGGAACCTGCGCTCAAAGGCGGCCATCCAGAGCGCCCTGCGCGAAATAAAAGGGGTGGGCGAAAAGACGGAGCAGCGCCTGCTGATGCATTACGGCAGCGTGGCCCGCATCGCCGCCGCGCCCCTGGAAGAGCTCAGCGCCCTGGTGGGCGCGACGCTTGCCATCGAAATACACAACTACCTGAATGAACGATAAGAAATTCAATAAATGGTTCAGCGCGTTCATCCTCATCGGGATGACGGTGGTGACGGTGCTGGTGACCGGCATCAAGCTGCGCGGCGCCCCCGACGGGCAGACCTTCTGGCTCCTCGCCACGGCCTTCGGCTCGCTGATGGGCGTGCTGGCCACGGTCTGCTCGGCCAACGGCTGGATCATCACCTTCCTGTTCGGATTCCTGGACGTTTCCATCTACGGGATTTCCTGCTGGATCAACTGGCGGGACGGCGGCTCGGGCCTCGGGAACGCCCTGCTGCATTTCCTGTACTTCGTCCCGATGCAGCTGGTGGGCTTCCTGCAGTGGAAGCGGCGCGGGGCCAAAGGAGAATCGCAGGTGAAGGCCCGCCGGCTCTCACCCGCGATGCGCTGGGGCTGGCTGGGGATCACCGTGGCGGCCACCGCCATCCTCTATTTCGTGCTGCTGCATTTCGACCGCTCCGCCGCGGAGGGCTTCCTCCGGGTAGCGGTGCTGCTGGACGTGGTGCCGCTGGTGTGCAATGTCATCGGCCAGCTGCTGATGTCCACGGCCTATATGGAGCAGTGGTTCTTCTGGATCGCCGTGAACATCACGTCCATCGGCCTCTGGGCTTTCTCCGACAAATCCTTCGCCCCGGTGTACATCGTCAAATACAGTTTCTACCTCCTCAATTCCTTCAACGGGCTCCGGATCTGGTATAAGCTGAGCCGGGAAGAGAACGGCACGAAGGACATGTAAATCGCTATTTTTTGTATCTTTGCAGTCGTAAGACCAATCTTTAACCACAAATAACTACTATGAAAGCAAAAGTTTTAGCTATCGTTGCCGCCCTGTTCCTGGCGGGTTCCCTCACGGTGAATGCACAGCCCACCGTGTATGCCGGTTATTCTCACCTGATGTATGGAGATGTTTCCGCTCCCGGTTTCGCCGTGGGCGGTGACTATGCCTTCAATCTCCTGAGCAATGTGCCCCTCAAACTGATGGCCGGCGCCCGTTTCAATTTCAACACGGCGACGGAAAAGGTTATGGGACAGGAAGTGAAGGGGACTTATATGGCCCTCGACATCCCGGTGACCGCGGGTTATGAATTCCCCCTCGGGCTGGGTCTTTCCCTGATGCCCTATATGGGTCTGGACGCCCTTTACTTTGTCTCCGCCAAGGCCAGCGGCGCGGGCCTCACCACCAACCTGCTCAGCAAAGACGAATGGGGTGACGGCGCTATGAAGCCGTTCCAGGTGGGTGCCTCCCTGGGCCTCAGGATGCTGTATGAGCACTTTATGCTGGGCGTCGAGTACCGTCCCTACTTCACGGACATCAACGCGGACAACAAGAAGCCCTCTTTCTTCGCCTTCAACGTAGGCTGGGCTTTCTAAGTCTCCCGCACATAAGAAAAAAAGCTGTGACCGAAGTGGCCACAGCTTTTCTTTTAGTCCGCCAGGGCTTCCGCCACGGCTTCCCGGATATCGTCTCCGCGGAGGTTCCTTTTCAGGATGGTCCCGTCCGGGCCGAAGAGGATGATGTGCGGAATCCCCTGGATGCCGTAGAGATCCGTCGGAATCTTCTGGGCGTTGATGATCTGGTTCCAGGGAATCTGCTCTTCCTTGGCAGCCTCGATGGTGTCTTCCGGCTTGTCCCAGACGGCCACGCTCAGAAGGTCGAACTTCGGCCCCTTGAACTCCTCGTAGACGGCTTTCAGGTTGGGGATCTCCCCGCGGCAGGGACCGCACCAGGAGGCCCAGAAGTCCACCAGGACATATTTCCCCTGGCCGATGTAGTCCGAGAACTTCACCCCGTCCACCTCGAAATCGGTGAAGGGCTGACCTTCGGCCGTGGCCTTGAGGGCGACGACGCTCTCCTTCAGGCCGGCGATAAAGGCCGAATCGCGGCCTTCCAGCGGGGCGGTGAGTTTGTCCAGCGTAGCACCCAGCTCGTCCGGTTCCATATCGGCATAGAGCGCCTTGAGGGCCTCCACGCCCACCTGGTTGTCCAGGTTCTCCGCCAGCGCGCTCCGGTTGTACTCCAGGTAAGCGTTATAAACGCTGTCCTGAAAGTCCTCCGCAGCTTCGGCGTCCTCGCCGATAGCCACCATCCGGGCGCGGTAGTTCTCCATAAAGGCCTGGTGCCAGGCTTCGTATTCGGCCAGCTTTTCTTCGGCCGATTTCTTGGGGCCACAGGCGACGACGGTGAGCGCCGCCGCGGCGATAAGGATCAGTGTCTTTTTCATTTATCTGTGATTCTTTTTCGATTTGAACACCTGGTTACTGCCCACCGAACGCTTGTGCGGGGCGTTTTTCACCAGAACGGGGGTCAATGACTGGAGGAGAAGGGAAGGTGAATACACCTGCACGTCGTCCAGGTTCAGGCGGAACATGTCGGTGCAGTCGAAGTGACGGAAGAAAATATACACCGTCTTATTCTCATAGGCCGAAAGGTCCACGGTGTACTGGTACCACGTCCCCTGTACGCGGGGTGAAACATTCCCCGGCCGGCCGGGCGCGGCGGTCATCGTCCACTGATTCAACATCGTGGTATTGGCCGCCACGGTGGAAGCCGTCAGCGTGGCGGGATTCACCAGGGAAACGCCGATGCCGAACGTTTCAGCCGGCCAGCTTGCGTCCTGTGCATTCAGCCAGGCGGAAACCTTGTTTTCCCCAGCGGCGAGCTTGATGGCCGGCGTAAAGGCATAGTTATCAGGAGTCAGGGCCGAGGCGTCATAAGATGCGCTGGTCAGGAATCCCACACTGTCGTCGTGGCCGAGGATGTTATTCGGATTATTCCCCACCAGCGACGTCCAGTTTTTGCCGTCTCCGTCGGCGTCGATGAGTATCCAGTCGCTCGGGAGTCCCTCCTCAAAGTCCTCGGCATAAAACACCCCGGCAGGAAGGACGACCCCGGGTGTCACCTCGACAGACTGCGTAGCGGTGAAGCCGCCGTCCACCGCTGTGGCCGTAATGGTGACGGTGCCTTCCATCACACCCTTCACGAGGCCGGTGGCGTCTACGGTGGCAACCGCCGTATTGGAACTAGTCCAGGTGACGCCCCATTCCAGGGCCTCCTCGGGCGTGGGATAGGCGCTCAGCTGGAGGGTCTTGCCCACCTTCACCGTGCCGGCATTATCTTCAATCGCGATGGCGGTAGGGTGGATGTACGGCGCCTTGACGGCTCGCACCGGATAGCCCCAGCAGCGGGGATCGGACCAGTAATCAAGAGTGCCGTCGTCGTAGAAGTACACGATAAGGGCTGACGAGACTTCCTGGGAATTGGCACGGTCGGTCCAGTAGCCGCCGTAGTCGCCCACGGGCATTTCCGTCTCGTTCACGGGACGGACCCCGGAGGCGGGGAAGAAAATGCTGTTGCCGTTGGGACCGGCAACCGTGTATCCCTTGTTGGCATCGTCCCAGGTCCACTCGCAACTCTCCATCAGTTCGTACCATTCATAGTAGCTGGGCAGGCGCCAGTCGCTACCGATGAGGACCGTGGCGGCATCATCTTCCGGCAGAAGGGCCGTGCGGGCATCGTCGTAGTTGTACTTGGTGATGGCGTCTTCCGTCCCCCACTGGTAGGAGGACCACTCGTAAGTGGTCTTGGGCGCGAGTTCGCCCCAGGAGAAGAAGTCACCGAACGCTGTGGGACCATCCGCACCGATGTTTCTGTCGGCCCAAAGGGTTCCGCTGGGAAGCCCCAGATCTACGGCGTTGATGATGGTGACGTTGACGTCGCAGGTGCCTGCCTGACCGCCGCAGGTGGCCGTGATGATGGCCGAACCGGTGGCGACGGCCGTGACGTGGCCGGTCTCGCTGACGGTGGCCACAGCCTCATCCGAAGAGGTCCAGACGATCGTTTGGTCCGTGGCATCGGCCGGAAGGACGGTGGCCGTAAGGTCGGCGCCCTCACCCGGCTTGAGCGTAAGCGTTTCCGGGGCTACGATGACGGTTTCGACCGGGATGGGGGCCGATACCGTGACGGCGCAGGTCCCTTCCTTGCCGCCGCAGGTGGCTTTGATGATGGCAAGACCGGCGGCGACGGCGGTCACCTTACCGGATTCGTCCACGGTGGCGACGTCGGGGGCAGATGAAGACCATACGATGTCTTTACTCGTGGCATCTTCCGGAAGGACGGTGGCGGCGAGCTGCTGCTGCGCCCCTTCTATGAGGGCAATCTCATCCGGAGCAACCGTGACGGATTGGACTGCGATAACGGGCGGTTCGTTTTTGCAACCCGTGACCAGCAGCAGCGCGACCGCTGCTGTAAAGAGGAGGAGTTTTTTCATGGGGCTAACCTCTGTAACTATTTGATGATGGTGAACTTCCCGATTAAAGGCAACGCTTTTGCTCTTCCCTTCACCACATTGACGATGCCGATGATGGCAAAGACAAAGATGACGAGGTCCAGGATGTAAACAAGAGCGGCCAGGGAAGGCAGGATCTTGCCGATGGCAAAGACCACCACGCTGCAGATCAGCAGGATCAGGCCCTGGTTGACGTGGAAGCGGGTGAACTTCGATTCCTTGGCGGCGAAGAGCGGAATGAGCACCAGGATACCCAGGTACGCCAGGATGCCCATCAGCTTGTGGGAGCCGGCATCATCGGGATCGAAACCTTCTTCAGGGGCTGCTGCAGGGGCGGCGGGAGCGGCCTCGGGAGCGGCTTCCGCAGCTTCAGCGGCGGGTGCCGCCGGGCCTTCGGGAGCGGTTTCTCCCTTGTGCGCTTCAATGGCGGCCGCAATGCCGTCACGCATCTTGGAACCCACGTTGGAGAAGCGGAGTTCCTTTCCGTCCACCAGCTTGATGCTGAATCCGCTGATGCCCCATTTGCCATAACCGGCAATTTCATTGACATTGATTACCCAGCCCTGGTCCATCAGCGCGATGGGTTCATCGGGCAGCCAGTAAACCTTGCCCGGAACAAAAGCCAGACGGCCGTTGGAGGAGTTGATTTTCGTGAAATTGAAGGCGGGGGTGAAGCATTCCAGGATGTCGGGATCCACCGTTGCCTGAACGAAAGTAATCGGGAGCTTTTCCATAGTGTTTTGTGTTGGTTTTCACAAATGTAAGAATAATTCCGCGCAAAACAAAAAGACCGGCCCCCGGGGAGGGGACCGGCCTTAATCAAGTGCCGAAGGACTTAGCGACGTTCGCCGCGGCCGCCTTCACGACGACCACCGCGCTCACCGCGTTCTCCGCCACGGCCACCGCGACGCTCGCCGCGGCCGCCTTCACGACGGCCGGCGCCGGGAGCGGCAGCGCTGGAAGCGAAGCCGGCGTTCGGGGAGAGGTCCTGCTTGCCGTACTTCTCACCGTTGCAGATCCACACCTTGATACCCATAGTACCCATCTGGGTGTGAGCCACTGCAAGAGCGTAGTCAATATCGGCCCGGAAGGTATGGAGCGGAGTCCTGCCTTCCTTGAACATCTCGCTGCGGGCGATTTCGGCGCCGCCTACACGGCCGCTGATCTGGACCTTGATGCCCTCGGCGCCCACGCGCATAGCGGTGGCGATGGCCATCTTGATGGCGCGGCGATAGCTCACGCGGCCCTCGATCTGGTGGGCGATGGAATCGGCCACGATGGTGGCATCCACCTCCGGACGCTTCACTTCGAAGATGTTGATCTGGACTTCCTTGCCCGTCACCTTCTTGAGCTCTTCCTTGAGTTTGTCGACTTCCTGACCACCCTTGCCGATGATGACACCGGGACGGGCGGCGTGGATGGTGACCGTGATCACCTTCAGGGTGCGCTCAATGATGATGCGGGAGAGGCTGGCCTTGGCCAGACGGCTGCCCAGATACTTGCGGATTTCGTAATCCTCGGCGATTTTTTCGGCGTAGTTACCGCCTACCCAGTTGGAGTCCCAACCACGGGTGATACCGATTCGGTTGCTGATAGGATTGGTTTTCTGACCCATAGTTTATTCCTCCACTGCTTTTTTGGTGTCAAGGATGATGGTGACGTGGTTGGAACGCTTGCGGATGCGACCGGCACGGCCCTGCGGGCACGGGCGGATGCGCTTGAGCGTGCGTCCTTCGTCTACCATAATGGTCTTAACGATCACGTTTCCGGCCTCGAGCTGGCTGGCCTCGTCCGGGTTCTTGGCTTCCCAGTTGGCGATGGCGCTGCGCAGGAGCTTCTCCAGGTATGCGGAGGCATCCCTCTTGGAGTAGTGCAGCAGGTCCAGGGCGTGGTTAACCTCCTGTCCGCGGACAGTGTCGGCCACCAGGCGCATCTTCTGCGGAGAGGTGGGGACGTCGTTAAGTTTTGCTATAGCGGTTTGCTTCTTGGTCTCTTTCAGGCGCTCGGCCATCAGTCTTTTTCTCTTTCCCATAATGTTAATCTCCTTTAAACATTATTTCTTGTTGTTGCCTGCGTGGCCGCGGAAAGTGCGGGTGGGGGCAAATTCGCCCAGCTTGTGACCGACCATATTCTCGGTGACGTAAACGGGAATAAACTTATTGCCGTTATGCACCGCGATGGTGTGGCCCACGAAGTCAGGGGAAATCATGCTGGCGCGGGACCAAGTCTTGACAACCTCTTTCTTTTTGCTGCCGTCATTCATAGCGAGAATGCGATTCTCCAGTGCTTCCTGAATGTACGGTCCTTTTTTAAGTGAACGACTCATAATCTGTTAGTTTATTCCGTTATTTCTTACGTCTTTCAATGATGAACTTGTTGGAGACGGCCTTCGGGTTGCGGGTCTTGTAGCCCTTTGCAGGGAGACCCTTCCGGGAACGCGGATGTCCGCCGGAGGCGCGGCCTTCACCACCACCCATCGGGTGATCGTGCGGGTTCATAACAACACCGCGGTTGTGCGGGCGGCGACCCTGATGGCGGGTGCGGCCGGCTTTACCGTCGGATTCCAGATTATGTTCGGGGTTCGAAACGGTGCCCACGGTGGCGCGGCAGGCGACGGGAACCATACGGGTCTCGCCCGAAGGGAGACGGAGGATGGCGTAGTTGCCTTCACGGGCGGCGAGCTGGGCATAGGTGCCGGCGCTGCGGGCCATTGCGGCGCCCTGTCCGGGACGCAGCTCGATGGCGTGCACGAGGGTACCCACGGGGATGTTGGCGAGCGGGAGGCAGTTGCCCATATCCGGGGCAGCCTGAGGGCCGCTTTCCACAATCTGTCCCACCTTGAGACCGTTGGGAGCGATGATGTAGCTCTTCATCCCGTCCTCATACTGGATGAGGGCGATGAGGGCGCTGCGGTTGGGATCGTACTCGATGGTGAGCACGGTGGCCTTGAATTCGTCGCGGTTGCGGACGAAGTCCACCAGACGGTACATCCGCTTGTGACCGCCGCCACGATAACGCACGGTCATCTGACCGGTGTTGTTGCGGCCGCCGGTAGAGTGCAGCGGAGCGAGCAGTTTCTTATAGGGCTTCTTCGCGGTAACTTCGTCGAAGGAGCTGATAGCCTTATTGCGCTGGCCGGGAGTTACCGGCTTGTACTTTTTGATTGCCATAGTTTATTCTCCTTCTTAGATGTTAGCGTAGAAATCGATCTTGTCTTCACCTGCAAGCGTGACATAGGCCTTCTTGAAGTGATTCATACGACCGCGCAGGAGGCCGGCCTTGGTGTAGCGCTGCTTGCGCTTGCCGTGGTAGTTGAGGGTGTTAACCTCGGCCACGGTAACGCCGTACATCTGCTCCACGGCAGCCTTGATCTGGATCTTGTTCGCCTTGCGGTCCACGATGAAACCGTAACGGCCCAGCTTCTCGCCTTCAGCCGTCATTTTCTCGGTTACGATTGGCTTGATTAAAATACCCATTGTTCTTTCTCCTTTACTTTACTCTTGCTGCGAGGATGTCCTGCACGCCGTCCACAAGCACCAGAGAATGGGCATTCATGATAGCGTAGGTATTGATCTCGTCAACGGTGATCACCTGCACCTCGGGCAGGTTACGGGATGACAGGAAAATATTGTTGGAGTTCTCCGGGAGGACGAAGAGAACCTTGCGGTCTCCGGCCTTGATGTTGGAGAGGATGTTCTTGAACTCCTTGGTCTTGGGGGCGTCCATGGCGAAGGGCTCTACGAGCACGATCTTGCCTTCGGCAGCCTTGTAAGAGAGGGCGCTCAGGCGGGCCAGCTGCTTGACTTTCTTGTTGAGCTTGAAGCTGTAGTCGCGCGGCTTGGGGCCGAACACATTACCACCACCTACGAAGATACCGGCCTTCAGGGAACCGTGACGGGCACCGCCGCCGCCCTTCTGGCGACCGAGTTTCTTGGTGGAATAAGCAACCTCGCTGCGGTCCTTGGTCTTGGCAGTGCCCTGACGCTGGGCGGCGAGATAATTGAGGACGTCCAGATAGATGACGTGGTCGTTGGGCTGTACGCCGAACACCTTTTCGTCAAGGACTACCTTCTTTCCGGATTCAGTTCCGTCAATCTTGTATACAGAAAGTTCCATAGCTTAAGCCTCCAGAATAATGTAAGAACCTTTGGCTCCGGGGACGGAACCCTTGATAACGATCAGATTGTTCTCAGGAATTACCTTAAGAACTTCCAGGTTGAATACCTTCACACGTTCGTTGCCCATATGACCGGCCATACGCATTCCGGGGAATACGCGGCTAGGCCAAGAGCTGGCGCCCATGGAACCGGGGTGACGAAGGCGGTTGTGCTGACCGTGGGTCTGACCACCTACACCGGCGAATCCGTGACGCTTCACGACGCCCTGGAAACCTTTACCTTTAGAAGTACCGACCACATCAACGAATTTGACGTCCTCAGTGAAGACATCGGCCACGGTGATGGTGTCTCCGAGCTTGAGCTCTCCGGCGAAATCGGCCTCGAATTCTACGAGCTTCTTCTTGGGAGTAGTTCCAGCCTTTTCGAAATGGCCCTTCAGAGCCTTGCTGGTGCGCTTCTCTTTCTTTTCGTCATAGGCAAGCTGCACGGCGGCGTAGCCGTCAGTTTCTACAGTGCGAACCTGCGTGACAACACACGGACCAGCCTCAACGACAGTGCACGGGATATTCTTCCCGTCGGCACCGAAGACGGAAATCATTCCGACTTTCTTTCCAATTAAACCAGGCATTGGTGTTTGTTAATTAATTGTTACTTAATGTTTTAACACGCATTGGAGGCCACGTGGGCACAATTGCGGACCGCAAAGATACGATTAAATTCCTGATTTTCAAAAAATTTTCAACAGTTTTATCAACAACTCCGGGAGAATTCCTAACTTTGCACCTCGAGGCAGAATACCAACAATTTGGTATTTCCAAAAAGGACCCAAACCCGTACCTTTGCTGTCCGAAACACCTATGAGAAAACTAGCATCATTATTCCTTCTGGTCTTCCTGGCCCTCCCCGCCCTGGCCGCACCGGTCCGGTTCACGGGCAAGGTAGTGGAAGCCGGCAGCAAAGATCCCGTGATTGGCGCCGTAGTGCGCCTGGACGAGGACTACCTCTGGGCCGTCACCGGAGAGGACGGAACGTTTGCCCTGAGCAGCGTTCAGCCCGGCTCCTACCAGCTGGAGGTCTCCTGCCTGGGTTATGTCACCTACCAGAAAAAACTGGACATCCGTAATAATATAGAAGGTCTCACGGTTGAACTGTCTCTGAGTTCCCTGGCCCTGGAAGAGGTGGTAGTTACGGCCGAAACCGCCAAAGACAACCTCAACACCACCCAGACCATAGGCCGAACGGCCCTGGACCACCTCCAGATGAACAGTATGGGCGGCATCGCAGCCCTTCTGCCCGGAGGAAAGACCCTGAACCCCGACCTCACCACCGACAACGCCTTCTCCCTGCGCTCCGGCGGTTCCGCCGTGGGTAACGCCGCCTTTGCCACCGCCGTGGAAATCAACGGCGTCCGAATGGGAGACAACGCCAGCTTCGGCACCCTGGCCGGCATTGGCACCCGCAGCCTCTCGGTAGAGAACATCGAGTCCGTGGAAGTAATCACCGGCGTCCCTTCGGCCGAATACGGAGACCTGGGCAGCGGCCTGGTGAAGGTGAATACCAAGAAGGGCCGTTCGCCGCTCAACATAGTCCTTTCGGCCAATCCCCGCACTTACGAGGTGTCCGTATCCAAGGGCTTCGAGGTGGGCAAAGGCATCCTGAACTTAGGGGCCGAATGGGCCCGCGCCACCAGCAAGCTCACTTCCCCCTACACCTCCTACACCCGCCGGGGCTTTACCCTGGACTACACCCGCACCTTCGGCCGCCAGCTGCGCCTGGAAGCCGGCATCAACGGGAACATTGGCGGAATGAACTCCTCCTCGGACCCCGATGCCTTCTCCAACGAATTCACCCGGGAACGGGACAACCTCCTGACCCCGCACTTCAAGCTGGTGTGGCTGCTCAACCGCAGCTGGGTTACCAACCTGGAGCTCAAGGGCAGCATCTACTACCACGACCAGCGTTCCCATTACCATAAATACAATTCCTACGGATCGGCCCAGCCGGCCGTGCACGCAGAGGAAGAAGGCTACTGGATGGCCCAGGCCCTCCCGTTCACCTTCTACTCGGACCTCATCTCCGACTCCCGCGAACTGGACTACGCCGCCTCCCTCAAATACGACTGGCTCCACTACTGGGGCTCCGTCAAGAACATCCTCAAGGCCGGCGTGCAGTGGAAGGCCGATGGCAACGTGGGCCGGGGAGAATGGTATGAAGATCCCAATCTGGCACCCACCGGTTATCGGCCCAGACCTTATACCGACTATCCCTATATGCATACCCTGGCCGCTTATCTGGAAGACAACGTCACCATCCCGGTGGGCCGCACCAGCCTGGACCTGATGGCCGGTCTCCGCGTGGAGGACGTGTTTATCAAGGGTACGCAGTATAAGAACCTCCGCATCTTCTCGCCGCGTCTGAACGCCCGCTGGAAGCTGAGCGAGAGCGTCTCCCTCCGCGGCGGCTGGGGCATTGCCGGCAAGCTGCCTTCGTTCTACATCCTGTACCCCCGCCAGGAGTACCGCGACATCCAGACGCTGGGCTTCTCGCACGGGGATTCGGCCTCCTATGTCTATTATACTATGCCCTACCGCACGGTCTACAACCCGGACCTCCACTGGCAGCGCAACATCAACTCCGAGATTGGGGCCGATGTTACCGTGAAGGGCTTCAAGCTGTCGGTGGTGGCCTTCTCCAACCTGACCAAGGATCCCTATCAGCTGGGAACCGTATACGAACCGTTCTCCTACAACGTGGTGGGCCTTCCCGCCGGTTATACTATGCCGGCCAACCCCGGCGTGGTGCTGGACAACCAGACCGGAGACATCTACTTCCGGGACGAGGACGGTTACTTTGTACCCGGCGAGCACAAGGTCACGGACCGCACTTTTGCGGCCTCCCGCCGGCAGGAGAACGGGGCAGATGTGCACCGCTACGGCGTGGAGCTCACGGTGGACTTCCCCCAGATCAAGCCGCTTTACACGCAGCTGCGCCTGGATGCCGCCTGGAACCACACCCAGTACCACTCGGACATCCCGGCCTATTACTACCAGGCGGGCTGGTCGCACACCTCGCTTCCCAACCGCTCCTACCAATATGTGGGCATCTATCCCGGAGGCACCAACGTGTACAACGGCCGCATCACGGACAACCTGGACGCCAACATTACCGCCATCACGCATTTCCCGCGCGCGCGCCTGATTATTACGGTGCGGCTGGAGGCGGCCCTGCTGCGCAACTCCCAGTATACCTCGGACCGCGCCTTCCGCGTGAGCGAGGCTTCCAATCAGCCCCTGGATGGCAATATCTACGAAGGTAATTCCTATACCGCCATCTATCCTTCGGCCTATATGGACCTGGACGGCAACGTGCATCCCTGGACGGAAGAATCGGCCCAGAATCCCGAACTTTCGCGCCTGGTGATGCGTTCCGTGAACATCTATACCTTTGCGCCGGACGGCTACGATCCCTACTTCAGCGCCAACTTCAGCGTGACCAAGGAGATTGGGAACCACGCCTCCGTGTCGTTCTTTGCCAACAACTTCACCAACTCCCGGAAGTATGTTACCAGCCGCGCCACGGGCGTGAGTGCCATCTTTACCCCTAACTTTTATTACGGAATCACATGCAGACTAAAGTTTTAACCCTGTTGGCCGCCCTGACCGTGCTCCTGACAGGATGCATGGACATAGGCACCCCGTTTGAAGGCGACGTCCACGTCATTACCGTCCGTGCCGTCTATCCCGAGGGCTATGACCTGCACGCCGGAGCCCGCGTTACCATAAAAGGTATTTCCAACAACGCCGTCTACGCCTTTACCACCGGAGCGGACGGCCTGGTTTCCTCCCACGTGGCCAACGGTCTGTACAGTGTCTCCGTCCAGGAGCGCAGCGGCAACCACCTCTTCAACGGAACGGTGGACAAGGTAGTGGTGGCCAACGAGAATGTAAACGTGGACGTGAAGCTGTTCCACTCCATAGCCGGAAAACTGGTGATCAAGGAACTCTACTGCGGCGGCTGCCCCAAACTGCCCGAAGAAGGAACCTACCAGAGCGACCAGTATCTCATCATTCACAACAACGACGCCAACACCACTTATCTGGACGGCCTCTGCCTGGGAACGCTCTCGCCCTACAACAGCAACACCGCCAACCCTTGGATAGACGCCCAGGGCAACCTGCCGGACTTTGCGCCGGTGATCCAGGCCATCTGGAGAATAGGCGGAACCGGCACCTCCTTCCCGCTGGAACCCGGAGCCGACGCCGTGATCTGCCTGCGGGGTGCCATCAACCACGCGGCCCAGTATCCCCTGTCGGTGAACCTCAACAAGCCCGGGTACTTTGTGTGCTACAATCCCGTTTACTTCCCCAACCCCACCTACCATCCGGCTCCCGGGGACCAGATAACGGAAGACCATTACCTGGAAGTGGTCATCAAGACCGGCCAGGCCAACGCCTATACCCTTTCCATCAATTCTCCCGCCCTCATTCTCTTCCGCCCGGAAGAAGGAACGGACATCTACGACTTTGTGGCCCAGCCCAATCACCTGGTGCAGGTTCCCGGCAGCGCCATAGACCGCGTGGTGACCATCCCGCTGGACTGGATCATTGACGGTTTGGAGGTATTCAACGGCGGTTCCTCCGACAACCGCAAGCGCCTGCACTCCCTGGTGGACTCCGGGTCTGTAACCCTGAGCGAAACCTTCAAGGGCCATTCCCTGATGCGCAACACCGACTACGAGGCCAGCAAACAGATGGGCTTTGAGGTGCTGAGCGATACCAACAATTCAACTTTGGACTTTTATGAACGCGAAGTACAGTCTCTCCACGAGTAGGAAATTCCTGCTCTTTGTGGGCGCTGTTCTTTGCGCCCTGCCCCTGAGCGCCCAGGAAGTGTGGCGCGAGGGACGCAACATAGCCGGCCTCTCCTTCTACAAGGGCACGCAGGCCGAGGTTCAGCTGGGCAGTTCGTACACCTCCGGAGAGTTCAGACGCCCTTCGGAAGCCTCCCAGCTCTGGCAGGCCGGCGTCAACGCCCAGGCCGAATCGCACTACAAGGACATTATCTTTGTGGGAGCCTTCCAGTTTGACGTGAAGCACGGAGAGAATATGATGGGCTCTATGTTTACCACGCCCGAATTCTATCCCATAGACGTCTTGGAATTCACCCCGGGTCCCAAGACCCGCCAGACCTACGGCGTGGGCGGCGGTATGGTATGGATTACCCGCTCCCGCTGGGTCCCCGGCTTCACCCTGCAGTTCCAGGGCATCAACTACTCCAAACGCAAGGACCTCCGGCATACCACCTTCCGGCAGGAAGTGAACTTTGCTCCTTCCATTCTCTACAAGGGAGACCGCTGGAACTTTGGCGCCACCGTCATTATGGACGACAACTCTGAGTTTGTCCAGGCCGAACAGCTGGGCGCCGCCACCGCCGATACCTACTACGCTTTCCTGGACAAGGGCAAGCGTTACGGCACCTATGAGGCCTGGGACGGCAGCGGCATCCACCTGAAGGATCCCGGCGTGGACCGCCTGGCCGTGGAGCAGTCCATCTGGGGCCTGGCCCTTCAGACCTCCTACCGGGAGACCTTCTACGCAGACGCGGAGTACCGGCATTCCTATGGCCACGTGGGCGAGAAAGGATACACCTGGTTCCGCTTCCCGGGTCAGACCTTCCGCGCCAAAGTCCTTTGGAACATAACCGGCAAGAAGGGTCTTCACACGTTAAGGGCCGATTTGAACTGGGAAGGCATTGACAACTACGAATCCGTGATTGACCGCGTGTCGGCCGGCGGCGTCACCACCCCCGTGGAATACGCCAGCAACAAGATTTACATCAAGCGCAGCATAGAGACGGGTCCTTCCTATCTCTATGAAAGCAACGCCGGCTGGAAAGTGGGAGCCGCCGCCAGCTTCAAGATGGACCTGGACCGGGGCACCTATATGTACCCTTACCTGGATGTGGACGGCTCCTCCGTGATTAACCTGGCCCTGAGCGGAGAGGTTCCCCTGGGGCCCGTCACCCTTTCGGCCCAGCTGGCCTACCGCACGGAAGTGGCCGAAACGCACGAGGTCATTGATACGAACGAAGGGGAGGAAGGTGTGGTTACCGTTCCCTTCCGCCTGGTGGACTGGTGGAATCTGGAAGAGGAATTCAACGACATTATGCGCCTTTCCGGCACTCTCAATGTCCGCTATGACTTTACCATCCGCCGGCAGAAGTTCTTTGTGGAAGCCGGCTGCACCACCTTCCACGGCTTTGGAGTAACCATCCTTCCGGGCAGCAACCGTCAGACAACCCATTTATCTTTAGGATATAAATTTTAAGAGCATATGAAAAAAGCAGTGATTCTGGCCGCCGGCCTTCTGGTGCTGGCCGCCTGCGGAAAAAAAGAAGAGCCCGTGGTGGAGCTCTTCAACGTTCGCATTTCTCCGGTTCTTACCAAAGTAGCCGAAACCACTTTTGAAAGCGGAGACGCCATTGGCGTAAACATCAGCCGCGGTGCCGCCGCCTACGCCACCAACGCCAAGCTTACCTACGACGGATCCGAGTTCTCCGGCAGCCTCCAGTGGTATGCCGAGGGCGCCGACCAGGCCACCGTCTGGGCCTACTATCCCTATAGCGAGACCCTCCCCACCAGCTTCACCGTACAGGCCGACCAAAGCACCGGCACCTCTGCCTCCGACTTTGTGGCCGGCGTTAAGGAAGGGGTAATTCCCAGCGCTCACGCCATCACGGTGCCCTTCCAGCACAAGCTCACCCGCATTGTCCTCAACGTGACCAACAATGCCGAGGGCGAGCCCACCGCCATTAAGCTCAAGGGCGGCAAACTCACCGTGAACGTAGCCTCCGACTTCAGCGTTTCCTTAGACGAAACGGCTGCCGCCGGCACCATCACCGCCCTCAAGAAGAGCTCCACGCAGTACGTTCTCATTGTTCCGCCCCAGACCGTATCCTTCATAGCCACGGTCATCACCGCCGGCGGCAACGAGCTCACCCAGCTGCTGCAGGAAGCCACGCTGGCCCCCGGCAAGCAGTACAGCATCAATATGATTGTGAACCCGGCCGACCTCAAAGTGGCCTTCTCCGGTGACATCGTAGACTGGGAAGACGGCGGAGAACTGGGATCAGACAACACCCTGGTAGAGAAACTCTCCGAGGGCTACATCCTCTATCACGAAGACAAATACACCGTGGCCAAGATGAAGGACGGCAAATGGTGGATGACCCAGAATATGCGCTATGTTCCGGAAGGCATTGAGGTAAGCGACGACCTCACCAAGGTGACTGCCGGTGTCTTCTATCCCCTGGTATTAAAGGAAGACCTGTCGGCCGCCGAGTTCTCCCGCGACATCACCGTCATCAATTCCCGCGGTTATCTGTATCAGGCCGAAGTTGCCCTGGGCCTCAAGGTAGGTGACCTTACCACCTTGGCCGCCGCCCAGGCACTGGAAGGCACCCAGGGTCTCTGCCCCAAGGGCTGGCACGTTCCTACCACCGCCGACATTCTGGCTCTGGTGGGCAAGGGCGCTCAGCTCACCACCAATCCCGACGCCCCTTATTATAACGGAGCCGACGGATCCATCGCCCTTCTGAACGCCGACGGTTTCAATATGGAGGCCTATGGCGCCATCACCATCCAGGACAACACCAAGACAACCGGCTCCTTTATGGGACGTATGGCCAATTATGACCACCTGACCTCCGGTATGTTCTGCGGTTCTTCCGTGGGCGTCAACACCAACGGCACCCCCAGTGTCACCTACAACACGGCCGGTGACGAGAGTTCCGGCATCAAGAACATCCAGTTCAATGGCCTGATGCCTATGACCAACAAGGCCTCTGCAGACCAGTATACCTGCAACGGAACCAAGGTAAGCTACCGCATTGCCGCCCCGCTCCGCTGCGTCCGTAACGACTAAGAATCCATGAAAAAATGGCTTCTCACCCTCTCGTTAGCCTTGTGCCTCCTCCCGGGGGCACGGGCCGATGAGGGTATGTGGCTCATCCAAAGCCTGGACCGTGCGCTGGAAAAGAATATGAAGGCGCGGGGCCTCAAGCTGGGAGCCCGGGAAATCTATAACGAGGAGGCCGGCGGCCTGTCGGACGCCATTGTGTCCCTGGGATTCTACTGCACCGGCAGTATGATTTCCGACGACGGCCTGCTCATCACCAACCACCACTGCGCCTTTGGCCAGGTGTCGGAGCTCTCTACCCCGGAGCACAACTATCTGGAAGAGGGTTTCTGGGCCCAGGACCGCTCGCAGGAGATTCCCCTCAAGGGTGAGACTTTCTACTTCCTCAAGAAGGTCCTGGACGTAACGGACGAGGTGGAAGCCCTCCGCGCCTCTCTGGAGGCCCAGGGCAAACCCGCCGGCTCCCGCCGCCTCTCCTCCATCCTGGAGAAGAAGTACTCGGAAGAGTACGGTATGGAAGCCAGCCTCACCGGCATGTGGTCCACCGCCAAGTACTACCTTTGCCTGTACGTCACGTACAAGGACATCCGCCTGGTGGGCGTACCGCCCGTATCGGTGGCCGCCTTTGGCGGAGACGAGGACAACTGGGAATGGCCGCAGCACAAGGCCGATTTTGCCCTGTACCGCATATACGATGACAATGGCGAGCCCCTGCATCCGGCCCGTCACCTTCGCATCAGCCAGAAGGGCTATAAGAAGGGCGACTTTGCTATGGTCATAGGTTACCCCGGCCGCACCAACCGCTACGCCAGCGCCGCCGAAATCAACGAAGACATCAATGTGGAGCGCCCGGTGGAAAACCGCCTCAGGGCCCGCCAGATGGAGATTATCCGCAAATGGATGGACTCCGATCCGGCCATCCGGATGAAGTATTCCGACGCTTTCTTCAACCTGAGCAACCAGGCCGAACTCCAGGAAGGAGAGGCCGACTGCGTACACCGTTTTGAAGTGCTGGAACGCCGCCGCGCCTGGGAAGAGGGCCTCAAAGCCTCCAGCCCCGCCAACCGGGAACTGGTGGACGGCCTCAACGCCTCTTACAGCGCCGCCGCTCCCTATGAGCGCCTCAAAGTCTTTTACCGGGAACTGCTGGTGCGCAGTATGCGCCTGGGCCAGTGCCTTATGCGTATGGGCGGAGCCGGCCGGGACGGCATAGAACACCAGCGGAATCTCTTCCTTCAAGGGTTAGAACAGACCGACGCCCGGGTAGAGAAAGAGATCCTGGCCTTTTCCGTAAAGGAATTCCTGACCAATATGCCGGAGCCTTACCTGGCCCCCATCCACCGCGAACTTAAGGAGCAGTTTGGAACCAACTACGAGGCTATGGCCCAGTGGCTCTGGGAAAACTCTCTGGTGGCCTCCTTTGGCCAGAAGCCCAATGAAGAGGTGGTGGCCGCCTTTACCGGCAACCTGGATAACGACGTCCTGTACCGCTACATCCGGGAACTGAGCATAGCCAGCCTCAACAGCGACCAGGATGCCCAGGCACCCGACCTCCGCAGCCAGCGGCAACAGTATATCCTGGCCCGCTACCGCTATCTGGAGCAGCAGGGCGTACCGCAGTACCCCGACGCCAACTCCACGATGCGCCTCACCTACGGACAGATCCAGCCCCTGGAGCCCTGGGACGGCGTCTATGTGCACTGGCAGAGCACGGCCCGCGGCTTAAAGGAGAAATACAATCCCAACTCCCACGACTTCGCTTATCCCCAGGCTTTCCGGGATGTGTTGCCTCCGGCCAACTTCCCCGTGAACTTCCTGACGGATCTGGACATCACCGGCGGCAACTCCGGCTCGCCCGTGATGAACGCGCGCGGAGAACTCATAGGCCTTGCCTTTGACGGCAACAAGGAATCCCTGGCCGGCAACTTTGAGTCCGTACCCGGGTACAATATGTGCGTGTGCGTAGACATTCGCTACGTACTCTGGGTCATCCGTTACCTGGGAAGACAGGAATATGTATTGAAGGAACTGGGCTTATAGACGCTCGATATCCGCCCAACCGAATCTGGCGGGATACAGCCAGGCGCGGGAGGTGTGCTCCATAACACCGTTATCCAGGGAGATCTTGGGGCACTCGGCGTAGGCGCGCTCTACAAAACTGCGCTCTCCTATGTGCTCCTGCCAGCCCTTGAAGAGCTCCGTCACCTCCGGGAGGTACTGCTCCATTTCGGCCATAATGGTGGAGGCCTTCCAAATGAAGATACCGCTGTTCCAGAAGAACTCTCCGGTCCTTACAAACACCTCTGCCAGCTCGGCGGAGGGTTTTTCCGTAAAGGTCTTTACCTGCAGGGGGCCGGCCATCAGATGGGCGTTTCTTCCTTCTCTAACCTGAATGTAACCGAAGTTGACGTCCGGTGTCTTGGGGACAATGCCCAGGGTCATCAGAACGTCGTGCTCTTCTACGTACCGGCTGGCGTCCGTAATGGTTTGGGCAAACAACGATTCGTCCCGGATATAGAGGTCCCACGGGGAGGCCACAATCACGGCCTCAGGATCTCGTACCAGCAGGGAATAGGCGGCGAAAGCCATACAGGGCGCCGTCTTGCGGGCGTGGGGTTCTACCAGAAGGTTCTCTTCCGCGAGGAAGGGCAGCACCTGGCGGGCTGTATTGGCATAACGTTCCAGGGTAATGACCAGGATGCGGTCCTTGGGGATAAAACGGCTGAAACGGTCGTAGGTCATTCGGAGCTGGTCCGGGGTTCCCGAACCATCCGCCATAATGACGCAGTATATGTGTTGGTCCATATAATTAAACGTACATAGGAATCCAAGCCTGAGGGAAGTATCTGACTATGGTTTCCTCTCCGTCAAAGAGCACGGAAACCACATCGAAGAAGACTTCTTTCCCAGACATATTCTTCTTGGTGAGGTATTGTCCGGCTGCTGCCGAAATGCGTTTCTGTTTCACTTTGTTTACCTGGTCCAGAACAGTGGTGGTAACCGGCGCCGTACGGGCCTTCACCTCCACGAAATGCAAACCGTCGGGGGCTTCGGAGATGATATCCAACTCCAGATGGCCCGAGTGCCAGTTGCGGTCCAGGATTTGGTGACCTTGGGTTTCCAGGAAATCGCAGGCCATCTGTTCTCCGGCCTGGCCGATTCTGCTGGTTGTTAACACGTTCATTGGTTTGGTTTTAGTCAAATTTTACTACCGTCACTCCCGAGCCTCCCAGCTGGATATGCTCGTCCTGTGCGGAGCTTACGCCAGGTACGGTGCGCACGTACTTTTGGATTTCCTCGCGCAACGCGCCTGTTCCCTTACCATGCAAAATTCGCACCGAAGGGACACCTAACATAATGGCATCGTCAATATATCGCATCACAATCTCCAGGGCATCGTTGACCCTCTCACCCCTCACATCCACTTCCAGCTTGAAATTGGCCTTTCTTTCGCTGATGCCGGTATCGTACACCTGACGGGGTTTCTCGGCCGCTTTTCCGGCCACGGCCTTGTACTCGTTGGCGGTGATACGCTCCACACGGTCCAGCGGAAGCTTGGTGGTGATGCTGCCCACAATCACGCTCACGGCCTTGGTACTTACCTTGGAGACCTCTCCCACCATTCCGTTGCCCAAGATGCGAACCTTCTCGCCCACCTTCAGGGGGGCGCTGCGGAAGGCGGCCAGCTTCTTCTCTTCCAGTTCCCGCTGCTCCATCTGCTGGAGGGTTTCGCCGTCGGCCCTCTTCTTTTTGCGCACCTGCTCTCTCTCCTTGCGTTCCTTCACGGTCTGGAGCTTCTTGTCAATGTAGGCGTCGCGGCGGCCGCGGCCCTCTGCCAGGGCGCCCAGGAAGCCTTGGAGCTCGGCCCTGGCCTCCTTGGTGGTTCCCTTTTCGGCCTGGCTTTCCTTGATGGTGCGGATGGTATTTTCTACCTGCTTGTTGGCGTCTTTTACTATCTTGCGGGCCTCTTCCTTGGCTTCGTCCAGGATGTGGCGGCGCATCTCCTTGATGTCTTCCAGCTCCTTTTCGTAGCGGTCCGTGAGGCCTTCCAGCGTCTTGTCCGTGGCGCGGATCTTGGTTAGTTTCTCGTCCAGCTGGCGGCGGCTCTTGGCAATCTTGCGGAGGTTGCGCTCTATGCCCACGTACTGCTCTCCGGCGCGGAGCTCGGCGTCGTGGACCAGGGCCTCCGGCATACCCATCTTGCGGGCCAGCTCAAAGGCGAAGGACGAACCCGGCAGGCCCTGCTCCAGCACAAAGAGCGGGGTTACCGTGGAGGCGTCAAACTGCATAGCGCCGTTGATCACGCCCGTTTCGGCCCCCGAAGCATAGAGCTTGAGGTTGGTGTAGTGGGTGGTGATGACGCCGTAGGCGCCGCGGGTATCCAGCTCGTGGAGGATGGCCTCGGCTATGGCGCCGCCGGCCGCGGGTTCGGTACCGGAACCAAACTCGTCTATGAGGATGAGGGTCCGGGAATCGGCCACTTCCAGCATCCTTTTCATATCGGTGAGGAAGGAGCTGTAGGTGGAAAGGTCGTTTTCCAGGGACTGGTCATCTCCTATGGAGACCATAATACGGTCAAAGACAGGGAGTTCTGAGGTCTCGGAGGTGGGGATGAGCATACCCCACTGGAACATATACTGCAGCAGACCCACGGTCTTGAGGCACACGCTCTTGCCGCCGGCGTTGGGGCCGGAGATGAGGAGGATGCGCTTCTGCGGGGTAAGCGTAACCGTCAGGGGGACAATGGATTTCTTCTCTTTGCGGAGGCTCTTTTCCAGCAGCGGGTGACGGGCCTTGCGCAGGCGCAGTTCTCCGTCTTCGGAGAGCACCGGCATACCGGCAATGTAGTCCAGGGACACATAGGCCTTGGCCATAATGAAGTCCAGCTCTCCCACAAAGGTGGCGCCGGCAATGAGCTCCGGCACAAAGGGTCTCAGGAATTCGGCAAACTCGTAGAGGATGCGGGCAATCTCGCGGGTTTCGGCAAAGTGAAGTTCGGAAATCTCGTTCTGGAGGGCCACAATCTCGGCCGGCTCCATGAAGGTGGTTTTGCCGGTGGCGCTTTCGTCGTACACGAAGCCCTGGAAGGAACGCTTCTTGGCCGAAGCCACCGGGATGAGCATCTTTCCGTCTCGGATGGAGACGCTGGCATCGGCCTCCACTATGCCTTCCTGCTGCGCCTGGCGGAGGATGGCGTTCATACGGCGGGAGATACCCAGCTCTTTCTCTTTTATGTTGCGGCGGATCTTGTAGAGCTCGTCGGAGGCGGTGTCCTTGATTTCTCCGTGGCGGTCCAGGATGGAGTCTATGCGGCCTATTACCTCGGCCGGGGCGCTGATGCCCGAAGCCATATGCTGGAGGTTGGGATAGATGCCTTCCTTGACCGTATGGAAGAAGTGAAGGGCCCTTCTGAGCGTATCCAGGAGGGTACGGAGCTTACCCAGAGACAGGAGGTCGATGGAAGCGTGTTCCCCTATAGGTTCCAGGAAAGGAATGGCGTCAATATAGCCGGAAGTGGGGAAATTCTCCTCGAACATAAGGATGAGGCGCATCTCGTCCGTGACCAGGTGCCGGCGGTGGATCTGGTCCCCGTCCGTGCAGAATTCCTCCTGCTCCACCCGGGCCGAAGCATACTCCGTAGAGCAGCGGGCCATAATGGCCGCCCGTACTTTGTCAAACCCCAGTTTCGCTTCCAGCCTCTCGTCCATCGGTTCTTACTCCTCTATAGTCATCAGGGAACTCAGCAGCTGGCGGAGTTCCTTCATATCCTGTACTGTGTGAATCTCTCCTCCGCGCACGAAGCTCACGTCTCCGGTTTCCTCGGACACTACCAGGATATCGGCGTCGGTGTCTTCACTCAGGCCGATGGCGGCACGGTGCCGCATTCCGTAATGGGCCGGAATGTCCGTTCGGTTGGTCATAGGAAGCTGGCAACGGGCGGCAGCAATGTGGTCACCTTCGATGATCATAGCGCCATCGTGCAGGGGGGAGTTCTTGAAGAAAATATTCATAATGAGGCGCCGGTTGATATCGGCCTCAAAACGGTCTCCGGTATTCATATACTCCTCCAGGGAGGATTTGTGCTGAATCACAATGAGGGCGCCGGTCTTCTCTGCCGACATAGCGCGGATGGCTTCTCCCAGCTCCTCGGCGCTGTGGCTGCCCATGGTTTCCTCCTTGATGCCCAGCAGGCGGTTGAACAGCTGGCCGCTGCGGCGGGCCAGGCCCGACTGAACGGCAAAGCGGTTGAGCATATGGCGGATTTCGGGCTGGAACAGGATGATGACCGCCAGCACACCCACATCCAGCAGGGCTCCCAGCAGCACCGTCATCATTCGCATATTGAGCGCCGTGACCACGGCTTTGAGGATGAGCAGGAACACCAGCATCAGGACGATGTTGAAGATGGAGGAGTCTCCCCGGATACTTCTGATGAGGAAGTAAATGAGGAGAGCGACCATCAGCACGTCCAGGATGTCTGCCCAGCCGAAGCTCAGAAAGTCGAATATGCCCAGCACTTTAATCATAACATACAAAGATACGCAAAATTCTCAATATAGCAGCCGGACGGGACCCAGAAGACCCGACTCGCGAAGCGGACTGCCGGGCTCGGGACCGGCGATGGTCCACGTCTTGCGTTGGTCTTCGGGCTGGCCCGCATCGTACGCCAGGCGGTTGAACCAGGTTCCGGTTACGGCAATTTTGAGCGTGTTTTTGCCGGGCTTTCCCTTTACGGTGAGCTTGTAGGGACTGGCCCAAAGCACGCCCACGGGCTTTCCGTTAAGGGTAACGTCGGCTATCATATCTACCCGGCCCAGATCCAGCACAACCTCTTTGACCCCCTTGGGAAGGATGAAAGTGGTTTCATAGACGGCGGTGCCGGAGAAGGCTTTCCCTTCGTCTCCAAGAGGAAGGTCTTTCCAAGGCTGAAGGCCGAAGAGTTTGAGCGGCTTGGCGGGAGCGCCCCAGCCTTCCGGGAACTGCAGGGTCCATTGCCTGAGCTCCTGCGTCCGGGTGGTACGGGGCTGCTCCAGGGGCTTCTTGTCCGTATGGTTTTTGAAAACCACAAAGCAGTTGCCGGCCCTTTCCAGATCCAGTTGGACGATAAACGTATCCCCCGCCCTCAGATTGGGAAGAGCCTGGATCTGACCGCTTACGGAATCCCAGATTTCGGCCTCCCCCGGGGCCCGGAGGGCCACCGCTCCGTGGAAGTCCTTTCCGGTGGGGGCGGCGATGAAGAACCATTCGGCTCCGTCCGTCTTGCGGTGGGTCCAGAGAACCTCGCCCGTATCGGCCCACAGACGAGGCGACACGCCAAACAGCTTCATAGTTGCCTCCGTCATGGACGGTCCCAGCACCACGTTGACTCCCTGGTCCATGAACTCGCGAACCTTGTTCTGCAGACGCGGCGACATGTTTTCGTTGTCCGGAATCCAGAGCACCTCATAGGACTGGCCTTCCGGTGTAACGAGGCGGCCATCCTTTACAATGAGGCGGTTATACAGCACATCCGGATTGCAATAGTCGTATTTGTATCCCTGCGGGAAGGGGTATTTCTGGTCCGGCTTGTGGCCCACCTCGTCCCCAATGTACCAGAGCACATCCACTACCGGCAGGCCGCGCTCCAGCAGGTAGCTGGTACGGGCCAGGTACTGCGTAAAGTAAGGCATGTACTTCCACCACGTCTGGCCGCGGAGGAAGGGCGTTCCAATCCGGTTGCCAAAACTGGTGCCCGGCGGCAGAAAGTTCACCTGCGGATTGTGCGTATAGGTATGGAAGACATTGTGCGTAACACCCTCGGTCATATTGAGGTTGGCCACTTCCTTGAGCATCTCCCAGTGCTCGTCCCAGGTGAGGTCAAAGCTGGTGAAACTCTCCGCCGCCACCCGGCGCTTGCCGTAGATATGGGCGGCCGAAGCCGTGGGCTTGATGGGCTTGAAGTTAAGGTCTCCCACAAAGCCGTCCGTGATGGGCTGCCAGAATTCGGCCATAGGGACGTCGGCATACTTGTAATATTCCATCAGGTCCATAGCCACCACATCGCCTCCAGCTGTCTCGTACTGCACCTCGAGGCCCTTTTCGTGGGCCAGGTCGGTCATCCGTTTGAAGAAATTCTCGTTGTAAAGGTCGCTCTTGACCCGGCGCCAGCGGTCCAGAAAATCGGCCGTGTAGTTTTGGCCGTTGAGCACGTAGCCGGCCAAGGCAGGCATATAATGGCGGAGTTCCAAGCCTGTTCGCCGGGCAAATTCTTCTTCCATCCGGCCCGTCCAGGTCTGGTTGTAGCACTCCCAGCTGTCCATAAGCATCCCGCTGCCCAGGCCTTGCAGCGGACCGTCCTGCAGGCGGCCCACATAGTTGGCAAACTGGACCTCGGCCCCGCGGGGGTCCAGCTTGTTGCATTCCCAGCCCGTGGCTTCGGCAGGGGCGGGGCTGTTGCGGTAGCCGCTGTTCACATGGCCGAAGCGCAGAATCGTCCACGTTCCCTTGCCTTCCGGGACGGTCCAGGAAAGGGTTTCATCGGCCTGCAACAGGATCGTCAGGTCCTTTATCTCTTTGGTGTTGACAAAGGCCTCGCGGCTCTGCCGGGTGCGGTCCTGACAGGTCTCCTTGGCGCGGAGCGTGCTGCCGGAGCGGGCCTGCCAGTCGTTGCTGCGGGCGGCCGAAGAGAAGCGAACATACTCCACGTGGATGTCGTGCTCGTTGGAGACGATGAACTCCATCTGACGGGCCGAAGCCTCATTCACGGACAGGGTCATGGGCTTGTTGTCTTCCCAGCTGCCCATGGGAAGCCGGGAATGCAGCACGGTTTCCCGTTTGCCGTCCGGGCCTATGGCCACCAGCGTGAGCTCCAGGCCCGGGGTGTTCACGAATGCCCGGCCAAAGCTCTCCAGGCTGGGCAGTTCCAGCGAACGCACCACCGCGCCTTCCGGTAAAGTGAAGGTCACTTTATGCAAGGTCTGGGCCGGGGCGTCCAGGCTCTTGCCGTCCCGAAGGAGAGCCGCCCAGGAAGCCTCGTCGGATGTGACATTTTGTATTTCGATAGGTTTTCCCGTATCTCCCAGCGGCGTGGGGAAAGCCAGCACACAGATATCCTCATAGTCCCTCCAGTCCTCTTCCGAAGGCTGGCCCTTGGGAAGCTGTCCTTTCCATTCGGCCCCCGCCGGGATGTCCGTGCGGCTCCAGACCAGGTCTCTCATAGCATCCTTGGGCTCGATCCACGGGCCGCCGGCCATAGCCCAGCCGGGGCAGGTCTGGATGGTGAGCCGAAGGCCCAGGCTGCGGGCCTTCTGTCCCAGGTACGCCACCATATTGTCCCAATCCGGGGAAAGCGGCACTATAGGGGTTTCCACACCCGGCCATCGGCCTCCAAAGGCGCCGTGGAACCACTGAATGCCCGCTATGCCGGCATCGGCAATGGCCTGGAGGTCGGCATCCATACCCTCCCGCGACACGTTGTCCCCAATGAAATGGAACCACGTCTCCGGCCAGAAAACCTTGGGCGGAGTAAGGAAATTCTGTTCATCCTGAAGGCCGAAAGGGGCGTCCAAAACTTCTGCAGGAGCCTGAATGGGAACCACCTGGGCCCGGAGGGAGCCGGCCAAAAGAAAGGTGGCGAGGAGGAGGAGAATGCGTCTCATGGTTTAGCAAGTGTTCTTTACAAACATAATCATTTTTGTCCTTTTTTCCGCGAGATTTAGCTATATTTGTACATCAACCACATAGTTATGAAAAGAACATTTACTGCCCTGACGGCCCTGCTGCTGGTTTGCGCAGCGGCCCTGGCTCAAAATCCCGTTGCTCCCAAAGCTGCTCAAGTCATTGAAGGAAACGCCCGTTTCACCGTTCTGACAGACCGCCTGATCCGTATGGAATGGGCCCCTGACGCCCAGTTCGAAGACAACGCCTCGCTGGCCATCGTCAACCGCGAGCTCCCCGTTCCATCCTTCACCGTTTCCCGCTCCGGCGGCAAGCTGACGGTCAAGACCAAGGCCCTCACGCTGGAGTACAAAGGCGGAGAATTTGACGCTTCCAACCTGCAGGTAACCTTCCGCCTCAACGGAAAACCCGTCAAATGGTATCCCGGGGCCGATGATTCCGGCAACCTGATGGGCACCGCCCGCACCCTGGACGGTTGCTCGGGACCGGACCACATCAACTATTCCGACCCTATGGAAAAGGGCGTCCTGTCCCGCGACGGATGGGCCCTGGTGGACGAGAGCACCCGTCACCTCTTTGTCAAGGATGACAGCGACTGGGGAGAATGGGTAGCTTCCCGCCCCAATGCCAACGTAAAGGACTGGTACCTGTTTGCCTACGGCCACGACTACAAGGCCGCCCTGGCAGACTACGCCAAGGTGGCCGGCAAAATGCCGCTGCCTCCCAAGTACGTCTTTGGCTACTGGTGGAGCAAATACTGGCCCTACACGGACGACGAGTTCCTGGCCCTGGGCTACGAGTTCCGCAACCGCAAGCTCCCCATTGACGTGATGGTCATTGACATGGAATGGCACGAGACCTGGGAAGGCGCCGCCAAACGGGGTATCAGAGACGACCACGGAGAAGGCCTGGGCTGGACCGGTTACACCTGGAACCAGGATCTGATTGGAGACCCCGACGGCTTCCTGAACGAGGTCCACAGCCTCAAGCTCAAGACTTCCCTCAACCTGCATCCGGCCGTGGGTGTGATCCCGCGTGAGAAGGTGTACAAGACTTTTGTGAAGGACTACCTCTCCCGCACCAACGACTACGACGGCCCGGAAGGCTATGTATATAAAGGAGGTGAGGACGTCTGGAACGGTCCCGCCAAGCCCGGCTACCACGCCTCTGTGCCCTACCGTATGGACCAGCGCGCCTGGGCCGATGCCTACTTCAACTCCATCATCCACCCGCTGGAGAAGCAGGGCGTGGATTTCTGGTGGCTGGACTGGCAGCAGTACAAGCAGAGCCGTTATGTAGAAGGCCTCAGCAATACCTTCTGGATCAATCATATCTTCTTTAACGACAAGGTTCGTATGAACCGCGGCGTTGCCCCTGAGAAGGCTCCCCGTCCTATGATTTATCACCGTTGGGGCGGCCTGGGCAGCCACCGCTACCAGCTGGGCTTCTCCGGAGACACGGAGATCAAATGGGAAGTGCTGGGCTATCTGCCGGAGTTCACAGCCACGGCTTCCAACGTGCTGTACGGCTACTGGGGTCACGACCTCGGAGGTCACTGGATGAGGAACGAGGCTCCCACCGAGCCCGAGCTCTTTACCCGCTGGCTGCAGTACGGCGTGTTCTCCCCCATCTTCAAGACCCACAGCACCCGCAGCGCCCTGTTCGAGCGCCGCATCTGGATGTTCCCGGACTACTACGAGTATATGAAGGACGCCCTGGAGCTCCGTTACGCCCTTACGCCTTACATCTACGATATGGCCCGCGAGGCCTATGAGACGGGCATTTCCCTGTGCCGTCCGCTCTACTATGAATATCCGGAAGCCCCCCAGGCCTACACCTGGAAGCAGGAGTACTTCTTTGGAAACAACATCCTGGCCGCCACCATCTGCGAACCGCGCGGAGAGGACGGACTTTCGGCCCGCGACGTGTGGCTCCCTGCCGGCAACGACTGGTACGATATGGCCCACCACAAGATGCTCCCCGGCGGAACGGTTCAGAAGCTCCGCTACAGCATTGACCAGAACGCCTGGTTTGTGAAGGCCGGTGCCATCCTGCCCCTGGCTCACGAAGGAATCCAGGAGCTGCAGACACCCACCAACGAGTGGCGTATCTACATTGCTCCCGGTAAAGGCCGCAGCAGCTATGTGCATTATGAAGACGACGGCCAGAGCCAGGCCTATCCCACGAGTTATGCTACCACCACCATCCGTAAGAATGCCTCTGGAAGTACTTTAACGGTGGATATTGAAGCCCGCAAGGGTTCCTTTGCCGGTATGATGCCCACCCGCAAGCTCTCCCTCATCCTGGGCGGCGCAGCCCGCTGCCCCAAGGCCACCCTTAACGGCGTAGCTCTGGAGTGCACCTACGATGCCGCATCCCGTGAGGCCCGCGTAATCCTTCCCGAATCTTCGGCCGATGAGGCTCTGAAGGTCCAGGTACGCTGGTAGGGATTATCTCTTCTTGTAATTCAGCCCTTCTGCATCCCAGAGGGGCTTTTCTTTTTTGACGATGATGCTGTAGAATTCGTTGAAGTCTTTCTGGAATTCTTCTTCATCCTTCCATTCCGTGCAGGGGTTCCAGGCACGCTCCCAGACGCCCAGCGCCTTGGGCAGCATCTGGAAGGTAGCGTTGTCCAGGCTGCGGATGTTCTCGGACCACAGCAGGGCTTCGGCCCCTACTATATTCTCCGGCTTCTGCAGGCCGGGATAGCTGTAAACCGGGAGGGCATAGCTCTTGCGCTCATCTACATAGCCGCCCCAGGTAAGGCCCAAATCGTTGGGGTCGTCGCTGTAGGCCAGGTCCACATAGGCGTGCTGCACGTTGGAGAGCAGGACCGGAATGTCTGCGTTGGCCAGCCGGGCGGGGAGGTCTACATTCTTATTCAAGGTGCTCCAGGCATTGACAAACAGGAGCTGCTTCTTGAGGGCCTCCAGCGTCTCGGGCTCAATGTTCTCTACAATTTCCTGCCAGCCGGCGAGTTTGAGGTTACGCTCCTGGGCCAGTTTCACCATACCGCGGGTGAAGGTATCCTTCACTTTCTTGCGGTCGCGGCCGCTCCAGGCGCCGTCCGGCACCTCGTCTCCGCCAATGTGGATGCCCGGCAGCGGTACGCGGGCTTCCTTGTGCATACGGATGACCTCGTCAAACACCACGCCGTAGAAATTGTACACACCCGGGAGGTCCGGATCCAGCACGTTGTCCGTGAAGTCCTGGGCCGTCCAGTAGTGGGAGGTATCGGCCGGGTCCTGCAGGCGATACGTGTCATCTCCGGTCTTGCGCTCATAGGCCTGCATAGCCTTGATGGAGGCACGCGAGTGACCCGGGGCGTCGAACTCCGGCACCACGGCTATCTGACGCTCGGCGGCATATTTCAGAATCTCCTTGTACTCTTCTTCCGTATAGAAAGTGGTGTTGCCAATGCGGCCGTTGGCGGTGGGCTTGAGGGCATCGGTTTCCTTCAGATCCCAATCCGGCAGCTCGTGGTGGCCGCTGTAGGCCGTAAGCTCGGGCAGCTTGGGAATCTCCAGGCACCAGGACTCGTCGTCTCCCAGGTGGAAGTGCAGCAGGTTAAGCTTGTACGAGGCCATAATGTCCAGCACTTTGAAAACTTCCTCTTTGGTGCGGAAGTCCCTCACCACATCCAGCATAAAGCCCCGGAGACCCAGCACCGGCCAGTCTTCAATGACGATATCCTTGGTATCTTTGGGCAGCTTGGCCAGGGTGGCCCGGGCATAGACGGCGCCGGCTTCATCCTGCGATTCTACCTGTGCCTCCCCGTTGGAGCCAAAGGTAATCCGGTACCAGCCCTTGGGGTGCATATCTTCCGCCTGGGCCTCGCCGGGTTGGTAAATGCGCTTGGGACGGGGGATGATATCGGCCACGCCGGGCTCATAGCTGGCGGCAAACCAGGAGGCGTTGATGGGGGAACCGCTGCGCTCCAGGAACTTATAGTCTACGGGAAGGAACTTGGATGCCTTGCCCATTACCTGCAATACAAAGCCTTCCGGCGCCCAGGAATGGCGCGGCAGCGGACGGCCTTCATAGTTAAGCGTGAGCGTACCGGACTGGGGAATATCCAGGTAGAAACTCGTTCCCTGATAGTGGTGAATCTGGTCCACGGGACCAGCTGTAATCTTGTGGTTGTCAAATATTTCCTGAAACCACACACGCCCGCCCTTGGGCATATTCCTGAGCACCAGCGTCTGGCTGGCCTGCCCGTTTTCACCGGTGGGTCCTTCGATCCATTCAACAGAAGGCTGGGCGCAAGCCACAACCAGCAGCATAGAAGCCAATAAGAGTCCGTTTTTCATAATTGTATGCATTTTTGCAAACTTACGCATTCTTGCCGGGAAAACAAAACCCGTCCGGATAATCAGGCGATAATCCGGACGGGAAGGAATTTATGTTAAGCCAGTTCTAAAGCTTTCTGAGGGAAGCGCCGCGGTCTACGTCGGTCTCGGTAATCTTGAGGTTGTCACCGGCCTTGTAGTAGCAGCTGGTGGCACCGGAGAGGCGGACGCCCAGCTCGTCCAGGGCTACGATGCGGGCCGAAGAAGCGCCGCTGAGTTCCACATCTACCACCTTGGCGGGGCAATCGGTAAGGTCCGTCTTGGCGGCACCGGAGCCGGAGAGGCGGACGGTATCCAGGGCGCCCTTGACGTGGATGTGGGCGGCGCCGGAGAGTTCCAGATCGGCCTTGTCATAGACGCCGGTCAGATCCAGCTTGCCCGATCCGGAAAGGTCCACCGTGAGGTCGTCACCATCGCATTCCATAGTACCCTTGGCAGCACCGGAAAGGCCAATTTTGGCAGTTTTCACAGAGCCGGTCATCTGGTATTTGCTGGCACCGCTGCAGCGGATGTCGGCCATATTGGTCTTCATCTGAAGTTCCTTGACGGAAGAGGCACCGCTGAGCTCCATGGAGAAATGGGCGGTCTGGAAGTCGCCGCTGGCCATCAGGTGGGTTGCACCGGACATCTCAACGCTGTTGAGCTCGGGCATAGATACAAAAGCGTTCACCTTGTAACTGCCGCGCTCCATCTTGCGGCGCACATCGTTGGGCATACCGGACACACCCAGCACCAGGTTGCCGCCGCGAACCTTGACCTGCAGGTAAGGAATCACAAAATCGGGAGCCTCCACTTCCACCTTGTAGCCGGAGGCCTTGGTGAGTTCTACGTGATAAATCCAGGAAACGACCAGGCCGTCAAAGTTATCCAGAGCGTAAGATTTGGTTTGCATATTGGCATCGGCCGGGGTTTCGTTGGCGGCCAGGGCGGGCGTCAGGGCCACAAAGGCGGCTGCAAAAAGGGCAAAAAGTTTATTCATAATAAGTACGTTTTATTGATTAGCAAGTTGTTTGGCACCCTCCAGAAGGGAATCGTAATGGGCTCTGAGAACGCGGGCCTTCTGAAGGCGGGACATCTCTTCCGGAAGCTGCAGAAAGAGCGGATTGGCTTCTTCCGTGAGGGAGGCCAGGGCTTCGTCCCAGTCGGCTCCGGCATCGGCCGGGCAATCGCTGTACAGCTGCGAAACCTCGTCCATATAGGACAGGTAGATGGCCACCGGGTCACTTCTGTGAAGGACCGTCCCCAGGATAAGGGCCGAAAGGGAAGCAGCCACGGCCACGGAACCCCAAACGATGCGCCAGGGGCGGCGGGCCGGCTTCTGAGCCTGCTCCAGGCGGGCGAGGAAACGATCCTCGTGGCCCGGCGCGGGTTCCATCACGTCAAACTCGTCGGCGTGGGAACGGATGTATTTTTCCAGCTCTTTCATTTTCTAAGTCTTTCTATCAGTTTGGCGCGTCCTCTGGAGTAGATGGAACGCAGCGTTACTTCTTTTTTACCGGTGAAAGCGGAGATTTCTTCGTAGTCCAGCCCTTCCAGGAGCACCAGGTTCAGGACCAGACGGTAGGGTTCCTCCAGGCTCTGCAGTGCCTGCTGTACCTGCGTCACCTCTATGCCTTCCATCGGAATCTCTTCCTCCTCCACCTCGGTCTCGTCCACTGCGTAGAGCTCCAGGAAATCGGCCCTTCTCTTTCTCTCTCTAAGGCGGTCAATGGAAGCGCGTACGCAAGTTCTTACCAGCCACGCCCCAATCTGCGGGTCAGAAAGCGGGGCGGGGTCTTTTCTACCTATGTACTTGATGAGGGTGTCCTGCATCACTTCCTCGGCATCGTCTGAATTCTGGAGAATCCGCCAGGCGGTATTGTAAACGCGCCGGTGGTATTGCTGATAGAATTCTGTGATTTCCTGCCGTGTCATTTTTCCACTTTCTATCTTAAAGACGGGCCGAAAATGGATTTGTTGCAGAAACTAGGAAAAAAGATTGGTCAATTCCACAAAATCTTCCACGGAGAGCTGCTCGGGGCGCTCGGAGAAGACGGGGAGGGAAAGGATATCGGCCTTTCCGCGGGCCAGGGCCAGGGGCTTCAGGGGATTGCGCATCATCTTGCGACGCTGGCCAAAAGCCGTCTTGACGACGGTCTTGAAGAGGGCTTCGTCGCAGCCCAGGGAGGTGCGGCTGTTGCGGGTGAGGCGGATGACGGCGCTCTCCACCTTGGGCGGCGGAGCAAAGCAGCCGGAGCCCACGGTGAACAGGTACTCTATGTCGTACCAGGCCTGCAGCAGCACGGAGAGGATGCCGTAGGTCTTGGTGCCGGGTTTTTCGGCTATCCTTTCGGCCACTTCTTTCTGGACCATACCCACTACCTCGGGGATGCTGTCCTTGTAATCCAGCACTTTGAAGAAGATTTGGGAAGAGATGTTGTAGGGAAAATTGCCGATGATGGCAAATTTCTCCGGGAAGAGTTTCTCCAGTTTGAGCCGCAGGAAGTCTCCTTCCATGAGTTTACCCTGCATGCCCAGGAAGTGCGTGAGAAGGTATTCTACGCTCTCCGTATCAATTTCGATCAGCTTCAGGTCAATGTCTTCCCGCTCCAGCAGATACTGAGTCAGAACTCCCATTCCGGGCCCCACCTCCAGGGTGGGCAGGCCGCCGTGAAGGGCATCCACAATGGCGCGGGCTACCTTCTGGTCCGTCAGGAAATGCTGGCCCAGGGCCTTTTTGGCACGTACTTCCATACTAGAAAAACCTTTATATCTGCAAAGATAACCATATTTTTTTGCTAATTTTGCAGGTTGGAATATAAAGAACACACAATATGTACAGAACACACACCTGCGGAGAACTCCGCATTGCCAACAAGGGACAGCAGGTAACGCTGGCCGGATGGGTGCAGAAAGCCCGTAAACTCGGAGGAATGACGTTCATTGACCTTCGCGACCGTTACGGCATCACCCAGCTGGTGGTAGAGGCCGATGCCCCCGCCGACCTGGTGGAAACCGCCACCGCCCTGGGCCGTGAATTCGTGATCCAGGTAAAGGGTGAAGTGGTAGAGCGCCAGGCCAAGAACGCCAAGATGCCCACCGGTGATATCGAGATCAAGGTTTCGGCCATCAACATCCTCAACAAGAGCGTAACCCCGCCCTTCACCATTGAGGAAGAGAGCGACGGCGGTGAGGACCTCCGCGCCAAGTACCGTTACCTGGACCTGCGCCGCGGTCCGCTGCAGCGCGCCCTGGCCCTCCGGCACAAGGTGGCCCACGAAGCCCGCAACTATCTGGACAGCCTGGGCTTTATGGAGATTGAAACCCCCTACCTCATCAAGAGCACCCCGGAAGGCGCCCGCGACTTTGTGGTTCCTTCCCGTATGAACCCCGGTCAGTTCTACGCCCTGCCGCAGAGCCCCCAGACTTTCAAGCAGCTCCTGATGGTAGCCGGTTACGACCGTTACTTCCAGATTGTGCGCTGCTTCCGTGACGAGGACCTCCGCGCAGACCGTCAGCCGGAATTCACCCAGATTGACTGCGAGATGTCCTTTGTGGAGCAGGAAGACGTCCTCAACACCTTCGAGGGTATGATGCGCACCCTGTTCAAGAATGTTCTGGGCGTAGATATTCCCAACCCGCTACCCCGTATGAGCTGGTACGACGCTATGGACAAGTACGGCTCCGACAAACCCGACGTGCGCTTTGGAATGACCATCCACGAGCTCACGGATGTGGCCAAGGGCAAGGGCTTCAGCGTGCTGGACGATGCCGCCTACATTGGCGCCATCTGCGTACCCGGTGCTTCCGAGTACACCCGCAAGCAGCTGGACGAGCTCACCGAGTGGGTCAAGCGTCCGCAGGTGGGTGCCAAGGGCCTCATCTATGTGCGCGTAAACGCAGACGGCACCTTCAAGAGCTCCATTGACAAGTTCTATGCTCCCGAGGATCTGGCCAAGCTGGCCGCCAAGGCCGAAGCCAAGCCCGGAGACCTGATGCTGGTGATGAGCGGCGCCAACAAGCGCAAGGTTCAGACTATGCTGGGCGTCCTCCGTCTGGAGATGGGCGGCCGCCTGGGTCTTCGCAACCCGCAGGAGTTCGCTCCCCTCTGGATTGTGGACTTCCCGCTGCTGGAATGGGACGACGAAACCCAGCGCTTCTACGCTATGCACCATCCCTTCACCGCCCCCAAGCCGGAGCACGAGGAGTGGTTCTACAGCAACAAGAAAGAAGACCTGGAGCGCGTCTGCGCCAACGCCTACGACTTTGTGCTCAACGGCAACGAGCTGGGCGGCGGTTCCATCCGTATCCACAACGCCGATATGCAGAAGCGTATGTTCGAGGTGCTGGGCATCGGCCCGGAAGAAGCCGAATACAAGTTTGGCTTCATCATCAACGCCTTCAAGTTCGGCGCCCCGCCGCACGGAGGCCTGGCCTTCGGCTTTGACCGCGTCTGCGCCCTTATGGGCGGCCAGGACACCATCCGCGACTACATTGCCTTCCCCAAGAACAACCAGGGCCGCGACGTCATGATTGACTCCCCGTCCCAGATTGATCAGGCACAGCTGGACGAACTGCAGATAGCCTTGAACGTCAAGGCCGAAAAATAGATTTTCTGACACTTCTGGAAGAAATAACCCGGCGCATCCTGGTTCTGGACGGCGCAATGGGAACCATGATCCAGCGGCAGGCGCCGCCGGAAGAGGATTGGCACGGCAATCCGGAAATGCTCAATTTCACGCATCCGGAACTCATCCGGAGCATCCATCAGGCATACATAGAGGCCGGTGCCGACATCATAGAAACCAACTCGTTCAGCGCCAACGCCTTGTCCCAGGCCGAATACGGCTGTGCCCCAAAGGCCCAAGAGATGGCCCGCGCCGCGGCCCGCATAGCCCGGGAAGCCGCCGATGCGGCCCCGCGCAAGGTGTGGGTGGCCGGCAGTATCGGCCCCACCACCCATTCGCTGAGCCTCGCCCCGGACGTGGACCGGAGTGCCTGGCGGCCCTACGGCTTTGACGATTTTGTGGAAGCTTTCCGGGGCCAGATCAAGGGGCTGGTGGAAGGCGGGGTGGACTGCCTCCTGCTGGAAACCGGTTTTGACGCCCTCAACACCAAGGCCATGCTCTATGCCGCGGCCAGCTGGGATATCCCCGTGATGGTTTCGGCTGCCTCGTCGGACCGCAGCGGCCGCACCCTTACCGGACAGACCCTGGAAGCTTATTTCACGTCGGTAGAAGGGGCCGGGCTGCTGGCCTTTGGCCTCAACTGTTCCCTGGGACCCCGGGATATGCAGCCCCTGCTGGAAGAGGTATCCCGCTTTACCGATGTCCCCGTCATCTGCTACCCCAACGCCGGCCTGCCGGACGAGCTGGGCCGCTACACGCTGGGGGCGGAGGAGATGGCCGCCGCCGTGGAGCCCATGCTCCCTTACGTCAACATCATAGGCGGATGCTGCGGCACCACGCCCGAGCATATCCGGGCCCTGGCACGCCTGGCCGCCGGCCGTACACCCCGCGCCATTCCCCCGAAGGAGAGACGCCTGAAGGTGAGCGGCCTGGAGGTTGTGACGGTGGATCCCGCCAACAACTTTACCAACATCGGGGAGCGCACCAACGTGGCGGGTTCGCGCAAATTTGCCCGACTAATTGCCGCCGGGCAGTACGAGGAGGCCCTGCAGGTGGCCGCACAGCAGATAGAAGGCGGCGCCGGCATCATTGACATCAACATGGACGACGCCATGCTGGATGCGCCCCGGGAGATGGAAACCTTCCTGCGATACATTTCCGGAGACCCGGCCGTGGCCCGGGCGGCGCTCATGATTGACTCCTCCCACTGGGAGGCGGTGCTCTCCGGCCTCAAGAACGCCCAGGGCAAATGCATTGTGAACTCCATCTCGCTCAAGGAGGGTCCCCGGGTATTCCTGGAAAAGGCCCTGGAAATCAAGCGCCTGGGAGCCGCCATGGTGGTGATGGCCTTTGATGAACAGGGACAGGCCACCACCCTGGAGCGCAAGATAGAAATCTGCGCCCGCAGCTACAAGCTGCTCACTCAGGCGGGGATAGAACCCCGCGACATTATCTTTGACTGCAATGTCCTTTCCGTTGGAACCGGCATGGCCGAACATGCCCGCTACGGAATTGATTTCATAGAAGCCGTCCGCTGGATCAAGGGCAACCTGCCCGGCTGCTATACCTCGGGCGGCATCTCCAACCTCTCCTTCGCCTTCCGCGGCAACAATCCCGTCCGCGAGGCCATGCATGCCGTGTTCTTGTATCACGCCGTGCAGGCCGGACTGGACATGGGCATCGTGAACCCGGGCCTGCTGCTGCCCTACGACGCCATTGAGCCGGAGCTAAGGAAGGCGGCCGAGGACGTCATCCTCTGCAAAGACCCTGGAGCCCCGGAACGGCTGCTGGCCCTGGCCGCCAACGTGACGGCCGGACCCGCTCAGGAAAAAACCGTTTCACAGCTGAGCACGGCCACGCCCGCTGAACGCATCAGAGCCTGCCTTCTGCAGGGCAGAAGCGAAGGCCTCCCCGAAGCCGTCCTGGAAGAGCTGGGCCGGCTGGGCAGTGCCGTAAAGGTGATTGAAGGCCCGCTGATGGATGCCATGGAAGAAGTGGGACGAAGATTTGGAGAAGGCAAGATGTTCCTGCCGCAGGTGGTCAAGAGCGCCAAGGTGATGCGCGAGGCCGTGAGCGTGCTGGAACCGCATTTTGAGGCTACGGAACAAACCGGCGGCCGGCCCAGGGTGGTGATGGCTACCGTAAAGGGAGATGTCCACGACATAGGAAAGAACATCACCGGCATTGTGCTGGGCTGCAACGGCTTTGACGTCATGGACCTGGGGGTAATGGTGGACCGGGATACCATCCTGGACAGCGCCCTCAAGGAGAAGGCCGATGCCATAGCCGTAAGCGGGCTCATCACCCCCAGCCTCTTCCAGATGGAGGAGATTTGCCGGGAGATGACCCGCCGGGGAATGGACCTGCCCCTGTTTGTGGGCGGGGCCACCACATCGGCCCTGCATACCGCCGTCAAGCTGGCGCCCCTGTACCCGCACGTGTTTCACGGGAGCGATGCTTCGGCCGCAGCGGTGCTGCTCAAGCGCTGCCTCTCGGACCGGGCAGCCTTTGAAGCACAGCAGCATGCCGCCCAGCAAGCCCTCCGGGACAGCTACTACAAGCGTACGGAGACGCCCGGTCCAGCCGGGCAAGATGAGGACGAGGGGGTTGCCGGGCATCTGTCAGGGTGCCCGTGGCGGAGCATGCCAGTGCGGGAAGTGCCGCTGGAGCGCCTCAAGAAACACTTTGACTGGAAACTGTTTGCGGCCGCAGCCGGGCTCAGGAGCATTCCGCGCCCCGGCCGGCCCGGTTATGAATATATGGTTCAGGGACGGGATATCCTGGAGCACCTGGATGCCTCCGTCCGCGTAGGCATGCTGCTCACGGAGGCCCACGCAGAAGGCAACTGCATCGTCCTCAAAGACGGCACCCGCCTGCCCATGCTGAGGCAGGAGAAGGCCGAAGAGCACGCCGGCCTTACCCGGTGCTGGTCGCTGGCCGATTTTGTCCCCGCACAGGGCAGCGGCCCCTTCGGCATCTTTGCCATCAGCGTGCAGGAGAGTCCGCAGGCCTGCAGCTGCGCCGCCTGCCAGAACCCGCTGCTCAAACGGGCGGTGGTGGTGACGCTGGCCGATGCCGCATCGGCCTGGCTGGAGCACAACCTCAAACGGCGTTGCCGTACCGGAGTGGCTCTCCCGGCCCTGGGATACGCCTGCTGCCCGGACCACAGCCTGCTGGGCGAGGCCCTTCCCCTGATTCCCGGGCACGAAAAGCTGGGCATCCGCTTCACGGAAAGCTTTGCCATGATTCCCGAAGCGTCTATCTGCGGCTTTGTGATCCTGCACCCGAAGGCCGGGTATCCGGGCATCCGGAACATAGGCCCCAAGCAATACGAAACTTACCGGAAAGCACGTGGCTTCTCGGACCGGGAGGCCCGCCAATTCCTAGGACATTTGGTAAAATGAAGATTGTAGACATGCTCAACGGGGCTTCCAGGCCCTTCCCCTCGCTGGAGATTGTGCCGCCGCTCAACGGCATCCGCAAAGACGAGCTGCTGGCTACCGTGGGCCAGTTCATGGAGTTTGCGCCGCGTTACATCAACGTAACCTGCCACCGCGACGAGTATGAATACCGGGAAGGTCCCGACGGCAGTTTTACCCGCCATCTGGTACGCAGCCGCCTGGACCCGGTGGCCGTCTGTGCAGCGGTGATGTCGGCCTATCCGGTAGAGATGGTTCCGCACATCATCTGTGCCGGCATCACGGAAGAGGAGATTTACAGCCAGCTGTACAACTATCACTTCCTGGGCATTGAGAATGTGCTGGCCCTGAGGGGTGACTCCTTGAAAGGAGAAAAGCGTTTTACCCCGGCGCCGGGCGGCTTCAGCCACGCCAACGAGCTGGTGGGGGCCATCCGCCGCTTTGAAGGAAGCCTGGGGGCCTCTTTCTGCGTGGGCGTAGGCGGCTATCCGGAAAAGCATTTTGAGGCGGCCAACCCCGCCGAAGACCTGGCCCACCTCAAGGCCAAGGTAGAGGCCGGGGCCAACTATATCATTACGCAGATGTTTTTTGACAATGCCGTATTCTACCGCTTTGTAGATGCCTGCCGCGCCGCCGGAATCACGGTGCCCATTATTCCGGGCCTCAAGCCGCTTTCCAGCAAACGGCAACTGGAGCTGCTGCCGGGCAGTTTCTCCATTGACCTACCCACCGACCTGACCCGTATCATCCGCAGCGCCACATCCCAGGAAGAGGTCTACGAACTGGGCACGGCCTGGTGCATCCAGCAGTGCAAGGACCTGCTGGAACACGGAGTTCCCGCCGTACACTTCTACACCATGGGTAAACCCCGCAACATTGTGGAAGTCCTGAAAGCCTGCTTCTAGAACTGGAAGTAGATGAAGCTCTGGAGGTCGGCGGTGATGAACTGGTAGATGAAGAAGATGAGGAACACCACCACGGCCGCCATCCAGCCCAGCGGCAGCCGCGAGAAGGCCACCCGGTAGCGGCGCTTGAAGCGCTCCGGGAGCCAGTGAATCACCATTCCCAGTACAAAGATGATGAGCACGGTACGGTGCTCAAAGGCCATTCTGGGCACCAGGGACAGATCCCAGGCGCCGCCAATCTGGTTGACCATATTCTTGGCCGTGTTCCAGGCCTGCTCGTTGGCCAGGGCCGGATCCAGGTTGGAGCCGCTGCGGAAGAACAGACGGGTAAAGGTAATGAACACAAAGGTCTGGAAGATGTCCCAGCTGCGGGAAAGCCACTGGAAATGCTCTTTCTCCGGAACCACCAGCAAGGTCAGAGGGTCGTACTGGGGCTCGCGGGGGAACTTCTTGCGGATAAAGGCATACAGACCCTTGACGGCCGTTCCAAAGAAGATGATCACGGACCACATAAAGAACATATTCCAAACCGGATAGTGCGTGATGCGGGCCAGGATCTGGCAAACCAGCGTGACGATGCTGATGATGAGCATCTTGCCGTACATATTGCGGGCCGTCCAGATCTTGTAGATGACCATACCCAGGCCGTTGAGACCGCCCCAGATCATAAAATTCCAGCTGGCTCCGTGCCAGAGGCCGCCCAGCAACATCGTGTTCATAGAGTTGATGTTGGTGGTGATGAGCTTGCGGTCGGCCGGTCTCTTCCAGGCCCAGTAGCCAATGCCGCCCGCCAGGGCCAGCACGGCCACCGCCACCCACCAGCTGCCGCTGAGGAAGGAACCTATGACGGCTATGGCGGCTATAATGATATAGGTACCCGCCGTGGCGTTGCGGTTGCCGCCCAGGGGGATGTAGAGGTAATCCCGGAGCCAGCGGCTCAGCGTCATATGCCAGCGGCGCCAGAACTGCTGGGTATTTTCGGCCTTATACGGAGAATTGAAGTTCTTGGGCAGGTAGAAGCCCATAAGCATAGCCACGCCGGTGGCAATGTCCGTATAGCCCGAGAAGTCGGCATACACCTGCAGCGAATAGCAGAACAGGGCCGAAAGATTCTCGAACCCGCTGTACATAAGCGGATTCTCGAACACGCGGTCGCAGAAGTTCACGGCCAGATAGTCGGCCAGGATGAGCTTCTTCATAAGACCGTTCATAATCCAGAATATGGCAATGCCAAACCAGCGGCGGCTCAGGTTGTAGGGCTTGTGCAGCTGGGCAATGAACTCCGAAGCACGCACGATGGGACCCGCCACCAGTTGCGGGAAGAAGCTCAGGTAAAAGCCAAAGTCCAGGAAGTTCTGCACCGGCTCAATCTTGCGGCGCTTGACGTCCACAATATAGCTCACCGCCTGGAAGGTAAAGAAGGAGATACCCACCGGCAGGATGATGGCGTCTACGCGGAAGACCTCGGCCCCCGTGAGCACGTTGAGCCATTCTCCCAGGACGTCGTGAACCTCGATGGACAGCCCGAAGAGCTTGTTTACGAAGTCCGTGATGAAATACGCATACTTGAAATAGGCCAGGATGCCCAGGTCCACCGTTACGCTTACGGCGGTTAGGATGCTTCGGCCCTTTTCTCCCTTGAGCCTGTACAGCCACTTGGCGGCCAGGAAGTTATAGACTATGACAAAGAGCAGCAGGGCCAGGAAGACGCCGCTGGTCTTGTAATAGAAGAACAGGGAAACGGCAAACAGGTAGGCGTTGCGCAGCAGGGGCTTGGAATGGACCTGCGAAAAGAGCGCAAACACCAGGGCGAAAAACGCCCAGAAATAGAACTGGGTAAACAGCAGCGGGTGCGCCTGATCAAAGGAGAACAGGTTCTTGATAAAGTCCCATATGAGGTCCCAGAAGGTCATTTCCTGGTATAGTAGTCGGCGAGGATGGCTTCAAACAGGAGGTCGGCCACTTCCTTATAGCCCTGCGGGGTAAAGTGCACTTTGTCGGCCTGGGCCAGACCGGCGTCCTGCCACTTGGCCATAGAGCCGTAGCCGCCCATCACCTCGTACCAGTCCCAGAACACGGCCTTGTACTCTGCGGCCAGGTCGCGGAAGGCTTTTTCGGCCTCGGCGGTGTGCTCGTTCTCTCCCCTTCCACGGCGCCAGCTGTCGTTGATGCCGGTGAACAGGAAGGCGCAGTGGGGGTTCACTTTCCTTATCTCGTGGATGAGGGCGCGGTAGTTGGCTTTGAAGCGGGTGTCGTCAAAATCGGCCCCCTGGATGTCGTTGATGCCAATGGAGAAGATGACCAGGTCGGGACGCACGCGGCGAAGGTCTTCGGCCAGCAGGCTGCACTGCAGCCAGGAATGGGTGGAGGCGCCGTTGACGCCGGCTTCGCTCATGGTGAAGCCCCGCGTGGGACGGTCCAGATACAGGCCGCGGAGGGTATAGGTCCCCTTGCCCTTGAAGGCCACCTGCAGCCAGTCGGTATAGTACGGAAGGTCAAAATGGCTGAGCTGGCTTCCGTGCACGCCCCTTACGGTGTCTTTGCCGTGCAGGATGAGGACGGGCTCCAGCGAGCCTTCTCCCAGCACGTCCACCTTGTTGAAGGCGTAGTGCTGCTGCAACAGCTGCGTCTCTTTGAGAACCAGGTCAATGACAATACGGGCCGAAGTGTCGCGCGCCGTCACGGCCATACCGCTCACGCCCAGGTCCTTATCCCGGGGCTTGAGGCAGGTTACGCTCTCCCACGAGCCCTGCCAGGAAGAGATATAGCTGGCAGGGGTGTTGGTGCCGGCTGCCGAGAAGGGGAAAACCAGGCCGCGGCCGCCGTCCATTCCGTATCTTAAAGAGAGAAAATGCTTGCGAAGGCGGTCGGTCATTGTGCCGCCCTGCACGTGGGAGCCGCCCATATGCAGCACCTTCACATCCGTATCTCCGGTAAGGAGCAAGGTATCCAGCTTCCTCAGAAAGAGGGCATAGTCCGGCGACGACCCGGCCGGATACTGGATCCGACTCTTGTCCGGGCGCATAAACGGCAGCTTGCGGGCCCCGGCAGGCAGCAGCGTTCCCAACAGCAACACACACAAAATCAAACGCTTTCTCATCATTTCTCCATCATCATCTGTCGCTCCCGGGGATAGGTCTTCCGGAGCTGGTAAAAATCATAATAGGTTAACAGGGACTTGGATAGGGTCTCACCCACTTTCTGGGCCCCCAGAGGGGTAAAGTGAATGTAGTCCGGACCGGCCAGCGGCGGATTGTGACCGACCCACTGTACCATAGAGTTTTCTCCGCCCATCATCCGGTAGAGGTCCCAGTAGGCGGCGTCGTTGCGGAGCGCCGTGGCCTTGAGGGAATCCACCAGCTCCGGCAGGCGGGGCCAGGTTACCACGCGGCCGTTCACGCTCTTGCCCATATCGGAGGGGCCTATGAACAGGATTTTGGCCTGTGGGGCTACCTCGTGGAAGTATTGGATCTGGTCTGCTATCTGCTCCTGGTACTGTTCAATAATCCGGGTATTGCGGGTAACCGGCATATAGTTGCCGCCAAACTGCAGGATAATGAGACGGGTGTCCGTCATAGCCAGGCTTTCCTGCATCAGCGGCTTGGAGATGCGGGTGAAGATGGTTCCCGAGCAGCCGCGGAGGGGGACGTTGTCCACGGCCGCTCCGCCGTCTCCGTCGGTGCTGATGCCGTAGATTTCGGCACTTCCCTTTATCTGGACGGAGGCTTTCTGGACGGGACGGGCGAAGTGCCAGGTCTGGTACACCAGGCCGTTCTCTCCGGTTTCCGTTACTACCTGAGGGGTGAGGGTATCGGCCACTACCTTGAGCTCAAAGCCCTGGCTGGCGCGGCCGTACAGCACGCCCACGGTGGTGAATTCCTTGGTCTTTTCCTTGGCGTACTTGCTCTTGGAAGCGCGAAGGCTCACCGTGCCGCCGCCGCTGAGCTGGACCACCTGGGCCAGCAGGCCGTAGCGGTTGTGTCCGGCCCGCACCGTGGTGGAGTCGCCGTACATAGTGTACTGGACAAAAGAGCCGCTGGCACTCTTGGAAACAGAGGCCGAAGGGACATTGCTAAGGGCCGGGAAGAAGCCCGTACCCAAACCGCCAAAACGCTCCTGGAGGCCGTCCCGGAGGTCCTGGCTGATACGGTCCATCTCTATCTGAGAGTCTCCGTAATGCAGGATGCGGACGGTTTTCTCGTGTTCCTGCGCCTGCTCCAGCTGGCGGAACAGCGGGTCAAAGAAACGGAAATCGTCTTCCGGCAGGTAGATGCGGTCCGGGTTCTCGTAGAAGAAGGTACGATAGTAGTGCAGGGTATCATCTTCCATCCGGAAGCGGGCGTCCACACCGCGCAGCACCGAGTCCACGTTCACCTTGGCCAGTTTGGCATCGGCCAGCGAGCGCCGGTAAGAAGCATAGCGGAGGGTGAGCGGACCGGCGGCTATGCCATCGGCCGGAAAAACCAGCCACAGCACGCCCAACGCCGCAAAAATGCCCAGGAAGAATATGAGAACCTGCTTTGTACTCATAACTTACAAAGGTAATCATTTTCTTCCAATATCCTCCTCGACCTAAATACCTGTGGGTACAACTGTCTAATCACTAGCGCATAACATAATTGTCCCCTGGTTTTTTTGACCAGGGGACAATTGCTTAATCTGTTATATCTCACGGACTTACATCCACGGACTTAGTGCAGCATCACGGTGAGGCCGGCCATCACTATGGAGACCATACTCATAAGCTTGATGAGGATGTTGAGGGAAGGGCCGGAGGTGTCCTTGAAGGGGTCGCCAACGGTGTCTCCCACGATGGTGGCCTTGTGGGCCGGGGAGTTCTTTCCGCCGAAATTACCCTCTTCCACGTACTTCTTGGCATTATCCCAGGCTCCGCCGGAGTTGGCCAGGAAGATGGCCAGCACAAAGCCTGCGCCAAGACCGCCGGCCAGCAGGCCAATCACGCCCGCAGGACCCAGGATCACACCCACCAGCATCGGGACCACGATGGCCAGGATGGAGGGATAGATCATCTCCTGCTGGGCAGCCTTGGTGGAGATGCGCACGCAACTGGTATAATCCGGACGCTGGGTCCCTTCCAGGATGCCCTTCATCTCCCGGAACTGGCGACGGACTTCCACCACCATCTTGGCGGCGGCACGGCCCACGGCGTTCATAGTGAGGCCACAGAACAGGAAGGCCATCATAGAGCCAATGAAAATGCCCACCAGCACCATAGGGTTCATAAGGGTAATGTCGTAATACTCAACGATATCGGTAATGGAGGCCGAAAGGGTATCCACGGTGCGGTCTCCCACTTCCAGAACCGTCTTTCCAATGTGGCTGAAGCCAATCTTGAGCTCTTCAATGTAGGAGGCCAGCAGGGCCAGGGCCGTAAGGGCGGCCGAACCAATGGCAAAGCCCTTGCCGGTAGCGGCGGTAGTGTTGCCCAGGGAATCCAGCACGTCCGTCTTTTCGCGCACGGAAGGATCCAGCTCGCTCATCTGGGCATTGCCGCCGGCGTTGTCGGCAATGGGGCCGTAGGCGTCGGTGGCCAGGGTGATACCCAGGGTAGAGAGCATACCCACAGCAGCGATGGAGATGCCGTAAAGGCCCAGGCTGAGGGTGGCGGTAGAGTATACGAAGTTGGTGGCAAAGCCGTAGGCCAGCAGGATGGCTATGGCAATGGTAATCACGGGAATGGCCGTGGAGCGCATACCCAGGCCCACGCCGTTGATGACCACGGTGGCCGGACCGGTCTGTGCGCTGGAAGCCAGCTTGCGGGTGGGACGGTAGGAATGGGATGTATAGAACTCCGTTACCTTACCAATGATTACACCGGCCAGCAGGCCGCTGAGCACGCTCAGGGCTAGCTGCCACCACTTGGGAAGACCGCTCTGACCGTCAAAGCCCAGCAGATAGAATACGCCAAAGGACAGGATGGCAATGAGCACGGCCGAGAGATTGGTGCCGCGGCTCAGGGAGCCCAGCAGGTCCTTCAGATTGGCGCCTTCCTTGGTACGCACCACAAAGATGCCCAGGATGGACAGCACCACGCCAATGGCGGCAATGACCATAGGGGCCAGGATGGCCTTCATCTGGATGTCTATACCCTGCGTAAAGAAGGCCGAAGCTCCCAGGGCCATAGTAGCCAGAATGGAACCGCAGTAGCTTTCATAGAGGTCGGCTCCCATACCGGCCACGTCACCCACGTTGTCGCCCACGTTGTCGGCAATGGTGGCGGGGTTGCGAGGGTCGTCCTCGGGGATATCCTGCTCCACTTTACCAACAATATCGGCCCCTACGTCGGCGGCCTTGGTGTAGATACCGCCGCCCACACGGGCAAACAGGGCCTGCGTGGAAGCGCCCATGCCAAAGGTGAGCATGGTGGTGGTAATCACTACCAGAGTCTGAGCGGGTGTAGCTTCCTCAACAAAAGCGTTGAGAACCACCCACCAGATGGAGATATCCAAAAGGCCCAGGCCCACCACAGTGAGGCCCATCACGGCGCCGCTGCGGAAGGCAATCTTAAGGCCGGCATTGAGGCTGCGCATAGTGGCATTGGCCGTACGGGCACTGGCATAGGTAGCCGTCTTCATGCCCACGAAACCAGCCAGACCGCTGAAGAAGCCGCCGGTGAGGAAGGCAAACGGCACCCAAGGATTCTGCACACCAAAGCCATAGGCCAGGATGGCAAAGAAGATGGCCAGCACAATAAAAACTATAATAACCACCTTATACTGTTGCCTCAAATACGCCATGGCGCCTTCGCGCACGTACTGGGCAATTTCTTTCATTGTGGGAGTCCCTTCACTCTCCTTGAACATCTGGCGGAAGAAGATCCAGGCAAAGAGCAGTGCCACAAGTGCCGCAACGGGCACCAGGTAAAACAGATTAGTCATAGTGTGTTTAAAGTTAGTTGATTTCTTCGACGGTGAAACCGTCCAGGGTGTTAATCAGTTTCTGGAGGGAGTTCAGATAATCTCTCTGCCGGAGACGCAGGGTCAGATGGACCTTTCCGTTGGACAAGGCATAGCTCTGTACGCTCACTTTCTGCTCCTTAAGCCGCTGGGGAAGAGTGGGGAGCTCGTACGGCTTGTCCGGGATCAGGGTTATGTCCACCAGTTTTTCACTGTAGTGGAGGTTTACAAAGTGCATCATCTCCAGGCACAGCACGGTAAGGAGCGTGGCGGCAATGGCCACGGCAAACATTCCGTCTCCGCAGGCCAGGCCGATTGCGGCCGCCACCCACAGGCCGGCGGCCGTGGTGATACCACGCACCACATTGCGCTGGAAGATAATGACGCCGGCACCAATGAAGCCGATACCGGAGACTACCTGGGCCGCTACACGGGCGGCATCGTGTTGCTTTTCACCGAAAGCAAACTCGGAGATAATCATGAAAAGGGCACTGCCCAAAGCGACGATAAAATGGGTACGCACGCCCGCTTCCTTGGCACGGAACTCCCGTTCCAGACCAATGAGGCCACCCAACAGTCCCGCTGCAACCAGCCGGAATATCAGAACCCAATCGATTTCCATATCCAAAAATAACTTTTATCAATGATTAAAACAAGCCGGGCGTGATGTGTAACCACTTGAGCACGGTTTGCCCAAACAAAAGGATGAGCAGCCAGGAGAAGGTCATCATGGTAATGCCATACTTGAAGGCATCGGTCTGGCTGTATTGGTTGGTGTTATACAGCAAGGCGGCAGGCTTGCTGTTGAAAGGGAGCACGTAGCAGTGTTCGATGAGCATGGAGACCGGCAGGGCCAGGCTCATGGGCGGGAAGCCAAAACGCTTCTCCACGCCCAGGGCAATGGGGACGAACACCATTGTCCGGATGGTCTTGCTTTGGAACACCAGACCGGAATACATCATCAGGAAGGTAAGAATGACATAGAGCACCCAGAAGGGCGTATCGGAGGTAATTCCCAGGGAATCGAAGGCTGCGTTCACCATGGTATTGGGGAGGTCCGTGGCGTTGAGTCCGCTGCCCAGCGTATAAGCACCGGCGCTGAAGAGCATCAGGTGCCAGGGAATGTCTACATCGTTCCACTTCACCACACCTACGCCCGGAATCAGAGCCAGGACGGCGCCAATGAGGGCCACGATGGTCTCGTCGATGTTGTGGAACGTTCCCTTGGTAATCCACAGGAAGAGGACCAGCAGGAAGATGCCAACGGCACGCCATTCCTGCTGGCTCATCTTACCCATAGCTGCCAGTTCGTTTTTCAGTCGTTCGATACCTCCTTCAATCTGAGGTACCTGCTCTTCCTTTTTCATGGGGAAGAATACATACATACCTAGCAGCAGACCCACAACCAGAATAATGACACTCATAGGACCCACTGCCACTAACCAGTCGGCATAGCCGAAGTTGCAGGAGCCGACGAATCCTGCAATGAGGGAGATGGCCAGAAGATGGGCGCCGCTGCCCGTATAGAAGGCATTGGCTCCAATATTGACCTGGAACAGATTCTGGATTACCAGGTTGCGGCCAAAATTATTGCGGTGCCCGTCGGAGGCGCCGTAGATGGCACAAATCACCATAAAGATAGGGAGCATAATGGTGGCCTTCACCGTGGTGGCCGAGATAAAGGCACTCAGCACCAGGTTGATGACCAGGAAACTCCACAGCACCCCTTTGGCGCTTCGGCCAAACTTGATCACAAAGGCCAGCGCCAGGCGCTTGGCAAACTGGGTTTTTACCAGCATGGAAGCCAGCACGAAGCTCAGGATATTGAGCCACATTACCGGGTGACCCAGCTGAGCCAGGGCTTCTTTCTGGGTGGTTACGTTAAACAGAACCACACCCAGGATCAGGATCAGGGACGTTAGATAATTGGGAATGGCTTCCGTCATCCACAGGATCAGACTGGCCGCAAAGATGCCCAGCATGGCATAGTTGGCACGGATGAATCCGTCCAGTCCCAGGGCGTCCAGGCGCTTTTGCGCCGTGGCGGCCAGGAGACTCTGATCCAGGTTGTCGATAAAGCCGATGTGACAGAACCAACAGATCCAGACAAAGACGGCCAGAGCCAAAGGACCACCCAGGCGGGCCATCCAGATCTCAAACTTGGATTTCTGCATCTTGGGCAGTTTCTCCACCTTGTAGTTGTTCATGTCCAGCGGATCAAAGGCCGCCTTTGTCTTGTTATCTGTTGTCATAACTTTACTTCCAGTTCTTATAAGGGTTCTTCATAAGCATGGAGTTGAAGTACTTGGGGTCGCCGGTGACCTCTTCGCCCAGCCATGCGGGTTTGTCGAAGGGTTCGTTCTCGTCCTCCAGTTCCACTTCGGCCACGGTGAGGCCGTCGTTGTCGCCGTAGAACTCGTCCACTTCCCAAGTGTGCTTTCCGTCGGTGTTTTTCACCAGGTAGCGGGTCTTGTCAATCACGCCGGGTTCGGCCAGGTCCAGAAGGGCCTTTACCTCATCCACGGGGATTTCCTTCTCCCACTCGAAACGGGCGGCGCCGGAAGCGTTGCCAATTCCCTTGACGGTGATGAAGCCCTTATCGCCCTTCACGCGGATGCGCACGGTGCGCTCCGGCACGGAGGAAAGATAACCCTGGGTGATGCGGGTGGCTTTGAAGGCATCGGCCTTGAAATCGCCCTTTACCAAAAACTTTTTCTCAATTTCCTGTGCCATGGCTTATTCGTTTGCTAAAGGTTTGTCACTCATACCAATCACGCGCTTGATGGCCTGAAGGTAGTTGATGTTCTCGACACCCTCCAGGTGGCAGTCGGCTACGGTCTTCTTGATGTCTTCAATCTCGGTGGACTCGGAGTTGATGGTGACCACTTTGGCGCCGTTGATAAGGACGTTACCCACTTCGCAGATGGTGTTGTTCACCATATAGCCAAAGCGCTGCTTGTGCACACGCACGGCGGCCAGGTCCTTGTTGGCCTTGACCATGGCAAGGAATTCCTCAAAAGTGTAGGTGTCCTTGGTGAGCTTGGGCATCTCTACCATAAAGGCGGGGAATACTTCCTTCTCCAGCACTTCGCGGGAGATGGGGAATTCACCCTTCATCAGGGGGTTCCACTGCTCAAAGCCGTCTACGGTCTGGACATAGGTCTTGATGTCCATCTTGCCGTCACGGATCTTGGTATTGTTGATATCGTTCTTGGCGCTGATGATGTAAATCTCATCGCTGGTGCGTTCCCAAACCTTCTCGGGCACGGGGGCGGACAGACGGGCCATTCTCTTGTGAGCTTCGCAGAAGCACTGACCGAAGCTGCGGAATTCGAAGCGAGGTTTGGAAATCTCGCCAATCTTAAGTTCTGCCATAATTGTTTAAGTTATTTATAATTACTGTTTTACGTCAGGGTCATCCGTTCCGGAAGTAGCGTTCTTAGCCTTACAGGTGGGAGCGGCAATCTTAAAAGCACCCGTACCGTCGGGAATGCGCTGCCAGGAGTTCGGTTTTACATCGGGCAGGCTGGCGCCCCATTTGCCTTCGGCGTCTTTCTCACCACGCTGGAACTGATCAATCTTGTTGCCCTTGATATCAAAGAGCTCGATGAGCACGCTCTTCTTGGAAGAGAAGCCGCTGGAGAAACCTCTTTCCGTGGTTCCCTTGGCACCGACGATGGCAAATACGCCCTTGGCTTCAACTACTTCACCGTCAATACCGGTCCAGCAGAGTGCCTCATCCTTGTGGATGGTCACGCCGGTGAGCTTGATGGGGAAGTCGCTGCCGTTGTAGAGTTCGAAGAACTTCTCATCATCGGCACCGGCACCATATACCTCGTTGATCTTGAGCTTGGTCCAGTCGGTGGCAGGGTCACCTACCTTGTAGGAGTAGTTGTCAGAAACGGTTTCGAAATCGGCCTCGTTGATGACTTTGATGTTGAAGGTAACCTCCGTACCGTCGGGCATGGCGGGGATGGTACCCTTGAATCCGTATCCGCTGTTGTCCGGAGTCATAGGAACGGCGGCATTGCCGTAATACAGGGTAGCCGTTGTGACGGCCTGGAGACCGCTCACCGTAAGGACTACGGTCACCTGATCGTTGGAAGTGGGAGCTTCGGGCGTAAAGACCACCTTTTCAATCTTGGTGGGGCCTTTGTAGATTTCGTCCTTTACGCATCCGGTAAGGGCCAGAATGGCCGCAGCGGTAATGATAAATATCTTTTTCATGACTAAAGTCTGTTTTTACGTTAAACTACTAGAAGTCCACTTCGAGACGCAGGGAAAGCATATGATAATCTACGCCGGCCTTGCCGTTGGGAGCCACCACCTTGGTGAAATCCTTGGTAGGTTGACCCAGGGCATCCAGACCCACGTTCAGCTTGTCCTTACCGTTGGCATAACGGTCGTTGTTGTTGTACTGGTAGTTGAACTGGAAACGAACGTTGTTGGTAATCCACCAGTTCAGACCCACGGTATAAGCCTCGGCGCTGCCACCGTAAACGACATCCTTGGCATTGGCGCGGGTGTCGTTGAGGTTGCAGTACTCATAGCGGGCGCAGAGCTCCAGGTCTCCCCATTTCTTGCCGCGCTCGGCACGGGTGTACTTGGCGCCCTTGGCGTCGTAACGCTGCTTGCCGCCAAAGAGGAGATAACCGGCCTGTACATACCAGCCACCAAAGTTGTTCACGAGCTTGGTGCCCTTGTAGTGGACATTGTCGCCAATGTAAGCGGCCTCATAGCGCAGACCACCCACGTGACCGGCCAGTTCCACCGTCCAGAGGTGATTGTACTCGTAGTCCTTGAGGTTGTTGGTGTCGATATACTTCTTGCGGTTGATGCTGGTGGAGTTACGGGCGCTGGCGCGATAGGTGCCCCATTCGCCGGTAGCCTGGTTGAGCAGCGTGGTGCGGAAGGAGTGGGCAAAGCCAATGTGCAGGCCTGCGTTCTCCAACTTGAACAGGGGACGGAAGACAATCTTGGTGGTCACGGCATATCCGGTCTTGTTCTTGAAGCTGATACCGCGGCCGAAGTCCTTGTTGTTGTCCTGTACGTTGGTGATTTCCTCAGAGCCGGCACCTTCCTGGGCAAAGAAGCCCACAGAGGCCCACAGCCAGGGATTGTCGTACTTGGCGTTGAAGCCCAGGTGACGGGAAGGAGCCAGGGCGGAGCACACCATAGGACGTTCCATAAACATCAGGTAACGGGAAGAGGTGTTGCGCTGGATGGAGAAATTCTCCTTGAAGTTACCGGCCTGGAGTTCCAGGTTGGGAACACCGGTGAAACGGATGAGGGCGTCCTTGAGTTCTACCAGACCGTCGGCCAGGTCCATATCAAACTCACCGTACCATTTGCTGTCCAGCTGGGCCTTCATAGCAAAGCGGGCGCGGCGGATGCTGATACCGTTACCGATAGGGTCTGCATAGGAAGGAGCACCAAAGAATCCGGCCATATCTACCTGGATACGGTTGTCGAACCAGATCTTGTAGTTGCTGTTGGGGGATCCGATGACCAGGAATCCGTCCTGAGATTCGGCATCCAGGACTTCGGATTCTACGGCCACGCCGTACTGGTTGTACTTGACGGCTTTCTGCGCAAAGGCTGCAGACGCAGTCAGCAGCACGATTGCAATCACAGAGGTTAGTTTACGCATAGCTGTAAAAATTGGTTAGTTAAATTGATTTTATATATTGTACAAGATTATCACTGCGTTTAAGACCCAGTTTGGTCCGCAGTCTGTATCGGCTTATCTCCACGCTTTTGGGAGTAATATTCATAAGGGAGGCAATGTACTTGGAAGAGAAGCCCTGGCGCAGCAGGTTGGCCAGCTTGCGCTCGCTTTCCGTCAGTTCCGGGAAGGCTTCCTTGAGGCGCATATTGAAGTCGCGGTGCAGGACCTCCGTGCGGGCATAGAAATCGTTCATCTCCCGGGTAAAGTACATCCGCTGCCGCAGTTGGGAGAGAATCTCCTCCAGGGCGGCATCCTTGGCGGGACCGGAAGGGAGTTCCCTGGCACTGGCCAGGCTGGCATAAACCTGCTCCATAAAGGCCTTCTGCTCGCTCACGCCCACGGCAAAGTCCACCAGCTCCTTGCGCTTGATATCCAGCTTGTTAAGAAGGTCCTTCTCGTGGGTTTCCACCCGCACTTCCAGGGCCGAAAGGGATTTCTGCGTAGAGTAGACCTGCTCTTCGCGGGACTGGAGCATCTGCCGGCGTCGGGCTTCGCTCTGCCCCACGCGCACGTAAAAATAGATGGCGGCGGACATCACCACCACGCCCACCAGGATGAGGGTAGGAAGCAACCGGGTGTTCCAGCCGGTGTTGCCGGAGGCTTCCGGGCTCACGTCCAGGATCAGACTCAGGCAGTAAGTAATCAGAATGCCCAGGAGCGGAGCAGCTCCGCAGGCGGCCACACTCTGAAGGATATCGGACCCCGCCACCACGGCTTCGCGCCGGCTAAAGCTGACGCCCGCCAGGGCCGCCACCAGAAGGGCGCAGGCGCTGAGGGGTGTGGGCTGCAGGCCCACCCGGGCAATGCCCTCCCAGGAGAACAGGCCGAAGCAAACCGTCATAGAAAGGAGGATGGCCAGAAGATAGCTGGCGCCAAAATCCAGGTCGTTTTCTGCGAGGCTCACGGTATGCGCGCGCACACTGCGGATATTTAAGAGGAAAAGGAAAAACAGAACGCCCAGCGTGAGGAAGGCCGGGATGTTTCCGCTTCCCAGTACCAGTCTGGGGAAGAGGGCCGTGATGGGGGCCAGGTTCCAGGCCCAGGCAGCCACCAGAAGAATAGAAGCTGCTACGGAGCCCGCCAGCAGGCGCTGGTCTACCACGGCCAGGTGCCGTCCGCCCCGGCTGGCATAGCGGTGCAGAGCCCAGGAGAGCAGGGCGCACAGCAGGCAGCACAGCAGCGGAGCCGCTACCCAGCTGCCCACCAGGCCCCACAGCTGGAGCTGGTCAATATGGCCGTTCACCATAAGCTGGCACCCCAGAATGGAACCCAGGAAGGCATAGGGGACGGCCGTCCAACGATGGATGACGGTAGAAATCATAACGGCCGCCACGGTGCCGGCACAAATGGCAATGACAGACGGCAGGTCGCAGGAAGGAACCGCTTCCCACAACAGGGGCCGGCTGTGAACCGCCACGAAGAAAGGGGCCAGCAGGCCCGCCGCGGCCAAAAGCGGCAGGATGAATTTCACAGGCCAACGCTCGGAAGCCCCGGTGGCACGGATGCAGCCCAGTACCACGGGATACTCCCTAAGCAGGAGCGGAATTCCCAGGGCGAAGAGGGCAACAAGCAGTGTGACCAGCGGGAGGAACATAAGCTACAGGCTGCGCTTGATGGACATCACGGAGAGCTGTTCGGCCACTTTGACGGCGGCGGTGGACAGGTCTTCAATATGCAGGGCAAAGTAACGCAGGTGGAACTTCTCACTGAGCTTCAGGGACTGCATATCGTGGAAAACCGTCCGCTTGATGGACTGGGACAGTTTTACAGCCTGCTTATCATATAGGTATACGCGATGGATGGATTCGCTCACCTGATCCGGGTGGGAGAAATACGCCTTGGTTCCGGGAATGGTGGTTTCCACGGCCAGGGTGGCCAGCTCCGAGAGTTTCACGAACTCCTTTTTGAGCTCCGTGGGAACGGAGGGAGATTCAATCTCAAACTGGATGAGGTCGTTGCTCAGGATGGAGAGAATGTGGTCGTACCTTTCCAGCAGACGCATAATGTCTCCCCTGTAGCGGATGAGTGATCCGCGGGTATAGAGCATATTTTCGATGTCTCTTCTGAGAACACCTGCTTCCGTCTCTGCCGTGGCCATAGCAGAGAGACTTTGAGAAAAACTTTCCGCGTCGTTGTAGAGGTAGCTTCGTACGCCTTCCTTAAAGAGTATCAATGCAGTATCTATGGTGTTGAGGAGTTTGTCCACAGATTCTGCAAACAGTTTTGCGCGGCTTGTAGAGAATATTTCAAACAGTTTCATGCGTTGTGGCTAGTTTGGTAAACCAAAGGTAGCCATTGTTCACATGAAATCAAAGCCTTACGGGCTTATGTTGGGTTTTTGTAGAGTTTTTTTTACTACGGAACGCGGATGGTTGAGCCGTGTTCCTGGGCCACGGTTTCCTTCCAGAGGTCCGTGTAGCCGGGATGCTCAACCTTGGCAGGCTGGCCCTTGAAGTACTGGGAAGCCTTGAAGGCTCCTTTCTCGTCCTGGGGCACCACGTTGCCGTCCATATACTTCACCAGAAGCTCCACTTCCAGGTTCTGCCAGGCGGCAAACTGCTTGTTGGCGGTTTCCAGGGTGAAGTCCGTGACGTACTTGATGATCTTGGCAAACGGGGCGCTGGAGACCATTACATCACGACGGGATTCCAGCTTCTTCTGAAGCCGGATGGCCACCTGGTTGTACATAACCACGGCCATACTGTCCACGGTGTGGGTACGGCGCTCCATCTGGTCTCTCTCAAAGGCATCGATGCGGGTGCGCACGTAAGGGGCCATCTGGTTGTACATCTTGTAGCAGGCGTTGGAAATGCGGTTGTTGATCCAGAAGGAAGCGGTGGGAGAATAGTGCAGACGGTCTCCGTTGCCTTCCCTGAAGCACTCCGGCACCTCAGTTACGCTGGTGTAGATGGGAGTCAGATAAGAGGTGGCTGCATCGTCGGTTCCAAACCAGAGGATGCCGCCCACCACGTCCGGAACGTAGTTGCGGGCCTGGCCCACCATCCAGAAACCGGTCTGCTGGGTAGCAATGGCACGCTCGTTCACATAGGTCTTTCCCTCAACGGTGAACTCCATAGGACGCCAGCGGTAAGGGAGGGCGTTGCCGCCGGCTCCGATATCCTGGGTCATATCCATAGGGGTGCCCTCAAAGTGGTCTCTCATCACATCGGCCACTTCCTTGACACCGGCTTTCTTGCGGGGGAACACAAACAGGGGCATATCGGCCTCGAGGTCGCGGCCCATTACATAATCAAGGTAGGAATAGGCATCGCGGGTAACGGCGTTGCCTTTCTCGTCATAGAAGGAGAACCAGCCGTCCGTGAGGATATTGTAGGCGCTCCAGGCGCGGGCGTCACAGCCGCGGACCATACCAAAATCAATGGGGCAGTAAGCTTTCTTGAAGCTGAATTCCTCGTCCGTGCCTTCGAAATAGCCCTTGCGGCGGGCGAAAGAAATCACATCCGGAGCATACACGCAATTCTCGGGGTCGCTGAGGGGAAACTTGCCAATGCGGGCCTGGTTGGCGTGGGCGCAGATGGCGCCGTCGGGAACACGCATAGCCACCCAGACAATGCCTTTCTGGGTGTTGACGCCGTTGCGGATGTTCATACCCTTGCCCACCAGCTCCATAATCCAGGCTTCGTTCTTGTCTGCGATGGAGAAAGTCTCGCCTTCGGAGGCGTAGCCGTAGCGGTTGGCCAGGTCCACTATGACGTCGATGGCTTCGCGGGCCGTTCTGGAACGCTGCAGGGCCACATAGATGAGGGAACCGTAGTCGATTCCGCCATTCTTGTCTTCCAGCTCCGGACGGCCGCCCCAGGTGGTTTCGGTGATGATCACCTGGAACTCGTTCATATTACCCACGGTCTGGTAAGTATGGGGAACCTGCTCGATGGCTGCCAGGGGCTTGTAGGTGTCCCAGTCATAAATCTGCAGGGTGCTGCCAGGCTTCCAGTCCCGGGCGGGTTTGTAATACAGCTCTCCGTAAATGGTGTGGGAGTCTGCTGCATAGGAAACCAGAACGGATCCGTCCTGGCTGGCGCCCCGGCTAACAATCACATTGGTGCAGGGGATGGCGTCCAGCGCAAAGAACAGGGCGGAGGTGGCCACGAGTACTTTCAAAAGCGAATTTCTCATCGTATTTTGGGCTTTTTCGATTTATTGCGTAATTTTGTCGGTTGACATCAGACTACAAAGGTATGAAATTTTATCATTTTTTGTGCGTAATCGCCCTTTTTATCCTGTCGGTTTTCACGGCAAAAGCCCAGAACCAACAGCCGCAAACGCCTGAGCAGCAGGAAAAGCAGCTCCTGGAATATGTGGACAAAGAGGTGCAGCGCCTGAGTACCCTTCTGGATCTGGAGTACTGGCAGGAGTTCTATGTAGACTCCACCCTGACCCACGACCTAAAGGCTATGACCGAAGAAATTACCAAGCTCCGGACGGCCAAGGTAGAAAATGCAGATTTGTACCAGGACGTCCAGGACAAGTGGATGCAGCAGATTGATGATAACTACAAGCGTTATTTCACGGCCGAACAGTGGAAAAAGTACTGGAAGTCCGGTGCTGAGCGCGCTTGGAAAGCAAGAGAAAAGAGAAAAAAGAAATAATTATGAAAGAAGCGATTGAACAGATTTTCAAGGAACTGGCCGATTTAAAGGCCGCCAGTGCCAAAGAAGTGGAGGAAGCCCGCATCCGCTTCCTGGGAAAGAAGGGCGAGGTAACCGCCCTGATGGAGCAGTTCCGCACCGTAGCCCCCGAGCTCAAGCGTGAGTACGGCCAGAAGCTCAACGAGCTCAAGAAAGCCGCCAACGCCCGCATCGAGGAGCTCAAGTTCAAGGTAGAGGAAAGCGAGGTGGCTTCGGCCCCCAAGGAAGACCTCTCTATGCCCGGAGACTCCTTCCCGCTGGGCTCCCGCCATCCCGTTTCCATCGTGCGCCAGCAGATTGTGGACATCTTCCGCAAGTTTGGCTACGACGTGGCCGAAGGACCGGAAATTGAGGACGACTACCACGTGTTCGAGGCCCTCAACTTCCCGCCCAACCATCCGGCCCGCGAGATGCAGGATACCTTCTTTGTGAGCACCGGTCACCTGAATCCCCTGCTGCTCCGCACCCACACCTCTTCCGTGCAGGTGCGCACTATGGAGAAGCAGTCGCTTCCCATCCGCGTGGTCTGCCCCGGCCGCGTTTTCAGAAACGAAGCCATTTCGGCCCGTGCCCACTGCATCTTCCATCAGGTGGAGGGCCTATATATAGATAAGGATGTGACTTTTGCAGACCTCAAGCAGGCCATCCTGCTCTTTGCCCGCGAGATGTTTGGACCGGAGACCGAGATCCGTATGCGTCCCTCTTACTTCCCCTTCACCGAGCCGTCGGCCGAGGTAGACGTAAGCTGCAACATCTGCCACGGAAAGGGTTGCAACATCTGCAAGGGCACCGGCTGGCTGGAGATTATGGGCTGCGGTATGGTAGACCCCAACGTGCTCAAGGCCAGCGGCATCGATCCCAACGAGTACAGCGGCTTCGCCTTCGGTATGGGCGTTGAGCGCATAGCTATGCTCAAGTGGCAGGTCAACGACCTCCGCCACTACTTTGAGAACGATATGCGCTTCCTGCAGGAGTTTGCCACCGCCACGGAAGTCTAGTTGTTTCCGTAACAGGCCTTGATGTCTTCCCACTTGTAGAAGCTGCCGGGGGCAGCCATAGGCAGAGGGAGCGTGGCCTCAAAACCGTTTAGAAGAACCTGGACCAGAACGTCCGGGTTCTTTTTGCTTTTGAAGAACACCAGCTGGAGGTTGCAGCCCATAGGGATGTCAAAGATGCGCCAGTAGTTCTCCACCTCATAAGGATTCTCTACGCGGGCTCCCATTCCGTTCACGTCCATCAGGGACAGCAGCGGCATCAGGGTGGAGTCGTGGGCAAAGCGAAGACGGAGCTGAACACCGTTCTGCCAGTCGGCTTCGGCCTTTTGAAGAATATCGTCCAGCAGGGGCTGGAGGGCCTGGACGCGGAGATTCTGCGTATCCGGAGAGCGGGCCAGAATCTGGTAATCGCGGAAGTTCTTGACCCGCCAGAGGCTGTAACGCTCTTCGGGGGTATATACATTATACAGTTCCTGCGGGGCGGGCTCGTCCACATTATTGAGAGTAGCCACCAGGGTGTGGAGGTCGTAGCAGAACTTATACTTTCCGTTGGTAACCAGAGAATCGGGCTGGGTGAACCACTTGCCCAGCATAGCATCCAGATCCAGGACCTGGTTGCGGAAGGCCAGATACTTTTCTTCGGCCGGGCCGTCCCTCTCTACGTCCGAGTCTATGATATCGGGCAGCAGATAGCTCTGGTAAGGCTGGCCATAGTCTGCCTCAAAGGTGAAATCCCTGTCTGTGTTGTCCAGCTGGCTCAGGAAGAAGAACATACTCACAATCACGCGGTGAGACACGGTAGAAACGGCCTCTGCGTGCGTAGTTCCCCTGAAGATGGAAGGATAGTTCCTGTAAAGCTGGCTGGCAATGTAACGGTGCTGCTCCTGGCCCTTGAGGGTCAGAAGGCCTTCCCGCCTGGCAATGCCTGGATAGAAATCTTTGTAGGCCTGGAAGAACGTCTCTCCGGCCGGGGTGAGCCATCCTTTCTCGTGACCTTTGGAGAAGGCCGAAAGAATATCCTCATACAGAGAACCGCCCAGTCCGTGACGGGAACCGTGACGGCCCACGTGGCTCACGTAGAAGGCCTCATAGCCTTTGGGGGCGGCTGTAGGGGCGGGCTGGTTGGTGGGATAGAGGAAGTATTCTCCGCCGGCGCGGGAAATATCGGCCATAACCTGGGCCCGGGTATCCTGCTGGGCGTACGCGGCACTGCCAAGAGCGGTCAGTGCAAAAACAAAAATCGCTATCTTTTTCATAGTCAAAGATAGCGATTTTTTCTTTAATTGCGAACCACCACTTCTCCTCCGCTCACATCCACCGTGACGGTGGAGTCCTTGCGAATACTGCCTTCCAGGATGTTCTTGGCCAGCAGATTCACCAGTTCGCGTTGCATAAGCCGTTTGATGGGACGGGCACCGTAGGAAGGGTCGTAGCCGTTTTCCACCATATGGTCTTCAAAGGCCGAAGAGAATTCCAGCGTTACGCCGCTTTCGGCCAGCTTGGTGCGAAGCTCTTCCTCCTGGATGTGCAGGATGTCGCGGATATCGGCCTTGGTGAGCGGGTCAAACATAATGATCTCGTCGATACGGTTGAGGAACTCGGGACGGACCGTCATCTTGAGCACGTCAATCACCTTGCCGCGGCACTCGTCCAGCAGGCTCCGGCGGGTGGCTATGGCCTGCATATCCACTCCGTTCACCTCGGGGAGCTTCTCCATATAGCTCTGGATGATGTCGGCTCCGGCGTTGGAGGTCATAATGAGGATGGTGTTCTTGAAGTCCACCGTGCGGCCCTTGTTGTCCGTAAGGCGGCCGTCGTCCAGCACCTGCAGGAGCACGTTGAAAACGTCCGGGTGGGCCTTTTCAATCTCGTCCAGCAGCACTACGGAGTAGGGCTTACGGCGAACGGCCTCGGTGAGCTGACCGCCCTCGTCGTAACCTACGTATCCCGGAGGCGCGCCCACGAGGCGGCTCACGGTATGACGCTCCTGGTACTCGGACATATCGATACGGGTCATCATATTCTCGTCGTTGAACAGGAAGGAAGCCAGGGCCTTGGCGAGCTCGGTCTTACCTACGCCCGTGGTACCCAGGAAGAGGAAGGAACCGATGGGGCGCTTCTCGCTGGAGAGGCCGGCGCGGCTGCGGCGCACGGCATCGGCCACGGCGCGGATGGCCTCGTCCTGGCCCACCACACGCTTGTGCAGTTCGGATTCCATTCTCAGGAGCTTCTCCTTCTCGCTTTCCAGCATGCGGTTCACCGGGATGCCGGTCCATTTGGCCACCACCTCGGCAATGTCCCGGGGCGTCACGGCTTCCGTCACCAGGGGGTCCTTGATGGACTCGGCCTTGGCGGTGAGCTCGTCAATACGCTTCTGGGTCTGGGCCATTTTGCCGTAACGGATTTCGGCCACCTTGGCGTAGTCTCCGCTGCGCTCGGCCGTCTTGGCTTGGAGATTAAGGTCTTCCAGCTCCTGACGGGCCGTCTGCAGGCCACCAAGGATGTCCTTTTCCTCATTCCAACGCTTCATGAGTCCTTCCCGCTGGGCCTGCAGGTCTTTGAGTTCGGCCTCCAGTTTCTCCAGTTTGGTGCTCACACCCTCGCGCTTGATGGCCTCGCGCTCGATTTCCTTCTGGCGGATGGCGCTGTTGAGGTTGTCAATGGGCTCGGGGACGGAATTCATCTCCAGGCGGAGCTTGGAAGCGGCTTCGTCCACCAGGTCGATGGCCTTGTCCGGGAGGAAACGGGAAGTGATGTACCGGTGGCTCAGGTTCACGGCGGCAATGAGGGCGTCGTCCTCGATGCGCACCTTGTGGTGGTTCTCGTAACGCTCCTTCAGGCCACGCAGGATGGCAATGCTCTCTGCGGGGGAAGGCTCGTCCACCATCACCATCTGGAAACGGCGCTCCAGGGCCTTATCGGCCTCGAAGTACTTCTGGTACTCGTCCAGGGTGGTGGAACCTATGGTTCTGAGCTCACCGCGCGCCAGGGCCGGTTTGAGGATGTTGGAGGCATCCATGGCTCCGGAGCTTCGGCCTGCTCCCACCAGGGTGTGGATCTCGTCTATGAAGAGGATGATCTCTCCGGCGCTGTCCACTACTTCCTTGACCACGCCCTTGAGGCGCTCTTCAAATTCTCCTTGATATTTAGCGCCCGCGATAAGGGCTCCCATATCCAGCGAATAGACTTTCTTGGTTTTCAGGTTTTCAGGCACCTGCCCGTTTACAATATTCTGGGCAATGCCCTCAGAGATGGCGGTCTTGCCCACGCCGGGCTCGCCCACCAGGATGGGGTTGTTCTTCGTGCGTCGAGACAGAATCTGCAGCACACGGCGGATTTCGTCGTCCCGGCCAATCACCGGGTCCAACTTGCCTTGCGATGCCCTCTCGTTGAGGTTGATGGCAAAGCGTTCCAAAAAGTTACTGTTGTTCTGTTCCATATATTCTTTCTCCTTTTGCCTTTTCCTTCATCAATCTTTGTTCCCCTTGCAACAAACTGACAAAATGGCAGATTTATTCCAAATAATTCGTATCTTTGCAAGACTATGGATTTACAGGCGCTAAAGAACAAATACGACATCATTGGCAACGACCCCGCCCTCAACGAGGCCCTGGAGACGGCCGTGAAGTTTGCCCCCACCGGCCTGAGTGTGCTCATTCAGGGAGAAAGCGGCGTGGGCAAGGAGAACGTGGCGCGCATCATCCATCAGTACAGCACCCGCAAGCAGGGGCCTTTCTTTGTGGTCAACTGCGGCGCGCTGCCCAAGGAACTGGTGAATTCGGAGCTCTTCGGCCACGTCAAAGGCTCTTTCACCGGCGCCGTGGACAACCGCAAGGGTTATTTTGAAGAGGCCGACGGAGGAACCCTCTTCCTGGACGAGATTGCCGAACTGCCCCTGGAGTCCCAGGCCCTGCTGCTGCGCGTGCTGCAGAGCGGAGAGTTCCGCAAGGTGGGCTCCAACAAGGTGGAGCACACGGACGTGCGCATCGTAGCCGCCACCAACGTGCACCTGTACGAGGCCGTCAAGCGCGGCAAGTTCCGCGAAGACCTCTACTTCCGCCTCAGCGCCGCCCAGATCCGCATCCCCGCCCTGAGGGAGCGCAAATCGGACATTTACCTGCTGTTCCGCAAGTTCACCTCGGACTTCTCGGAAGTGAACGGCATGTGCAAGATATCCCTGAAGCCGGACGCCATCCGTCTGCTGGAGCAATACCGCTGGCCGGGCAACATCCGCCAGCTGCAGGGCTTCACGCAGTCCCTGACCGCCCAGCTTTCCCAAAAGGTAACCCCTACCCTTCAGCGCATTGAATTATCGGCCCAGGAACTCCTGCCGTTCATGCCGCTGGAAGAAGGGGAACCCATTCCCATGCTGTACGAAGGTCCCCAGCCGCAGCAGCCTTCGATGGGGGCCGATGAGCGCCAGGCCATCTTCAAGGCCATCCTGGACCTCAAGCAGGAGGTAGACACCCTCAAGGCCCGGATGGACCGCCGGGAACTGCCCGCTCCGGCCGTAGCCGCCCCCGCCCCGGTGGAGGAAGAGGCCGAATGGCAGGACCAGGAAGAGCAGCCCCTCCCCGTGGAGGAGCCGTCCCTGAGCGTGCGCCGGTCGGAAGAGGAACTCATCCGCCAGGCCCTGGAGAAATACCACGGCAACCGCAAGAAAGCCGCCGAAGAACTGGGCATGAGCGAGCGTACCCTTTACCGCAAACTGCCCCCCGAATACCGAAAGAAATGAAGCGCCTCGCCGTCATACTGACTTCGGCCCTGCTGGTCGCCTCCTGTGGAATTTACTCTTTCACAGGCACTTCCATACAGCCGGACGTAAAGACCATCTCCATCCCTTACGTGGAGTACAAAGCCCTGCGCGTGAACCCCAGCCTGTCCGGTGACCTTACCGACGCCCTGCAGGAGAAGTTCCGCAAACTCACCCGCCTGGAGCAGGTGGACCAGGACGCAGACCTGGAGCTGGTGGTGGAAGTGACCGGCTACGACGTCAAGGCCGCCGCCGTGACAGCCGATGAAATGGCCGCCCAGAGCCGCCTCACCGTAAGTGTGAAGATTACCTTCACCAACCACAAGTACCCGGAGGACGATGTCTCCCAGAGCTTCAGCGCATACGAAGACTTTGACTCGACCCTGTCGCTGGACTCCGTAGAATCCGGCCTCTGCGAATCCATCATAGACAAACTGGTAGAAGATATTTTCAACGCAACTGTAGCACAATGGTAGGCACTTCCCGCATAGACCTTCACACCCTCAACCTGGACGAACTGGTGGGGGTGGTCAACCTGTACCCCTGGTATGCCGGCGCCCGGCTGGAACTGTGCCGCCGGATGTCCCGGATGGGAGACACCTGGGACCAGGACCAGTATGCCCCCGAGGCCCTGTACCTGCCCCAGCGCAGCATTCTGGTAAGCCTCCTGAAGCGCTCCAACCAGGCCGATTATTCCGACAAGGATGTCCAGGAGCTGTTGGCCTCCTACCTGGAACCGGCCGTCCAGGAAACCGACACCGAGCGTCCGGCCCAGCACTCCGTACATGTGGTGGGAGGAGATTACTTCTCCCAGGCCCAGTACGACAATGTGAAAAAGGGGTCGGACAGCATCTTCTCCCGCTTTGCCACCCAGATCCGCACGGAGACGGCGGCCGCCAAGGAGGACGTGTCTCCGGTGGCAGACCGCTTCGCCACCGAAACCCTCGCCCGAATCTTTGCCGAACAGGGCCGTCCGGAGGAAGCCAAACGCATTTATTCGCGTCTGATTTTGGATATTCCGGAAAAACATGCT